>Ga0208330_1000047_pt1 | contig 79458 bp, 86 predicted proteins | sample DeeseametaMP1896_FD_184180 | JGI IMG/M metagenome (GOLD analysis project Ga0208330, IMG submission 184180) | Marine microbial communities from the Deep Pacific Ocean - MP1896 (SPAdes) | ecosystem: Environmental > Aquatic > Marine > Oceanic | place: East of Hawaii, North Pacific Ocean | collected... | reverse complement strand
AGCCGAGGCTGAGGCCAACTTTTACGCGGCTCTGGAAACTGAAGACATGGCCGCGTAACTAACCAAAATCAGCCTCCGGCAAACCCGGCGCGGTTCAGTCAGGGCCGGGTTGAAGTCATGACCGGTCAGCGCCGTTGTCTCCGTTGCCGAGGCATGACAAGGATCGTCTGACTGTGCGAGAAAGAATGCAAAGACGTTTGGATCGGTTGTGTAGTAGGCGACCGCGATCAGCGGAGTCACTTCATCATCCCTTTGGGCATCGACATCGGCGCCCGCAGCGATCAATCTTTGCGCGACGAAAAGCTCATTGGTCTTGTTCTGCGGGACGACGTGCAAGGCCGTGTTGCCTTCAAAGTCTTTCTCGTCGATTGCGGCGCCAGCTTTCAAGAGGACATCGATTTCCGGAAGGCCTGCGCCGACTACGGCACGCTGTAAAGGTTCGCGTCCCGCGCTGTCGTCAGCGTTCGGGTCTGCCCCACCGGCCAGCAGGACGGCAAGAAGCGGTGCCGCGTTCCGGCGGTCGGCGGTCGGCGGCCAAATGCAGCGCCGTCTCAGCGCAAGTACCAGCGTAACAGAGGTTAGGCGGAATACGCTTGTCCACCTCGCTGCCATAGACCAGAAGATAGGATATGACGGTGCCATGGATCGTATCCCGGGCGGCCACATGCAAGGGCGTCAGCCCGTCGGTGGTGGTCAGTGAAACATCCGCGCCTGATCTCAGCAACTCCAAAACAGTATCGGGTGAGGCGGCCGCGACCGAGAGATGAAGCGGTGTTTCTCCGTCGTCTGTCCGTTCGAACAGGCTGCGGCCTGCTTGCAAGCAGCTATGCACTTCCTCGGGTTCGGCCGATTTCCAGAAATCTGTTTCGAGCCAGTCTGGGCACTCTTCACCGAAGGCCCCGGTTGAGCATGATAGAGACGCAAAAAATGCATTCAAAACCAGCCTCTTGAAGCGCATGCGTAATTTCCAGAAATCGACAGAATAGCGCCCTGAGGGTGAGGCCCATGCTCCTACATTGTCAACCGGCATTCCCCAAGTGACATTTCAACTGGGCTTCCGTAGCGTGATCGCATCTGCAAATCGAACACCCTTTTCTTCGAGCAGCCTCAAGGGCCACAACATTGATCCAAGGCTGACGGCACAGGCAGAAATGGAGCACAAGGCATGAATGGCGGCTTTGGTGTGCTGCAGCGCGGCGCTTGACGCGGAGACGGAAGACCGCTCTGGGCCGGTCGTGACTGGCATATGGGATCATACCTCCACATCCGGACGCGCTGTCGGTAGATCAAGACTTAGCCTGAGTCTTTCGAAGGTGTCTTCCCAAAGGCGTATCCCATGGCCCCGGCGATCAAGGGCGCAGCTTCTCCGGTTAACGCCCCGTTGAGCGCCAAGATTCCGACGACAGGCAATGCAATTGCGAGAAAGGTGTACTGCGGGGCTGCATACGACTGTCGAAGTGCAGGGCGAATCTGGCCTCAATTTATGCGCCGATCTCGCGCAGCTGCCTCAGTAGGTGTGAGAAAGCGGCTCCCGAGCTTGATCCGCGGCATTTGCGGGCTCTACGTCCGGCAGGGAGAATGTCGCACCGCGTCGGTTCCAAGCGCAAATACGATGATGGGTATTTTGGCGGGTATGATCGCCATTACGCCACTTTCCCCAATGTTATCAGGGGGGAAGTGGCGGACCGAGGAGGATTCGAACCCCCGACCCCTTGATTCGTAGTCAAGTACTCTATCCAGCTGAGCTATCGGTCCGTGAGGGCTGCATTTACCTGCCACTTCCGGGCTTTGCAAGAGGCAATCCAAGGTTTTTCATCACTCAGGGCCCGGCCCGAAATCCCTGCGCGCAGATTGGCACAGATCAATGTCCGCGTCGCGATGCAGTGTATCGCATTCAACCTGCGCGATATAAACTGCCCTGGCGGATTTGGAATTCAAAGGAGCACTGTTATGGGACTGTTCACAGGCGGAACCGGCGACGACATCCTTGACGGAACCGCGCTGGCCGACACGATCTTCGGCCTGGAAGGCGATGATACGCTGCGCGGCCTGGGCGGCAATGACCGGCTTGAAGGCAATGCCGGCAATGACGTGCTCGACGGGGGCGACGGCGAAGACACCCTGTATGGCGGTATCGGGAATGACACTTTCATCGCCAGCCTGGGCGCGGACTCCATCGACGGGACAACGGGGGACAACCATGCCGATTACTCGGCGACGGCCGGCGATGTCTGGCTGACCCTCTACTGGCCATACAACCCCGCCGATCTGCCGCATGGCGACCCGCTGGTGGACGGCGACACCCTGCGAGCCATCTCCTCCGTCGAACTCGGCACAGGCGATGACACGGTGAAAGGCACTGATGGCGCAAACACCATCGATGGCGGCGCGGGCAACGACTCCCTCTTGGGCCGCGGCGGAAATGACCTGCTGATCGGCAATGACGGCGACGACTTTCTGGATGGTCGCGCTGGGTCGGATACGCTGATCGGCGGCGCGGGCAACGATACGCTTGATGGCAGCAACGTGTTCTTCGGGAACGACTTTCTTGACGGTGGCCCGGGCAACGACAGCCTCCATGGCGGCCTCGGTGACGACTCTCTGCTGGGCGGCGAAGGCGACGATACGCTCTTTGGCGGCGTGGGGAATGACACGCTCGACGGCGGACCGGGAGCAGATCACCTGATTGGGAGCTTTTGGCGCGACACGCTTGACTATTCCGCTGCGCTTTCGGCTGTCACGGTACGCCTGTGGAACAACACGGTGTCTGGCGATCCGCTGACAACGGGTGATGTCATAGAGTCATTGGAATATGTCCTTGGCGGCGCGGGCGGCGACCTGCTGGAGGGCAACTACCTCGAAAACCGGCTGGAAGGGAACGCAGGAAATGACACCCTGCTCGGTTACGGCGGCCAAGACACGCTGCTCGGCGGCGACGGTGCCGACGTGCTGGACGGCGGCCTGTTGAACGATTCGCTGGATGGCGGCAACGGCCACGACAGCCTGATCGGCGCTTCGGGCAATGACGTCCTCTCTGGCGGGCCGGGGGATGACACCATCAACGCTGGCGCGGGTGACGATACGGTCACCGGCGGCCCCGGCGCCGATTCCCTGATGGGCACCGTTGGCGTCGACACGCTGAACTATTCCACCAGCCTGACAGGCGTCACCGTGAACCTCCATTTGGACACCGCCGCGGGCGGCGACGCACAGGGCGACACCATCAGTTCCTTCGAGGCAATCATCGGCTCAGACACGGGGGACGATTCCCTGATCGGTTCGTCGACCGGAAACAGGATGTCGGGATTGGGGGGGAACGACACACTCTCGGGTGGCTCCGGACTGGATGTCATCAACGGCGGCACCGGCAATGACCTCATTTTCGGCCATGCCTCTGCCGATGACATCTTCGGGTCCGACGACAATGACACGCTCTACGGCAACGACGGGAACGATACCCTGCAGGGCGGGCGGCAGGACGATCTGCTTTACGGTGGCGCGGGCAATGACATCCTGCGCGGCTCTCAGCAATGGGCGTTGCACATCGGGCAGGACACACTTTTTGGCAACGACGGCAATGACAGCCTCTACGGCATGTACGGAGACGACATTGTCGCGGGCCAGGACGGGCAGGACCTCGTTCAGGGGGATCAGGGCAACGACACGCTTTCCGGCGGCGCGGACAACGACACAATCCTCGGCGGGATCGGCGATGACGTTGTCTACGCCGGCCCCGGCAGCGACAGCCTCGATGGCGGCGACGGCACGGACACGCTCAGCTATGCGGCCTTCACGCTTGCGGTGACCGTGAACCTTGGCGCGCAGACGACGGGCGGGGCCGCCACGGGCGACAGCATCGCCGGGTTCGAGGTGCTGATCGGCGGCAGCGCCGGTGACACGCTAACGGGCACATCAGGCGAAGAGACGCTTCGGGGTCTCGCCGGGAATGACCTTCTGTACGGGCTGGAGGGCAAGGACCTGTTGCAGGGCGGCGACGGACACGATCGCCTCTTTGGCGGGCTGGACAACGACAGGCTGACCGGACAGGCCGGAAACGACACGCTGATCGGCGGTGGCGGCAACGACCAGATCAGCGGCGGCACGGGCGCGGACGAGTTCCAGTTCACTGGCGGCTTTGAACAGGACGTTGTCTTTGACTTCACCACCGGCGAGGATATCGCCCGCGTGCTCGGCACCGCCGCCGGGTTCAACGCCTTTTCCGACTTCGACGTGAACACTGACGGTGTGATCGACGCCGCCGACGCGGCGTTGACCGACAAGGTGGCCTTTGACGGCACTTCGCTGACGCTTGCCTTCGATGCCGCGGGAACACTTTCAATAATGTTCTATGAAACTGCGTCCCTGGCCGCCGCCGACCTGCTGTTTTCATGACCAAACGGGGTCCCGCCAGCCTGCCGCGCCAAAGAACGATGGATCCCAGGCCCGACCGGTCTGACCGAAGGCGACGATTCGATTGACAGCAACCCGGTGGCCGACACCATCGACGGGCTTGGAGGGGACGACACGATTACGGGATTTGCCGGGATGACAGCCTGATCGGCGGCACCGGGGCCGATACTTTCGTTTTCCAGGGCAATTTCGGCCAGGACGTGATCTATGATTTCGGCGTCGAAGGCGCGGATGTGGCGCGGATCCTCGACACCGGGCCAGGTTACGACACGATTGCCGATTTCGACATGAACACGGACGGCGTGATCGACGCCGCCGACGCGACACCGACCGACGCGGCCGCCCTGGACGCAACCGGCCTCATCCTGCGTTTCGACGCCGCTGGGGCGCAGGCGATCACGTTCCACGGGAATTTTGCGCTGGACGCCGATACCCTGCTGTTCGTCTGAAATCGTGCGGCCTCAGCCGACGTCGCCCATCGGCAGGCGGATTTCGAAGCAGGTGCCGGTCTCATCGGTCCGGGCCAGCTTCAGGCTGCCCCCGTGTCCGCGCACCAGTTCCGCCACGATGGCCAGCCCAAGGCCAGAGCCGCCTTTGCGCACGCCCCCCTGGAAAGGCTGGAACAGGTGGTCGCGCGCCTTGGGCGGCAGGCCGGGGCCGGTGTCGGTCACGGTGATGACCCAATCCGTATCCTCCACCCGGGCAGCGATGCTGATCTCGCCCGGCTGTGCCGTCGCCACGATGGCCTGTCGCGCGTTGCGGACCATGTTGGACAGGGCGCGGTAGATCTGCTCCGGATCGCCGCGCACCATCAAACCTGCGGGGATGTCCTCGCTCAGCGAGACATCCGCCTCGCCGATGGCCAGCCTTTCGGCCTCCAGCACCTCGTTGGTCAGTTCGGCGAGGTTGAAAAGCGTCATGACCGGCGCGGGTTCCTCGGCGCGGCCAAAGGCCAGCGTGCTTTCGCACAGCGAGACCGCCCGGGTGATCGAATTGACCAGCTTGGGCGCCATGCGTTGCACAACCGGGTCCTCGGACATCTCGATCCGGTCGGTAAAGAGCTGCGCCGAGGTCAGGATATTGCGCAGATCGTGGCTGACCCGCGCCACCGCCCCGCCCAGCTGCGCCAGCCGGTCCTTCTGGCGCAAGGCCTGCGTCAGCTGCGTCTGCAGGGATTGCAGCGATTCCTCGGCCTCGCGCAGTTCGCGCACGCTGGCCGAGGGTTTGATGATCCGCCGCGCATCCTCGGGCGCCTCGGCATAGGTTTGGATATGGCCGACCACACCCTTGATCGGCTTGACCAGCAAGGACCGCACCGCCAGGAACAAGAGCCCCGCCGTGATGATCGAGATCGCCGCGGACAGCAGAAGAATGCGCAGACCGTAGTCGATCATCGCCGCCCGCAGCGGCCCGCCGTCCATCGTGACTTCGATCAGCTCTCCACCATCCCGGAAGGGATCGCCGATCACCCGGATCACCGTCCAGTCGCTGTCGACAAGGCAGAGGATCGCGTCCCTCATCAGCACCCAGGCCGTCGCATCACGCAGGTCGAAGGTCTGCGCCACCTCGCCCGGGATCGGCGAGGACAGCATCAGCTGCCGGATCTCGTCCCGCCGCAGCACCACGTTGAAGACGCCGGCGTTGTCCAGCAGCTCCTTCTCCAGCTCCGGCTCGATCATGTCGTCGGCCAGCAAGGCCAGCGAGGCGATCTGCGCCCGTTCAAGCCGGGCCAGCAGGTAGTCCTCGCGGAAGCGTGCCACCGAGGGAACAAAGATCAGCACCTCTGCCACCATCACGAAGATGATGGTCAGGATCAGGAAACGTCCGGAAAGCGAGTTGACCATGTCCTACCGTACTCAGGGCAGCCAGCGCTGGACCAGCCGCACCACCTTCTTGACCGTCTCGTTCTCGAACAGTCTGGGGGAGAAATAGGCCCCCGCGGCCCGTTTGTTAATCTCCCCGATGGTCGGATAGGGAGAAACCATGTTCGAAACCGCGCTCATCTTGAGCCGGTTGGCGATCACCAGAGACCAGAGGTTGATCAATTCGCCGGCCTGATGGCCCACGATCGACACGCCCACAGGCCGCCCTTTGACCACCATGACCTTGATGACACCGCGGGTCTTGCGTTCAGCGATGGCCCGGTCGTTGTGATGGTAGTCAAACCGCGCGACCTCCATCCGGTCGCCATGCGCCTTCCGCGCCGCGTCCTCTGTCAGGCCCACCTGCGCCAGTTCTGGCTGGGTGTAGGTGGCCCAGGGGATATGATCGGTCCTGGCTTTCGCGGGCAACCCCAGCACGGCAGAGCGGATGACGATCCCGGCATGATAGCCCGCCACATGCGTGAACTGCATCCCTCCGGCCACGTCGCCAATGGCGTAAACGCGGGAATTTGTGCTCTTCAGGCTGGCGTCCACCTTGATACCTGCCTTGGTGGTCTCGATCCCGGCGGCCTCAAGGTTCAGCCTGTCGATATTGGGTTTGCGCCCCACCGCCACCAGCAGGTGAGAACCGCGAAACACGCGCCCGTCCTTGACTTCCACCTCGATGGCGCCCGCCGTGCCCCGAACCTCTTGTGCAAGGGCCTCTTCGGCGATCTCGATACCCTCGCCCCGCAGGGACTCCAGCACGATACCGGCCAGTTCGGGGTCGTCCTTGCCCAACGCCCTGGCGCCCTCGATCACCGTCACGGAACTGCCCAGCCGACGGTGCGCCTGCGCCATTTCCATCCCGATGGGACCGCCGCCGATGATCAGCAGATGCTCGGGGCGCTCACGCAGCTCCCACAGCGTTTCATTGGTCAGGTAGGGCACACCATCCAATCCCGGGATCGGCGGAACAAGCGGCGAAGACCCCGTGGCGACCACGATTCGCCGCGCCGTGATCCGATAGCCCCCCGCCTCCACCTCACGGTCAGACAGGAAACGCCCGTATTCACGGATCACCCGCACGCCGAAACCCTCGAACCGTTCCTGGCTGTCCACCGGTTCGATCTGGGCAATCACATCGGCGACGTGGTCCTTGGCGGCGGCATAATCGACCTGCGGCGCGGCATCGGCCACCCCATAGGCGGCGGCATGCGCCATCCCGTGTGCGGCCTTGGCACTGGCGATCAGCGCCTTGGAGGGCACGCAGCCGTAGTTCAGGCAGTCGCCGCCCATCTTGTGCCCTTCCAGCAGGATCACGTCGGCGCCCATCTGGCTGGCCCCTGCGGCCACCGACAGACCGCCGGAACCGGCGCCGAGGATCAGCAGGTCACATGTCAGCTTTTCCATCTCAGATCCCCTTCCGGCCGCGCAGGGCCTTGAGCACGATCGGCAGGGCCGACAGCGCCGCCAGGCCGAGGATCGGCAGGATGACATGCGGGGCAAAGATGATACCCAAGTCCGGCGTCTCGCCGCGCTCAAAGACCTCCCCCAGGCCCGCGCCGACAGAGGTATAGACCACCGCGCCCGGGATGATGCCCAGAAAGGTCGAGATGACATAGCGGTGCACCGGAACCTCGAGAAAGGCAGGCACGAGGTTCGCAATGAAGAAGGGCACCGCCGGGACCAGCCGGATCAGGAAAAGCATCGACCACTGGTTCTCGTCGATCCCGTCCTTGATCTTTTTCACCATGCCCTGCGACTGCTCCAGCTTGTCCCCCAGGCGCGCGCCCAGCCCCCAGCGGGCGGCCAGGAAGATCCCGGTGGCGCCCAGCGTGGCGGCGGTCACGTTGTAGAGCGCGCCAGGAAAGGTTGCGAAGAGGAACCCGCCGGTCAGCGTGGCAATGGTGGCCCCCGGCAGGGAAAACCCGACGATCGCCACATAGACCGCCATGAACACGCCCAGCGTCAGAACGTAATGCGCGTCGCGGAACGCCAGCAACGCCTCGCGGTTGTCGGCCAGCGTCTGAAAGCTCAGCAGGTCGCCCAGCGTGAAAAACCCGATGACCGCCACCACGAGGATGGCCAGCAGGGGCAGGTGGCGTCTGAGGCCGGGTTGAGGCGTATCGGTCATGTCGCTCATCGTTCTGGGCCTTTGGGTTGCGTCAGGGGCACCGAATACATGCCCCCGCCGCCTCCGGGAAAACAGCCGTCTCACGCCCGCTTGATCCGGCTTGTACCCCAGCGTGAGAAATTCACGCCCGAAAGGCCAGAGTGAAACATTTCACGGGTCAGGCGGCATGCAAGTGTTGCAGCGGGAACAGGAAGGCCACAAAGATGCGGGGCGCGCGCCCTTGTCTCTTCGCGTCCCAGTGCGCGCCGCTGTCTTTTTGGCAGGTGCCCGCCTCGGAGGCAAAAAAACCATGACACCCATTTGACAGGGGACGCCCGCCCCCCTATAGGCAGGGCTTCGAATTTCCTGCGCCCGAGTCGACTCGGGAGCATTGAACCGGAGTAGCCGCGATGAAACGCACCTTCCAGCCGTCGAACCTCGTCCGCAAGCGTCGCCACGGGTTCCGCGCCCGCATGGCCACCAAGGCAGGTCGCAAGATCCTGAACGCGCGCCGCGCCCGCGGCCGCAAGAGCCTGAGCGCCTGATCCCCACGCCGCCCACAGCGGAGCGGGAGATGAACGCCGACGAAAAAGCCGCCGCGGATCGCTCCGAGGCGGCCTTTTTGCCGTTGTCGGTTCTGGCCAAGCGCGCCGATTTCCTGCGCGCCGCCCGTGCCCGCCGCGCCCCGACCGAAGGGTTCCTGCTGCAGGCCCGCCAACGCCAGGACGGCGAGGCGGATGGTATACGCGTCGGTTTCACCTGTTCCAAGAAGGTCGGCAATGCCGTGGCCCGCAACCGCGCCAAGCGCCGTCTGCGCGAGATCGCGCGCCTGCTTCTGCCCGAGCAGGGCCGGGATGGCTGGGACTATGTCCTGATCGGCCGCGCGGAAAAGACCGCCTGGCGCGACTTTGCCGCCCTGCAGGCAGACCTGCGCCACGCCCTGCGCAAGGTACACGGGGGCGACAGATGAGCCCCCTCGCCCATATCGTCGCCCTGCCCGTGCGTGCCTATCGGCTGATCCTCAGCCCCTGGGTCGGGCATGGCTGCCGCTTTCACCCCACCTGTTCGGTCTACGCGCTTGAAGCGCTGGAAAAGCACGGCGCGCTCAAAGGCAGCTGGCTGGCCGCGCGGCGCATTGCCCGCTGTCATCCCTGGGGCGGGTCCGGCATCGACAACGTGCCCGATTGACCACAGCCCCGGGCGGCTTTCCTCCGGGCACCGGGATTTTCCAAGAAACACATTTCTTTTTCGACCGGGCTCGGCTAACGACCCCGCAGAGACCACGCACCAACCAGAGGAGGTCCGACATGAACGATCTGACTTTCTCGCGCTGCGCGACCTCGCTTGAAGCGACCTGGGGCAACGGCTTTCGCCGATCGGCCCAGGGCTAAAACCGCTTCACTTTCGGCCCCCGCCTGACGCGGGCCATTTTCCAACCAGCCATCGCTGACATCCACGCCCGGAATCCCCCGTGCGCTGTCGGTCCATTTCAAACCAGACCAGGAGTCCGGCCGTTTTCGTGCCGGGAATCACATATGATCAATCATCCAGTCGCTCCGCATCCGAGCACCGACATCACCTCCACCATCGCGCAACACGGCGCGCCCAGGGTGTTGGCCGCCGCGCTGGCCGCCCTGTTCCGGGCCCCGAGAATGCGGCCTCCGCCACCGCTTGCAGAGGATCTGACCAATCACCTCAGGCGGGACGTCGGCCTGCCGCCGAGGACCCAGGTGGACAGGCGCCTCGCGGTCCAGCCCTTCGTTCCGGGCACCGGCCTTGGCCCGCGATAAGGCTTGCCCAATTTGTGGCGGGGACGTATCCCCGCCACATGCTGGATCATGCCGACGACATTCACCCCCTGTTCCACGGGGCGCCCAAGACCACGGAGTTCAAGAAGCTCCGCAAGCGGATCGTGCAGAACGTGCGCGAGGCCGTAGAACAATACGGCATGGTCGAGGAAGGCGCGAAATGGCTTGTCTGCCTGTCCGGCGGCAAGGACAGTTACACGCTGCTTGCGGTCCTGCACGAGCTGAAGTGGCGCGGGTTGCTGCCGGTCGAAATACTGGCCTGCAACCTCGACCAGGGACAGCCCGGCTTTCCGGCGACGGTCCTTCCGGAATTCCTCGAGAAAATGCAGGTGCCCCACCGGATCGAATACCAGGACACCTATTCCATCGTGGTCGACAAGGTGCCCCAGGGCCGGACCTATTGCGCGCTCTGCTCGCGCCTGCGGCGGGGCAATCTCTACCGGATCGCGCGCGAAGAGGGCTGTTCGGCCGTGGTGCTGGGCCATCACCGGGATGACATCCTGGAAACCTTCTTCATGAACCTGTTCCACGGCGGGCGACTGGCGACCATGCCGCCGAAACTTGTCAACGAAGAGGGCGACCTGTTCGTTTACCGTCCGTTGGCACATGTGGCAGAGGCGGACTGCGACCGATTCGCGCGGGCGATGAATTACCCGATCATTCCCTGCGACCTGTGCGGCAGCCAGGACGGCCTGCAACGCCAGCAGGTCAAGCAAATCCTTGATGGATGGGAGAAAAACGCACCCGGGCGGCGTCAGGTCATGTTCCGGGCGCTGATGAACATCCGCCCGTCGCACATGCTGGATCCCGGGCTGTTCGACTTTGCCGGCCTCATGCGCGACATGGAATCGCCCAATTCCTTGAAAAACCCCGAGCCGCGTTAAGAACCGAGTTACCAGCGTCGCCTAGTCTCACCCTTATGAGGTACAAGGACACGGGCATGTTGGCGTCACTTCGCGCGCTTCCGACAACGTTGCGCACAGGAATGCGGCGGGGTCTGCAGGGACCACAGGCATTGGCATTCCTGCCCGCGGCGGCGCTTGCCGCCTTCTGGCTGGGCGGTGAGGCGCTCTTGCTGGTGGTCGCCCTGGGCACGCCGGGGCTCTATTTGCTGGTCGGCGTCCCCGCAGACCGGGGCAATGGGCGGTCGGGAAGTGATCAGGCCGATATCGTCGACAGCATCGCGGCCACGCAGCTGGCGCAACAGGCGCTGGACACCGCGCGCGCGGCCAATCTGGCCACGGCCTGCCTGTTGATCGAGGTCGATGGCCTCACCGAGGTTGCCCAGCAGGCCGACGAGGCGACGGTCGATGCCCTGCGCGACCTGACCCTGGGCCGCCTGCGCAAGACCCTGCGCCGCGATGACGAGGCCCTGCGCCTGGGCGAAACCCGTTTCGTGATCTTCCTCGGCCCCTCGCTGCGGCTGGACCTGGAGGCGCTGTTGCAACTGGCTGGCCGCCTGCAGAACGCGGTCGAGGAACCGGCATCCGTCGGCGATGCCATGCGCTATCTCTCGGGCTGCATCGGATTCTGCGGCAGCCTGCGGCTGAGCAATGACGCCACCGGCAAGCAATTCATGGAAGCGGCGCAGGTCGCACTTGAAGAGGCCACGGCCAATGCCCCCTCGGCCATTCGCGCCTGGTCGGAAAACATGCGCCAGGCCCACATGGAGCAGCGCTCGCTGCGCAACGAGGTGGACCGCGCCCTGTCGAACGGCCAGATCCAACCCTGGTTCCAACCCCAGATCTGCACTTCGACCGGGGCGATCAGCGGGGTCGAGGCACTGGCCCGTTGGATCCACCCGGAACGCGGCATCGTCCCCCCCGCGCAATTCCTGCGCGTGCTGGAAGACGCCGGGCGCATGGAACAGCTGTCAGAGGTCATCCTGCAGCATTCGCTGACCGCCCTGCGCAGCTGGGACCAGGCCGGCCTCGACATTCCGCGTGTCAGCGTGAATTTCTCCGACCCCGAGCTGCGCGATCCCCGCCTTGTGGACCGCATCCAGTGGGAGCTGGACCGCTTCGGCCTGACGGCGGAACGGCTGGGGATCGAGGTGCTGGAAACCGTGATCGCAGGGGCGCCCGAAGGGATCGTGGCCCGCAACATCGTCGAGCTGGGCAAGATCGGCTGTCATATCGACCTAGACGATTTCGGCACGGGCCATGCCTCGATCACCTCGCTGCGCCGCTTCCGCGTGCACCGGCTCAAGATCGACCGCAGCTTTGTCACCCGCGTCGACCGGGACGAGGAACAGCACCGGATGCTGGCTGCCGTCCTGGGCCTGGCGGACCGGCTGGGCCTGGAAACCCTTGCCGAGGGTGTCGAAAGCGTGGGCGAACACGCGCTGCTGGCCCAGCTGGGCTGTGATCACGTCCAGGGCTTCGGCATCGCCCGCCCGATGCCCGTCGACAAGCTGATCGACTGGGCACATGAACACACCGCCCGGATCGCCGATGCCAGGAAACTGGGCGGCACCACCGGCTGACCGGGAAAGCCCTTTCCGAACATGCGCCACCCCCTTGCGGGGTGTCGGCACCCATGTGCCACACCGCCCCGTCCGGCTGGATTCCGCTTGACCTTTGCACTGCGGGACGTTTGAACCCAGCGATGACTTTCAACGGATAGGTGGCCGGCCTCATGGACGATCAGAACAAGAACCTGCTTCTCGCGACTGCGCTCAGCATGGTCGTGATCCTTGTATGGTTCCTGCTGTTTCCCCCTCCGGAGCCGACAGAGGATCCGAATGCGCCCGTGGCCACCGAAACCGACAGCCCGGCGCCCGACGGTGTTGCGACCGCGCCGCGTGCGGCAGACCCGCTTGGCGGCGGCACACCGGCAGAGGCCCCCGCGGCAAATGCCGACACGACAGAGGCCCCGCGCCTGCCGCTGGACAGCGCCCGGCTGGAAGGGTCGATCTCGCTCACCGGCGGTCGCATCGACGACCTGCGGCTCAAGGACTACCATGTTGAACTGTCCGACGAGTCGCCCATCGTCCAGATGCTGGACCCGGTCGGCAGCAGCAATCCCTATTACGCGCTTTACGGTTGGGCCCCGGGCAAGGGCCTGGCGCTGACGGATGTGCCGGGAGCCAATACCTCGTGGACGCTCGAAAGCGGCGAAACCCTGACCCCCGAAACCCCGGTAACGTTGCGCTGGGAAAGCCCGGCCGGGCTGATCTTTCGTCGGACGATCTCGGTCGACGAGGATTTCATGTTCTCCGTCACCCAGGCGGTCGAAAACACCGGCGACCAGGCGGTTTCACTTGCGCCCTACGGTGTGCTGGCGCGCCACGGCGAACCGGACGACCTGAAAAATTTCTTCGTGCTGTTCGAAGGCGCGCTGCAGATGTCCGACGGCATCCTGGAGCAGACCAAGTACAAGAACATGCCCGACCTCGACATGCTGCCCGCCGAGGGCACGCAGGCCACGGTCGAGCGCGTGCAGGAAACCGGCTGGGTTGGTTTTACCGATCACTACTGGATGGCGACGCTGATCCCGGACGCAGGCACGCCGTTCAAGTCGGTGGTAAAATACGATGCCCGCCGCGACATCTATCAGACAGAAGCGGTGCTGCCGACCATCGAACTGGCGCCCGGCACCAGCCAAGAGGTCAGCAGCAAGCTGTTCGCCGGCGCCAAGGAATGGGAAACCATCCGCGAATACCAGAAGGCCGGCATCGACCGTTTCCTCGACTCGATCGACTGGGGCTGGTTCTTCTTCCTGACCAAGCCGATCTTTGCCGTCCTGCACTGGCTGAACCTGCATATCGGCAACATGGGCTTGGCGATCATCGCGCTGACCGTGCTGCTCAAGGCCGTGCTCTTCCCGCTGGCGTACAAATCCTACGCCTCGATGGCCAAGATGAAGGAACTCCAGCCGGAGATGGAAAAGCTCAAGGAGCGCGCGGGCGACGACCGCGAGAAGCTCCAGAAGGAAATGATGGCGCTCTACAAGAAGGAAAAGGTCAACCCGGCCGCGGGCTGTCTCCCGATCCTTCTGCAGATCCCGATCTTCTTCTCGCTCTACAAGGTGATCTTCGTCACGCTGGAGCTGCGGCACGCCAATTTCTTTGGTCCCTTCAACGACCTCTCGGCACCTGACCCGACCTCGATCTACAACCTCTTCGGCCTGCTGCCCTGGGGCACGCCCGATCCGCAGTCGATCCTGGCACTGGTCTTCATCGGCATCCTGCCCCTGCTGCTGGGTATCTCGATGTGGTTGCAGCAAAAGCTGAACCCGGCGCCCGCCGACCCGACGCAGCAGATGATCTTTGCCTGGATGCCCTGGGTCTTCATGTTCATGCTGGGCGGTTTCGCCAGCGGCCTGGTGGTCTACTGGATCACCAACAACGTGATCACCTTCTGCCAACAGTACCTGATCATGCGCAGCCACGGGTACACGCCCGACATCCTGGGCAACATCAAGTCCAGCGTGAAAAAGAAGAAGGACAAGGAGCAGGACAGCAAATGACCCGTTCCCTGACCGCGATCTGGCGCTTTCCGATCAAGAGCCACGGCCGGGAAGAGCTGGACGCGGTCACGCTGAGCGCCGGTCAGACCCTGCCCTGGGACCGGTACTGGGCGGTCGCGCACGACCAGTCCAGCGCCGATGGATCGGAATGGGTGTCCTGCCGCAACTTCTCGATCGGCAGCAAGGCCCCCGCGCTTGGGGCGATCTCTGCCCGGCTGGACGAGGCGACGGCCACCGTCACCCTCTCGCACCCCGAGCGGGAAGACCTGACGCTGCGCCCCGACGAGGAAGGCGACACGCTGATCGACTGGGCCGGCGGCTTCATCCCGGAGACTCGGGCGCAATCCGTCCGGGTGGTGTGTGGGGCGAAGCGCGGCTTTACTGACAGCGATTTTCCCTCGGTCACACTGTGCAACTTGTCCTCGCACCGCGCCGTGGAACAACGGCTGGGCCATGCCCTGTCGATCCACCGATGGCGCGGCAACCTCTGGTTCGACGGCGGCGCCCCCTGGGAGGAATTCGACTGGATCGACCGAGAGGTACAGATCGGCGAGGCGGTCCTGATCCCGCGGGAACGCACCGACCGCTGCCTTGCCACCCATAACAATCCCGACACCGGACGGCGTGATCATGACGTGCTAGGCACGCTGGATCACTGGGATCATCGCGATTTCTCGGTCCGGGCCGAGGTCGTGCGCAGCGGACGGATCGCGCTTGGCGATCGCGTGGAGGTTCTGTGATGCAACTTGCCTTTCCGATCGCGGAAGAACCCGATGACGCCACCCGCGAGGCGGCCCGCAAGCTTTTCGTGGGCCACGAGGTGGATTTCCTGAAAGGCGTTGTTGGCATGGACGGGCTGCCACCCGATGACCGGGCAGAGGTCTGTTTTGCCGGACGGTCCAACGTCGGCAAATCCAGCCTGATCAACGCGCTGACCGGTCGCAAGGGGCTGGCGCGGGCGTCGAACACGCCCGGGCGCACGCAGGAAATCAACTATTTCACGCTGGGCGCCGATCACTACCTGGTCGACCTGCCCGGCTATGGTTTTGCCAATGCGCCGGTGGACGTGGTCGCGCGCTGGCAGGCCCTGCTGAAATCCTACCTTTCGGGCCGTGCCAGCCTGCGCCGCGCCTTCGTCCTGATCGACTTCCGCCACGGAATCAAAGCCGTGGATGACGAGATCATGACCCTGCTGGACCGCTCCGCCGTGACCTTTCAGGCGGTCCTGACCAAGGCCGACAAGGTCAAGGCCAAGGATCAGGAACAGATCCTTGCCCAGGTCCGCGAACGCCTGTCCAAGCATCCCGCCGCCTACCCCGAGATCGTGGTGACCAGCAGCGAAAAGGGCGATGGTATCGCCTCCCTGCGCGCCATCATCGCCGACCTCGGCTGATCGCGGCGCCGGCACTGGAATTTCCGCCCCGCGCGGGGCATTCTGCGCCAAGCGCCCGCCTGGAAGACCCGAGATGAGACGACAGAACATGAACAGAGACTGGATCGCCACCGCCCGGACCCTTTCCGAGGCCCTGCCCTACATGCAGCGCTACACCGGCGCCATCGTCGTGGTGAAATTCGGCGGCAACGCGATGGGCGACGACGCGGAAATGGCCGCCTTCGCCCGCGACATCGTGCTGATGCGCCAGGTCGGCGTGAACCCTGTCGTGGTGCATGGCGGCGGCCCGATGATCAACGAAATGCTCAAGCGTCTGAACATCGAAAGCACCTTCGTCCGCGGCAAGCGCGTCACAGACCAGGCCACCGTCGAGGTGGTCGAGATGGTCCTGACCGGCCTCGTCAACAAGCGCATCGTGCAGGCCATCATGGACGAAGGCGGCCGCGCCGTCGGCCTGTCCGGCAAGGATGACGACCTGATGGTCTGCGAACCCGACGATCCGGAACTGGGATTCGTCGGTCGCCCGATCGAGATGAACGTGCAGGTCCTGCGCGATCTCTTTGCCGCTGGGATCATCCCCGTCGTGGCCCCGGTCGCCACCGGCACCCAGGCCACCGAAACCTACAACGTCAACGGCGACACCGCCGCCGGTGCCATCGCCGGCGCGCTCAAGGCCGACCGCCTGCTGCTGCTCACCGACGTGCAGGGCGTCAAGGGACCAGACGGCGAGGTGGTCACGGAACTGACGCCGGACGACGTCCGCAAGATGACCTCCGAGGGCGTGATCGCGGGCGGAATGATTCCCAAGACCGAAACCGCGCTCAAGGCCATCGAAGAGGGCGTGCGCGCGGTGGTCATCATCGACGGTCGGGTGTCCAATGCCTGCCTGTTGGAACTGTTCACCGAACATGGCTCCGGTTCGATGATCCGCTCGGATACCCGGCCGCCTCTGCCGAAATGATCCCCAAGGACCTGCAGGACGCCGACTTGGCCGCCGCCCGTGCCGGGCTTCGGCTGCGCGGCGCGCTGCACCCGGACAGGGACGACGGCGCGCCTGACGGCACTGGCACCCTGTTGCTGCTCGGCCCGGACGAGCCGCATTTCTGGCCGCTCTTCACCGCCTCCCCGGAATACCTCGACGGCGCACCCGACCCGCTCGACCGCTGGTCGAAACGCGTGCTGTCAGCCGTGGCCGAGGATTGGGGGGGAACGGCGATCTTTCCGTCGGACGGGCCACCCTACGCGCCGTTCCTGTCCTGGGCGCTGGGAACGGGCCGCGCGTGGTCCTCTCCGGTCGGGATGCTGGTGCATGATGCCGCCGGGCTTTTCATCAGCTACCGGGGCGCCGTGGCCCTGCCCGTACGCCTGCCCCTGTCGCAGACCGGCACACAGCCCTGCGGCACCTGTCCGCGCCCTTGCGAAACCGCCTGCCCGGTGGGGGCGCTTGGCCCCGGTCAGCCCTATGACGTGGCCCGCTGCAAGGCCCATATGCTGACACCCGAAGGTGCAACCTGCCGGACAGAGGGCTGCCTTGTCCGCCGCGCCTGCCCGGTATCGGAGGGGTTCTCGCGCCGCACGGCGCAATCCGCGTTTCACATGAGGGCCTTCCTGGGGTCGGAGGCGCCATGAAACAGCTCATCCTGGTGCGTCACGCAAAATCCGACTGGAATCAGGATTTGCCGGATCACCATCGGCCATTGAACCCGAGGGGCCGCGATGCCGCGCCTGCCATTGGCGCCTGGCTGCGCAAGAATGGATATCTTCCGGACGAGGTCCTCTGCTCGACCGCGGCCCGCACGCGCGAAACGCTGGAGCTGCTCGACGTCACCGTGCCCACCCGGTTCGAGCGGGCTTTGTACCACGCCGCCCCCGAAACCATGCTGGAGATCCTGAAATCCGCGCAGGGCGACAGCGTGATGATGCTGGGGCACAATCCCGGCATCGCCGAATTTGCCGAGGAAATGCTGCAGGCACCGCCCGACCACCCGCGCTTTGCCGCCTACCCGACCTGCGCCACGCTTGTGGCCCATTTCGACATCGACGATTGGAGCGGGCTGCAGCCACACAGCGGCAGCGCCCAGGCCTTTATCGTCCCGCGCGATCTGACCGGCTGACGCGGCTCCCAGGGCTTCTTTGGGCTGCAGGTATCTCCGGAGGAGACGACCGCAGGGAGACGGGGGCATGGCGCCCCCTCCCCCGTTCAACACTCAGCGGAACGGCGGGCTATACAGCAACCCGCCATCGGTCCACTGCAGGTTCAGCCCGCGCGACAGGCCGATGGGCGTCGTCTCACCGATGTTGCGGGCAAATATCTCGCCGTAGTTGCCGCCCGCCTTGATAGCCCGCACGGCCCATTCCGCGTCCAGGCCCAGCATCTCGCCCATCAGCCCGTCGGTGCCCAGCAGGCGCGCGATTTCCGGGTTGTCCGTGCTTTCGCGCATCTCGTCGATGTTGACCGAGGTCACGCCCAGTTCCTCTGCCGAGATCAGCGCATTCAGGACCCACCGCACCACATCCGCCCATTCGTCGTCCCCGTGGCGCACCACCGGGCCCAGCGGCTCCTTGGAGATCACGTCGTCCAGCAGCAGATGATCGCCCGGCGCCTTGAAGGCGGCGCGGATCGCGGCCAGTTCCGAGGCATCGCCGGTAAAGACCTCGCATTCGCCTTCCAGGTAAAAGGTTTGCGCCTGCGCCGTGCTTTCGACCGCGACCGGGTCATAGGTGATGTTGTTTCGGGCGAAATACTCGTCCAGGTTCATCGCCGTCTTGGTGTCCGGCTGCACGCAGACACGCTTGCCGTTCAGCTCCGTCGGAGAGGAGACACCAAGCGACTTGGGCACCATGAACCGCTGCCCGTCGTAATAGTTGATCCCGGCGAAATCGACCTTCACGCCGACGTCTGTGGCAAAGCTCCAGGTCGTGTTGCGGGCCAGGACGTCGAGATCCCCGGCAAGCAGCAGGGTAAAGCGCGTGCGGTTCGTCGTTTCGACGAATTCCACGGCCGAGGGATCGCCCAGCACAGCCGCCGCGATGGCGCGGCACAGGTCGACGTCAAAACCGGCCCATTCGTCGCGCGAATCCCGCGAGGCAAAGCCGATCAGGCCGGAGTTGACCCCGCAATTCAGGACTTCCCTGTCCTTGACGTCCTTCAGCGTACCAGCCGAGGCGCCGCCGACGGCACAGGCCAGAAAGGCCGTCGCGCATAGAAGTAACCTCAGCATGCCGTTCTCTAACCCCGGATCTCGCTTCTCGAAGACCGGCTCCCGCCGGACAAAAAAACGGAGGGGTCCTTGATCCGATCCCCCCTCGACGCTGGGCCAATTTGGGCGGATTCCCGCCCAAAGGTCAAGCAAGGATGCCAATCGGAAAGGCAAGGTTCCGCCCGTCTCGTCGCTGTCTAACCATCTGCGAGCGAATGGAAAACACTCGCATGCAGGAACTCGCCGCGTTTTCTTTGGGCAATTTCGGCGGCTTCTTCATCGACGCCCCATTGCTCTTCCTGCCAGGTCTCGTCGATCCGCGACAGCGCCCAGGCCTCATCGGGGGCACATGCACCACGGATCACCGCCAGCGCCAGCACCAGCGAACCGGACATGGACACGAGGTCATGAAAGGCCGCCAGGTGAAATGGCGATTGTGCATGCACCTCTGCGCTCAGCCGGTCCAGCGCCTGCGGATCCTGCGGCTGGTGGATGACCCCGGCCACCGGGACCAGCCTTGCGCCAAAAGTCTCCCCGGCCCAGTCCAGTAAGGGGTCCCAGCCCTGCCGCTGACGCTCTGCCAGCCCCTCGGGGTCATCGGCACGGTAGCACAACAGGTCGCTGTCGCCATAGGCGGCCAGCATCTCGGCCACGGCGGCATGCTGCGGCGTCACCTTGTCCAGCGCGGAATTGGCCATGCGGGTAAAGGGCATGGCGGTCGGATCCACCTTTTCCTCTTGCCCGGCCCATTCCCCGGCGATCTCGCGCGCCAGCGCCTCTGTCGGCACCACCAGCGAGGTCTTGGCCGGCGTTTTGACCCCGCGCCCGTCCAGCGTGACGGCAAAGCCGCCCTCGGCCGGGGTCACTTCGGCGGTCTTCCAGAAACGTTTGAGCGCCCATTCGCTCATGTCATGCCCTCCAGGACGGTGTCTATGGCGCGTTCCAGCCCGGCGGCGTCGTCCACGACATGTTCCGCCACGGCCAGCGCCTCGCGCGGGTGATAGCCCCATGTCACGCCGATGCGCGGAATGCCTGCGGCCTGCGCCATGTCCATGTCATAGCTCGTGTCGCCGATCATCATTGCCCGCTCGGCCTCTACCCCCGCTTCGTCCATGGCGTTGAACAGCATCGCGGGATGCGGTTTGGACGGGTTATCGTCGGCGCATTGCCGGGTGACAAAGCGTTGCGTCAGCCCGTGGCTTTCCAAAAGCGCCGTCAGCCCTCGCCGCGACTTGCCCGTGGCGATGCCCAGCAACACGTCATCGCGCGCCGACAACCGCTCCAGCAGCGCGGGGATCCCGGGATAAAGCGGCGAGGCCTCCGGCCCGCCTTTCATCCGCAACCCGGCATAGGCTTCCTTGTAGGCCTCCACCAACCGCGTGCGCTGCACCGGGCCAAGCTCTGGCGCGAGATGCGAAAAGGCCTGCGGCAGCGACAGGCCGACAATCGCCAGGATCGCCTCGCGCGTGGGGCGCTCCAACGCCTCACTGGCAAAGGCCATGCTCATGGCGCCCAGGATATCGCCCTGGCTGTCGACCAGCGTGCCGTCGACGTCGAAAATCACGAGGCTCAGGCTCATTGCAGCTCCTCGAAAGGATCGTCGGCGGCAATGTCCTCGGTCCAGCCCAGCGTGTCCCAGCTTTGCGCCATATGCGACGGCAGAGGGGCCGTCAGGGTCAGGGGCTTGCCGGTGAACGGATGTTCAAAGCTCATCCTGCGCGCGTGCAGGTGCAGCTTGCGCGAAATGTCGCCGCCCAGTTGCGCGCCCCAGCCGTCGCCCAGGTTTTCCTGCCCCGAGCCGCCGTACTTGCCATCCCCGATGATCGGATGTCCGATCTCGGCCATATGCGCCCGCAGCTGGTGTGTGCGCCCGGTGATCGGCTCCAGCGCCACCCAGGAGGCGCGCCCTGCAACACGGTAGAGCGTTGCATACAAAGTGTGTGCACGTTTTGCACCCTCTGTATGCGCCATGTCGCGCGGGTGGACGCAGAGCATCTTTTCGCCCTCGCCGTGGTGCCCGTGTCCCGGCGCCTTGACCAGACCATAGCGGATCTCGCCCAGATAGGGTGTGGGCACGCCGGCGACCAGCGCCCAGTAGATCTTGCGCGTCAGCTTGTGACGGATCGCGGCGGTCAGCGCCTTGGCCGCCTCGCGCGTGCGGGCCAGCACCAGGACGCCCGAGGTGTCCTTGTCCAGCCGGTGCACCAGGCGGGGTTTCTCGTCGTAGCCAAAGGTCAGCGCCTCTGCCAACCCGTCCACATGGCGGGTCTGCTTGCTGCCGCCCTGCGTGGCCAGCCCGGGGGGCTTGTTGATCGCGATCAGGTGGTCGTCCTTGTAGATCACACAATCGCGGATCATCTTCGCGTCCTGGTCCGAAACAGCGGATTTCGGCGCGCTTTCCACCTGTCCGGGTTCGGGCAAGGGCGGAATGCGGACCTGCTGCCCCACTTCCAGCCGGGTCGAGGCCTTGACCCGCCCGCCATCCACGCGCAGTTCTCCCTTGCGGCACAGCTTTTCGATACGGCCTTGTGCCAGCTGCGGGAAATGCCGCTTCAGCCAGCGGTCAAGCCGCTGGTCGCCATCTCCCGGCCCCACGGTCACGGTTTGAACTCGGCTCATGATACAGCACTCCGTGCAAGGGTGAGACCGGCGAAGAGCGCCGCCAGCGACAGGATCACCGACCCCGCGACATAGGCCGCCGCCAATGCGCCCTGCCCACGTTCATACAGGGTAATCGCATCCAGCGAAAAGGCCGAGAAGGTGGTGAACCCGCCCAGCACCCCGGTCATCAGCAAGGGCGCGTAGCGGTTCGCGCTGAGGTGCAGCAGGGCCACGACGAGGACACCCATCAGGAAGGATCCGACGATGTTCACGGTCAGCGTGCCCCAGGGGAATCCCTTGCCCAACAGGCGCGCCGTGGCGATGCCTGTCATATAGCGGGCCGACGCGCCAAGGGCGCCGCCCAGCGCAACTTGCAGAAGGGGTGTCATGCGCGCGGACATGGCGGCGGGGGGCGCGGATGTCAAGCACGGCCAAGGCGGGTGGTCGGGGAGGGGCGTCACTTGTCCCGGCGCTGCGCCCTAAGCCGCGCGAAATAATCCACCCGCTTGCGCAGATCGCGTTCAAAGCCGCGTTCCACAGGCTCGTAGAAAGCGGCCCGGTCCATCTTGTCGGGAAAGTAGTCCTGCCCGGAAAACCCGTCCTCGGCGTCGTGATCATAGGCATAGCCCGCGCCATACCCCTGGTCCTTCATCAACCCGGTGGGCGCGTTGAGGATATGTTTGGGCGGCATCAGGCTGCCGGTCTTCTTGGCCGATGCCCGCGCGGCCTTGTAGGCGACATAGGCGGCGTTCGATTTCGGTGCCAGCGCCAGGTAGACCAGCGCCTGCGCGATGGCCAGTTCACCCTCGGGGCTGCCAAGCCGTTCGTAGGTTTCCCAGCTTTGCAGGCAAACCGCCTGCGCCTGCGGGTCGGCAAGACCGATGTCCTCGACCGCCATACGGGTGATGCGGCGGGCCAGGTAGCGTGGGTCCTCCCCCGCCTCCAGCATCCGCGCGTACCAGTAGAGGGCGGCGTCGGGGTCGGACCCCCGCACGGATTTGTGCAGGGCAGAGATCAGGTTGTAGTGGCCATCGCCGGACTTGTCGTAGACGGCGGCGCGCTTCATCAGCCGCGTCTTCAGCCCATCGGTGTCCAGCGGTTTGGCCATCCGCCAGGAGGTCACCTGTTCAACCAGGTTCAACAGCGCGCGCCCGTCGCCATCGGCCATGTCCAGCAGCGCGGCGCGGGCCGATGTATCCAGCGGCAGGTCTCGGCCCAGTTCGCCCTCGGCCCGTTTTACCAGGGCCTCCAGGTCTTCCTCGCCCAGCCGCTCCAGCACCAGCACCTGCGCCCGGCTGAGCAGAGCGGCGTTCAGCTCGAACGAGGGGTTTTCGGTGGTCGCCCCCACCAACAGGATCGTTCCGTCCTCCATGTGGGGCAGGAAACTGTCCTGTTGCGCCTTGTTGAAACGGTGGATCTCGTCGACGAAAAGCAGCGTGCCCTGCCCGGTGCGGCGGCGCTGTTTCGCCGCTTCAAAGACCTTGCGCAGCTCCGGCACGCCGGAAAAGATCGCGCTGATCTGGACGAAATGCAGGTCGGTCGCATCCGCCAGCAGCCGGGCGATCGTGGTCTTGCCCACCCCCGGCGGCCCCCAGAAGACGATCGAGCCCAGCGTGCCCGCCTCCAGCATCACGCCCAGCGGCGCATCCGGGCCCAGAACCTGGCGCTGGCCAATCACCTCGTCCAGACGCCGGGGCCGCAGCCGGTCGGCCAAGGGACGCGGCGCACTGTCGGCGACGGCGGACTCTGCCCCGCCGGTATCGAAGAGATCGGCCATCCGGTCAGGCCCGGAAGCGCAGAAGGAGGCGACGGTTGCCGCGCAGCACCTCGATCTGGACCAGTGGACCGGGACGGCGCAGCAGGCGGTCCACGTCGCGCGGCGCTTCGATCCGGCGACCGTTCACACCCAGCAACCGGTCCCCGGTCTGCAGGCCGACCTGGGCGCCAAACGGCCCCGGGTCCAGCACGACGATCCCTTCCGAGTCCACGGGCAAGCCCAGCTCCGAGACCACCGCCGGGTTGGCCCGCGCCACGCGCAGTCCCGGCAGGACGCTGAGTTCGCCCAGGTCGACCGTGTCGCGCGGCGGGCTGTCCGGCGGGGCGATCATCGGCACCGTGGCGATCTTTTCCTCACCCCGGCGGACATAGATGACCTCGGCCGCCCGGCCAATTCCGCGCATCGACATGCGGAACAGCATTTCGGCCGGGGTGTTTACCGGCGCGCGGTCGACCTCGGACACCACGTCCCCCACTTGCAGGCCCGCGGCGGCAAAGGGGCTGTCCTCATGCATTTCGGCGATCACCACGCCCCCGGGCAGGTCCAGTCCCAGGCTCTCCGACAGTTCCGCCGTGACCGGCTGACCGACCATGCCGGCCCAGGGCCGCTGGAACCGGCGATGGCCTTCCTGTGCCTGCTTCACGAATTGCGCCACCAGACCAGAGGGGATGGCAAAGCCGATGCCGTTCGACCCGCCCGAGCGCGTCAGGATCGAGGTGTTCACGCCAATCAGCTCACCGCTGACGTCGATCAGCGCCCCGCCAGAGTTGCCGGGATTGATCGGCGCATCGGTCTGGATGAAATAGCCGCGCGCATTGCCCGTCGCCGTGCCCGACCGTGCCAACCCCGAGACGATCCCCGAAGACACCGTCTGCCCGATCCCGAAGGGATTGCCGATGGCCAGCACCAGTTCCCCCACCTCGACCGTGTCGCTGTCGCGCAGATCGAGGTGCGGCATGTCCTCGGCCCCGGCCAGACGCATGATGGCCAGGTCGGATTCCTCATCCGCCAGCAGGATCTCGGCGTCGTATTCGCGCCGGTCGTTCAGAACCACGCGGATGTCGGTTGCCTGTCCGACGACATGGTAATTCGTCACCGCAATCCCATCGGCGGACAGGATCACACCGGACCCCAGCGAATTCTGCACCCTGGGCCGCTGTTCGAACTGGCGAAAGAAATCACCAAAGACCGGGTCGTCGGCAAAGGGGCTGCGCTGTTCGACGACGCGGCGGGCATAAATGTTGACCACCGCCGGGGCCGCCTCTTTCACCAGTGGCGCGAAACTGAGGCTGATCTCACCCGGGCTCTGCGGCACGCGCACATCTTGCGCCGCCGCCGGAACCGCCAGCATAATAAGGCAAACAAAAGCTCTGAGCATGAAAAATCCTCCGGCTGTCTCGGACCCCTAGCATATGTCCCCCACCCCGCCCCGATGCAAGCGCGCGCATCTGTGCGTGGGCAATTGCAACCCGCGCGCATTTGCTCCATGACGGTTTCATGACGTCGCGATTGAAGCCCGAGACCAGTGCACTTTGCGTGCATCTTTTGACCGCAACCGGGGCGGTCTTTGCGATGCTGGCAATGCTGGCGGCGGTGCAGGAAAACTGGTCGCTGATGTTTCTCTGGCTGGTGGTGGCCTTTGCCGTGGACGGCGTCGACGGCCCGTTGGCGCGGAAATACGACGTCAAGACCTTTGCCCCCCGGTTCGATGGCGTGCTGCTTGACCTGATCATCGACTACCTGACCTACGTCTTTATCCCGGCCTTCGCCTTGTTCCAGTCGGGGCTGCTGCCGGGCTGGACGGGCTGGGTGGCGATCATCCTGATCACCTTTTCCAGCGCCATGTATTTCGCCGACAATCGGATGAAGACAGAGGATAATTCCTTTCAGGGCTTTCCCGGCTGCTGGAACATGCTGGTGCTGGTCCTCTTTGCCATCAAGCCGGATTTCTGGGTGATCCTGGCGCTTGTCGCCGCGCTGGCGCTGGCCATGTTCCTGCCGCTGAAATTCATCCACCCGGTGCGCACCGCGCGCTGGCGGATGCTGTCGCTGCCCGTCGCACTGGCCTGGACGGTCTTTGCGGGCTGGGCCGCCTGGGTGGATTTCCACCCGCAAAGCTGGGCGCACTGGGGGCTGGTCGTGACCTCTGTCTACCTGCTGTTCGCGGGCATCGCGCAACAGGTCATCCCGGCGCAGAACGCCCGCTGACGACAGGCTCCGTCGCGTCTCTGCCTGAAAACTGGTTGTGCTTTGCACGCACAACCGTGCCAAGGTTCTTCCACGAAAATCCGGCGCCATGCGGGCACGGTATCCGCAGCGGTTTGCAGCCATTGCTGACGTAACGAGGGGCACATGGCCCTCATCATCGGCCAAGTCGCGATCACCGCCGCAGGCAAGGTCGCGGTAGAATTGCGCAACACTGGGGCCACTGCGGTCGATCTCACCGGCTGGAACGTGACCGTCGTCAATAATTCGAGCGGCCGGGGCTTCTTGCGGAGCGGCGGAACCATGTCACCGGGCGGTTTCTATATTGTCGGGCACAGCTGTATCCCCGGCTTGAACGCGACGCCCAGTGACTTGTTTCCCGGCCTGTCTCCGGCCAAGAATCGCGGCCAGGAGTATTGTGCGCTTCTCCCCCGGAGTAAGTCTGTTCGACCATTTCGGCTGCAAAAATGAGCCCAATTTTTCCTTGGAGTCAGGCTACCAGTCACCGCTGGATCGCGGAACTGAGTGCAACAGCCGCGTTGACACAAACGGCGATTTCGCCGCCAGTTCGCCGTTTAGCACCAACACGCTCGGCACCGCCTGTTTCCTGGCCGGATTGCAGAACACCACGCCGCGAAGTGACCGCCCCCGATGTCGCATTTTTCGGCACCGCCCGTTATTTGAGCACCCCTGCAAGATGCTATGGCTTTCGCCCGGCGGCCATTGATGCTTGGGTAGAGGGACAGGCGGGGCGCCAAGTGCCCCGGCCGCAACCAGACGAGGGACCATGCGTATCAACCTGGGATGCCGAATTTCCGTCGATCTGGCCGCGCCCACGCCAATGATCTGCCTGCTGAACGTGCATTATTCCCGCGCCAGCGATCTTGAGCGGCCCGACCTGCTGATGACCGATCCCGGCGTCCCGGTCGAGGCGTACCGCGACGGGTTCGGCAACTGGTGCAACCGGCTGGTGGCGCCCGAAGGCCGGATGACCCTGAGCACTGACGGCACGATGTTCGATGCCGGGCTTTCCGATCCCGTGGGCCATGATGCCTTGCAGTACCCGGTCGAACAGCTGCCGGTCGAGGCCTTGGGGTTCCTGCTGCCCAGCCGCTACTGCGAAAGTGACGTGCTGTCGGATTTCGCCTGGGACCGGTTCGGCGACACACCCCTTGGCTGGCCCCGTGTGCAGGCGGTCTGCGATTTCGTGCATCACCACATCCGCTTCGGCTATGAGCATTCGCGCCCAACGCGCACCGCCGCCGAGGCATTGAACGAGGGCGTGGGCGTCTGCCGCGATTTCACCCATCTCGCGGTGGCGCTCTGCCGGGCGCTGAACATCCCCACGCGCTATTGCACCGGCTATGTCAGCGACATCGGCCAGTCCGCGCCGATCCGTCCAATGGATTTCGCCGCCTGGATGGAAGTCTACCTGGGCGGTCAGTGGTGGGTCTTTGACCCGCGCAACAACGACACCCGCTTTGGCCGCGTGCTGATCGCGCGCGGGCGCGACGCCGCGGACGTGCCGCTGATCCACAGCTTCGGGCGCCACGAGCTGACCGGGTTCGAGGTCTGGATTGGGCAGGCCGACGAGGGCGCAGGGCCGAATTTCTGACCCCACCCTGCCATACGGCTCAAACGAAGCGGTTTACCCAGTTCTCCAGCCGCTCTTGCCGGCCAGAGCGCGGCTCGGGATTGATCCCCTCTTCCAGCCCCCGCCCCTGGATCGACCCCAGGTCGCTTTGCAGCATGGCCTGCACGCCGGGCGGCTCCCGATCCGCGCAACGCTCGGCCAGCGCCTGTTCCGGTCAGCCGTCCTCCAGCATCGTCGCGGCCGCCTTCGGGCCCCGTGCGTTGATATCCATGCCGCCCAGATGGGCGGCGATCAGCCCCACCAGGTCCAGCGACTGCCGCCGCAGCTTGGCGTCGAAACTGGTGCCGCTGGTGGGGAACCCGCCCTTCCTCAGCACTTGGTGGTAGGCCAGCGCCAGCTCATGTTCAAAGGAATGCCCGGTCAGGATCGCGTGTTCCTGTTCGATGTTCCGCTTGATCTCGTCCCGAAGTCCGAATTTGCGCAGGAACCCGATGCAGGTGGTCTTCCATCCGCTTGCCCGTGGCCACCTCGTCGGGGCACCAGGGGCGATAGGCCCTTTCGCTGGTGCTGTCCCGTCCTTCGTAGCGGATGGCACCGCCCCGTCGAAGACCCCCGTGTTCAGGTCAGACCGCTCACTGCCGGATAAATCTCGCGCCATGCGGCGTAGGCGTCCTGGTAAGCACCCGTCAGCGCCGCGTTGGGCGCAATGGTTTCGCGCACGGGCGGCGGCGTCATGATCTCGTCGACGCCGCCCGCGCCTGCCCCAACCATCGCCAGCCGCGCCGCGCCCAGCGCCGCGCCGAAATCGCCCTTGTCGGGCAAGGCAAGCGGCACATTCAAAACCGTCGCGATCAGCTCGACCCAGTAGCGCGACTGCGCCCCGCCGCCGATGGCCAGCAGGCTGTCCAGCCGTGCGCCCGAGGCCTTCAGAGCCTCGGCACAGTCGCACAGCGCAAAGGCCACACCCTCCATCACCGCACGCGTCATGTCGCGCCGCGACGTGCCCACGTCGATGTTCAGGAACCCGCCCCGGATCCGGCTGTCATTGTGCGGCGTCCTCTCACCGGACAGGTAAGGCATGAAGCGCAGAGCCCCCGGCCCGTCGAGGGTATCGCCCAACTCGACCGACAGGTCCGCCGGTGAGGCCCCCGTCACCCGGCTCAGCCAGTTCAGGCTGTCTGTTGCCGCCAGGATGACCCCCATCTGGTACCATTGCCCAGGCACCGCATGGCAAAAGGTATGGACCGCACTTTCCGGCAGCGGCGCATAGCCATCGCGCCCGGTCAGCACCACGCCAGAGGTCCCCAGCGAGACGAACCCCGTCCCCTCGCGCATCGCGCCCACGCCACAGGCAGAGGCGGCATTGTCGCCTGCCCCGCCAACCACGATCACATCGCGCGCCATGCCCCAGCGATCGGCCAGGTCGGGGCGCAGGACGCCCCCCGTCTCGCAGCCCTCGACGAGGCGCGGCATCTGGTCGGGACGCATCCCCGACACCTCCAGCAGGCGCGCCGACCAGTCGCGCGCGCCCACATCCAGCCAGGCGGTGCCCGCGCTGTCGGACATGTCGGCAAAGCGTTCGCCGGTCAGGTGAAAGTTCATGTAGGCGGCCGGCAGCAGGACCGTCGCCGTCCGGGCAAAGATGTCGGGTTCATTGCGCGCCACCCAGAGCAGCTTTGGCGCGGTGAAGCCCGGAAAGACGATGTTGCCCGAAAGATCACGCACAGCCGGGGCCGAATCCAGTTCGGCGGCCTCATCCGCGCTGCGGGTATCGTTCCAGAGGATGCAGGGGCGCAACACGGCGCCGTGAGCATCCAGCAGCGTGGCCCCATGCATGTGACCGGATACGCCGATGCCCCGGACCGCGGACATGGCCTGCGGATGCGCCCCGGCCAATTCGCCCAGTGCGCCATCCACCGCAGTCACCCAGTCCGCCGGATCCTGCTCTGACCAGCCGGGATACGGGTGAACCGGCGCATAGGCCCGTACCGCACTGCCCACAGGCACGCCGTCGCCATCCACCAGAAGGGCCCGCAGCCCCGAGGTTCCCAGATCCAGACCCAGATACATATTCCGCCTCCTACGTTGGCGCTAACGAAAGCCAAGCAGGTGCGGACTGTCAAACCCCCAAGGTCAGAAACCGCGCAAGTTTGCAGGAATGAGGGTTTGGCACACAGTCCAGACGGAAATGAGAGGTTTCATCTCATTTCCGCGCAATCAGGCCCGGTACCGCCAGGGCCTCAGCCCTTTTCCAGCGCCTCGATACGCGCCTTGAGCGCCTCGTTTTCCTCGCGCGCTTTCTGCGCCATCGCGCGGACGGCGTCGAATTCCTCGCGGGTGACGAAATCACGATCCGCAAGCCAGCGGTCGATCATCGACTTCATGGCGGTTTCCGCCTCTTCCCGCGCCCCCTGGGCCACGCCCATGGCGTTGGTCATCAGCTGGCTGATATCCTCGAAAACCTTGTTTCGCGTCTGCATTGGGTCACTCCGCCGTTGCATTCCCTGCCTATATGGTCGCACAAGGCGGGACCCTCAAGGTTGACTTCGCCGCGCGACAAGAGGCAACAGGACGCATGCAGGCCGCCATTCCCTTTCCCGACCTCTCGTCAGAGGTCTTTTCCATTGCGCTTTTCGGGCTCGAATTTGCGCTGCGCTGGTACGCGCTCGCCTATATCGCGGGCATCCTGATCGGTTGGCGGCTGGCCATCTGGGCCGTGAACCGCGCCGGACTGTGGGCCAATGACGCCCCGCCCATGACCCCGCGCCAGATCGAAGACCTTCTGACCTGGGTGATCCTTGGCATCATCCTGGGCGGTCGGCTGGGGTTCGTCCTGTTCTACATGCCCGGCTATTACCTGACGCATCCGGCGGAAATCCTGATGATCTGGCAGGGGGGCATGGCCTTTCACGGCGGGCTGATCGGCGTGGTGCTGGCGGTCTGGATCTTCTGCGCCCGCAACAAGGTGCCTCTGGCCTCGGCCTCGGACCTGCTGGCACTTGCGACACCGCCGGGCCTGCTGCTGGGCCGGCTGGCGAATTTCATCAATGCCGAGCTTTGGGGCCGTCCCTCCGACCTGCCCTGGGCGGTGATCTTTCCCGGCCAACAGGCCCAGGACTGCGGCCAGCCATTAGGCGAGCTATGCGCGCGCCACCCCTCGCAGCTCTACGAGGCGACGCTCGAAGGACTGGTCCTGCTGATCGTGCTGGTCCTGATGGTCTCTCGCGGATGGCTGAAACGGCCCGGCGCGGTCGCGGGCACCTTTTTCATGGGCTATGGCATCGGACGCTTTGTCGTCGAGTTCTTTCGCCAGCCCGACGCGCAGTTCCAGTCCGAGGGCAACCCGCTGGGCCTTGCCCTGCAGGTCAACGGCTACGGCCTGACGATGGGGCAGCTGCTGACCCTGCCGATGATTCTGGGCGGCGCGCTGGTGATCTGGGTCGCCCTGCGGCGCGCGCGCGGAGCCAAGGCTGACGCGGCCTCTTGACCGCGCTCCGCGATATCCTTGTCCGGCAGGTCATGGCCAACGGGCCAATGACGCTGGCCGACTACATGACCGCCTGCCTGATGCACCCGCAGCACGGCTATTACAGCACGCGTGACCCGCTGGGTGCCGCGGGCGATTTCACCACCGCGCCCGAGATCAGCCAGATGTTCGGCGAGCTGATCGGCCTTTGCCTTGCGCAAAGCTGGATGGACCAGGGGAGCCCCGCGCCCTTTGTGCTTGCAGAGCTTGGCCCCGGGCGCGGCACCCTGATGGCCGACATCCTGCGTGCCACGGCGCGTGTGCCGGGATTTCACGACGCGGCCCGCCTGCACCTCGTGGAAACCTCTCGCACGCTGCGCGCCGAACAGGCCCGCCGCCTGCCGCAGGCCACTTGGCACGACAGCGCCGAGGATCTGCCCGAGGGGCCGCTGTTCCTGATCGCCAACGAGTTCTTCGACGCGCTGCCGGTGCGCCAGTTCCAGCGCGCGGGCGCCAGCTGGCAGGAACGGGGTGTCGGGCTGGACGATCAGGGCGCGCTTGCCCTCGGCCTTGCCGCGCCCGCGCCTCAACCCGGCCTGACCCATCGGCTGCAGGACACGCGGGACGGCGACATTGTCGAGACCTGCGCCCCGGCGCAGGCCATCGCCGCCACGCTGGGCACCCGAATCGCCCGACATGGCGGGATGGCACTTATCGTCGACTACGGCGACTGGCGCTCGCTTGGCGATACGCTGCAGGCCTTGCAGGGGCATCAGTCCACCGATCCGCTGGCCACCCCGGGCGAGGCGGACCTGACCACCCATGTCGATTTCGAGGCGCTGACATCCGCCGCCGCCCCAGCCACCCATACGTTGTTGACGCCACAGGGCGTTTTCCTGGAACGTCTGGGCATCACCGCGCGGGCGCAGGCGCTGGCAAAGGGACTCAGTGGTCAGGCGCTGGACAGCCACATTGCCGCACATCGGCGGTTGACGCATCCGGCGGAAATGGGATCACTGTTCAAGACCATCGCCCTGCTGCCACAGGGTTCCCCGCCCCCGCCCGGACTGGAGCTGCGCGCCACACCATGACGCTCGAGATCATCACTTCGCTGAGCCTCTCCCCGCTGCGCCACGGTTTTTTCACGCGCCGGGGTGGCGCCTCCTCGGGTATCTTCTCGGGGCTGAACTGCGGCTCCGGGTCCTCTGACCAGGCCGAAATCGTGGCGATCAACCGCTCTCGCGTGGCCAATGCGATGGAAACCGCACCGAACCGCCTGTTGACCGTGCACCAGGTGCATTCCCCGGATGTCGTCACCGTGACCGATCCGCAGGATGCCTCCGGCAAGAAGGCCGATGCGCTTGTCACAGCGACCCCCGACGTGGCCCTGGCAGTGCTGACCGCCGATTGCCAGCCGGTGCTTTACGCCGACCACGACGCCGGGGTGATCGGCGCGGCCCACGCCGGCTGGCGCGGGGCGCGGGACGGCGTGCTGGAGGCGACGGTAGAGGCGATGCTGGCCCTGGGCGCCACGCGTGAGGGGATTCGCGCGGTGATCGGCCCGTCGATCAGCCAGCGCGCCTATGAGGTCGGCCCTGAGTTCTTCGAGGATTTCGTCATCGAGGACGGGCGCAACAGCCGGTTCTTTGCCGGTGGCCCGGGCGACCGCATGATGTTCGACCTGCCCGCCTACGGGCTGCACCGCCTGCGCGAGGCCGGGGTCGAGGCGGAATGGACCCGGCATTGCACCTATTCCGACCCCGAGCGGTTCTATTCCTACCGCCGTGCCACCCATGCCGGAGAGGCGGATTATGGCCGCCTGATCTCTGCCATCCGCCTCTAGCCGCAACGCCCCGCGTTCGCCGGAAACAATCCGCCTATTGGCCCGCGATTGTCCCAATGATGCCGCATTTCGCTGCAAATTCTAGGGACAGGCACGACCACAGGCAGAGCAGAGGACCCGTCATGAAACCGCAGCGCCGCTTTATCGCATCGATCACGGACACCGCCCGCAAAGGCGCCCCGCGCCTGCCCTTTGAACGGGGCACCCCGCGCGCGGCCATGATCGCCCGCCGCGACCAGGCACAGGCCCCGCGCCAGCCCAGCGCCAAAAGCGCCTGACCATCCCCCCAACGACCAAAGGGGCCGGTTGAGGCCCCTTTGACCTGCCCCGGCTCTTTGCGGCAGGTCCGCGCCGGACCGCCCCCGGCCGCCACGAGGCGTCCTGCGCACACCACGTCCCATCCCGACATTGATGACAGTACGATTCGCCACGCAGCGGGCGGAATGTGGCGTCAATGTTCCGCCTGCTCCGACAATCTTTTCCCGAAAACCCAATTGTCCCCCGCGCTGGGCCCCTTCCCGCGTCAATTTTGACAGGCGCGGTCGATTGCGGCCAAAACGGCATCAGTCAGTTACTTATTTCAATGTTCCGTCTGTCGTTGTTGGTGGGGGCCAACACGGATGTGACCAACCTCAAGGGGTGTTCACATGACCCGCCTCCATCGCGGCCTTTCGGGCGTTGCCCGGGCGGCTGGCCCGGCACTCACACTTCCCGTTTCTCCGGAACGGGAGCTCTCTCTGGACGGGCGACCTCGGCGCGCAGCTTCTCTCATGCGTAAATACGAGGTCGCCGCCCTGCTTCCCGACCTCACCGCCTCCTTTACCCAGCATGTCGCCCCGGCCTCTCCGTTCTTCGAGGAATGCGCCTCGGCCTTTGCGCGCGGGACGCTGATCGAAACGGTGCGCGGCCCGGTGGCCATCGAGGATCTCGTGCCCGGCGACTACATCATGACCGCCGGCGGATCCGAACCGGTCACCTGGATCGGGTCCACGACCTACGTCCCGGGCCACGAGGAAGAGACCACCACGCTTACCCACATGACCCGGATTACCACCGATGCCTTCGGCATGGGGCATCCGCCGATGGACCTGCTGCTGGGGCCCGCCGCGCGCATGGTGGTGCGCCACCCCCGGCTGGAGGACCTGCTGGGTCAGAACAGCGTGCTGGCACCGGTCAAGGACTATGCGGATGGCGACCGTTACCTGCAGGTGACGCCGATGGGCACGGTGCAGCTGTTCCACCTGATGGTGCAACGCCACACGACCATCCGCATCGGCGGCGTCGACCTGGAAACCTATCACCCCGGCAACACGGCGGGCCAGTCGCTGGGCCAGAACATGCGGGCGCTGTACCTGACCATGTTCCCCAACATCTCGGCGCTGGACGATTTCGGACAGGTCAGCATGACGCGCACGACGCGGGACGTGGTCGAAAACCTCGTGGGGGCCTGACCGGTCGGCGGGGCAAGCCCCCCCCACACGACCACCCGACACGACCACAGGGCCGCATCCGCTCAGGCGGTGCGGCTCAACCGTTCTTCCAGCACCTCGAAAGGCACGCCGGGATCGTCCTTGGCGTTGCGGATCACCAGCGATGTCTTGACGCTGGCCACGTTCGGCGCGGTCAGCAGCTCTCCGGTCAGGAAGCTCTGGAAGGTCGACAGGTCGGGCGCGACGCATTTCAGGATGAAATCCACCTCGCCGTTCAGCATGTGGCACTCGCGCACCAGCGGCCAGGCCCGACAGCGTTCCTCGAAGACACTGAGATCCACCTCGGCCTGGCTTTGCAGACCGACCATGACAAAGACCTGCACCTCGAAGCCCAGCGCGCGGCTGTCGACCTCGGCGTGATAGCCGCGGATATAGCCTTGTTCTTCCAGAACGCGCACACGTCTTAGGCAGGGCGGCGCCGAAATGCCCACCCTGCGGGCCAGTTCGACATTCGTCATTCGGCCATCCGCTTGCAGTTCTGCCAGAATCTTGCGATCGATCGGATCAAGCCGGTGACCTGCCATAGTCTCCCCCGTGTACTTCGCGATTGTTATAGCAGCCCGCCCGCCCTGCGCAATAATATTTCAACAAGGCGCAAGATTCTTTTCCGGCATGGCACAATCGCGCGGCACCGTGCCGCCCCTCTTTTTTCACCCCACCCTTGTCGTTATATGACCCCGCACGCGCCGCTAAGGAGAATTCCCATGCCCGAGTCTCGCCACACCAAGGTCCTCATCATCGGCTCCGGCCCCGCAGGCTATACGGCGGGCGTCTATGCCAGCCGGGCGATGCTGGACCCGATCCTCGTCCAGGGGCTGGAACCCGGCGGGCAGCTGACCACCACCACCGAGGTCGAGAACTGGCCCGGCGACAGTGAGGTGCAGGGCCCCGACCTGATGGTCCGGATGGAGGCCCACGCCCGCGCGATGGGCACCGAGATCATCGGCGACATCATCACGAAAATCGACTTTGACCAGCGCCCCTTCGTGGCGCATGGCGACAGCGGCACGACCTATACCGCCGACGCGGTCATCCTCGCCACCGGCGCGCGGGCGAAATGGCTGGGCCTGCCGTCCGAAGAAGCCTTCAAGGGCTTTGGTGTCTCGGCTTGTGCCACCTGTGACGGTTTCTTCTATCGCGGCAAGGAAATCGTGGTGATCGGCGGCGGCAACACTGCCGTGGAAGAGGCGCTGTTCCTGACGAACTTCGCCTCGAAGGTGACGCTGATCCACCGCCGCGACGAATTGCGCGCGGAGAAGATCCTGCAAGACCGGCTGATGAAGAACCCCAAGATCGAGCCGCTCTGGTTCCACCAGCTTGAGGAAGTCGTGGGCGACGACATGCCCAAGGGCGTGACCGGGGTAAAGGTCAAGCACGTCGAGACCGGCGAGATCACCGAGATCCCCTGCGCCGGGGTCTTTGTCGCCATTGGTCACGCGCCCGCGAACGAACTGGTCAAGGACGTGCTGGAAACCCACATGGGCGGCTATGTCGTGACCAAGCCCGACAGCACCGCCACCTCGATCCCCGGCGTCTTTGCCGCCGGCGACCTGACCGACCACAAGTACCGCCAGGCGGTGACAAGCGCGGGCATGGGCTGCATGGCCGCGCTTGAGGCCGAGCGCTGGCTGGCTGAACAGGACGCCGCGGGTGAGCCCGCGCCAGAAGCCGCCAACGAACCTGAAAGCGCCTGAGGCAACTTTCCAGGACACCCAGACGGCCCCGGCATCACGCCGGGGCCGAATTGTTTCCGGGGGGTCCGCTTGCACTTTGACCGGATCGAGGTTTTGTTTTCCGCACCACCGTTTCCCAAGCCGATTTCCCGCTTCCTGATGCAAGATCCTTTTGACACCTCCCTCGAAATCTTCGCGGATCTGCTGCTGTGCATGGATGCGATGGAACTGGCCCTGACTTCGGGCATTGGCACCTTCATCCCTACCACGTCGAAGTCATCGGAGAGGTCAAAGCGCCAACCGCTTTTTGCGCGGCTTGCCTTGGGTTTACCCGGGCTGCATGCCACGGCCGCGGCATGCGGAACTCGGCTTGAAAATGCGCCAGCGTCACGGCGCACAGATCAGTTCGCGCCCCGAAAAAACCTGGCGCGGCTACCTGGCCCGGCGCCCGCATCTCTTCCAGCTTGACCCCAAGGGGCCAGAGGCAATGGTCCGCTTCCTGCCCGAAGGCTTTGACAGCGGGCCCTGACCGGCGGCGCCCGGCGTTGCCGATGAGTCACGCCGGCGGAAATCCCCCATGCGCGCGACTTTCGACTTTTCTGCAGGTGCAAACTGTGTGATGCGTTCAGCGATGAACACACTTTGAGTCGCCCGCCATGTCCGCCGCCAAGGCACACCCGATATCGGATGAAGAAGGCCTGCTCTTCCGCCTCCTGCGCCAGCTCGACCTGGCGCCGGACGTGTCGTCGCAGCGTGCCATCGCCTCCGCTCTGGGCGTCTCCCTGGGACGGTTGAACGCGCTGCTCAGGACATCGGCCGAGGCCGGGTTCATCTCGATCAGCGAACGCGAGGGGCCGGACCGGCGCCAGAGGTTCGCCTATGCCCTGACCGCGCGAGGCGCAGCCGAGAAGAACCGGCTGACCGACCGCTTTCTTGCCCGAAAACTCGCCGAATACGACGCACTTCACGCCGAACTGACAGGCACCTCCAGCAACCTGGTTCCCATTAAGCACAGGACCGAATTGATGCAAAACAACCTTGCCCCCATCACCGAGCTGTACGTCTCCTACGACAGCGCACAGAAACTGAAGGTCGAAGCAGCCGACCTGGTCAGCCACGATCTGAGCCCGCGCCAGATCTGCGACCTGGAACTGCTGATGAACGGCGGCTTCAACCCGCTCAAGGGGTTCCTGTCCGAGGAAGACTACAACGGCGTGGTCGAAAACATGCGGCTGGCCGATGGCGCGCTCTGGCCGATGCCCGTCACGCTGGACGTGAAAAAGGACTTTGCCGACAGCATCGAGCTGGGCCAGGACATCGCGCTGCGCGACCAGGAAGGCGTGATCCTGGGCACCATGACCGTCACCGACAAATGGGTGCCGAACAAGTCGAACGAGGCCGAAAAGGTCTATGGCGCCGACGACCTGGCCCACCCGGCGGTCAACTACCTGCACAACACCGCGGGCGAGGTGTACCTGGGCGGTCCCGTGACCGGCATCCAGCAGCCCGTGCACTATGACTTCCGCGCCCGCCGCGACACGCCGAACGAGCTGCGCGCCTATTTCCGCAAGCTGGGCTGGCGCCGCGTCGTGGCCTTTCAGACCCGCAACCCGCTGCACCGTGCGCACCAGGAACTGACCTTCCGCGCCGCCAAGGACGCACAGGCCAACCTGCTGATCCACCCGGTCGTCGGCATGACCAAGCCGGGCGACGTCGATCACTTTACCCGCGTGCGCTGCTACGAAGCGGTTCTGGACAAGTATCCGGCGTCGACCACCACCATGTCGCTGCTGCCGCTGGCGATGCGCATGGCCGGCCCCCGCGAGGCGGTCTGGCACGGCCTGATCCGCAAGAACTATGGCTGCACCCACCTGATCGTCGGTCGTGACCACGCCGGCCCCGGCAAGAACTCTGCCGGTGAGGATTTCTACGGCCCCTACGATGCGCAGGACCTCTTCCGCCAGCACCAGGAGGAAATGGGCATCGAGATGGTCGACTTCAAACACATGGTCTATGTGCAGGAACGCGCCCAGTACGAGCCCAACGACGAGATCGAGGACAAGGACAACGTCACGATCCTGAACATCTCGGGCACCGAACTGCGCCGCCGTCTGCAAGAGGGCCTGGAAATCCCGGAATGGTTCTCCTTCCCCGAAGTGGTGGAAGAGCTGCGCCGCACCCGCCCGCCGCGGTCCAACCAGGGCTTTACCGTCTTCTTCACCGGCCTCAGCGGCTCGGGCAAGTCGACGATCGCCAACGCCCTGATGGTCAAGCTGATGGAAATGGGCGGCCGCCCGGTCACGCTGCTGGACGGGGACGTGGTGCGCAAACACCTGTCGTCGGAACTGGGCTTTTCGAAAGAGCACCGCGACCTGAACATCAAGCGCATCGGCTACGTCGCGTCGGAAATCACCAAGAACGGCGGCATCGCGATCTGCGCGCCCATCGCGCCCTATACCGCGACCCGTCGCGCCGTCCGCGAGATGATCGAACAGTACGGCGCCTTTGCCGAGGTCCATGTCGCCACCTCGCTGGAGGAATGCGAACGCCGTGACCGCAAGGGCCTGTACAAGCTGGCCCGCGAAGGCAAGATCAAGGAATTCACCGGGATCTCCGACCCCTATGAAGTCCCCGAGAATGCCGAGCTGGTGGTCGAGACCGAAAACGTGGACGTCGACAACTGCGCCCACCAGGTGATCCTCAAGCTGGAAAGCATGGGCCTGATCGCCGCGCAGTAAGCGGCCCAGGAACCGAAACGAAAGCCCGGCGCCTCGCGCCGGGCTTTTTCGTCGCCGGAGGGTCCGTGACGTTGCGGCCGTCGCTGCGGGGCGTGTTCAAATCCCGCCCGATACGGCGCGAACCACGATCACGACAAGCGCGATCAGCAAGACCACCAGGAAAACGGCAATGCGGACGCGGTTGTAGGGGCCGGCGGCCGAGACCGAATCCCGGCGTTTCCCTGGTTTGTCGTCGGACATGAACAGCCCTCCCGGAAATGTAGTGCGCCGCGATCATGGCCGAAGAGGCGCGGCGCGCCCCCCCTTCGGACCGCGCCGCCTGTTCGTTACCCCCGCACGGGCCCCCGGGCGGCGTGGCCCGGACGGTCGGCGCCCTTGATCCGGCCAAACCGCATGTCCAGTCCATAGGGCTCCTGCCCCCTGGCGAATTTCATCAGCTTTGACTGATCATGGCGCAGCTCTTCGAACAGCTTCTCGAAATCGGTCATCTTCATGCCGTAGACCGTCTTGAAGGCAGCCTCCCAGTCGTCCAGCTCACCGGCCACGCGCCAGAAATCCACCATCCGGTCCTCGCCATAGCGCAGGGCCAGCGCGGCCACCGACAGGTTCGAGGCCGCATATTCGCCATCCGAACGCACCGACTGCTTCTGGCGGATGTAGTCCAGCGGCACGGCCTCTTCCTCGTCGCTGCCCCGCAACGAGAACAGCATGGGCACAGAGACTTCGCGGGTGGGGCCGCCGCGCGATTTGATCTGCGCAAGGTAGGCGCTGCCCTCGACCATCCAGAGCGGTCCCATGCGGCGGCGCCCGGTTTCCTCGTAGGCCACCTTGTCATACAGCATCTCGCGCTGAACATGGTGCATGTATTCATGCAGCATCACGTACTGATAGCGCCCGCGCCAGATGTCGTAGCTGGTCACGCTGTCCAGGTGTTCGGGCGGCATGCAGATGGCGATCCGGTTGCGATAGGCGCTGCCCATCACGCGCTCGACCCCGACACAGAGATCGTCCGCGGTGTCTTGCGCCGCGCTGGGGGACAGATCCGGGATGCCGTCGACCGGTTCCAGCAACAGCTTTTCCAGGTCGTCACGCCCAAAGGCCACGATCAGCACAGGCTTGGACGCGGTGGTGATGCCGTATTCCTGCGCGAACATTCGGCGCGCGTCATCATAGGACCGCTGGATATACCCCCGCACCTCGTCCGGGATATTGGGGGCGGTCAGGATCAGGGGCGGTTCCGACGAGGGCATCAGCGCCGCCGCCTGCGGGGCATATCCGCCAATCTCGCGGCACCAGCCCACTGCGGCGCGTTCCGAGAAATCCGGCAGGCCTTCGAAGATCGCCTGCACGTCCTCACCGGCCAGCCCGCGTATGAATTCCGCCAGCGCCTGCCGCGTCCGGGCGCCGCTGATGCCGTCATCCTCTCCCGGGTCGATTCCCAGGGTCGCCAACTGCTGTTGCACGCAGTTGACATGCCGGTCCGAAGCCTCTGCCGCACCAATGCTGGCGGCAAGGCACAGCGTGATTGAGCACATCAGTTTCTTGATCGTCATGATGCCGGTCCCTTGATGCTGTCTGGCAACAGATTAGGAAATCGTCTTGCCGGTCAACAAGTCAGGGGATTCCTACCTTCCCCCAACCCGCGCCTCCTCGTGCTCTTCCCGGGGCAGGCCCAGCAAGGCCCGCTCTTCGGGCGTGTAGGCATAGGCCCCCTGCCCCGCCGCATAGGCGCGGGCCGCGGTCTCGTCGCCGCGCAAGGTTTCAAAGACCCCCTCGAACCCTGCGACCGGCTGGCCGTAGACCTTTTCAAAGGCGTCCTTCCAGTCACCTTGCGCCGCCGTCCTGCGCCAGAACTCCATCAATCGCGCCTCTCCATAGCGCGCCGACAACAGCACAACGGCCAGTTCCGAGGTCGCGGCAGCGCCAGCCAGCCGGGCCGGAATCCGTGAACGCAGTTGCGCCAGGGGCATGGCCCCGTCATCGCGCTGCAACTCGACCAGCGGCAAGGCCCCGCTTTCGGGCTGCTGGCCCCGGGCAAGCCCGCGCGCCGTCCCGATCACCATCCACGCCGGTCGAAGGCCCGCCGCCCCGTCGGATTTCAACGGATCTTGCAGGCCGATTTCGGCCAGCAGGTGATGCGCATGATCGTAGGCGATTCGCCGGTACAGCGCCTCCGTCGAGGCCGCGCCACTGAGCAGCCGCGCCGCCGTCTGGACCGGCAGACACAGCACGATCCGCCCGGGCAAGAGGTCAGTGGCAAGCCTGTCGATATCGGCTCCGGCCCGGCAGAGGGACCGCGCATGAAGGCCAGCCTCGCTCTCGGTCAGGCCCAGCGCGCCCGGATAGTCCCGCCGCAGCATCCCGGCCAGCGTGTCGGCATCCTGCGCGAAGATCACCACCGGCGCCGTCGCCGCCCGCAGACCGTAGACGCCGGCCGCCGCGTCGCGTGCCTCGCCGTACAGATCGCGCAGCATGTCGCCCATCGCCTCGGGCACCTCAGCGGCCAGCACGACCTCTGGCGGAGCAGCCGAAGGCAAAAGCTCTGCTGCCTCCGGGGCCGTCGCCCCGATCTCGCGGCACCACGCCGTGGCCGATGCGACCGACAGGTCCGGAAGCATGTCAAAGACCGCGCGGCCAGAGCCGTCCTGCCGCTGTACGAAATCCGCCAGCGCCGCGCGGGTCCGTGGCCCCGGCACCCCGTCCGCCGCGCCCGGCGACAGGCCCAGCGCCGCCAGCTGGCGCTGCACACAGACCACCTGCGCCCGGCGCAGCGCCGCCATGTTGCCCGGCGCAGGCAGCGCATCGGACCCGGCGATCAGCCCGTCGCCATCGAGGTCGCGGTTCGCGAAAAACTCCTGCACGGCATCGGGATCAGAGACCAGGGTCGGATACACCCGTTCAAAGTCCTGCATCGCGATGCCAAAGACATCCTCGAAGGCGGTTTCCCACCTGTCGGTTTCCCCAAGCCGCCGCCAGTAGCTGACCAGGGTCTCGTCGCCAAAACGCTCTGTCAGCAGGTGCACCGCGTAGAAGGACGCGCTATAGGCGTTGGGCTCGCGCACCTCTCCCTTGCGGCGGATCCCGTCCAGCGTCAGGCCAGAGCGCGACGCGCCCAGCCGCAGCCATTTGGTGCGCGGCAACGACCTGTCATAAGAATCGTGGATGTAGCGGTATTCGATCACCTGGGCGCCGCCCTCGGCCATCCAGGCCGGCCCCATCCGGGGCCGCACGCGCTGACCCCGCCGGACCCATTGCGGAACCTTGTCATAAGCCAGCTCGCGCTGAAGATGGTGGGTGAATTCATGCGCCATGACCCGGCGCAGCCATACACGAAAATCCTCGAACCTTGCGGCATTCCCGGCTTCGAACTCTTCGCGCCAGCAAAACACCATGTGGTGACGGTACATCGAGGCGCCGATCCGGGAGCTCTTGCGGCAGTTTCGCTCCGCGGTCCGGCGGACCTCCGCCGCGCCCACCTCTTGATGGCTGGCCGCCGCCCGCAGAATCCGGCCCAGGCTTTCCGGATCATTGGCCGCAACCAGCTGCACGCGGCTGGCCAGCGCCACCCCAAAGCGGTCTTCGAAGTACCGCGCGACCTCGTCAAAGGCGATCTGCAGCTCCAGCCGCATCATCGGGTCAAAGCCCTCGGGCGTCCAGATCTGCGGCCCCTCGCTCGACGGCATCAGCCCCCTTGCCTCGGGGTAGAGACGCGCAATCTCTCGGCACCAGCCCAGCGCCGCCCGCGCCGAAAGACCAGGCAGCACCTCCAGCGCCTCACGGGCTTCCGTTTCGGAAACCAGCCTGCCCAGTGCCCCGCGTGTCTGCGGCCCGATGGCGCCGTCCGCCGGCCCCGGATCGAACCCAAGGGCATCCAGTTGCCGCTGGACGCAGACAATATGCGGATCCTGTGCCAGGGCCGGGCTTGCCAGGGCGATCAGCCCCGAAAACACATACAAAATCAATCTCTTCAAGAAACTTCTACCCTCTGCACACACCCAACCCGACAAGAATATCAAACCGCCCGCCCCCCGGGCTGTCAAGAATCACCGCCTCAGCTCCGCCTCTGTCAGCGGGCGATGCGCCAGGATGTGATCGCCATTCATGTCCCGATCGGCGAGGAACTCGCGCTGCGCCATCTCGTCGTCACGCAGCGTCGGATACAGCGTTTCAAAGCTCTCGACCGTCATGCCATAGACCTGCTCGAAGGCCGTGTACCAATTGTCGGTCTCCCCCACCGTGCGCCAGTAGCGGAACAGGGTTTCCTCACCGAACCGCTCGACCAGCATGGCCACGGCATAGGCCGAGACATCATAGGCCTCTGCGGTGCGCACTTCTCGCGCGACCCGGATCTGGCGCGGGGTCAGCTCTGCCCCGGCGGCCAGCGCGCGCATCTGGTGCAGTGCGGGCGCAACCCGGCCAAACGTCTCCTCCATAAAGACCTGCTCGATCACCTGCGCGGTGCCCTCGACCATCCAGGCCGGCCCCATGCGCGGGCGCACCGCGTCCGGGTTGTGCACCCATCGGGCCACCTTGTCATAGCTGAACTCGCGCTGCGCATGGTGGACTACCTCATGCGTCATCGTCACCGACAGGACCATACGGTAGAGGTCCGCCAGCCCCGGCTCTTTAAGGGCCAGCGTGGTGCCGCAAAAGGACAGCCCGTCGCGTGAGGCGCTGGCCCCCAGCCCGAACTCGGTGTCGCAATCCCGCTTGCCTCGCGCCCGGACCGCCGCCCAGCTTTGCAGCTTCATCGTCCCGGCCTGGTCGATCAGGCGGTGCCAGGCTTCGACCTCGGTCGCCACGATGATGCTGACCTGGCTGGCCAGTTTCACGCCGTAACGCCGTTCAAGGAATTCCTCGGCTTCCTGGTAGGCTGTCAGGACGTGGTCGGCGATGTCCGGGTGGACCGCAGGACCGATCAGGATTCTCGGCGGATTGACCGAGGGCATGAGTTTTGCCGCCTCCGGGTCTGCCAGGCCGATCTCGCGGCACCAGCCCACCGAGGACCGGTTGTCGAAGGGCGGGAGCGTCTCAAAGACCCTACGCGCCCCGGCATCGCGCGTTTCCAGCCAGTCGCGCAGGGCGCCGCGCGTGCGGGGACCGCTTTGCCCGTCGATCGGTCCGGGATCGAACCCCAGCGCCGAAAGCTGCCCCTGCACGCAGGTCACATGGGCATCGCCCGCCGCCTCTGCCCGCGGCCCGAACAGGGTCAGGCCCAGCGCCAAAAGCGCTGCGACCCTCCATCTGGCCCCCGATCCGGGCATGGGCACCTCCGATCATCGTGACTGACGTCCGATCAGTGACGCCCGGCGGCGGGCAAGCTGTCAAGGCCGTGGTGACCGCCCCCGGCGCTCCTGCCGGAGCAAGCGCCTGTCGCTGCGGGATTCTTGGCGGGTGACAAAAAAGTGGCGCCCTGGGGTGTCCCACGTCCAATAAGTGAAGCGCCCGGGGTTCCGTGATAAACTGTTAAGCATTGACCATGCTAGACTGATGCCATGATTCCCTTGCGCCTTATTCCACTGGCCGCGCTCCTGATCGGATCCGGCCCTGCCCTGGCCGCCACGCTGGACTGTTCCTCGGTCCAGGGCGTCGTGCATACCGCCCCCGCCTATGTCACCGTGAACCTGCAAAAGGGCGAAACGCTGACCATCTCGACACCGGACGCGGGCACCCTGGCCATCTCGATCGAGTACGGGGGGCAGGGCGGCACGGATGACAGCATCTGCAACCCCGCCTTCAACAGCACCTCCTGCGACGGGTTCAGCCACACCGCCGCCCTCACGGGCGACTACGGGGTCGAGGCCTTTGCACAGCCCGGCGACACCTTCACCCTCTCCTGCGGTGGTGGCGGCAGCGGCAAGGCGGCCCAGGGCGGGCGCAAGGCCGCGCAGGGCACCGGCGCCTTCGCCTCGGCAAGCACATCGGTGGGGTTTGTCGGCAGCGCGATCAACAGCACCCTCTCGGGCGGCGCCCCCGCCTCGATCACGCGCAACGGGCTGTTCCTGTCCACCTATGGCGACGAAACGGGCATGACCGGCTGGGCCGCTCTGCAGGGGCGTGTCTTCGACGGCGACATCGACGGCAGCGCGCATGAGCTGACCTTCGGGCTCGACTACGAGGTCGGCGCCTCTACGCGCCTCGGCTTTTTCCTGTCGGCGGGCCGGTCCGACCTGGAGATTTCCGGCGTCCCGGTCGACAGCGACGCGCTCAGCATCGGCCCCTATTTCAAGTCCCGCCTCGACGACCGCTACAACGTGACCGGATACGCCCTGTTCGCCCGGCCCGATTACGACGTCGGCGGCGTCACCTACCAGGCCGAACGCCGCGCCGCCGGGCTGACCGCCAATGCGGATTACACCTGGGGCAGCGCCGACATCCGGTCCTTCATCGGCGTGTCCGGCTTTGCCGAGGATCATCCCGCCGCCGGTGGACTGGCCGCCCGCACCGTGACCGGGCTGACCGGGTCTCTGGGCACCCGCGCCAGTTTCGACATCGGCACGGCGTTAACGCCCTATGTCAGCCTTGGCGCGGAATACAACCGGTTCGACGACGGGCTGGGCAGCGAAACCAGCCATACCGGCCCCCGTATCGGAACCGGTCTTGCCTATGACGCGGGCAAGGGACGGCTGACGCTCGACCTGGACGGCGGGCGCATCCTGGATGACACACGCGACATGAAACTTCGGATGAACTACAATCTCAATTTCTGAACCCCGCGGCACGACCATCACGCTCACCTCGATCCCGCCGCGCTTTGCCACCCTGGCCGAGGTGCTGCACGGCCTCCTCGCGCAGGGCGCCGCGCGGGTCGTCCTGTGCCTGCCGCGCCGCTATAGCCGCTTTCCCGGCCCGGTCACGCCACCGCCCCTGCCCCGGGGTGTCACCCTGCTCTGGTCCGAAACGGACTATGGCCCGGCGACCAAGCTGCTGCCCACGCTGCGCGCCTTTCCGCAGGACGACCTGGCCTATTGCGATGACGATTGCCTCTACCAGCCCGGCTGGCTCGGCGCACTCTGCGCCGCCGCCAGACCCGCAGAGGCCGTGGCCGCCTCCGGCTGGTCCGTGGACCGGCTGAAACGGCAAGGCGCGGCCCCACCGCACGGCGACATCGCGCAGGGCTTTTCCGGCGTGCTGATCCGGCCCGGCATGATCGATCCCCGCGTCTTCGACATCCCGCCAGAGGCCCGCCCGGTCGATGACATCTGGCTGTCGGGCATGCGCGCGCTCACCGGCACTCCGCTGCGCCTTGCGCCAGGGGCCCGCGCCCACGTCACGCCGCTGGACCGTCCCGCCCCGCTGCAGGACACGACGGACCGCGCCCGGGCCAATGCCGACGCCGCGCAATGCCTTTGGGAAAGATTCGGCCTCTGGCCACCGCGCGGCTGATCCCGCGCCCAAACCGTCCAGAAACGAAAAGCCCGGCGGGTTTCGCCGGGCTTTGCGATACGGGGTCAGGGGCAGGACACCCCCGCCCGTCATTGCGTCAGTGTACCGTCACCGGCGCCAGGTCGTTCTGCCGCGCCAGCACAAAGGCCAGCGAGCGGTCCTTGACCAGCGCCAGACGCTCGCCATCGGCGCGGTGCACGGCATAAAGCGTGTCACGACCGGCCGCCTGCTTGCGCACATCGTCGGGCAGGTCCGCGGTTTTCACCGGACGCACATAGACCGTCCGCCCTTCGACCAGTTTGTCAAAATCGTACTTGGCATGCATGGTACTTACCCCTTCCTGATCCTGATCGTCTGCACGACGGTCTCGGGCCGGCTCATCGTCAGATCGACGTGCAACAGCCCGTTCTCGATCACAGCCTCACCCACCTCGACACCATCCGCCAATACAAATGTGCGTTGGAATTGCCGCGCGGCAATGCCGCGATGAAGGAATATGCGATCCGACCCGTCGTCACGCTGCCGGCCCCGGATGACCAGCTGGCGGTCCTCGACGGTGATCGACAGGTCATCCTCGCGGAACCCGGCAACCGCCAGGGTGATGCGATAGGACTGGTCCGAAGTCTGTTCGATGTTGAAGGGCGGATAGCCCTCAGATGTCTTGGCTGTGCGCTCCAACAGCCGCTCCAGCTGCTCGAACCCGAGCATATGGGGATAAGATCCCAGGGTCAGTTTGGTCATCGACACGTCCTTTGCACAAGCGACCGTCACGCCACGGCCCCCGAAGGCAACCGTTGCAAGGGAAATATGGGCACATGGGCTAATCCGCGCAAGGGGCTATGCGCAATGCCATAGAATCGCTATCTTTGTGGTCCGGGTATCACTCAAGGGATTAGGCTCATGAACGCGCCCACGGATATCGCCATGAAGAGCGAGGACGTTTTGCGTGTGGAGTTGGAGGTGTTCCGCCGCGAACACCGCGACCTCGACGAGGCAATTCATGCGCTCCAGGAGACCGGCACAGCCGACCGTCTCACAGTGCAGCGCCTGAAAAAGAAAAAACTGTACCTCAAGGACAAGATCGCCCTGATCGAGGACCGGCTGCTGCCCGATATCATCGCCTGAACGCCGCCCCATTGCACCCCTGTCTCCATCGCCTATAACGACTCCCGCATAACGCGGAGGCAGGCATGGATACTCCCAGGGTCGGCATCATCATGGGCAGCCAGTCGGACTGGCCCACAATGGTCGAGGCGGCGGATATTCTCGATGAGCTCGGGGTAGAGTACGAGGCCCGCATCGTCTCGGCGCATCGCACGCCCGACCGGCTGTGGGACTATGGCAAGACGGCCGTCACCCGTGGCCTGCAAGTCATCATCGCGGGGGCCGGCGGCGCCGCCCACCTGCCCGGCATGATGGCGTCAAAGACACGCGTGCCGGTGATCGGCGTGCCGGTCCAGACGCGGGCGCTGAACGGCGTCGACAGTCTCTATTCCATCCTGCAGATGCCGCGCGGCTTCCCGGTCGCCACGATGGCCATCGGCGCGGCAGGGGCAAAAAACGCGGGCCTCATGGCCGCCGGAATCCTCGCCTTGCAGGACGCCGACCTCGCCACCCGGCTCGACCGGTGGCGGGCCGATCTCTCCGCCTCCATCGCCGAAGAACCGTCCCGCGACTGACTTTGTACAAAACGTCGGAAACGCCGTACAAAACGTACAAAACGTACAAACTTCAGGTACCCTCATGACCGCCCCTCTCCCCACCGGCAGCACCATCGGCATCCTCGGCGGAGGCCAGCTTGGCCGGATGCTTTCCGTCGCGGCCAGCCGCCTCGGATTCAAGACCGCGATCTTTGAACCGGGCGGCGATTGCCCCGCTTCGCATGTGGCCAACTATCACCACCAGGCCAGCTACGATGACATCAAGGCACTGGAACACTTCGGAAATTCCGTCGATGTCCTGACCTACGAGTTCGAGAACATCCCGACAGAGGCGCTCGACGCGCTGGATCAGATCCGCCCGATCCGCCCCGGACGCGAAGCCCTGCGCGTCAGCCAGGACCGGCTGACCGAAAAGACCTTCCTGCGCGACATCGGGTTGCAAACCGCCCCCTTCGCCACGGTGGATGACGCTGCCTCTCTCGCCCAAGCCATTGAAACCATTGGCACTCCGTCGATCCTGAAAACCCGCCGTTTCGGCTATGACGGCAAGGGGCAGGCCCGGCTCACCAAACCCGAAGACGCCGACACGGCCCTGGCAGAGCTGCAGGGGGCGCCTGCCGTGCTCGAAGGCTTCGTCGATTTCACCTGCGAAATCTCGGTCATCGCCGCACGGGGCACAGACGGCCGCGTCGCCGCTTTCGATCCCGGCCAGAACGTGCACGAGGGCGGCATCCTGCGCACCACCACCGTACCCGCCGCCCTGCCCAACCGCACCCTCACCGATGCCGTGCTGACAGCGGGCAAGATCCTGAACGCGCTCGATTATATCGGCGTTCTGGGCGTCGAGTTCTTTGTCACCCCCGGCGGGCTCATCGTGAACGAGATCGCCCCGCGCGTGCATAACTCCGGCCACTGGACACAGAACGGCTGCGTGGTGGACCAGTTCGAACAACACATCCGCGCAGTCGCGGGCTGGCCCCTGGGCGACGGCAGCCGCCACAGCGACATCCGCATGGAAAACCTCATCGGCGACGACATGGACCGCGTCCCCTCCCTCGCCGCCGACCCGGCCTGCGCCCTGCACCTCTACGGAAAGGCCGAGGTCAAACCGGGCCGCAAGATGGGCCATGCGAATGTCCTTGTCCCCAAAGTCTGACCCGCTGTTTCTTTGGGCTGAAAATACCTCCGGGAGGAGTTTGAGGAGGGCAGCGCCCTCCTCAAGGCCTGCGTGGCCTGAACGCATACCACCCTGTGCGCGCAAGCGCACCGCTAAGCGATAAAGCGCCCCGCCACCGGCCCGCTCATCCAGGCCAGACCGCCGCCCGCAATGACCGCCGCGATGCGCCGCGTCTCGCGCTCCATCACCACTACATCCGCGCGCAGCCCCGGTTCCAGACGCCCGCGATCCGCCAGGCCCAGCACCCGCGCCGGTCCGTCCGAGACCAGTGCCCAGGCCGCCGCCTCGTCCAGCAGCCCCAGTTCGACGCAGCGCCAGGCCGCCCGCGCAGGCGCCGGGTAGTGATAGTCCGAGGCCAGAGCGTCGCAATGCCCTGCCCCGATCAGCTCCAGCGCCGAGACATTGCCCGCATGGCTCGCCCCGCGCACCACGTTCGGCGCGCCCAGGACCACCGGCTCACCCGCATCCCGCGCCGCCTGCGCGGCCTCCAGCGTTTCGGGGAACTCGGACACCTCGACGCCCCGCGCGCGCCACAGGGCCCGACCCGCCGCCGTCCGGTCGTCATGGCTGCCCATCCGGACGCCCTTTGCGGCCAGCCGCGCGCACAACGCATCCAGCACGTCCGGGACCTCCGCACCAGCCTCGTGCAGGCGCGTCATCAATGCCAGGTGTGCCTCCGGGTTGCGGCCCGATTTCAGCGCCTGCCCGGTCAGACGCGGCGGGCGCCGCCCCTCGGCCAACCGCGCATGCGGCAGGTGATCATTGAAGACGACATACCCGATGTCCCAGCGCGCCAACGCCGCCTCGGCCGCCTCGAAACTCTCCGTGAAATGCGTCTCCAGCCGCATCTGCAGCCGCAGGTCCACCGGCACCGTGGGCGCCACGGCACTCACGGCGGCAAAGACCTCCTCGGCGAACTCCGGCCCGCGCATCCCGCCTTCCCAGGACCAGAACTGTGCCAGGACAGCGGTGGTGATCCCGCAGGCGCCCAGTTCGGTAGCGCAGGCCACCATGCCCGCATCGCGTTCCCGCAGCGCGCCCCGACGCGGCGCCATGTGCCGCTCGAACCCGTCGCCATGCACATCGACGATGCCGGGCAGCAGGTCATAGCCGGACAAGTCAACGGCGCGCCCCACCGGCCCCTCGACGATCATCCCGCCGGCCAGCGACAGAGGCCCGTGATCCCAGCCCCCGGGCCGCAATACGCGCGCGCCCTGAAGGTCCAGGTCAATCGGCATTGCAGTCTCCCAACAGACAGTCCAGATCCGCCTCGTCCAGCAGCAGGCGCCAATCCGCGCCCGGCTGAAAATGCCCCTCTTCCAGAAAGCGCACCACCTGAACCATGACCTCGGGCGCTTGCATCATAAAGGTATGGGTGACCGGCAGAACGATGTGATCGGTCATGCCTTCGACGCGGGTCGACGCGATCGAAACCTTGCCGTCGTCCACCCCGGGGATCACCGAGCTGGTCAGGGCGTTCAATGTCTTCGACCCGGCGATCACCCCCAGTGGGAAATCCACCGGCGGCAGCCGCGCAGGCAGATCCTGTGGCCCGGTGCCCAGTTGCTGGCCCGCCGGGCCGTTCATCCACTCGAAGACCTCCCAGCCGCCAGCCAGGTCCACGATCTCGCTGCCACCATTGGGCGGGCCCATCATCACCACGCGGCCCAGCCGGGGCGGGCGATGATCCCGCAGCCAGTGCCGGAGCAGGATACCGCCCATCGAATGGGTGACGAAATGCACCGTTTGCGGTCCGCACCGGGTCACCGCCTCTGGAAGGGTCTCTTCGGCCAGGTGCTCGACCCGGTAGCGGGTCGAATCGTAGCCCGGAATGATCACGCGGTGCCCACGCGATTCCAGCACTGCGCCCAACAGCGCCATCGAATATTCGGTGCGCGCCAGCCCGTGCAACAGGATGACACAATCCCCGGCCCGCGCAGGCAGCGGGGCAAGCAGGACAAGACACAGGAGAAACCATTTCATGCTGCTGGCATAGCGCCGCGCCAACCCATAGAAAAGCCATGAAAGGAGTGCCCATGCCCGCCCCTCGCATTGCCTGCCGCGCCGTAATCCTGCAGGACAACCGCCTGCTGCTGGTCAACGCCTGGCCCGGCAACACCTCTGACCTGTGGTGCGCCCCCGGTGGCGGGGTCGAGCCGCATTCCAGCCTGCCCGAGAACCTCGCCCGCGAGGTGCTGGAAGAAACCGGCCTTCGCGTGGAGGTCGGAGCCCCCTGTCTTGTGAACGAGTTCGACGACCCCGCGCGGGGCTTTCACCAGGTCGAGGTGTTCTTTCGCGCCCGTATCACATCCGGCACGCTTTCGGACGACTGGAAGGACCCGGAGGGTGTGGTGCACATGCGGCGCTTCTTTGCGCGCGACGAACTGGCCAGCCTGCGCCTGAAACCGTCAAGCCTGCCCGATGTCGCCTGGGGTGAGGGGCTTGGCTATGACCCGCTGGAACCGATCCTGTACTGACCTGCCCGGTTACTTCCTCAAGACCGACAGGGCCACGCCGCCCAGCACAACCGCCGCCGCAATCCCGAAGTCCAGCGACAACGCCTCTCCCAGGAAGATCATGCCGCCTGCCATCGCGATCACCGGCACGCTCAGCTGGGCCACCGCCGCGACGCTGCCCTTGATCTGCGGCAGAACGTGATACCACAGCGCATAGCCCAACCCCGAGGTCACAGCGCCCGAAACCATTGCCAACAGGATGCCCGGCACTTCCGGTGAGACCGCCTCGGGGCTGACAGGCAGGGCCAACCCCAGCAGGAACCCAAGCGGCGCCGCCAGCAGGAAATTCGCCCCGGTCGCCAGCAGAGGGTCTTCGGCCCGCCGTCCGGCCAGCGAATAGATCCCCCAGCCCAGCCCGGCCAGGACCATTGCCGCGCCGTGTGGCAGGCTGAGTGCGACGCCGCCCCCCGGCCAGAGCAGCCAGGCCAGCCCGCCAAAGGCCAGAGCGGCCCCGGCCCATCGCAGGGCCGGGGGACGCTCTCCGCCGATCAGGCTGCCGCCAAACATCGTTACCTGAACCGTCCCGAACAGGATCAGCGCCCCCAGACCCGCGTCCAGCGCCACATAAGCCACCGAAAAACCGTAGATATAGAGCAGCAGCCCCAGCACCCCGGCCATCCTGCCCGCGCCCCCCAGCGCAATCCGTCCGCGCAGCAACACCCCCAGCAGGACCAGCGTGACCGCACCGGACCAAAGCCTGATGGTGCCGAAGCTTACCGCGTCGATCTCGCCCCCGGCCAAGGCCGCACGGTTCAGGACAGAATTCGCGGCAAAAGCCACCATCGTCAGGGCAATTAGAAGAAACAGGCGCATGGGATACCGTCTCAACGGACCGGAGCAAGAGGATAACCCGTCCTACATGGCGCGATTGGAACTCGGCTGAACCCCTTTGACGTGAACGTGACGGCGCCGTGTTGAGGGCTCAGGCCACCAGGCTCTCGGCGCGCTTGAGGTCGACCGAGACAAGCTGGCTGACGCCCTGCTCCTGCATGGTCACGCCGAACAGACGGTCCATCCGCGCCATCGTCACCGCGTGGTGGGTGATGATCAGGAACCGCGTGTCCGTCCGGCGGCACATCTCGTCCAGCATGTCGCAGAAACGGGTGACGTTGGCGTCGTCCAGCGGCGCGTCCACCTCGTCCAGCACGCAGATCGGCGAGGGGTTCGCCATGAAGACGGCAAAGATCAGCGCGAGGCAGGTCAGGGTCTGTTCGCCCCCGGACATCAGCGACAGGGTCGACAGCTTCTTGCCCGGCGGCTGGCACATGATTTCCAGCCCCGCTTCCAGCGGGTCGTCGCTTTCGACCATCATCAGGCTGGCCTCACCACCGCCAAAGAGGTGGGTGAACAGCATCGAGAAATTGCTGTTCACCTGCTCGAAAGCGGTCAGCAGGCGTTCACGCCCCTCGCGGTTCAGGCTGGCAATGCCGGACCGCAGCGTCTTGACCGCCTCTTCGAGGTCGGACTTTTCGGCCACCAGCGTATCGTGCTCTTCCTGCACTTCCTTGGCGTCTTCCTCGGCGCGCAGGTTGACCGCCCCCAGCGCGTCGCGCTGGCGTTTCAGGCGCGAGACCTCGGCCTCGATCTTGTCCGAGGCAGGCATCTGCTCCGGGTCCACGTCCAGCTGTTCCAGCAGCGCCGCCGGGGTTGTCTCCAGCTCGTCCGAAATCCGCTCTGCCGCGGCTTCGACAGTTTCGCGCGCGGCTTCGGCGCGGGCTTCGGCACGGGCGCGTGCCTCGCGGGCCTCGCCAGCCTGGCGTTCGGCGTCGCGTTCGGCGGTGATCGCCTCGCGCAGGGCGCTCTCTGCAGACGCAAGCGCATCGCTGGCCGCGGCCTTACGGGCCTCAGCCGTCTCCATCGCGCCGGTCAGTTCGTCGCGCTGCGCCTCCAGTTCGCCGGGCACGTCCTCGGCCTGCGCCAGTTCGGCTTCGCTTTCTGCCTTGCGCTCGGCCAGTTCGGTGGCGCGTTTCTCGGCTGTCTCCAGACGATGACGCCAGCCGGACAGGTCCTTTGTCACCTGCTGGGCGCGCCCCTTGCGGGCCTCGCCGTCCCGGCGCAACTCGTCATGGGCAGAACGGCGGGCCATCATGGTCATCCGCGCGGCCTCGACCGTCATCTTGATGTCCTCGGCCTGGGCGCGCGCCTCTTCGAGGTCGTCCAGCCCCTCCAGGGTGCGCTCCGCCTCTTTCAGCTGGCCGCGTGCCGCGCCGGCCTCGTCCTCGTAGCGCTTGACCGACAGAGCGGCGCTTTCCACCTTGCCCTCTGCCATGTCGCGTTCGGCCTCGGCCCGGCTTTGTGCGCGGGCGGCCTCTGTCACGGCCTGGTCCGCCGCGCGCCGCGCCGCGCGCGCCGCCTTGTCCGCCTCGGTCAGCGCGCTCAACTGCGCCACCAGCGCCTCATGCGCGGCCTGCGTCCCTTCGAGCTGCGCCGAAGCGCGGGCCATTTCCTGTTTCAACCCTTCCAGCCGGTTCAGCTGTTCCAGCCGCAGCGCCGCCGCCGAAGGTTGATCCTCGGCCCAGGCGCGATAGCCGTCCCAGCGCCAGAGATCGCCCTCCAGCGTCACCAGTCGCTGACCGGGTTTCAGCAAGGCCTGCAGGCGCGGGCCGTCCTCGGGGTCCACCAGGCCGATCTGGCTCAGGCGCCGTTCCAGCACATCGGGAACAGAGACATGGCCCGCCAGCGGCGAGGCCCCCTCGGGCAGGGGCTGGGTGGTGTCATAGGCCGCCAGCACGACCCAGCCGGTCGGCCCGTCGCCCTCGACCTCGGGCGCGCGCAGGTCGTCCGACAGTGCAGCACCCAGCGCCTTTTCATAGCCCTGTTCCACCTGCAGCCGGTCCAGGATCTGGCCGCCCTCGGCGGTGTCACGGTCCAGCAGACGCGCCAGGGCCGTCACCTCGGCCCGCAGGGCGTTCATCTGGCCCTCGGCCTCGGACCGCTCGCCACGCGCCTCGGCCTCTCGGGCCTGCGTGTCCGCGCGGGCGGCCTCTGCCTCGGTCAGGGTAACCTCGGCCTGTTCCGCGGCCTCCTGCGCCTCGGAAAGGCGGGCCTGCGCGGCCTCTGCGGCCTCGCGCGACTGCGCCTGCGCCTCCTTGGCGGTGTCGACCGTGGCACGCGCCCGGGCGGCCTCGCTCTCGTTCCGCTCGACCGTCTTGCGGCAATCGGCAAGGTAGCGCTGCGCCGATTGGTGGCGAGCGGACAGACGGGCGACATCCTCTGTCTGCTGTTCCAGCTCCGCCTCGCGGGCCTGCAACACGCCCGAAGCTTCGCGCGCGGCCTCATGTGCCTCGGCCAGCCGGTCCTCGTGCCCTTCCGAGGCCTTGGCAAGCTCCCGGGCCTCCCATTCCAGCCGCTCGATTGTCTCTCCGGCGTCGCGGTTCAGCCCCGCCTCACGGTCCATGTCGCGGACCAGCTGGGCGATCCGGTTCTTCAGGGTCTCGATCCGGGCCAGCGCCTGCTTTTCCTGGTCGGACAGCGTATCGCGCTGGACGATCAACCGTTGCAAGACGGCCGCTGCAATCGCCTCTTCCTCGCGCAGGGGCGGAAGGGTCTCTTCGCGCTCGGCACGGGTCTTTTCGGCGGCGCGGGCCGAGGTTTCCGCCTGGGCGGCCCGTGTCACGGTTTCGCGCAAGGCGGCCTCTGCCGTGGCGCGCGCATCGTCCGCCTCGCGCCAGCGGCGATACAGCAACATGCCCTCGGCCTGGCGCAGCTCTGTCCCGATGGCACGATAGCGCGCCGCCTGGCGGGCTTGCTTGGCCAGTGCCGACAATTGACCGGCCAGCTGTTCAACCACGTCGTCGACGCGCAGCAGGTTCGATTCGGTGTTCTTCAGCTTCAGCTCGGCCTCATGCCGGCGCTGGTACAGACCACCGATCCCGGCGGCATCCTCCAGCACCTTGCGCCGGTTCTTTGGCTTGGCGTTGATCAACTCGCTGATCTGCCCCTGCCGGACCAGAGCCGGCGAATGCGCGCCCGTGGCGGCGTCGGCAAAGAGCATCTGCACGTCGCGCGCCCGCGTGTCCTTGGAGTTGACCTTGTAGGCGCTGCCGACATCACGGGTGATGCGGCGGACGATTTCCAGGTGATCGTGGTCGTTGAACCCCGCCGGGGCCAGACGGTCGGCGTTGTCGATATGCAGGCTGACCTCGGCGAAATTGCGGGCCGGGCGCGAAGACGCCCCGGCAAAGATCACATCCTCCATCCCGCCGCCACGCATCGCCTTGGCCCGGGTTTCGCCCATGACCCAGCGCAGCGCTTCCAGCAGGTTGGACTTGCCACATCCGTTCGGCCCGACCACACCGGTCAGCCCGTCGTTGATGATCAGGTCCGTCGGATCGACGAAGCTTTTGAAGCCTGTGAGTCTGAGTCTGGAAAAGCGCAATGGGCCGGGTCCGATTCCGAGATTGGCCCTCAGCCTGCGCTTTCGGGGCGCCGTGAGTCAAGAATAGGACGCCCCATATGGCGGCATAGCGCCACTTCTCCACAAGATATTGCGGCTTAGCGCCGACCAGCTCCGCAATCCAAGGCCAAACCGTGCCGGGCCGCGCGCGGGGCGGGCTCATCTATTGCGCAATGGATTGTACAGGGCCGACGGGGCATTTTCGGAGCCCGGTCACCGTTGCAGGACAGGCCGATCCACATCATGGCCGGATCGCCCTCGACCCATTCCGCGCGACAGCCGGTTTCAATCTGCGCCGCTATACCGGCCTTGCGCGCCACATCTTCGAACCGCGGCAACCATTCAGGCGAGGTGCGGGTGGCCTCGACCAGCGGGCCCCGAAACCGAAGGGTGAAACGTGATCCCTCAACCTCGCGCACCCGTTTCTCTGCGCCATAAAAGCCCGGCCCCGCCGATGCGCATCCGACGAGGCCGAGCAGAAGGAGAACACAAGGAAAACCGCGCATGGCCAATTCTGGCCCAAATCTGGTTACGAATTGGTTAAGCCTGTCATGTGTGGCACGCATGGCAGATCATCGAGGTTTTTCTTTACATTCGGATTTCAGAATGTATATTACATTCCATCTAATGAATGTTTCCCTGCCTGTCACAGGAGGCCCTCATGGCCAACGCAGCACATAGACCCGCAGACAGCTATTCCCCGATCTACTTCCTCGCCTCGCTGGGCGCCGGCGGCATCGCTGTCAGTTTCTTCATGTTCCTCATGTTCTGGGTGCCCCATCCCGGCCATCCCGTTCCGGTGTTCGAGGACGTCATGGCCGCCTGGGCCAGCGGTGGCCCCTACATGCAGGCCGCGATCGTGATCGCAATGGCCGGGATCGCCGGTTTTGCCTTTCTCAACATCAAGTCGCTGATCTGGAACCTGTTGTCCTACAGCGCCTTCAAAAAGACCCCGGCCTATGAGGAACTGCGCAACTCCAATGCCGAATCCACCCTGCTGGCGATGCCCCTGGCGCTGGCCATGTCGGTGAACGTCGGCTTCATCATCGGGCTTGTCTTCGTGCCCCAGCTCTGGAGCGTGGTGGAATACCTCTTTCCGATGGCAATGGTGGCCTTCGGCCTGATCGCCGTGCTGGCCTTTCGCCTGATCGGGGATTTCCTGGGTCGCGTGCTGGCCAAGGGCGGGCTGTTCGACGTGACCGCGCATAACTCCTTCGCGCAGCTCACCCCGGCCTTTGCCCTGTCCATGATCGCGGTCGGCTTTGCCGCCCCCGCCGCCATGAGCACAAGTGCCACGACCGTCGGTGTCGCCTTGGTGATCTCGACCATCCTGGGGACCATCGCGGTGCTTTACGCCGGTTTTGCCAGCATCACGGCCTTTGGCTCGATGTTGCAGCATGGCACCGCCCGCGAAGCCGGCCCGACCCTGATGATCATCGTTCCGATCGTCACCGTGCTGGGCATCATGTTCCTGCGCCAGGCACATGGGCTGCACACCAGCTTTGACGCGCATGGCAACGCCGGTGAAACGATGGTCTTCCTGGCCCGCCTGCTGGGTATCCAGCTGGCCTTCCTCGGCCTCGGAGCGGTGGTGCTCAAGGCGCAGGGCTACTTCAACGACTTCGTGATGGGGTCCAAGACCTCGCCCGGATCCTATGCCCTGGTCTGCCCCTTCGTGGCGCTTGCGGTGATGATCCACTTCTTTGCCAACAAGGGGTTGGTCGCGGCGGGTGTCGTGGACAAGTTCGACCTCGCCTACTGGGGGGTCACCGGATTGGCCATCGCGTCGCAAGTCGTCGCTATCGCCCTGGTGCTGCGCCTGAACCGCCAGCATTTCGCCAAGGCAGGCCCCGCAGCGGTTCCGGCCGAGTAACGACTCCTCCAAATCCTTGGCCGGATCCTGGGCCGGACCTTCGGGTCCGGTCCTTTTTCTTGCCGCCAAGGCGGCGTCGGGGGCTCTGCCCCCGGACCCCCGAAGTATTTTCAGCCCAAAGAAACATGGGAAGCGCCGAGGCCACGCGCGGCGCGACTAGAAATTGACGGTGACTCCCGGCAGCTTCAGCGACTTGATGAGGTCGCGGACCTCTTGCCTTGCGGCGATGTTCGACAGGCTCATGCTGCGCACGCCGATATCGCGCAGATCGAGCAGGGTCAGGCCGCGCGGGAACAGCTCCCGGAACACGACCCGCTCGGAAAAGCCGGGCGCCACGCGAAAGCCGATCCGTTTTGACAGGGTGGCGACCGCCTTTTCCATCTTGGCCTTGTTGATCATCTGCTGGGCGCCGATCCGGTTGCGCAGCACGATCCAGTCCATCGGCTGCAGCCCGGCCTGCGCGCGCAGCTGCCGCGACGACCAGACCATCTCGGCATAGACCGACGGCCCGGCGATGGTCTCGCCGTCGCCTTCGATCCGGGCGAGCAGGTCAAAATCGACGAAACTGTCGTTCAGGGGGGTCACCAGCGTATCGGCCAGCGAATGCGCGACCTGCGCCAGGCGTGTATAGGCCCCGGGGCAGTCGATGAGGATGAAATCCGACTTGGCCTCCAGCTCGGCCACGGCGCGGCTGAGACGGTTGTCGGCGGCCTGTTCGCCCGCCGCGAGGGCGGCCGGATCGGCCTCTGGCAGCGCCATGTAGCCCGGCACCGGCAGGTCGCGCTCTTCCTTTTTCAGCCAGGCGCGGCGATTGGCCAGGTAGCGCCCAAGGCTCTGCTGGCGCAGGTCAAGGTCCAGTGTCCAGACCCGGTGCTCCATGCGCGCAAGTGCCGTCGCGACATGCATCGCGATGGTCGACTTGCCCGCGCCCCCCTTTTCGTTCCCCACAACGATGATATGTGCCACGCCTCAACCTCTGTCCTAGTTCGGCCGCGATGTCTCTCGCGATCCGGTCTTGCCGCCTGTTCCGGCGATTGGACCCTCTTGGGGTCTGCAACGCGCAAGGCCCGGCACTCTGGCCGGGCCTCGTCACTGTCCCTCGGGACGCGGTCAGTGGAGCTTGGCGCTCACGTCTGCGATCGCGTCGTCGATCAGCTTGCCCGCGCTGTTGGCGGTCATCTGCTCGGCCACCACGTTGCGCGCTGCGGCGACGGCCACGGCGGCGGCACGGTCGCGCACTTCCTTGACCGCTGCGGCCTCGGCCGAGGCGATCTGGCCTTCGGCAGCCTGCAGACGGCGGGCGATCGAAGCCTGGATGTCGGCCTTGGCCTGCTCGGCGGCCAGTTCGGCCTCCTGCTTGGCGTGGGCGACGATACGGTCGGCCTGACCCTGCACTTCGCGTTGCTTGCGCTCGTAGCTGGCCAGCAGCGACTGGGCTTCTTCACGCAGCTTGCGTGCCTCGTCCAGTTCGTCCTGGATGCCCTCGGCCCGCTTGTCCAGCAGGCCCATCAGCAGGCCCGGCACCTTGAAATAGATCAGGACCAGGATGAAGACGATGAAGCCAAGCAGCACCACGAAGTCGGTGTTGCCCAGCGAAAAGACCGGGCCGCTTGCGGCGGCAGCCGGTGTCGCGGCCAGCGCTGCGATCACGGGAAGGAAGAGTTTCTTCATGACCTTACCCTTTCAGCTGCGCATCGACCGCGGATGCGATCTTGGCGTCGTCGGCGGATGCCCCCAGGGCGGCCACGATGGCGCCTGCGGTGTCCTTGGCAACGACTTCGACATTGGCCATTGCGCTGTCGCGGATCTCGGCGATGGCCTTCTCCGACTCGGCAGCCTTGGCCGCGATTTCCGCGTCGGCCTTTTCCAGCGCGACGTCTAGGTCGGCCTTGATGTCGTCACGCGCCTTTTGCGCGATGGTCTGGGCCTCGGCCCGTGCATCGGCGAGCGCCTTGTCATAAGCGGCTTCGGCGTCCTGGGCCTTGCGCTTGAGATCTTCGGCGGCGGCGATGTCGTTGGTGATCGTCCCCTGGCGTTCCGCCAGAACGGCCGCGATGCGCGGCAGGGCGATGCGGGCCAGAACAAAGTAGATCACGACCAGCGTGATCACCAGCCAGAAGACTTGGTTGCCGATCCAGTCGCCGCAAAGCTGCGGCATCCCGACGGCAGAGCCGTGCGAGTCAACGCAGGTGCTGACGGCTTCGGCCCCGTGAGTTTCGGTCGCCATGTTGTCCTCCGTCGGAACTTGTCTCTACATCGGGCGGTCAGGCACGCCTGACCGCCCGCGCGTAAGGATCGTTAAGTTCCGTGGATCAGACGGCGAACATCAGCAGCAGGGAGACCAGGAACGAGAAGATGCCCAGTGCTTCCGCGAATGCGATGCCGATGAAGAGGGTGGCGGTCTGCGAAGCAGCAGCCGAGGGGTTGCGCAGGGCGCCTGCCAGGAAGTTGCCGGCAACGTTGCCCACACCGATGGCGGCTGCGCCCGAACCGATTGCTGCGAGACCGGCGCCGATGAAGTTGAGACCTTCCATTGTGTATCTCCTTACGATTGGAAGTTTCTGTATCGTGGTGTTCTTTGCGTAGGGCGGGGTTCACCCCGCCGCTGGCATTAGTGATGCGGGTGCAATGCGTCCTTGAGGTAGACGCAGGTCAGGATCGTGAAGACATAGGCCTGGATGAAGGCCACCAGGACCTCCAGCCCGTACATCGCGGTGATCGCCAGGACCGAGATCGGCGAGATGGCGGCGATGGCGGCGAACCCGGCAAAAACCTTGATCACGGCGTGGCCCGCCATGACGTTGCCCGCAAGACGAATGGAGTGGCTGACCGGACGCACAAAGTACGAGATCAGTTCGATCAGGGCCAGGACCGGGCGCAGCGCCAGCGGCGCGCTGGAGACCCAGAAAAGACCCAGGAAGCTTGCGCCGTTCTTGACGAAACCCAGGATCGTCACGGTCAGGAAGACCGCCAGCGCCAGCACCACGGTGACGGCGAAATGCGAGGTCGTGGTAAAGCTCATCGGAAGCAGACCAAGGAAGTTGGCAAAGACGATGAACATGAACAGGGTCATGATGTAGGGGAAATACTTCAGCCCGTCCTTGCCGGTCACGTCCTCGACCATCTTGTAGACGAAACCGTAGGCCAGTTCGGCCACCGACTGCGACCGCGACGGCACGATGGCGCGCTTCGAGGTGCCGAGAACCATCATCAGGACAACGGCGACAATGGCCAGGAACAGCCAGAGCGTCACGTTGGTGATGGTGAACATGCCCACTTCACCGTGGCCGAACAGCGGCTTGACGATGAACTGGTCCATCGGGTGGAACACCAGGCCGCCGCTCTCTGCTACGGGTTCTGCGCCGTGCGTCTCAGTCGCCATCTCTTTTCCCCTCATCCGCTCCGGTCAACCGGGCGCTGTCGTTCGTGCCCCCGTCGGGGCGGTCCGCCTTGGCCCGTTCGGGGCCTGTTCCGGACTGTGGTCCGGAACCCTGTTTCGCCTGGACCTCTTTCGCCGTCCGCAGCATCACGTTGATGCCCGCGGCGATGCCCAGCAATGCAAACACCACCATCAGCAACGGCTTGGTGCCCAAGAGAACGTCGAGTCCGTATCCGATCCCGAACCCGATCCCCAGACCGGCCACCATTTCCGTCACCATCCGCCAGGCGATATTGGCCTGTGAGTAGTGTTCTTCCTGATGGGCCTTCTCCACTTTGCGTCCCGCCTTGTAGGCGTTCAGCTTGGCGTCCAGGTCGTCCAGCTTTCGCTTGGGGTCAGGGTCGCTCACGGTGCAGATGGCTCCGGTCAGGGTTGGCATGGTGCTAAGCCGGGGGGCGCATCGAGTCAACACGCATGGCAGGCCGAAAATTGGCGCCTCAAGATGCTGTAATTAAACGCTTATTTCGGCCACGCCAAAGCAGCGGTCATTCCGCCGCAGCCCGTTTGGGCGCCAACCATGCTGCAAATGCACATTCAACTTTTCGGTTGAGTTTTCCCCGGGACCCGCCCAAACCAGCCTAAACCGCTCAGGATCGCCCCATGTTCCCCCGCCCCGCCCATTGCCGCCGACAGCCACCCAAGGCCAACGCGTTCCGCGCCAGGACAAGATGAGCGACCGTCTCGACACCGTCTTTGCCGCGCTGGCCGATCCGACGCGCCGCCGCATCTTGTCGATGCTGCTGGAGGACGACATGGCCGTGACCGACGTCGCCCACCCGTTCGAAATGTCGCTGGCGGCCATCTCCAAGCACCTCGTCATCCTGACCCGCGCGGGCCTTATCAGCCAGGAAAAGCGCGGCCGCGTGAAATGGTGCAAGCTGGAACCCGATGCCCTGCGTGAGGCCAGCATCTGGATGCAGGCCTTCGGCCAGTTCGACCAATTCGACCTCGACGGCTTTGAACGCTTCCTGGAACAGGAACTCGCCCCGGCGCCCGAAGACAAGCCCTGACCTCTCTGCGATCCTTCCGCGTCAGGAGGCTGGCACTTCCTTGGGCTTTTCTTCGTCCTTGAGCAGCAGAAGCAACGAAAAGGCGGTCAGCGCCACCCCCGGCAGGATCATCGCGGTCGGCACGCCCTGCCCCAGCACCAGTTCCCACAGGATCACGCAGGACGGCACGATATAGGTATAAGCCATGACCTTGGCCGCCGGCAGCCGCAGCGTCGCGTAGCGCAGGATCACGAAGGTCACGCCGGTCGCCGCCAAAGCGACATAGAGGATCGTCCACCAGACGATCATTGGCAGCGCGCCCCAGTCCATCGCCACCAGGCCCGGCCCCGCCCAGATGCACAGGATCACCGAGCCAGCCGTCAGGATGCCCGCGTTGAAGGCGATGCCGGATTCCCCCCGGCTCAGCTTGCGCAGCATCGGGGCATAAAGCGCATGCGCCACGCAGCCCCAGAAATAGATCGCCTCACCGCGCCCGACCTCGAACCGCATCAGGGCTGCGAGATCGGCATCAAAAATCACCCAGAGCGCGCCGACACCGCCCACGACGATGGCCAGGGCCATGCGGGGCGTCGTGACCTGACGCACGACCAGATAGCCGAATACCGCCGTCAGCGCCGGGTTCAGGGTGAAGACCGCCGCCATGCTGACCGGGGCCGCCGTCTTGAGCCCCTCGAACATGGTGACGAAGTAGATGACAAAGAGCCCCGCAAGGACAAAGTACCGCCAGGGCGCATCAAAGACTGCGCGCGTCACCTTGCCCGTGGCCAGAGCCCAGCCCCAAAGCACCGCGCCCGCCAGCAGGAACCGCACCGCGTTCAGCACCTCGGGTTCGATATGCGGCGCCGCCATGGCACCCAGCGAAAACGACCCCGAGACCAGCATGGCAAACCCCAGCATGGCCAGGTGCCCGCGCCCTGCCTCGCTCATCGGGCCGATCCTTCCCCGGCGAACGCCTTGAGATGCGACAGGAAGGCCTGGACCTTGGCCGTCCGATGCAGATCGACATGGGTCACCAGCCAGAGCGGCGAGGCCCACTCGTCGCGCGGGGGCATGACCTGCACCAGTTCCGGGTGCAGCGCCGCTTCGCGGCAGCCCATGAATCCGATCCCGGCCCCCTCTGTGACCGCAGCCTCCAATACGCGCGAATCCGTGCTGCGGAAAACGACATGGTCCGCAGGGACCCGCGACCGCAGCCAGCGCGAAAAGGGCGCGCGGCTTTCGGGATCGTCATGAGAGACGAAGAAATGGTTCGCCAGGTCGTCTTCACCCTCGGGCATCCCGTGCCGGGCGATATAGTCGCGATGGGCGTACAGCGCGATGTCCTGACGGGCAAAGCTCTGCACCACGTTGTCGGGTTCCTGTGGGGCGGGGCCGGCGCGCAGCGCCACATGCGCCTCGCCGTATTCCAGCCGGAACACCCGGTCATCGGTCAGGAAACGCACGATCACGTCCGGGTACTGTGCACGGAAACTGGTCAACGCCGGGACCAGCAGCGGCGCGAAAGCCACCAGGGACGTGACCAGCAGATCGCCCGCCACCTCGTTGCCGCGCCCCTTGATGCGGCCTTCGAGCTGCTGCAACTGGTCGTCCGTGGTCTGGGCCACGCGCATCAGGTCATGGCCCGCCTCTGTCGCGGTATAGCCGCGCGCGTGCCGTTGGAACAGCTTGACACCCAGCCGCCCTTCCAAAGCGTCGATATGGCGGATCACCGTCGCGTGGTGCACGCCCAGCACCTCTGCCGCACCGCTGACCGTGCCCAACCGGGCCACCTGGTAGGCCGTGCGGATCTCATCCCAGTTGTCCATGTGCCCCTCGCTTGGCCACCTGCGCATATGCGCACAATGCCTGCGCTTAATGCGATATTGAGTTCACAAATGCAATGATCAAGTTGGGGGCATCGAATGCATCACTCCTGGAAAGGACCCGACACATGACCAATACCGTTCTGCGCATCGACGCCTCTGCCCGTGGCACCGAATCCGTCAGCCGCCAGCTTGCTGACGAGGTGATCTCGCGCCTCAACCCCACCACCGCGGTTTCGCGCGACCTGGCAGAAACCGTGCCCCAGATCGACACCCGCTGGCTGGAAGCCAACGGCACGCCCGAGTCCGACCGCACCCCGGACCAGCGCGCACGCCTGGCCCTGTCCGACGCGCTGATCGAGGAGGTCCGCACCGCCGACACGCTGGTGATCGCGCTGCCGATCTACAACTTCGGCGTGCCTTCGGGCTTGAAGGCCTGGTTTGATCAGGTCGCCCGCGCCGGCATCACCTTCCGCTATACCGAGGAAGGCCCCGAAGGCCTGATGACCGGCAAGCGCGCCATCATTACCGTCGCTTCGGGCGGCACCGAGGTCGACGGCCCGATCGACTTTGCGACCCCGTGGCTGCGCCATGTTCTGGGCTTCATCGGTATCACCGACATCCAGGTGGTCCGCTCGGACCGCCAGATGGTGGACGCCGAGGCCTCCAAGGCCCGCGCCAAGGAAGACCTGTCACGTCTCGCGGCCTGATCAGGACGACGCGGCCCTCGGCCCGATCCGTCCCAGCAGCCCCCGCACCTCGCGATCCCGCGGATCAAGCTCCGCATAAAGCAGGGCTTCCGCGGGATCGCGGAACACCTCCAGCGGATAGGGCCTCCTCGCCCGGACCGCATCCCGGTACAGGCGGCAGATGCCATGGTTCACCTTGCCGGGAGCAAAGATCGAGGTGCGCGCCCGCGGGTCGCGCGCCTCGTGATAGGCGCTCAGACGATGCGCCAGACGCGCGGTTTCCGCAAAGAAGCCCTCGGGAAACCTGCAGTCCATCACATCCAGCAGAATGTGCTGCCCGCCGTCGAACAACGAATCCGACCGGTAGCGCAGGAAGGTTTCTATGTTCTGCTCCACGGTGATGTCGTCCCTGAACAGGACCAGAACGATGTTCAGGTGAGGATAGACCTGGAAGGTGGCAGGCATGTCGGACCGGGTTTCTTTTGGCTGCGGGCGGCGTTCCGCGGTCCTTGCCACAGTCCCTGCCCCTCCGGCAAGGCGACCAGTTGGCCCGTGACTTGCGCGATCTTGACTCGCGCCTCCCGTTCCCCTAACAGCTTCCCATCTCCGGGAGTCCTCTGGCCTTCCGGTCCCTTGGGCTATGCCCGGGATCGCCCTCCGTCAGCGCGTTGCGCCCACGGGGGCTCTCGCGCTTTGACCCGTCCGATTGTGATGCACGCCGCGCGCCCTTACCTTGAGGGCGCAATACGAAGGAAAAGGAGGCCCTGCGCCCCATGTTCGAAAATCTCTCCGAACGCCTCGGCGGCGTCTTCGACCGTCTGACCAAGCAGGGCGCCCTGTCCGAGGATGACGTCCGCACCGCCCTGCGCGAGGTCCGCGTGGCCCTGCTCGAGGCCGACGTCTCACTGCCCGTGGCGCGGCAGTTCATCAAGGCGGTCGAGAAAAAGGCCACCGGCGCCGCCGTCACGAAATCCGTCACCCCCGGCCAGCAGGTCGTCAAGATCGTCCATGACGAGTTGATCGCGGTTCTCGCCGGCGAGGATGGCGAACCCGGCAAGCTGCGCATCGACAGCCCGCCCGCGCCGATCCTGATGGTCGGCCTGCAGGGCGGCGGCAAGACCACCACCACCGCCAAGCTGGCCAAGCGCCTGAAGGAACGTGACGGCAAGAAAGTCCTGATGGCCTCGCTCGACGTCAACCGCCCGGCAGCCATGGAACAGCTCGCCATCCTCGGCACCCAGATCGGCGTCGACACGCTGCCCATCGTCAAGGGCGAAGACCCGGTTACCATCGCGAAACGCGCCAAGACCCAGGCGGGCCTGGGCGGCTATGACGTCTACATGCTCGACACCGCCGGGCGCCTCTCGATCGACGAAGAGTTGATGGCACAGGTCGAAGCCGTCCGTGACGTCGCCAACCCGCGCGAAACCATCCTCGTGGTCGACGGCCTGACCGGCCAGGACGCGGTCCACACGGCCGAGAATTTCGACAACCGCATCGGCATCTCCGGCGTCGTGCTGACCCGGATGGACGGCGACGGCCGCGGCGGCGCCGCCCTGTCGATGCGCGCCGTCACCGGCAAGCCGATCAAGTTCGTCGGCCTGGGCGAAAAGATGGACGCGCTCGAAACCTTCGAGCCGGACCGCGTCGCGGGCCGTATCCTGGGCATGGGCGACATCGTGGCCCTCGTCGAGAAGGCGCAACAGACGCTGGAGGCCGAACAGGCCGAGCGGATGATGAAGCGCTTCCAGAAGGGTCAGTTCAACATGAACGACCTCAAGATGCAGCTGGAACAGATGATCAAGATGGGCGGCATGGAGGGCATGATGTCCATGATGCCCGGCATGGGCAAGATGGCCAAGCAGATGGACGGCGCCGGCATCGACGACAAGATGCTGCGCCAGCAGATCGCCCTGATCCAGTCGATGACCAAGAAGGAACGCGCCAACCCGCAGATCCTGCAGGCCAGCCGCAAGAAGCGCATCGCCAAAGGCTCGGGCATGGAGGTCGCCGACCTCAACAAGCTGCTCAAGATGCAGCGCCAGATGTCCGACATGATGAAGAAGATGGGCAAGATGGGCAAAGGCGGCGCGCTGAAACAGGCCATGCGCGGCATGTTCGGCGGCAAGGGCGGCCTGCCCCCGGAAATGGCCCAGGGCATGGACCCCAAGGCGATTGAGGCCGCAGCCAAACAGATGGGCGGCAAAACCGGCATGCCCGGCCTCGGCGGCGGCGCCCTGCCCCCCGGCCTCTCCGGTCTCGGCAAGAAGAAGTAACGAAAGGACAGACAGACCCGGTGTTTCTTTGGGCTGAAAATACCTCCCGCCGGAGGCACCCGCCTTCACCACAGGAACCACCGTCCACTTTGACTCGCCCATGCCCGCCCCCACGCTGCATACCCCGCGCCTGACGCTGCGCGCCCATGTCGAAACCGACATGACCCCGTTCTGGGACTTCCACCAGAGCGACCGGGACACCTATGTCTGGCGCCCGAAGACCCTGACGCATCAATGGCTCGGCTTCGCCTCCGAGGTCGGCAGCTGGGACCTCCTGGGGCACGGCGGCTGGGCTGTCGACCTCAAGGACGGTCAGGTCATCGGCCAGGTCGCCATCACCCGTCCCCCGATGTTCCCCGAGCGCGAGATCGGCTGGACCTTCTTTGACGGATTCGAGGGCAAGGGCTATGCCACCGAGGCCGCCACCGCCGCGCTGCACTGGGCCTGGGCGCAGGGCTGGACCACGCTGGTCAGCTACATCCACCCCGACAACGCCCGCTCCATCGCGCTGGCCACCCGGCTGGGCGCGGTACACGACCCCGACGCGCAACTGCCCGGCGGTGAAACGGCGCAGGAAACGCTGGTCTATCGCCACAGCCCCGACGCGGACGGCAGCCCGGAGGCCTACGCATGAGCCTGACTCAAGCCCCCCGCCTGGAAACCGACCGCCTGATCCTGCGTGGCCCGGAAAAGCGCGACGCCGAAGCGGTCATCGCCTTTCTGCTGGACCAGGAGCGCGCCGCCGGCTTTGGCGCCTCTCCCAATCGCGGCGATGCCTGGCGCTGGTTTTCGCTGAACGTCGGCCACTGGCATTGGCACGGTTACGGGTATTTTGTCATCGAGATGAAGGAGACCGGCGAGGCTGCCGGAGTCTGCGGCATCTGGAACCCCGAAAGCTGGCCCGAACCCGAGGTCGGCTGGGTCGTCTTTGAAGGCTACGAGGGCAAGGGCATCGCCTATGAGGCCGCACAGCGCGCCCGCCGCTGGGCCTACGAGGATCTGGGCTTTACCACGCTGACCTCGAATATCGTACCAAGCAACGAACGGTCCAAAGCCCTGGCCCGGCGCCTTGGGGCCGCCTACGAGCGCACCTATCACAACGAGAACATGGGCGAGGACGAACTCTGGCGCCATCCCGGTCCGGAGGCGCTGGCATGATCCCTCAGATCACCGTGACCAGCGACCGCCTGACCCTGCGCACCCCGCTGGAAGAGGATTTTCCGGTCGTGTCCGCCTTCATGGCCTCGGAGCGCGCCCGCTTTGTCGGCGGGCCGGTGACGGATGAATTCGACCAGTGGCGTGGCTTCCTGGCTGGCTTCGGCCACTGGGCGCTGCGCGGTTATGGCTTTTTCATGGTTCTCCACGACGGCCAAAAGGTCGGGCGCGTGGGCGTCGTCAACCATGTCATGTGGGACGAGCCCGAACTGGGCTGGCACATCTTCGACGGTTTCGAAGGGCAGGGCTTTGCCACAGAGGCCGCCGCCCGCATCCGGGACTGGGCCAGCGCGGAGCGCGGCCTTGGCCCGCTGATTTCCTACATCCACCCCGACAACGCGCCCTCCCGCAGGGTCGCTGAACGGTTGGACGCGCAATTCGAGCGTGACACAAACCTGCTGGGCCATCCCGCCCAGGTCTGGCGCCACATCGGGGGGCAGTCATGACCGCGCCCTGCGAACGCCATATCCCGGGCCCCGGCGCCCGCGTCGCCGCCCGGTTGGGCGGTCGGCTACCGGTGCTCGACACCCGGCGTCTGCAACTGCGCGGCCCACGGATCTATGATTTCGATGCCTATGCGACGATCTTCTGTTCCGATCGCGCGCTCCACATGGGCGGCCCGATGACCCGCGCGGGCGCCTGGGCGGATTTCACCAATTACTGCGCCTGCTGGCTGCTGCACGGGTTCGGGCTCTGGACCATCGACGCCAGCACCACGCCCTCGGCGGGGTTCGCACTGATCGGCTACGCATACGAAGACCCCGAGCCGGAGCTAGGCATCTTCCTGACCACCGAGGCCGAGGGCAAGGGATATGCGACAGAGGCGGTCGAGGCGGTGCGCGGCCACGCCTTCGAAACACTGAAGTGGGACAGCGTCGTGTCCTATGTCGCGCCAAAGAACGGCCGTTGCATTGCCCTGATGACCCGGCTTGGCGCTCGCCGCGACGCCGAGGCCGAGGCCGCACTTACCGACGACACCCTTGTTTTCCGCCACCACAGGGAGGCCGCCTGATGGGTCATCGTGACATCCCTGTCCTGGAGACCAAACGGTTGATCCTGCGCGGCCCGGAACCCCAGGACTACCCGGACTTCAAGGCCACTTTCGCCTCGTACCGGTCGCGCTTCATGGGTGGTCCGCTGAATGCCTACGAGACCTGGATGCTCTATGCCGCAGAAATCGGCCACTGGGAAATCCGCGGTTTCGGCATGTGGATGATCCACCTGCGCGACACCGATGAAACCGTCGGCATGGCCGGCGGCTGGTTCCCGGCAAAATGGCCCGAGCGCGAGATCGCCTGGATCATCTGGCCGGACCAGGCCGGCAAGGGCTATGCGCTGGAAGCGACCGACCGGGTTCGGCGGCACGTCTACGATGACCTCGGGTGGGACAGCGCCGTCAGCTACATCGACCCCAAGAACCTGGATTCGATCCGGCTTGCCGAACGCCTGGGCTGCAAGAAGGACGCGACCGCGCCCTCGATCGACGGCAGCGACGCGGTCTATCGCCATCCCTCGCCAGAGGATCTGCGCGGGCAGGTCGGGCACGGGGTCGCGATGGAAATCGCGCATTACCAGGACCCGCTGTTCAAACCGAAAGGCTGGGCCGTTGACTGACATCCCCCGCCCCGTTTCGCCCGAAAGGACCGCCTCATGACCGATCCCGTCATCCGCGCCGCGGATCTGCTGAAGGAACATCGCGAAAGCATCGACCGGCTGGACGCGATCCTTGTCTTCACGCTGGCCGAACGGTTCAAGCACACCCAGGCCGTGGGCGTCCTCAAGGCGCAGCACGACCTTCCCCCATCCGACCCCGCGCGTGAGGAAAAACAGATCGCGCGGCTCCAGGATCTTGCGACCCAGGCCGACCTCGACCCGGAATTCGCCAAGAAATTCCTGAACTTCGTCATTCAGGAAGTCATCCAGCACCACAAGCAACACCAGACCTAAGACGGCCCTGTCCGTCTTCAGCCATTCGACAAAGGAGAAAACAAATGGCAGTCAAGATTCGTCTCGCCCGTGGCGGCTCGAAAAAGCGTCCCTTCTACCGCATCGTGGCCGCCGACTCGCGCATGCCGCGCGACGGTCGCTTCATCGAGAAACTGGGCACCTACAACCCGCTCCTGCCCAAGGACAGCGAAGACCGCGTCAAGATGGACGTCGAACGCATCCAGTACTGGCTGGGCGAAGGCGCGCAGGCCACCGACCGCGTGTCGCGCTTCCTCGAAGCCGCTGGCGTGATCGAGAAGAAAGAGCGCAACAACCCCAAGAAGGGCACCCCGGGCAAGAAAGCCCAGGAACGCGCCGAAGAGAAAGCCGAAAAGGCTGCCGCAGCGGCTGGCGCCGACGCGGAATAAGACCTGCGGAGCGGGACGGCAGGCCGCGCCTGTCGTCCCCTCCCTTTCCCCATGTTTCGTCTGATACGCAGTTTCTTTCTGTTGGTGATCGCCTTCACCGCCGGGTTTCTCTATTCCGAATTGACATGGCATGATCGCTGTGAGGACAAGGGAGGCGAGGCCCGTGGTGGCGTCTGTTTCGGAATATCGCAATGACTGACACGATCTGCGTCGGTGCGATCGCGGGCGCCTTTGGCGTTCATGGCGAGGTGCGCCTCAAGAGTTTCACATCTGATCCGCTGGCGGTGGCTGACTATGCGCCGCTGAGCACAGAAGACGGCACCCGCCTCTTCGAGGTCGAGATCACCCGTGAGATCAACAACGGCTTTGCCGCCCATTTGTCCGGTGTCCGGACAAAGGAAGAGGCCGACGCCCTCAAGGGCACCCGCCTTTATGCCCCGCGTGACCGGCTGCCCAACCTGCCCGACGACGAATATTACCACGCCGACCTGATCGGCCTGCCCGTCTTCGACTCTGGCGGGGTCGAACTGGGCAAGGTCCGCGCGGTGCAGAACCACGGCGCGACCGACCTTCTGGAACTCCAGGTTCCCGGCAAATCCAGTACGGTCCTCCTGCCCTTCACGCTGGCGGCGGTGCCGACTGTCGACCTGACCGCGGGCCGCATCGTGGCCGACCCGCCCGAGGGCCTGTTCGACTGACCGACCGGCCCGTTCCGGGTGCGCACTTCGCGCCATAGGTGACGCTGCACGCGCCACGACAGCCTGTGCCCGCGACTCGCTTTGGCCCGGGTTTCATCCGGATTTTCGCCAGATACCGACCCGGCCCCGCGGTATTTTACCGCTACAGAAAACAACCCCCTGCAAAGACGGTCAGTGTCGCCCCCTGCGAAACACAGCCCGCCAATTTGGCCCGTCTCGCGCCACGTTCAAGCCGCAATTTTCGGCCAATTTTAACCGCATTCGACATGGGTTTGAGGGGCTGACGTGGACGCTTTCGTGTATCGACTCGCACTGACAGGGGTGGCTATCGGACCGGCCTTCCTGGCCGCACTGCTGCCTGCCCCTGCCATCGGCGTGCCGATCGCCCTGGCCATCGGCGGGATGGGCAGTCTCTATGCGCTCATGACCTCGCTGCGCGGACGCAAGGCGCGCCCGCGTCCGGCCGGTCCCGTGCTTCTGCGGCGCGCTTCGCTGCGCAGACGCGACAACACCCTGCCCTCGACCACCGATCAACGCCTGGCCCTGGCCGATGCGCTGGCCGCCGCCGTCGACCTGCGCGCCGAACCCGAGGCGCCGCCGACCCGCGAAACCGCCATCGCGCGCATTCTCGGGCGCATTCTGGACAGCTGGAAGGTCACGGATCTTGCAGAGCTGCCGCCCGATCTGACGATTGCATTGACCCAACTGGAACGCCTGCTGAAGGCAGATCCCGGCGAGGCCGGCCGCATCGCGCAGATGTTCCAACGTCCCGACGTGGTGCTGAGCCTGCGCGACGAGATCGAAAAGATCGCCGAGGCGCGCGCCACCTACGACCGGGCTTTTGCCGCCTTTCAGGCCACCCGCCTGATGTTCGCCGCCAGCCCGAAGCCCGGCAATCTGACCGAGGCGCTGCAAAGCCTCGGCACGGTGGACAGGGATCTGTGGCACCGCATCGTGCTGGAACACGATCCAACCGACCCGGCCCAGCGCAGCGCCGCCCTGTGGTGCGTGAGCCAACCGGAATGCGATCGTGCGACGGTCGCCGCCTACCTGTCCAGCCTGCCCGAGGAGGCGCAGTTGCAGAACGCCGAGATCGACGGCGACCTCGGGTTTCTGGGGCAGGTGCGCCGCATCATCGACAACTGCAACGCCGGGATCTACCGCACGCAGGAACTGGCCTACACGCCGGACAGCGGCAGCGCCGCCGCGCTGGCGCGCGAACTGGACGGGCTTGCCGTTCTGAATCGTGAGCCCCGCTGGCCGGACCCGCAATGTCTCTCTGTCCTGTACGAAGGCCGCGACCCCCGCCCGCGACCGGCCTGGGACATTGCCCTGGGCCGCCTTGTCGCCGCGCCGAACCGGGCCGACTATCTCTGAGGGAGGGGCACATCCTTGCCCCCTGCCCCCGGCTCAGGCTAAAGGGCGCGTCAAAGCAGGACGCCCTTACCCATGACAAAGAAGTCTCCCCCATCCCGATCCCACGGGCGCAAGACGATCCGCCCCACGCTCAAACCCCGCGAGTTGATGGACCCGGAGGCAGAGCTGGCCCGCGCCTGGCGCGCGCAGGTCATCACACTTTTCCCCGAGGCCTTTCCCGGGACGCTTGGCCTGTCCCTGACCGGCAAGGCGCTGAAGGACGGGCTCTGGCAGTTGAATACCGTCCCGCTGCGCGCCTTCGGTGAGGGCAAGCACCGAAACGTCGATGATACGCCGGCGGGCGGTGGGGCCGGCATGGTCCTGCGCCCCGACGTCATGGGCGCGGCAATCGAGACGGCACGCGCCCAGCAACACGCCGGGGCACCGCTGGTCTACCTCTCGCCGCGCGGGCGGCCCTTTACACAAGGCATGGCGCGTGACCTTGCCACGCGTCCCGGGATCACGCTGATCTGCGGCCGGTTCGAGGGTCTCGACCAGCGCGTGATCGACCATTTCAACATCGCCGAGGTGTCCATCGGTGACTACGTCCTGACCGGCGGAGAAATCGCCGCGCAGGTCATGCTGGATGCCATTGTACGCCTCTTGCCCGGCGTCCTGGGCAACGCCGAGTCCGCCGAGGAAGAAAGCTTTTCCGACGGACTGCTGGAACATCCGCAATACACCCGTCCCGCCGAATGGCAGGGCCGGGCGATCCCGCCGGTTCTGCTGTCCGGCAACCACGGCGCGGTCGAGGACTGGCGCCGCGCGGAGTCCGAGAAACTGACGCAGGAACGCCGGCCCGATCTCTGGCAGGCGCATCTTGGGACAGAGGACTGACCCGATGATCCGCTTTCGCCGCGCCACCGCCGAGGACCTGCCCGCCATTGTCGCCCTGCTGGCCGACGATGACCTGGGGGCGGCGCGCGAGGATGCCTCTCTGCCGCTGAACCAGGCCTATGTGTCGGCCTTCGCGGGGATCGACGCGGACCCGAACCAGTTGCTGGCCGTGGCCGTCCGCGAGGACGAGATCCTGGGCTGCCTGCAGATCACCTTTCTGCCCGGCCTGTCGCGCAAGGGCGCCTGGCGCGGCCAGATCGAATCCGTGCGCATCGCCCGCGCGGCGCGGGGCGACGGGCTTGGCCGGCAGATGTTCGACTGGGCAATCGAAACCTGCCGTGCGCGCGGCTGCACCCTGGTGCAGCTGACTTCTGACATGACCCGCCCCGAAGCCCATCGGTTCTACGAAAGCCTCGGCTTCACCGGCAGCCATACCGGCTTCAAGCGGGCGCTCTGACCGGCTTTACAGGTCGGACGGCCCGTGCCAGCCTGCCCCGGTCCAGCCGTGGAGAGCCCTCATGCGACTTGTCCCCTCTCTTGCCCTTTGCCTTCTCGCGTGCCCGGCCCTGGCCTGGGAACACACGGTGGAATGGCGGTTCCAGGGACCCGAGATCGCGAGCTTTCGGGTCATAACCCCAGACTTCGACGAGGACCCGGTGAGGCTGGAGGTTTCGCTGTCCCACCAGCACTACGGCGACACCGTTGTCACGATCGAGGCCGACAACGGGCTGGGCGAATGTGCCGACACGCTGTCCTATGCCCAGGGCAATCCTTTCGTGACTGTCGTCCTGACCGCGAACCTCAACGCGCAGACCATGAACGGCACCACGCTGGTGCAATGTTCGACGCGCTAGCAAGGCCGCCCCTGCGTTGACGAAACGGCAGGATTTTTTGGCATTCCCTTCCGGGGACTTCTGGCTATCTTGCTGAAAACTTGATTGTTTCGGAATAACCATGTCCACCATTGACCACTGCGGAGGGGTTTTCTGCCCCAATCCCATCGGCCCGGTATCGCCTGGCCGCACAGCAAGACCAAGCGCCCGGACAGCCTGTTCCCCACACATGGGACATGCGCCGCTGAGAGGGCCGCAAGGGAGCCAATGACGCGCCCAGCGCGTCGGCCCTGACGGACACGGACGGCATACCGCACATCTGCGCATGCCCTTCCCCCACCTGACAGAACGTCGGCACATCAAACCACCCAGCGCGTGAGCCCCGGTTTGCGCGCTTTGTGGCGCCCACTGCGGGCGCCCTTTCGAACGCATCATACAGGCCATTGCGCCAGAGAGATTGAACCAAAGATGAGTGTACCCCAATGCCCAACTTCCAAGCGACCGACATGCTGTATTTCCGAGGCTCGGACACCGGTTCGACCCTGACCCCAACCGGGAATTACCTGCTCTACACCTCGGACACGACCGTGGTGGACGGCAACAATGACGGCGAGGTCGACATTGGCTTCGACTACCTTCAGTGGGGCAGCAACACGCTCTCCTTCAGCAGTTTCACCATCACGATCAACGGCAACGAATATGCCATTTTCCAGGACGACCGGGATTTCTACATTCCCTTCGATTCCAGCATCGACAACCTGTCGTCGCTGAACGGCAGCGCCGTCACGCACCCCATTTCCTCGCCCACGGCGTCCGCCAGCACGATCAACTGCTTTGCAGCAGGCACCCGGATCGCGACCGCAACCGGCGATGTCGCCGTCGAAACACTGACGGCCGGTCAGGAGATCCTGAGGGCCGATGGCGGCACTTCGCGGGTGCGCTGGGTCGGCCATCAGGCGGTGCGCCCCGCCGACGGCCACCTTGTCGTGATCCGCGCCGGGGCCCTGGGTGAGGGGCTGCCTCTGCGCGACCTGGTCGTCACCGGCGATCACGGAATGGTTCTGGACGGGCATGTCGTCAACGCCTCTGTCCTGGTAAACGGGCGCGGGATCACCTGGGCCGACCCGGCGCAGATGCCCCAGACCGTCACCGTCTACCATGTCGAGACTGAGACCCACGAGGCGCTGCTGGCCGAAGGCGCTCCGGCAGAAACCTATGTCGATTACGCCGGGCGTGGCGCCTTTGCCAACTACCAGGAATACCTGGAACTGAACGGCGCAGACCGGCTCATCCGCGAGATGGTCCTGCCCCGGATTTCCAGCCGCCGCTTCCTGCCCGACAGCATCCGCGCCCGGCTGGACGACAATGCCCCGCGGCACGCGGATTTTGCGCAGAGCGCCTGATCGCACCGGCGTTTGCAGGCTGCGGGTCTTGGTCCTTGATTTAACTCTGGCACGCATGTAAGGACACGCATCTTTCGGTGCCGGGGCGACTCGGCACCGATTGGTTTTGTTGTCCGGAAACGGGCGGCGCCCGAACAAAGAACAGCTGGTCATCTTTATCCCGACAGGGGGAAAGCACTGCCCAGACATCTCCGCGGGAAAACCGCGACGAACATAGGAGTAGGTCAGATGGATCTGATCGCACAGCTCGAGGCAGAACAGATTGCCTCGCTCGGGAAGAGCATTCCCGATTTCAAGCCCGGCGACACCGTGCGCGTCGGCTACAAGGTGACCGAAGGTACCCGTACCCGTGTGCAGAACTACGAAGGCGTCTGCATCAGCCGCAAGAACGGCAAGGGCATCGCGGCTTCGTTCACCGTTCGCAAGATCTCCTTCGGTGAAGGCGTGGAACGTGTGTTCCCGCTGTTTTCGACCAACATCGAGTCGATCGAAGTTGTCCGTCGTGGCCGCGTCCGTCGCGCCAAGATGTATTACCTGCGTGCACGCCGCGGCAAGTCGGCCCGTATCGCAGAGGACACCACCTACAAGCCGCTCAAGGGTAAGAGCGCTGGCGCTGACGCGTAAGGAGCCCGCGATATGAAAAAGAACCTGCACCCCGACTATCACCTGATCACCGTCAAGATGACCGACGGAACCGAGTATCAGACTCGTTCGACCTGGGGCAAAGAGGGCGACACGCTCGTCCTCGACATCGACCCCACCGTGCACCCGGCCTGGACCGGTGGTACGGGCCGCATGCTCGACCAGGGCGGCCGCGTGTCGAAGTTCAAGAAGAAATACGAAGGCCTGGGCTTCTGAGCCTTTCGCCTTTCGGAACAGGACGCCGCCCCTCGGGGCGGCGTTTTTCGTTGTACGGGCCTCAAACGGCCGGTCGAACCGTCAATTCTTGACGCTCAGCCCCATGCCGGACACGATCTTGGGGGCGCTGGGGGCGTGCAACTCATCCGGCACGCAGGTGGTCCATTTCGGTTGTCCGGGGCTGACCTTGGGCATGCAGGGCGGGGTTTCCGCCGCAGCGACATTGGCCAGGGCAACAAGGGTTGTCATCGAAAGCAAAGCGATACGCATTGTAATCTCCTTTATCAAATTCGGGGCAAGGCGTGCCCCGCAGGTCAAATCTACGCGTTCCGGTTGTGTCGCGGCAGTCTGTTATCCCTCACCCGGACCCGGCAGGTTCTTGCCCACCCCGGGCCATGTGCCCGTTGCACGCACCCCCACGAAGGCGCGCCGCCCACTGGACAGGACTTTCCGCCCCTGCCAATTTGATCAAAACCCGCAGCCGGAGTCGCCGCCATGAAGGACGAGAACTTTCTCAAGGAAAACAACGCCCGCCAGCTCTGGCACCCGATGGGCGCCCCGGGCGATGCACAGGTCAACCCGCCCAAGATCATCAAGGGCGCCGAGGGCAGCAGCATCACCGACATCGACGGACACTCGACCGTGGACGCCGTGGGGGGCCTGTGGTGCGTGAACCTGGGCTATTCCAACGACCGAATAAAACAGGCCATCGCGGACCAGCTTTTTGACCTGCCCTACTACTCGGCCTTCGCGGGCACCTCGAACCCGCCCGCCATCGAAGCGGCCTACGCGGTGCAGGAGTTCTTTGCCCCCGACGGGATGGAGCGGGTGTTCTTCACCTCGGGAGGGTCGGACTCTGTCGAAACCTGCCTGCGGCTGGCGCGCCAGTACCACCGCCTGCGGGGCGAACCCACGCGGACCAAGTTCCTGAGCCTGAAAAAGGGCTATCACGGCACCCATTTCGGCGGCGCCAGCGTGAACGGCAACAACCGGTTCCGCATCAACTACGAGCCGCTCCTGCCGGGCTGCTTCCACCTGCCGTCGCCCTATCCCTATCGCAACCCGTTCAACGAGACGGACCCGGCGAAACTGGCACAACTCATCGCTATGGCGATGGAGGACGAGATCCAGTTCCAGGGCGCGAATACCATCGCCGCCTTCATCATGGAGCCGATCCAGGGCGCCGGAGGCGTGATCGTGCCGCACTCCAGCTTCATGCCGCTGATGCGCGAGATCTGCGACCGGCACGGTATCCTCTTGATCTCGGATGAGGTCATTACCGGCTTTGGCCGCACCGGCGACTGGTCCGGCGCGCGGCACTGGGGCGTACAGCCCGACATGATGAGCACCGCCAAGGGCATCACCTCGGGCTATTTCCCGGTGGGTGCGGCGCTGATGTCGGGCAAGGTGGCCGAGGTCTTTGAAAGCGCGGGCGCCGATGGCGGCATCTACCACGGCTACACCTATTCGGCGCACCCGGTTGGCGCGGCGGCGGTCATCGCCTGCCTCGAAGAGACCCTGCGCCTGGACACGAAAACCAACGCCGCCGCCCGGGGCAAACAGCTGTACGACGGTGTCTGCAAGCTGGCCGAACGCTATGACATCATCGGCGACGTGCGCGGCGGCCACGGGCTGATGACCGGGATCGAGATCGTCAGCGACCGCGCGGCCAAGACCCCGATGGACGGCGAAACCATGAAGCGTATCCATCAGACGGCCTACGAAGCGGGCGCGATGGTCCGGCTGGGCATGCACAATATCCTGATGTCGCCGCCTCTGACCATCACCGAAGGCGAGATCGACACGATCCTGAACGCCCTGGACAAGGGCTTTGCCGCGGCGTGACAGCGGATCGGGGGCTGTGTAACCGCATGCCCCCTCACCAGCCTGATCGACGTTGCGCGTCACCTGCCAAACACGTCACGGCCCGCAGGTGCAGGGCCGCGTGGTCCGGGCACCCGGCAGTTTGACATATGGGCATTGCCGCATCCGTGATACGATTGGTCCAGCATCAATGACGCTGTGCCGGTGCAAGGCGCGTGATCCTGCCTGGCGATATGCGCAAACCGGTGGGTGCAGACATGCCGACAGACCTGAGCTTTGCCGACCGTTACCAGTCAGTCCTGGTGCCGGTGATCTTCCGGCCCTGGGCAGAGGAACTTGTCCGCCGTGCCGAACCTGGGGCAGGGGAGCATATCCTTGATCTTGCCTGCGGAACAGGCGTGGTCACGAGGCTGATCTCTTCCCTGGCCCCCCAGCCCGGCAGTCTCACAGGCTGCGATCACAGCCCTGACATGTTGCGCGTCGCACGGACCCTCGCCGACGAGGCCGCCCCGGACGCCGAATGGGTCGAAGCGGATGCGGCGCACCTGCCCTTCCCGGACAATCGCTTCGATCTCGCATTCTGCCAGCAAGCATTGCAGTTCTTCCCGGACAAACCCGCCGCCCTGAGCGATCTGCACCGCGTCATGAAACCGGGCGGGCGGGTTATCTTCTGCGTTCAGCGCGAGCTGGACGTCAACCCGATGCTTCGGGCGCAGGCCGCCGCGCTGGACGCCTGTGTCGGTAGCAAAGCCGGGGATGCCGTCCGCGCTATCTGCGGCCTGCCGGAGGGCGATGAGCTGAGGCAGTTGTTCGATGCGGCGGGTTTCCGGGACATCGAGGTCGAGCCCGTGACCCTGACACTGCACCACCCGGATGCCCGCGCCTTTGCAATCGGAGCAATGGGCGGCATGCACACGGGCGACAAGCTGTCCACCCTGGCAAGAGATGGCGTCGCGCGCGCCGTGGGGATCTTTCTGGATGGGCTGGAGGAGTGTTTCGACGGGACCTCCATGACATTTCCGCATGCGTCGCATGTCGTCGTCGCCCGCGCCTGACCCGGTTCGCCGGCCTCTCTCGCGGCAGACCGCCGGCCTCTTGTCCGGCGTGCTACCTGGTTCGGCCGGTGACCGACCGATGCGGCAGGGGGGC
>Ga0208330_1000046_pt1 | contig 79967 bp, 73 predicted proteins | sample DeeseametaMP1896_FD_184180 | JGI IMG/M metagenome (GOLD analysis project Ga0208330, IMG submission 184180) | Marine microbial communities from the Deep Pacific Ocean - MP1896 (SPAdes) | ecosystem: Environmental > Aquatic > Marine > Oceanic | place: East of Hawaii, North Pacific Ocean | collected... | reverse complement strand
TGTGCCGATTCCAGCGCCCGGGGGATGACGGTCACCAGGCTCCACACCGGCACCTCGGGCGCGGCATCCAGCACCTGGAAGGTGTCCGGCACGACGACCTCGCGCCCGTCCTCGTTGATCGCCGTGTCGTAGCTGCCGGCGGGCAGCAACCAAGTCAGAGCAAAGGCCACGACCGTCATGGCGTAGAGCAACACGAGGGTGTGAGGAACGCGAAATCTGCTCATGGAAATCCTGAAAATTCTGGAAAACGGGATGCGTGCCAGCCTGTCCACAAACCGTGCCACGGCCGCCGGCAATGGGGCGTGAAGCGGGTGGCCATCCGCCTCGCCATCAAAGCGCCTGCGCCACGCGGTAACGGCTGCGCGCCTGCCAGCGCGATCCCGCGTAGTCGGTGGTGAGGCGCGAGCCGCCATTCACCCAAAACATGCTGCGGTTGAACATCATCTCGGGCTGGTAGTCGGTTTCGTAGCGGGCCAGCGGGTAGGTGAAACGGCCGCTCACGCCCTTCTTCTTCGTCGCTTCCAGCAAGTACGCCTGCCCCTCGCGGAACAGCACGACCCAGGCATGCCCGCCGCCCCGGTATTGGCCCAGCACGACGCGGGCATCCTCACCTTGCTCGATCAGCCAGTCGGCCAGGGCAATGGCATGGTCCTCACAGTCACCGCGCGGCGATTCGAAGGCCTGCTCGCTGGTCTGCCAGACCTCATTACGGCCGGCGTATTGCAGATGGTCGTACTGGTAGCGCTTGCGCATGGCCAGCACCTGCAGCGGTTCCAGCACGTTGGCGGCCTCAAACGGTCGGTAGCCCACCAGATAACCATTGACGATGTGATGCCGCCAGTCGGTGCCCATCGCACTGGCGGTGGCCTTCGTACGCCCCGCCACGTCATAGGTGAAAAAGGCGCTCTGAAACCGGCTGTCGCCAGCAAGATTCACGATGTCGGCCGCGGGCACCGAATGGCGCGTCCCCAGGATGTCGACCATGCCCTCCTCCGCCTGTCGGGCGCCGCGATGGCGCAGATCATCCAGGGCCAGACTCAATGCCTCGGCATTGGGCTGGTCGCGCTCGAACTGCGGCGTCACCACATCGGCCGCGGACTGGACAAAGGCGTTCAGCCCGGCCAGAACCACCAGCACGAGCAACAGGGGCCGGAGGATGGCGGACCAGCCGCCAGAGACCATCGCTTATCCCTTGAAGCCGAAGGTCACGATCAGCGCGACAAACAGCATCACCGAGGAGGCAAAGATCGCGACCGCGATGTTGCCCTTGCGCAGTTCGTCCTCGAAGCTGATCGACGGCATCATCTTCTTGTCTACCCAGACCAGTGCAACCACGGCCACGATGAGCGCAACAACCGTGTAAACGAGGTTGATGCCGAGATTGACGACGGTCGCGAACAGAAAATCGGAAGACATGATGCGTATCGGTGGTGGGCAGACCCGAGCTTAGCCCAAGCCGCAGCCGAATCCACCCGAACATTGGCTGCGGTGAAATGTTCGTCTAGCGCTGCCCCAGCAATTCGCGAGTCACACTCGTCATGCGTGTGGAAGTCGCCGCAGCGTGTGACAGCGGTTGGTTGATCGTAGTATCTGCTGAAGAGGAAGGCTCACTCTAACCGCGGCTCTCGGGAACCAAACGCCGATAGCGCGGCTCCCAGAAACGCATCCCTTGTTCATCCCACCGTCAGGAACCCATGGCGTCCGAGCCTCCGCAATCAGGACCACGCAACCGCGGCCGCACGCTCTGGAAGCTGGGCGTGCGCACCGCAGCACGCGGGGCATGGATTGGCGCCAGGCGGCTGCTGCCGGGCGAATCCGACCCGACCCGTACGCTGGAGGCCTTGGGCGCCGACTGGGTCGACACGCTGGGTGAGCTCAAGGGAGCGGCGATGAAGCTGGGGCAGTTCGCATCGCAGTTCCGCGGCGCGATTCCCGATGCCGTGATCGACCGTCTGGAAGCGCTGCAAAACCAGGCCGAGCCCCTGCCCTTCGCCGAGATCGCCCCGTTGATCGAATCCGCTTGCGGTCCGATCGAGCAGCATTTTCGCCACATCGAACCCACGGCGCTGGCAGCGGCCTCCATGGGCCAGGTGCATCGCGCGCAGCTGCAGGATGGACGAGCGGTCGTGGTCAAGGTGCGCTACCCGCATGTGCATGCCTCGATCGACGACGACCTGCGCCAGCTCGCCCGCGTGATGAAAAGCGCAAGGCTCGTCAACATCGATGCGGCATCGCTGGATGCCAGCCTGAAGGAAATCTCGGCGCGCCTGCATGAGGAGGCCGACTACCGCATCGAACGCCAGAACCTGGCGGACTTTCAGGCCGCCACCCAAGTGCCCGGCATTCAGCTGCCGGAGGCCGTGGACGCGCTTTGCAGCGAGACCGTGCTGGTGCTCACTGAACTGCCGGCGGCCAACCTGGAGTTCGCCGCGCAGGCAACCGACGAGCAACGCCTTGCGTGGTCGGACACGCTGATGCGCTGGCTGTTGCATCAGGTGTTGGTCTCCGGCCTGATCCACGCCGACCCGAACCCCGCCAACTTCGGTTTTTTGCCCGACGGTGAGATCGCCCTATACGACTTCGGCTGCGTGAAGCGACTGCCCGCCGCACTGATCGCGCAGCTTCGCACCGGCCTGGTGGCGGGCATGGGATCCGATTGGGACGGCGTACACGCCAATCTGAAGGCGCTCGGCGCCCTGGCACCGCGTGCCTACGACCAGCCTGATCGATTCCAGCCTCTGTACGCGGACTCTCATCAGGCGGCACTGGCGCCATTACTCGCCGACGAGCTCTACGAGTTCGGCCAGGCCGATATCCACGACCGTCTGCAAAAGCTCACGCCGCGGTACCTGCTGCACTCGCGTGATTTTCGCAGCGTGCCGGACCTGATCTTTGTGGGCCGCACCCTCAGCGGGTTTTACTGGATGCTCAAGCGGCTGGACGCGCCGGTGCCGGTGCGCAGGCGTCTGCAGCAAACCTTGGCGCGCGAAATCGTGGCCCCGCCGGAGGGTTGAGTCGGGCGAATCGGTTATTGCGCGCTCAGAACAGGCGCACGGAGACGAACACGGCAATCATCACAATCCCAATCGCGACCTTGGCCACCGTGCCCACCAGCAGACCTATGGTGGCTCCGATGCCGGCCCGGCCAGCGGCGTCCAGATTGCGGCCAGCGATCACCTCACCGGCCACCGCGCCAATGAATGGCCCCGCGATCAGCCCGATCGGAAAGAAGAACATGCCAATAATGGCGCCCACGGCCGCACCGAACACCGCCCATCCGGATGCGCCAAAGCGTCGGGCACCCAACGCCCCGGCGATGAAATCCAGTGCCACTGCAATCAGCATCAGCACGAACAGGAGCGCCAGGGTCTTCTGCCCGACATGAGCGAACTGCTCCGCCCAGGCCGCGAGCAGCATGCCGACCCACATCAACGGCGGCCCCGGAATCACCGGAACAATCAGACCGGCGACACCCAGAATCAGCAGCAGCGCCGCGCCGCTCCACAAGACAATTTCTATGGCCATATCTTTGCAAGATGGATCGAGGGTGCGGAATCGTCGCAGGGCCTGGCAACCGCTGGAAACATCACGATGATTCCGGCGTGAGCCACAAAAAACCCCGCTGTCGCGGGGCTTCGTATTTGGCGGAGAAGGAGGGATTCGAACCCTCGATGAGGCTATAAACCCCATACTCCCTTAGCAGGGGAGCGCCTTCAGCCGCTCGGCCACTTCTCCGTGTTCGCTTGTTACCCAGATACACCCGCTGGGGGTGGTCGACTCTGAGGCGGCGGCAATTGTACGTGGACGCGTGCCGCAGAGCCACCCGCTTATTCGTCGACCGGACTGTTCGCGGCGTCTTCTTTCTGGATGCGCTCGTAGATTTCCTGACGGTGCACGGCGACGGATCGTGGCGCGTTAACCCCCAGGCGAACTTGATTTCCCTTCACGCCCAAAACGGTGACGGTGACTTCGTCACCGACCATGACAGTCTCACCGATGCGCCGGGTCAAAATCAGCATGTGTGTACTCCATGTACAGACCGCAACCGAATGCCGTCCCAAAGTCCATTTGGGCCATCTCGCGACCGCCCCCGCCAAGTCGATTCAGAATATCAGAACCCGGACCCGGTGCTAGGCGGCTGTCTCCGTGTCCAACCCGAAGGCTGAATGCAATGCTCGGACGGCCAACTCCAAATATTTATCTTCGACGACCACGGAAATCTTGATCTCCGACGTCGAAATCATGCGGATATTGATGCCTTCATGCGCCAGGGTTTCGAACATGCGTCCAGCGATGCCGGCATGTGACCGCATACCTACTCCGACCACTGAAATCTTCACAATATCCACGGCACCGGTCACCGCACCGGCGCCGACACGATCCGCCGCCTCGCGCAAGACGGCCAACGTGCGTTCGTAATCGTTGCGATGCACGGTGAAGGTCAGGTCAGTCGAACCATCGGAGCTGACGTTCTGCACGATCATGTCGACTTCGATGTTCGCCTGGCCCACCGGCGAGAGTACGGAGGATGCGATACCCGGCTGGTCCGGTACGCCCTTGACGGTGACCTGCGCCTCGTCGCGGTTGAACGCGATTCCGGAAATCAGCGGTTGTTCCATATCGTCTTCCTCATCGAGCGAAATCAGCGTGCCGGGGCCGTCGGTGAAGGTCGACAGCACGCGCAACGGCACACGGTATTTGCCGGCGAATTCCACGGCGCGAATCTGCAACACCTTGGAGCCGAGGCTGGCCATTTCGAGCATCTCCTCGAAGGTGATGCGCGACATCCTGCGCGCCCGCGGTTCGACGCGGGGATCGGTGGTATAGACGCCATCCACATCGGTGAAGATCTGGCACTCGTCGGCTTCTAGCGCTGCCGCCAGGGCGACACCCGTGGTGTCCGAGCCGCCTCGACCCAGGGTGGTGATATCTCCGGCATCGGTCACGCCCTGAAAGCCGGCGACGATAACAATGCGGCCGGCATCCAGATCGGATTCGATGCGCTCGCGATCGATGGCCTGGATGCGCGCCTTGCCATGCGCGTCGTCGGTGAGAATCCGAACCTGACCGCCGGTGTAAGACCGGGCGGGCACGTCCATCTGCTCCAGGATCATGGCCAGCAATGCGATGGTGACCTGCTCGCCGGTGGAGAGCAGCACATCCATCTCGCGGGCGGCAGGCTGCGTGCTGGCCTCCTTGGCGAGGCCGATCAGGCGATCGGTCTCGCCCGCCATGGCCGAAACCACGACAACCACTTTATGCCCCGCGGCCCGGCTCGCAGCGACCTTGGACGCGACGTGGCGGATGCGCTCCACCGTGGCAACAGAGCTGCCACCGAATTTCTGCACCAGCAGCGTCATCAGGCGTTCGCTTCCGTCGCCAGCTGGTTTTGCAGCCAGGTCCGTGCGGCATCCAGCGCGGCGTCGAGCTTACCCGGCTCGCTGCCACCAGCCTGCGCCATGTCCGGGCGACCACCACCGCGGCCACCGACTTCGACCGCCGCCACATTGACCAGATCACCGGCCTTGATCCGCGCTGTCGCATCCTTCGACACGCCGGCGATCAGCAGAACCTTGTCGCCCTGCGTGGCACCCAGCACCACGGCGGAGGTTCCGAGCTTGTTCTTCAGCTGATCGACCGTGTCGCGCAGGGTCTTCACATCCGCCCCGTCGAGCCGCGCGGCCAGTACCGACACGCCATCGAAGCTCTGCGCCTGGCTGGCCAGATCCGAGCCCTGCGACGACGCCAACTTGCCCTTTAGCCGCTCCAGCTCCTTTTCGAGCTGACGCGTGCGTTCGACCAGACCCGCGACCTTGCCTTCAACCTCGTCGGAGGACGACTTGACGAGCCCGGCGACGCCGTCGAGCCGGCGCTGCGCGCCACGCACCCAGTCGATGGCATCCAGCCCTGTCACGGCCTCGATGCGGCGGACGCCGGCGGCCACGCCGGATTCCGAGGTGATCTTGAACAGGCCGATGTCGCCCAGGCGCTGCACATGGGTGCCACCACAAAGTTCGGTGGAAAACTCACCGAACTGCAACACGCGCACCGTGTCGCCGTATTTCTCACCGAACAGGGCCATGGCGCCCGAGGCAATGGCGTCGTCGTAGCTTTGCTCGCGGGTGTCGGCCGGCGTATTGGTCAGGATGCGGGCGTTCACGCGTTGTTCGATGTCGGCCAGCTGCTCGGCGGTCACGGGCTCGGGGTGCGAGAAATCGAACCGCAGCCGGTCCGGGGCCACCAAGGAGCCTTTCTGTGCGACGTGTCCGCCAAGCTGCTCACGCAGCACCGCATGCAGCAGGTGTGTCGCCGAATGATTCCGCATGGTCGCCGCGCGGCGCTCCACATCGATCTGTGCCTGCACCTCGTCGCCCAGCGCCAGCCTGCCGTTCGACACCGCGCCATGGTGGCCGAAGGCGCCACCAGGTTGCCGGCGGGTGTCGGTGACATGAAACACCGCGTCGCCGACGCGCAGCTCACCGGTATCGCCGACCTGCCCGCCGGATTCGGCATAAAACGGCGTGCTGTCGAGCACGACGATGGCCTCCTGCCCCGGCGCGATCGCGTCGACCTTTTCACCGTCGACGATCAGCGTCGTGATGCGGCCGTGGCCCTGCTGTTCCGAATACCCGACAAACCGCGTGGCATCAGTCACGGCGACGGCCGATTCGGTCGCCCCGAATCGGCTGGCGGCGCGCGCGCGTTCGCGCTGAGCGTTCATCGCCGCATCGAATCCGGCCATGTCCACCGTGACGTTGCGTTCACGGCAGACATCCGCCGTCAGGTCTACGGGAAAGCCGAAGGTGTCGTACAACTTGAACGCGGTCTCGCCCGCCAGCACGTTGCCGCTCGTATTCGCCAGGGCCTCATCCAGCAGTTGCATGCCCTGCGCCAGGGTTTCGGCAAAGCGCTGCTCCTCGCGGCGAATCGTCTGCTCCACATGTGCAGCCGCCTCCGCCAACTCGGGATAGGCCTCGCCCATCTGTGCCACCAGCGGCTGCACCAGCCTGTCGAAGAACGGCTCGTCAATGCCCAGCTTGTAACCGTGGCGGATCGCGCGACGCATGATCCGGCGCAGCACGAAACCGCGCCCCTCGTTCGACGGCAGCACGCCATCAACAATGAGAAACGCCGATGCCCGGATGTGATCGGCGATCACCTTCAGCGACGGATGTTCAAGATTGTCGACGCCGGCAATGTCGGCGGCGGCCTTGATCAACGCCTGGAACAGATCGATCTCGTAGTTGGAATGCACGCCCTGCAACACCGCGGCCAGGCGTTCCAGCCCCATGCCGGTGTCCACCGACGGAGCCGGCAGCGGCTTCATCGTGCCGTCGGCGCTGCGATCGAACTGCATGAACACGAGATTCCAGATCTCGATGTAGCGGTCGCCATCTTCCTCTGGGGTTCCGGGCGGGCCGCCGGCCACAGCCGGACCGTGGTCGTAGAAGATTTCGGAGCAGGGGCCGCAGGGGCCGGTATCGCCCATGGACCAGAAATTGTCCTTGGCGCCGATGCGCGAGAACCGCTGCGGGTCAACGCCGATTTCGTCCAGCCAGATCGCGGCGGCCTCGTCGTCTTCGTCGTAAACGGTTATCCACAGCTTATCGGCCGGCAATCCGAGCTTGTCGGTCAAGAATGACCAGGCAAACTGAATCGCTTCGCGCTTGAAGTAGTCGCCGAAGCTGAAATTACCCAGCATCTCGAAGAACGTGTGATGACGCGCGGTGTAGCCGACATTGTCGAGATCGTTGTGCTTGCCGCCCGCACGTACGCAACGCTGCGAGCTAACCGCTCGCGAGTAACCGCGCTCCTCCTGACCGAGGAAGGTCTCCTTGAACTGGACCATGCCGGCATTGGTGAACAGCAGGGTCGGATCATTGCCTGGCACCAGCGATGCCGAACGCACAATGGTGTGCTCCTGCTCGGCAAAGTAGTCTAGGAATTGCTGTCGTATCTGGGCCAGTGTGATCATCTTGGGATGATGGTGGCGTGCGGAAAAGGCGCGAAAGGATACGGCACGCGGGCAGCAAACCCCAAACCGGCAACACGCTGAGGCATCCAATTCATGCTCGATATAACCACCTGTCGTTCGCAGCGGTCACGACTCACTCGGGTCAGGCGTTCTCGCCGTGAGCACGCCATCTTGCTGGCGCTGCTGGCCTGGCCGCTTGCGCTGGCCGCCGAGGACACCGCGCTCCCCAGTCCGGGCGGCCCCTTCGAGTACGCGGTTCGTTTGCATTCCGACCAAGCGTTTGAGGACGCTCGCGGCCGCTTTGAACGCCTGGCAGGTTTGGGTTTTGCGGAAGCGCAACGCAATCTCGCCGTGATGTTGGTCAAGGGCGAAGGTGGCGATCGCGACCTGACCAGCGCCTACGCTTGGCTGGCCGTGGCGGCGCAGCAGAACGATCCCCAGGCGAAGGTATTGCAGCCTAAAGCTCTGGCGCTGCTCGGCTCTGAATCAGAGCGTGCCGAGGCACAGGAACGGGCGGACCAATGGCGACAGCGCTACACCCTCGACGCGGTCATGCGTGAACTCGAACCGGACTACAGCACGAAATCCGAACGCGCGGTCTCCAGGGAATCGCTCGACGGCATACGCAAGGTTATTCGCGTTCCCCCGGCCTATCCGCCCGACCTTGCTCGACGGTCCATCGAGGGCTCCGCATTGCTCCAGTTCGTGCTGCCGAACCACGGACATCCACGTGATCTTCGTCTGATTTCTAGCGCTCATGGAGACTTCACGGCGGCCTCAGCCGCGGTGCTGCCCAATTGGCGGTTCACCCTCGAAGACGACGCACGGGATCGCCTCTATTCCCAGCGATTCATCTATACGATGCCGGGCAGCAATCGTTTCGAACAGGCTGCGAAAGAGCAAGTCGAACTGCTTCAGTCCAAAGCGCAGTCGGGCGACGTGGGCGCCATGTATCAACTCGGCTGGGTACTCGATGCCCTGCCGGTGGACGAGAACACCCTGACCAAGGCGCAGTCGCTGCGCTGGCTCCATGCCTCCGCATTGGCGGGGCTACGCGACGCCGCCTTCGACATGAACACGCGGCTTCGAGACGGGGTGGGCTGTGTGCGCGATAAAACGAAGGCAACACGCTGGGAGGACGTCGCCGCTGGCCTCAAGCAACCCGACGCATTGCGCGCCCTAGCGGACACCCGGCTGCAGGCGGGAGATCAGCGCGAGGCGCTCTACTACATCAAGGGTGCCGCTGCCTCCAGTGGCCGCCCCACCGACACGGCAAGACTCGCCTGGGTGCTCGCCACCGTCGAGCTTGGTCACGAACGGCAGGGGCCGCGCGCCTTGGATCTCATTGATTCCATCGAATCGACCTATTTGGACCGGGCGGCATGGCACGAAATACGAGCCGCCGCCCTGGCGGAAACCGGGCAGTGGGACGCGGCCGTTGACGAGCAGCGCGACGCGATCAAGGCCCTGCGCAGATACCAGGTCCCGCTCGCGCCGGCCAAAGCGCGGCTCGACGAGTATCGCGAACAGCGGCCGCTGCGGCTGCCACTCGACAGCACACCGTTCTAGTCGCGCAGCCGGCCGGCGCCTCGGGTTTCTATTCCAGCAGCAGCCGGCCAATGATGTCGGATGCAAACCCACGGCCACTGAGAAATCGAGCGCGCCGGGCGGTTTCACGACGGTCTTGCGGCGCCTGCGATCCGAATCTCGCGACCAGCACCGCGCGGGCGGACTCCATCCAATCGACTGCGGCGTCTTCCAGCACCTGTTCGGCCAGGGCAGCATCGACGCCTGCGGCCTGCAGCTTCTGCCGAATCATCAAGGGTCCGTGCCCACGGCTCAATGACGCCCGGACTCTCGCCTCGGCATAGCGGGTGTCGGAGAGATAGCCCTCCGCCACCATCTGTGCGATCACGGCATCGATATCGTCCGATTCGGGAAAGCGCTGTTTCAGTTTTCGTCGTAGCTCGGCCTGCGAATGCTCACGGGCGGCCAGCAACTCCACCGCCTTGTGGCAGACGCGAACGCGCTCGTCTTGGTGCTCGTGCTGGGAGCTCACGATTCAGCGGCGCAATTTACCCCGCCTCGGCCGCGGCTTCCTCGACCGGAGGCGCGGCTTCCTTCTTCGGCAGCAATATCGCCCGAACCTTGGCTTCGATTTCCTGAGCCATTTCCGGGTGTTCCTTGAGGTAGATCCGGGTGTTTTCCTTGCCCTGGCCGATCCGGTCGCTGCCGTAGCTGTACCAGGAGCCGGACTTGTCGATGATGTTGTTGGCCACGCCCAGGTCGATCACCTCACCGAGACGGGAGACACCTTCGTTGTAGAGAATCTCGAACTCGGCCTGGCGGAACGGCGGCGCCATCTTGTTCTTGACGACCTTGACACGCGTCTGGTTACCGATGACCTCGTCACCCTTCTTCACCGAGCCGATACGGCGGATGTCCATGCGCACCGAGGAGTAGAACTTGAGGGCGTTGCCACCCGTCGTGGTCTCCGGGCTGCCGAACATCACGCCGATCTTCATGCGAATCTGGTTGATGAAGATGACCATGGTGTTGGAGCGCTTGATGTTGCCGGTGAGCTTGCGCAGCGCCTGGCTCATCAGCCGCGCCTGCAAACCCACATGCGAGTCGCCCATTTCGCCTTCGATTTCGGCCTTGGGCACCAGGGCCGCAACCGAGTCGATTACGACGATGTCGACGGCGTTGGAACGCACCAGCATGTCGGCGATCTCCAGCGCCTGCTCGCCGGTATCCGGCTGGCTGACCAGCAGATCATCGACGTTGACGCCGAGCTTGCCGGCGTACTGCGGGTCCAGCGCGTGCTCGGCGTCGATGAAGGCAGCGGTGCCGCCAGCCTTCTGGCTTTCCGCCACGCAATGCAGCGTCAGCGTCGTCTTGCCGGAGGATTCGGGACCATAGATCTCGATAACCCGACCACGCGGCAAGCCGCCGATGCCCAGGGCGACATCCAGCGTCAGCGATCCGGTGGACACGGCATCGATATCACGCGCCGCGCCGGCATCGCCCATGCGCATGACCGAGCCCTTGCCGAATTGGCGTTCGATCTGACCCAGCGCCGCGGCGAGGGCCTTTTTGCGATTCTCATCCATACTGTTTATTCCGTCAGTAGTTGGCTCATTGTGCCATAGATCGTGCGCGCGCGATGCAACCGTCAATTGCATGCAACACACTCTGTTCACGGACCGCACGACGGTCTCCATCGAATACACGAGATTCGGCGACCGAACCGGACAAATCCGCCCAGGCGAACCAGACCAGGCCCACCGGCTTGTCGGCCGAACCGCCACCTGGTCCGGCGACCCCGGAGATCGCCACCGCCAGGTCGGCCGCCAGGCGCATCCGCGCATTCACCGCCAGCGCCTGCACGACTGGCTCGCTGACGGCGCCATGCTGGTCCAGAACGGCGGGGGGAACGCCCAGCAAATCCCGCTTGGCCGCATTGGAATAACAGACAATGCCGCCGTTGAACCACGCGGAACTACCAGCACGGTCGGTTAACGCCTTGGCGACCCAGCCGCCGGTGCAGGACTCGGCCGTCGCCAGGCGGGCATCGCGCTCGAGCAGCTGCTGCGCCAGTGTGGCGACGCGTTCGGCGAGAACGGTATTTTCCAGCATCAGGACGCGGCGATGTCGCGGTGGTGAACAACAAGCCCTAGCATATCGCGTTTGCCGCCCTAGCCAGACCCGCCGTGACGAAGTCCAACACCGCCCATACGCCGATGATGCAGCAGTATCTCGGTCTCAAGGCGCAACACCCCGATCTGCTGCTCTTCTACCGGATGGGGGATTTCTACGAGTTGTTTTTTGACGACGCGCGGCGCGCGGCTGAGCTGCTGGACATCACCCTGACCAACCGCGGTCAGTCCGCGGGCCAGCCGATTCCCATGGCCGGCGTTCCGCATCATTCGGTGGAGCAGTATCTGGCGCGGCTGGTGCGCCTGGGCGAGTCGGTGGCGATCTGCGAACAGATTGGCGATCCGGCCACCAGCAAGGGACCGGTCGAGCGCAAGGTCATGCGGGTGGTGACACCCGGCACGCTCACGGACGATGCCTTGCTCGATGCGCGTCAGGAGAGCCTGCTGGCGTCGATCTGCCAGGTCGGCAACACCTGGGGCCTGGCCCGGCTGGAGTTGTCCACCGGACGTTTTGTGGTCAGCGAACTGTCCACGACCGAGGCGCTGCAAGCGGAGTTGGCGCGGCTAGGGCCGGCAGAGCTGCTCATACCCGAGGGCGCGCCGGTTACCATCGATGCCGCCTGCCGCGAGCGGCCGCCCTGGCACTTCGATCCGGAATCGGCGCGGTTGCGCGTCTGCGCCGCGTTCGAGGTCAAGGACCTGACCGGCTTCGGCTGCGACGACTGTCCGGTGGCCATCGCCGCGGCCGGGGCGCTGCTGGACTATGTCGCGGAAACACAGCGCGACGCGAAACCGCTGCTGTCGACGCTGTCGCGGGAGGAATCCTCCGACGCATTGGTGATGGACAGCGTGACGCGCCGCAACCTGGAGATCGACCAATCGCTGTCGGGCGATGCCAAGCATTGTCTCGTCGGCCTGCTCGACCGCTGCCAGACCGCCATGGGCAGCCGTGAGATCCGCCGGTGGCTGGGCCGCCCGCTACGCCATCGCGACCTGCTGCGCAATCGCCATGCTGCGATTGCCGAATTCATGCGCGCCGACGCGCCCGGCGTGGCCGCCGATACCGTGCGTGACCATTTGCGACAGGTTGCTGATGTCGAGCGGATTCTCGGCCGCATCGCGCTGCGTTCGGCCCGTCCGCGAGACCTCACCGGCCTTGCCGCGACCCTGGTCGTGCTGCCGGAGATCGCCGCCGCCCTGACCGCCTGCGACGCCCCGCTAACGGCCGAGTACCGCCGGGCACTGGGCGAGCACACCGTGCTGTGCGACATCCTCCAGCAGGCGGTCATCGACGAGCCACCGCTACTCATCCGCGACGGCGGAGTCATCAAGCCCGGTTTCGACGCCCGACTGGATGAGCTGCGCAATCTGTCCAGCAACGCTGATGGGTATCTGCGCGATCTGGAAGCCCGCGAACGCAAGCGCCTGGGGGCTGACCGGCTCAAGGTCGGTTACAACCGGGTGCACGGGTACTTCATCGAATTGCCCCGCTCCCAGTCCGCGGCGGCACCGGATGACTACAGCCGCCGGCAGACGCTCAAGAACGCCGAGCGCTTCATCACCCCGGAACTCAAACAGTTCGAGGACACCGTGCTCTCGGCCCGCGAGCGCGCCCTGGCACGGGAAAAGCAGATCTACGCTGACCTGCTGGACCGGATCGCCGAGGACATGACCGCGCTGTCACAGGCCGCCCAGGCAGTGTCGAAACTCGATGCCCTGCTCTGCCTGGCCGAGCGTGCCAATGCGCTGGGTTTTGTCGCCCCGGAACTGGTGGACGAACCGGGCATTCAGGTCCGCGCCGGCCGCCATCCGGTGGTCGAACAAACGACCCGCGAACCCTTTGTTGCCAATGATCTGCTGCTGGATGATACCCGCCGCCTTGCGGTCATCACCGGACCGAACATGGGTGGAAAATCAACATTCATGCGGCAGGCCGCACTGATCGTGCTGCTCGCGCACACGGGCAGCTACGTACCCGCCGAGGCGGCGCGTATCGGCCCCATCGATCGCATTTTCACCCGCATCGGCGCGGCCGACGACCTGGCCGGCGGCCGTTCGACTTTCATGGTGGAAATGCAGGAAACCGCCAATATCCTCAACAACGCGACCCGCGACAGCCTGGTGCTGATGGATGAGATCGGCCGCGGCACCAGCACCTATGATGGCTTGTCGCTAGCGCGAGCTGCCGCGGAATCGCTGGCCACGGACATCGGCAGCTTCACGCTGTTCGCCACCCACTACTTCGAGCTTACGGAGCTGGCCGAACAATGGCCGGCGACGGTGAACCTGCATCTCGACGCCACGGAACATCGCGGCCGGCTGGTCTTCCTGCATCGCGTGAAGGCCGGGCCCGCCAACCAGAGCTACGGACTGCAGGTGGCCTCCCTGGCCGGCGTGCCCAAGGCCGTGGTCAAGGCAGCGCAGCGGTATCTGCGGCAGCTGGAAGCCGAGCACCAGCGTCAGGGTGGCCCACAGATCGGATTGTTCACGCCCGCATCGGCGGACGCGCCGGAGTCTCCTGCCGGACCGCCTGCCGACTCAGCCTTGCTCGAAGCACTGGATGGGCTGGACCCGGATGCCCTGTCGCCGCGCGAGGCATTGGATGCACTCTACCGCCTCAAGGCGCTGCCGGACGCTCCGGGCTGACCAGCCAAGCGGGCTCAGGACACGCCGGCCAGCGTCAGGACCAGCCTAACGATTCCGATCAGCACCAGCACGAACAGCGCCGTCGCGCCAAGCCCGAGAATAACGAAATGAGACGGTTTGCCTCGGGTGAAGTCCCGCTGCCGGGCCTTCGAACTTTGCACCCCGAAAAACGCCGCGAGCACACTGGTCAGGGTTTGCCAGAACGTCGGCGGCTCAGGATTGTGCTGCGGATCAGGCGTCGTCATCAGGCGTCGTAGTCCGTCAGAATCTCATTGGTCACACGCGCATCGGCAGCGCCCTTGGCCTGAATATCGTCGGCAATCAGCTTCTCGACCTTCTTGCCAATCAGCGGCACCGAGCAGTTGACGTCCCAGTTGATTTCGTTGACACAACCGCCGCCTTGATCCACCAGGCGCATCTGACCGATCGCCTTGACCGGCGCACCCTGAACATCAATCGATAGCGTGCCCTGCTTGGCACCCAGGTTCCAACGGTCTTCCTCCACCAGCGTGGTCGTGTCGCCGACCACCTTCTTGGCAAAACCAGGCACCGGAACGCTTAACGGGAATGTCAGCTTCATTCGAATCAGAAATGTATCGGCCGAGGTGGACTGATCCAGCACCTCGAAGGCCAGCGCTTCGAGCAGCTGGAATTTACGTTCGAAATAAGCCGCGTCGCCGAACATCTTGATCACGGCATCCGATGATTTGTTGTATTCAAGTCGTTGTTGAAACTTCATGAGATCTCCCTGGGTGTTCTCTTATTCAATACGTTGGCCGATCAGCGCATGCGGCGCGGTCAGTCTTCGACGGACAGGGCCTCGAGCAGCATCTCGCGCGGGTCCCACTCCACATCCAGAACCGTCTGCGCGATAAAGGCGCCCGCCATGCGCCGGTGCAAAAACACGATCTCGCGCGGCGGGATGCGAAAGTACCGCGAAAGTGCAGCGCGCGACATCAGGTTGGTCACGCGGCGCGGCAAATCGGTCTTGCCGAAACGGTAGCCCCGCTCACCCACGAGCTCAGCAGGCGGCCCGTTATCAGTTCCGATCATGAAGGGCTCGACGATGGTGTGGCACAGGTGGACAAACGCGTCGAGCGTGTCCGGCGGAAACCCGCTGCTCATCAGACCGATGGATTCCGCGCCAGCGATCACCCGCCCGCTATCGCTGCCCACGGCGCCGGCGACAATGTCCTGATACCCGGCAACAAAAGCCGCCGAAAAGTGCCGCGTGGCGCCGAAATCCAGCAGCACTAGCTGCGGCGGGCCGTCATCGTGAAAACGAACGCGGTAGTTCCCGAAATGCGGGTCCGTCTGCACCATTTTCCAGTCGAAAAACTCATTCAAAAACAGCCAGATGAACGACTGACCCAGCCGAGAACGCTGCGCATGCGGCAGGGATAGCACGCGCTGCGACCGCAGCGGTTCTCCCTGCTCGTAGGTCATGGTGAGAACGCCGGGTCCGGAGTATTCGGGCAGAACGGTCGGTACCGCGAATCGAGGATCGCCGGCGAGACGATCGGCAAAGGTTTGGGTGGCGCGGGCCTCGTGTTCGTAGTCGACCTCGCGGCGCAACATGTCGCGCACCTCGGCGATCACCGGGTCCATGGATAGTTCGCGCGGCACCATCTTGGACAGCCAGAGCAGGCGCACAATGGTTTTCACGTCGCTGTCGATGGCATCGGCGACGCCGGGATACTGAATCTTGACGACCAGTTCGAGCCCATCGGACTTGCGGCGGGCTCGATGGGCCTGCCCCAGTGATGCGGCGGCTATCGGCCGCTCGTCGATCTCTAGTTCGGCACGCCGCGCCGCAGAGAGCTGCTGCTCGACAACCGGACGCACAAAAGACCAGTCCACCGGCGCGGTGTCGTCCTGAAGGCTGGAGAGTACGTCCACCGCTTCAGGCGGCAGAAAGTACTGACCGTAGAGCGACAACATCTGCCCGGCCTTCATCACCGAGCCCTTCAATTGACCGAGCTGGTCAGCCAACACCTGGGCTTGCTGCTGGTAGAAAGCCCGGTTGCGTTCATCCCTGTCGTCGTCCGAGCGGAACAGATTTCCGACCGTATGAGCGGCAAACTGGGCACCGGCGGATAGCCCCATTCGCGTCATCGCCCAGTTGCGGTCACGCGGCCGGGTCTTGAGTCGCCTTATGCTAGGCTTGCCGCCGTTTTTACTCATCCGAATCCTTGGTGGCGTCGCGGAAATCGACTGCGCGCAGAGTGGAGATTGCGCAGCGTTTCGGGGTTGCACAACCGCCTTGAGCGGCTACACCGTAACAAAGCCGCAGAGCCTGCCTCGCATCGGGTGGTCGAACTGTATCGATCCCCCGGTTGCCGACGACCGCGCCGACCAACAATTTAGAATCACGCGGCATCCTCGGAGATCAAAGGCTCAATGCAACTCAAAGATATTCTACTGGCAGAGGACTATCGGGACACTGCTGTGGCTCGCATCACCGGTGTGGTTGAACAGCAGATTGCCCGCCGAAAGGGGCTGTCCGGTGCCGGACTGCGCACCGCGCTGAAAATGGCCAAGTCGAACCGACCCGACATGCTGCCAACCGTGATCAACCGATTGCTACCCCATTTTTGCGAGGCGCTGGAGCCATACTTCCAGCAATTCCAGGCCAGCGATGAGACCGACTTTCAGCACTTTGTCATGCAACGGGAATCCGAGCTGACCGAAGCGATGCTGTCGGTCACCGATGGCCGCGCCGAGCAGACCCAGAACAAGACATTCAAACGGATGTACAAGCAACTGCGCGGCACCGCCGGCGACGAATTGAGCGCCGCGCTGCCGGACATCGCCGCGCTGGTTCAAGCCCGGTTGCCAGCCTGAGCCACGATCAGCCCGTCTTGTAATCGCTAGGCTGTGCTTCGACCACGGTGTTGCCGCCGCTCTCACGCGCCCGGGCCAAGGCGACGTCAGCGGCCTTGATCAGATTCTCGGGGTCCAGACGATCATTCGGCCCCGCGTGGGCCGTGCCCATGCTCATGGTCAACATCATCGGGCCGGTTGGCGTGTCCATCGGTTGCGCGCTGATGTTCAGTAGCATGCGATCGGCCACGTCAATCACGGCATGCGCCGGACAGGACGGCAGCATGACCAAGAACTCGTTGCCACCGAACTTGCCCAGCGCATCGTAGGGCCGGACCGCAGTGGTCAGCCGGTCGGCTGCCGTCTTCAGCATCGAATCGGTTTGCTCGTCGGGCTCCTGCGTACCGAGATCGATTTGATCCAGGCTGGCGATCAGCAGTCCGGTGCCGATCACCTGACGTTCAGCACGCTGTAGTTCGCGGGCCATCAGTTCGACCATGGCATGCCGGTTCCACAACCGGGTCAGGTGATCCTTCAGTGCCTGATGACGCGCCATGTACAGCTCTTCAAGCAGCCGCTCCTGACCGCGGTAGAGCTGCTGCACACGCAATTCGGTCTCGACCCAGGCCGCGTAATCGCGCAGCCGGTCATGATCGTACTTGCCGCGCTTGTTCTGGGCCTCGTCAAACAGCACCAGCGCGCCAACAAGATTGCGCTCGCTGTCAACAAGACGGATGGCCGTCAGGTAGGGCACGCTACCTTCATCGCGCTGCACCCATTGGTCCTGCGTCCGCAGCGCCTCCAGCCAGATGGGCTCATCGCCAGCATCGGAGGCCACGCGCTCGACCGGCCCGGACCCGCAATGCAGCCAACCCCCGCCCTCGTCGCGCCAGCTCACCATCACCCCACCGGCATTCAAGGCACGGCGCGCCAGGCGCGTGATGCGTTCCAGCCGCATGTCCAGCGGCTCGGTGGTGAGCGAGCCGAGGCCTTCGACGGCGGCGAATTTATGTAGTGATTCGGAATCCAGCGTACGTGTAAACACGGCATCCCCATCTGCGGACTGCAGCCTGTGCAGGTCCAAACTATGCGTCGCCCGATTGGCGCCAAAAGCCGCAGCGACTGCTCATTCGATGTGCATTGTACGCACAGGATGACCATCAATCGCCAGCAGGTCAGAGCTACCGAAACACCCGTGGTGCATGGTTGGGCTGGAAATCCGCCGGCTCGTAGTCGCCCTCGTTGAATATCACGCCCCGCGCCTCGTTCAACAGGCGATTGGCGTACCACGCATTACGGGTGAAATCGTAGTGGACGATCGGCGCCGAGACCGCGATCTGAGCGTTCCAGTCGAAGTACAGGTGACCTTCCTGCAGTTGCCAGAGGTTGCCGGCACGGTCATAGACATCGACCATCAGAATGGTCCAGGAATCTTCATCGACATAGAACACGCGCTTGCCAATCTTGTGGCGCGCCGGTGCTCGCTCCGTGGCCTCAACAACCCAGACGCGGTGCCATTCGTAGCGCGCCTTGGACTGGTCGAGATGGCCCGGGCCGAGCAGCTGATCATAGTCCAGAGCCGCGTCGTTGATGTCGTAGCTGTTGTAGGGCACCAGCATCTCGCGGCGGCCACGCAGCTTCCACACATAGCGATTGAAGCCGCCGTTGTACATATCGATCTGATCGACAAAGCTAAGCCCTTCCGAGCCCGGTCGCGGAAAGTCGTAACCCACGGGCGGAATGCGCCGGACACGACCAATATTGCCCGCCGACACCCAGATCCGCCGCTTGTCCTTGGTCTGGTCGGCGGTCTCGTGAACAATCGCCAGCGCCCGACCGACGACGGGAACGTTGTCCACCGACCCCACGTAGTACAGCAGCATATTGCGCTCGGCGACCTCACCCACGCGCTCCGGATTGCCATAGATGAACAGCACATGCTCTCGGCGCGAGGCCTGGAGGCGGTCGCCATCGGAGAACGTCACGGTCTCGTCGGTGTACAGGTCCTGCGTGCGGCCGCGGTATCGCACGCGGTGATTCCACATCACTTCCGCACCGGTCTTCGGTTCCGGGAACGGCACACCGAGATCGGCGCCGGTCAGCGAGTCGGATTCCAGCAGGCGTGCGGTCTTCCGGTTTGACTGCGAGGCCTGGCGAATCGCATCGGGGTACACGACGGGCCGATGACTCGGGTAAATCCGCATTTCGTAGTCGTTGAAGCGGCGCAGCATCTCCTGGTGGCCTTCGGACAGCGCATCACCAAGCTCGGTGTAGTTGGTCGACCGCAGGGTTCGCACCGGCGATTCATTGCGGTACGGATTCACCGGACGCCCGTCGCGGGTCTGCAGGCCTGCCTGACCGGCATCCAGCCCGCCGGTCCATGGCGGAATGCGACCGTCGGCGGTCCCGGCGCGTAGCGCGCCCACATCCGTGAGGCGGGGCAGGTCCGGGTCGACGCCAGCCAGGCCTGGGCGTTCGGCCCGACGTGTCGGAGCATCACCGAAGCGGCTTTGCACCTCGCCGCGTTCCCGGCTGGCCACCAGTTGCCGCGTCGCTTCCAGAGCCTGCTCGCGCGCCTCGCCGGACTCCAGGAACGCGATCCACTGCTCCGATGCCCTGCGCACCCGCCCCGAACGTGCAGCCTGGCGGAAGGCACGTAGCGCGCCTTCGACATCCGCCTGCTGATACCGCGTGAGGCCCAGCGCCACCAATGTCTGGTCACTGGGGATGTCGTCGGCCTGGGCCAACGCCCGGCTCAGCGATTGCTCGGCTTCGGCCCATCGGGCCTGCTCCATTTGCAGACGCCCGAGCTGCAGCCAGCTCTTGCTGCTCGGTGCCACCGCATTGAGACGATTCAGCGCGTCGATGGCCTGATCGGTTTCACGCGCGCCGCTCCAGGCATCGGCCAGCATGCCCAGGCTAGCCGGGTCGGCAGGCAATTCATCGCGTGACAACCACTGCTTGAGCAGGGCGCCGGCTTCGTAGGGCGCGCCGGCTTTCATGAACAAGCTGGCCAGCTGACGTCGCTCCGCGGGCTCGGTGAGCATGCCCTGGCGATGCGCCAGCTCCATCACGGCTGCGGCGCGGTCGAAATCCTTGCGCTGCACATGCAGCGCCGCGAGCTGTAGCCAGCCCTGGCGGTCACTGGGATCGCTGCGCACCAGCCGCTCGACAATGGGTGCCGCCTGATCGTAACGGCGCAGCGGCAGCAACACGGCCGCGTAAACCTGCAGCATCTCCCGCGACGGTGAGTCGCTGCCGGCGACGGCCCGTTCGATAAACGGCAGCGCCTGCCGGTGCTGGCCCATTTGCGCATAGGCGGCGGCCACCGTGAGCAGCAACTGCGGATCGGCGTTGGCGTCGTTGCGTATGGTCGGCGCCAGCGTCGCGATCACCTGCTGGTACTCACCCGAATTCTGGTAGAGCTGCCCCAGGGTCTGGCGCATCTGTGATTGCACCACGCCGGACAGTGCGTTCTGATCCAGCGCCTGCTTCAGATATTCGGCCGCCTGTTTGGCATCACCGGCCCTGGCGGAGCGCGCGGCAAGGTCGCGTAGCGTTAGCGCCAGCGCGTAGGGGTCGTTCTCCACCGATCGGATCAGCGCCTCGTCGTTCTTGGGCCGTTCGGTCTTGGGCACTTCGTCCAGTACGCGCACCTCGCTCTCGTACTGCGCTGCCGCCGCCAGACCGGGCCAGATGAACACAGCGATGATCCACAGGTGCCTGATCATGTCAGCGCCAGTTGTACTGGTAGTCCTCAAGCCGGAAGTACACCTTCTGCTTCACCTCTCGCGGCTTGGAGGTCGACTCGTACAGCCAGTTCGCCACGCTCTCCACCGTCGCGGCCTCGAACACGCCCTTGGGTTCGGCGTCGATCACGCGCACGTTCTCCACGGTGCCCCGCGTGTTCACGACAAAGAGCACCTCGACCCAGCCTTCGATCCCCTGGCGGTACGCATATTCCGGAATCTGAGGGCGGGCGGTCGATATGGGTACCAGACGCTCGCCCTTGAAACCGCGACCCGAGCCAAACCCGCCGGCACCGGAACCGCTACCACGCCCTCCAAATCCCCCGAAGGACTCACCAAAACCCGAGGAACCACCGAAATTCACCGGCACGTCCAAGGCTGGCAGATTCATCTCCAGACCCGGCTGGTTGTCTGCGGTCAGATTCATGGTCGTCGGCAAATCAATGGCCGACATCGACGGTGGCGACGACGGCGGCGCGGCCGCCTCCAGCAACTCGGTGGGCTCCGGCTCCGGCTGCTCCTGCTCTTCCGGCGGCTTGACGATTTCGACCCGGCGATCAGGCTCCGGCGGCTTGATCGGCGCGTCGGGCGGCGCAGTCAGCCATTGCATGAACCAGAACAGGCCGATGGCGATCAATGCAGCCAGCGCGGGCAGACCCAGAAATCGCATCAGGACGTCCGCATCAGTGGAAGCGCAGCGAGTCGGCGAATTCGTGGGTGCGCTTGTCCGCCAGCCGGGTCAGCCGATTGGCGAAGAACAGACCGGACAGCGCGACGACCATCCCGGCCATGGTTGGCAAGGTTGCGCGCGACACACCTCCGGCCATGCCCCGTGCATCCCCGGTACCGCGCAAGGACATCACCTCGAACACCTCGATCATCCCGGTGACGGTTCCGAGCAATCCGAGTAGCGGGCACAAGGCGATCAACGACTTGATCAGCGGCAGACTGCGGTCCAGCAGGTCCCGCGCCTCGGACACCATCGCCGCGCGGATGCGCCGTGCCTGCCAGCTGTTGCGCTCGGCGCGGGCCCGCCATTCTTCGCGAAACGCCTGCAGCACCCGGCCATGCCGCATCGCCAGATACCAGAACCGTTCCAGAATCAGCGTCCATAGGAACACCGTCAGCGGCAGCAGCGCCCACAGCACCGGGCCGCCAGCATCCAGGAAGCCACGAATCGGCGCCCAGGTTTCCTGCAACCAGGCCAGCAGTTCAGTCACGCTTGCCGGACTCCATGCGGCGCGCGATCAGGCCCGCCGCCTGCTCATCAAGTATGCGGACCAGCGACCGCGACCTCGCCGACAGCAGCGAATGCAGAAACAGCAGCGGAATCGCCACCACCAGGCCCAGCACCGTGGTGACCAGCGCCTGCGAAATGCCATCGGCCATCAATTTGGGATCACCGGTTCCGAACAGCGTGATCGCCTGAAAGGTCGCGATCATGCCGGTGACCGTACCCAGCAGGCCGAGCAACGGCGCGACGCCGGCGAGTAGCTTGACCACGCTTTGCCCCCGCTCCAGCTTGGGCGTTTCGCGGATGACGCCTTCGTCGAGCTTGAGTTCCAGCGATTCCAGATCGCTTTCGCCAGCACTGAAGGATTCGTCCAGCAAGCCGAGCAGGCGACCCAGCGGGTTGTCGTCGCGCGGTTGGTTCAGGCTACGCAACTGGGCGCGCATGCGGCGACCGACGCGCAACAGATAAATCGACTGCCCCAGCGCCAGCAGCAGGCCGATGATGCCCAACGCGATAATGATGTAGCCCACGACGCTGCCCTGCTGAATGCGCTCGGCCACGCTGGGCTTGTCGGTGAGTAGCGCCAGCAGGTTGCCGCGGGTCGGATCGACCAGCATCGTCACCGGCCCAGCGTCGGCGGAGGTGAACCGCTCGGCATCGGACTGCGCCGACCCGCCAGGCTGCCGTGGCAAAGCCTGCAACCGCTGCGCCTCTGGCAGGTAGTCCAGATAGGTATCACCGGTCACCGCGGTGAAAATCCCCACCCGACTCACGGCAGCAGCTGCTGCCTGGCCATCCGAATCGACGATATCCGCCGGGAAGGTGGACACGCGACTGGCTTCGACCATCTCCTGCTGGAGGATGAACCAGAACTGCTCGAGCTGACTTAGCGTGATACGCCGATCGCCATCAGCCAGCGCATTGAGCTCATCAACCCGATCGGGAAACTGGGCGCTGGTCAGCGCATCGCGCACGATGGCGCGGGTGTCACCGGCTGCGGTACGGATGGTCCCGAACAGCTGCTCCAGTTCGCCGGTCTGCTCCTTGATCTCGGCCTTCAGGCCGGCGATTTCTTTCGCGGTTTTCTCGAAATCGGCCTTCTGGGCATCCACCCGCCGCTTGACCGCTGCCAGCTCGCGTTGTGCCTCGCGCAGCAGTTCATCCTGGCGATTGCGTTCGCGCAGGAAGCGGTCCTCTCGCTCGGCGTTGATTTGTGCGGACTGCTGCTGACTCTTACGGACGTCGTTGAGCAGGTCGTCCAGCGCATCGGCCCGCGCAAGCAGCGGCAGCAACAGGCCAGCCATCAGCATCCAATGCTTCATGAGCGCTCCTCGGCTTCGGTTGGGGCCGGCACCGGCAACCGCAGCAGCTCAGGGGCGGCCACTTCGCGGGCGATGCGGATGCCCTGGCGAATCATTGACCGATGTGTGGCCGGCAGCTCGGTCCACTCACCGGCAATGTCGTCCCACATCGCGGCCGTGCCACCGTCCAGACTCAGGAAATAAAGCGCGACCCGGCCCAGCCTGAGGGTGTCGACGACCACCCTCCGGCCACCGAGCTCCAGTTCCGTGCGTTCGCTGGCGAGCCCGCGGCCGTAATCCAGCTCGATCTGGTAGGCCTCGACCACGCGGCGGTACTTTTCCGACACCGCCGTCTCGGCATCGCCCAGAGCCTGCTTTAGCGAGGTAAGGCGTTGCTCGCGTTCATTCGCGAGAAAGGGCAGATCGGCGGCCACAAAACGCTCCAGGGCATCGACCATGCGCAGCATTAGCGGCATCAGGTCGTCCTCGCTCAGCGGGACCTCGGCCAGTTCCTCGCGGAGCCGCTCGACATCCTGCTGCTGGATACGCTGCAATTCGGCCAGTTGCTCGCCATACACGTCCAGCTGCTGCCGCTCCCAGATAGCCTGGCGGTAGGCCTCGAGTTTGCGGCGGGTTTCGTCATCCAGCCGGTCGATGCGCGACTGCGAGCGACTCGCATCGTGAGTGGTCCGTTCGCTGGTGTCGATCGCCTGATCGAGCCGGTCCTGGGCGAGCACGGGCATCACGGCCAACGCCAATACGATTGATAATCCACGCCTCATCCGGCGGTCTCCAAAGTCTGTTCTAGCCATTCGATACAGGTCGTCATGGTTTCCTCGGTTCGTTGATCGCCGATCACCCAATGTCCGCGATCCGCATCGATGCGCAGGGTCGCCTGCGGATAAAGCGCCGCGACCTTGCGCACGACATCCGGCGGGGTCAGCCAGTCGTCTTCGCAGCCCAAGATGAACACCGGGCAGCGCACCCGCGTCGGATCCAGCCGGGCAGCCTGGCGTCGATCCACAGGCCAGCAGGCGATCTCGAACAAGGCGCGACCGGACTCCATGCCCAGCGTCGGGTAAAGGGCATCCATGGTTTCGACCGGCAGGCCGGTGAATGCGAATCGCCTTGCCTGTTCGGCAGTCATCGCATGTCCTTGGTTCCAGAAATTCCAGCGCAGTAGCCGCCGCCAGAACACCCTCAATGTGCGTGCGTTGATGGCCAGCACGCCAGCCGGCGCTGCGGGTGTGAGCAATATCAGCGCCTGCACATCTATGCGAGCAGCGAGCAACTGCGCGATCACGCCGCCCATGCTGTGCCCCAACACGATCGGCGGCTGCGGCAGGTTCAGCTGATGAATCACGCCCTGCACATAGTCCACGTAGTCGAGCAGGCTGGCCCGGCCCAGGGCGTCGCGAACATCCTCGCGCCCCGAGACCTCGTGAAACGGCAGCGTCGGCATGTGCACGCGATACCCGGCTTCACGCAAGGGCGCGGCGACCGGCTCCAAGTGCTCGGACCGGCACCACATGCCGTGTATCAATATGACGTCGCGCCTCATGCCCCAGTGGCCGACGTGGCGGGTTTGTTCATGGTCTCTTCCAGCAGTCTGGCGGGTGCTGCCCGATCGTCCTGACGCCTTGGCGCGGCGATCGATGCAGACCAGACGCTACATCATCGCCGATTTTCGGGGAATGACGCAGCATCCGGCCCGCGCTGTCGATGCGGCAAAGCGCACCGGTTGCCTTGCGGGACTCCCCAAATGAACGCGAAGCCGCCACACTCGTCGCTGGAATTGCCGCCGGATAGACGGATGCGAGTGTTGGTGATTGGAGCGGGCGCCGTGGGAACCGTGCTGGCCACGCATCTGGTACGCGCGGGCCATGGCGTAAAGCTTGCCATCCGTGAAAACGAGGTGCCCAGCCTGCAGAGCCTGCGTCATCTGCGCGTTGATCGTGTGACCGGCGGCCCTCCGCTGATCGCGGACAAGCCGCACCTGACTACGGGTATCGATCTGCAGGCGGTCGACGCGGCGTTCATCTGCGTCAAGCACCCGGATCTGCGTAGCGTGCTCGATGCCTTCGGTGAGCGCATACCGGCGCATTGCGCGGTGCTGCCCTGCCAGAACGGCATGGGCGCGACCCAGCGCATCCGGCAACGGTTTCCCGCCGTGGAGCCGGTGTCGACGACGGTGATGTTCAACGCCCAGACCCTGCAACCCCTGCACGCCCGCGTGACCACCGAACCCACCGTGCTGATGCGGACAGCGAATGCCGCATTGCTGGAGCTGTTTGATGGCACCGGCCTGCGCGTGCGGCGCGTCCGCGGCGAGGGCGCGGCCTGGGGCAAGCTGCTGATCAATCTCGCCAATGCACTTTGCGCCCTTACCCACTCGACATTCCACGATGCCGTCAACAACACCGACTTGAAGACCTGCTTTCTCGCGACACTGGACGAAGCCGTCGCGGTGCTGGATGCCTCCAAAGCACCGTATCGGCTGCCGGGGTCAATGCCCTACCCGGTGTACCGACGCCTGCTCCGTCACACGCCGTCAGTTGCGTTACGCGCCTCGGCGTTTCACCGCACGGCGTCGCCGCACGCCTACCCATCGATGGTGGCTGACATGCTGGCCGGCCGGATCACCGAGGTGGATCAGCTCAACGGTGAGATCAGTCGCCTGGGCGAGTTATGCCACGTCGCTACACCCGTCAACGATCAGATCACCCGGATGGTGCAGGCACGCGAAGGCCGAACCCCGGCGGCGTTTCTATCGCCGGCCGAGCTGCGTCAGTCGTTGACCGCCGTCGGCTGACTCCAGCGCTGGGAATCGAGTTCGCGCGGCGGCGGGACGTATTCGACGCAGTTACGACCGTTCGATTTGGCGGAATAAAGCGCGGAATCGGCGACGGCCAGCGCATCAGACAAGGTCAGCCCACCACGCGGTATGAGCTGGGTACAGCCGATACTCACCGACAATTGCCGGTCCGTCGGATGCTCCAGCCGCCGATCAACCACCGCCTGCCGCACACGTTCGGCCTGCGTGCGCGCCGAACCCGGCGGCAGGTCGTACCAGATCACTGCGAACTCCTCGCCACCGACCCGACCAATCAAATCCATGGGCCGACGCGCCGCTTCCGCCCGCAGCACATGCGCGAGCTCTTTGAGCGCCGCATCACCGGCGGCGTGGCCCCAGCGGTCATTGAGGCGCTTGAAGTGATCGATATCGATCATGGCCACACCAACCGAGAGGTTGCTGCGCCGCGCAGTCGCCCAGATGCGCTCGGCATCGGCATCGAAACCGCGTCGATTGCGTAGCTGCGTCAGCGGATCTCGCACTGAACGCAACAGGTACAGACCTTCGGACAGAAAATTCCGTCGCAGCACCCATTCCTGCACGAACCCGCCGGCGAGTGAGACGGCCGCAAATGCGGTGATGTTGAACACGTCCAGCATGGTGCCGGCCGAAATGCCCAGAAACAGCATGTCACGCAGGATCAAGCCCCCCAGCACGCATAACACGCATAGCAATGCGATCGGGAACCGGCGGGCGGCGAGAATCGGGATTAACACGACCACGAGTTCGGTCAGCGGATAGGGGAACACGCTGCCTTGCAACCGGTAGATCAGCGGCAGGGTCAGCCCCGCAAAGGCCAGCGCTCCAACGGCGCTGTACGCGGCAAAATCCAACCGGCGGCCGGATTGCGAATTGGACAGCATCCAGAACGCATTGAGCAGAATCGGCGCCAGCGCCCCGCATAACAGCACCGCCTGCCAGCGCAACGCCGTGGCCGGAGGGTGCAGGACAAAGCTGCTGAGCAACTGCGCCGCGGCGATCAGAATCAACCCGGCGACACAAGCCAGACGCAGGTGGTTGACCAGATACGTCTGCAAATAGCGGCGGAACGGCTTTTCCAATGCGGGGACGAACTGCAAGTCGCCGAAACCGCGCTCCATTTGAGCGAGTAGCAGTGATTCCGGAAGCTCAGTCCGGAAGTCAGGCCCTGAGGCCGGGGTCAGCGAGTTCGGGTCAGTCATCGTTCCTTGCCGAGGTTTCGAGCCGGTTCCCCACTCACCCCTTTTCCAAGTCATCGTTGCACGGTCGCTGACGAACCGTCTAGCCTGCGCTGATGCGAATCATCCTACTCCTGAGTGCTTGCTGCCTAATCATGACCAGCCTTCCCGTATCTGGCGGTGACCGCGTGACCGGCCAAGCCTTCGCGACTCGATCCGAGGTCATCGCCCGTCACGGCATGGCGGCAACCAGCCAGCCGCTGGTCACCCAGATTGCCCTGGACGTGCTCAAGGCGGGCGGCAACGCCGTTGATGCCGCCATCGCCGCCAACGCCGCCCAGGGGCTGATGGAACCGGTCGGCAACGGCATCGGCGGCGATTTGTTCGCCATCGTTTGGGATGCCGAATCGCAGGCCTTGTACGGATTGAATGCCAGCGGCCGATCACCACGATCGCTCTCCCTGCAATGGTTCGCCGATCAAGGTTACGAGACGATCCCGTCCTATGGGCCGCTGCCGGTTTCAGTGCCCGGCTGCGTCGATGGCTGGTTCGAATTGCATGCACGCTTCGGCTCGCGTCCCATGGTCGAGTTGCTGGACCCCGCCATTCGCTACGCACGCGAGGGATTCCCGGTGACCGAACTGATCGCGTATTACTGGGACCGCTCGGTGCCGCGGCTATCGCAGTTCCCCGGATTCACCAAACAGTTCACCGTGGACGGCCGCGCCCCACGCAAGGGTGAGATATGGCGAAACCCCTTTCTCGCCAACACGCTGGCGCGAATCGTCGGCGGCGGCCGCGATGCTTTCTACGAGGGTGCCGTCGCCAAGACCATCGCAGATTACGTCCAGGCACAGGGCGGTTTTCTTAGCGAGGCCGATCTGGCCGCGCACACATCCGAATGGGTGGAGCCGGTGTCCACCGACTACCGCGGTTACCGGGTGTGGGAGCTGCCGCCGAATACCCAGGGCGTCGCCGCGCTGCAAATGCTCAACATTCTCGAAGGTTTCGATCTGGCGGCTGCGGGTTTCGGCAGCCCCGACCACCTGCACTGGTTCACCGAGGCCAAGAAACTCGCCTTTGAGGATCGTGCGCGGTACTACACCGACCCTGATTTCGCCGACATTCCGCTGGAGCGTTTGCTGAGCAAGTCGTATGCGGCGGAGCAACGCGCCCGCATCGACAAGGGCAAGGCGGCCAAGGCCTACCCCGACCCGGCCAGCCTGCAGTCCGGAGACACCATCTACCTGACGGTCGCGGACGAAGCCGGCAACATGGTCTCGCTGATTCAGTCCAACTACCGCGGGATGGGCAGCGGCATGACGCCACCTGGCCTGGGGTTCATCCTCCAGAATCGGGGTGAACTGTTCGCGCTCGACCCCACGCACGCCAATCGTTTCGAGCCCGGCAAGCGGCCATTTCATACGATCATCCCGGCGTTCATCACCCATGACGGCGCGCCTTGGGTCAGCTTCGGGCTGATGGGCGGCGCAATGCAACCGCAAGGCCACGTTCAGATCGTGACCAACCTGATCGATTTCGGCATGAACCTGCAGGAAGCCGGCGACGCTCCGCGCATCTACCACGAAGGTAGCTCCAGCCCGACCGGTCCGGTGATGTCCGACGGTGGCCAGCTTTATCTGGAATCGGGCTTTGACTATTCCACCGTGCGCGCCTTGATGGGACGCGGGCATCGCATCGGTTCGGCGCGCGGGCCCTATGGCGGTTACCAGGCGATCCTGCGCGACCCCGAGTCCGGGGTTTATTTCGGCGCATCGGAATCCCGGAAGGACGGCCAAGCGGCCGGCTACTAGGCCCGCCGCCCGCAACGATGGCATTTTCATCGGCCAAGGATCCGGACCACCGCATCAGCCTGATCGACTGGCTGATGCTGTTGCTCGCCGTGGTGTCGATCGGGCTACTGGCCTACGAGACGTGGTGGGAGACCAGCGAAGCAACCCGCGAGATGATCATCGCGGCCGATGTCACGATTTGCGCCGTATTCGCCGCGGAGTTCATCTGGCGATGGCGCGCCTACGGCTTCAGTCGCCGCTTCATCATCGTGAACTGGTACGAGATCCTCGGGATGATTCCGGTTTCGCACCCGGCGATACGCGGGTTTCGCCTGTTTCGCGTCATCCGCATCATCATTCTGCTGTCCCGCTTCGGCATGGCGGCCGACCGCGCTTTCGGCGAAACCTTTACGCATAACCTGCTCAACCGGTTCCGACAGGCGATCGTGAACCTGATCGGCGGCGCGGTGACGGTTTATGTGCTCGATGAGGTTTCTGGTGTGCTCGACAAGGGCACGTACACCCGCAATGTCGCGCGCGCCCTGGAAAAGCACACGGACGATATCGAACGCGCCGTCCGTGAATCGTTGTACGCAGACCCCAGCCTTGGCCGGCTACGGCGCCTGCCATTCTTCGACGGCATCGTCTCGACCAGTACGCAGGTCACCCAGCGCGTGATCATCGAATTCCTGCAAAACGAGCACACCGACCGGTTGGTCGCGGATATCCTCAAGGAGAACATCGAGCAAATCCGCATGACCGTCCGGGCCCGCGAAGACCAGCGCGAACTGGACCGTCGCGCCGGTCTGGACCAGCACAAGACCTCTTGAAACCGAGCCTGCCTGCGGCTGGATTGGCGGCATTGGCGATCACCGCGGCAATGCTATGGACGCTACCCGAGCGCGATGAACCAGACAGCGCGGTCGCGGTCAGCCCCGCGCTGCGCGCCGGCAGTGACCAGGCGCGGTCTCAGCAAGCGGCCCCACCCGGCCCGGAGCCGGACGGGGCAGACGTCGCGACCGAACCCGACAGGACACCCTCGCACGCTCAGGCCTGGCCGCTTTACCAGCGTCGGCAAGCCAGCGAGGATTTGTTTGCGCTGGCGCAATCCATCCACGAGAACGCGGCGGCCGGTGATGCGGCATCTATGTGGACGCTAGGGCAGATCTACGACGCCTGCGAGCTACTGGCCGTGAAGTACGGAACCGCCGCAACCCTGGACAGCGCGCGTCAGAGCATCGATGTCGTCACGGCCGCCATGCCACCGCAGGCCGCGCGTTACCACCGCAGACAGTTCGATCGATGCCGCGGGTTTGTCGAGCACCCAGACCAGTTGGAGAACGCCGAAATCTGGCAGACCCTGGCAGCCGAAGCCGGGCATCCTGCCGCTCAGCTGCGCGCCTGGGTCGACCGACGCCTTGATGCGGATCTCGGCCCGTCGAGCCTGCCCCGCGTCGCGAGCCTGGTCGAGTCGGGGCAACCAGACGCCTTGTTGCTGGCGCCAAGATTGCTGCGCCTGGACACACAGGAGGCCGAGCCCACGGCCTCCGCCATCAACGAAACCGCATGGGCGCTCGCTGCCTGCCAGCTGGGCGTGGATTGCAGCGACCAGGGAGAGATTACGCAGATTCGATGCATCTGGGACGCCTGCGCTCCTGGCGACGATGTGGTCACCGTGCTCCAGGGGCAGGTCAGCCCGTATGTGTTCCAGCAGGCACGGGATCAGGCAACGCGACTGGCCGTGGCCATCCGGCAGGGGCGTCTGGACGATGCCGGATTGGTGCATCTGCGGATCAACTCATCCGCCAGCGGTGACGCGATTACGCAGTAGGCTCCCAGGCGAGCATCACCGCGTCCTCGCGTCCGTCGGCGGCCGGGTAGTAATTCGGCCGCCGGCCGATTTCGGAGAAACCGAATTGTTGGTAGAGAGCCAGCGCAGCGGCATTGGTCGGCCGCACTTCCAGATACACAATCGATAATTCCGCCGTCGCCGCGATCTCCAGCAGATGCGCAACGAGCTGCCGCCCACAGCCCGCACGCTGCATCAACGGGTCGACACAGACATTGAGGATGTGTCCTTCCCCTGCAGCCATGGACATCATGGCGTAGCCGTCGATGCGGCCAGCCAAGCTGACCGCGACCCAACTGCTGTAACCGACGCGCAGACAATCGTCGAAGATACCGGCTGTCCATGGGAACTCGTAGGCAGCCTGATCAATGGCGGCCACGCGCGGAATGTCACTGGGATGCATGGGGCGAATCTGCCACCTGGCATCTACCGCAACGGCGTTCACGCAAGCTCCGCGAGCAGGGCGCGAATACGCTTGAGATCCTCCCAACCCTTGCGCTTCTCCCGCGGCTGACGCAGATAGTAGGCGGGGTGGTAGGTCACGATCACTGGCGTGCCGCTGGCGCCGTGGACGTGCGAGCCTTGCCGCATGCGTCCCACCGGGCCGTCCTCGCCGAGCAGGCCCGATGCCGCGACCTGACCCAGGGCCACGATGAGTTTGGGCTGGATCAGGGCAATCTGCGCCTCAAGGTAGCCGCGACAGGCTTCGGCCTCGACTGCATGCGGCTTGCGGTTGCCCGGCGGCCGACATTTGACAACATTGGCGATATAGACCGTCGCCTGCCTGGAGTGGCCGATGGCGGCGAGCATGCGATCCAGCAGCTGGCCCGCGGCGCCAACAAAGGGTTCGCCACGCTGGTCCTCCTGCTCGCCCGGACCCTCGCCGACCAGCATCAGATCAGCTCGCTGCACGCCGACGCCGAAGACGGTTTGCGTGCGCGTCTCGTGCAGGGCGCAGGCGGTGCAGCGCGCGACCTGTTCGCGCAAGGGTTCCCACTGCGTCGCGATCGGTTCCCTGTCCTCGCGGGGAGGCGGCGCGGCCTCAGGCACCGGCACGGGATCCGCGGCGACGACGGCCGACGCCACCGCGGATGGGGTGTCTGCGAGGACTGCGTCATCACCAGCCGGAGGCGACGGTGCCGCCTCCGATGGTGATTCGACTGGGGGTGATTCGGTCCGTGGCAACTCGGCCGATGGCGATTCAATCGGCGCCTGATGATCACGGCGGACCCACTCGGTGAGCCCCATTAGACTGAGGTATTCCGATCGCCGAGCGGGATCCATGCGCGCGCTCAGGCCGCCGAACGATCGGCGCGCCGCGCCTGCAAGGCCCGGTTCACGCCGGACAGAATCGCCGTAAGCGATGCGGTGACGATGTTCCCGTTGATGCCCACGCCGAACAAGGCCTTGCCGTTTCCGAGCTTCATTTCGATGTAGGTCGCAGCACGTGCATCGGCACCACCGCCAATGGCGTGCTCGTGGTAGTCGACCACGGTCACCGGCTCGCCCAGCTCATCCGACAAGGCGCTGACAAAGGCTTCGATGGGTCCTCGTCCCGTAGCCGCCAGCGCTCTGGTCTGGCCGTTGATATTCACCTGCACACGCAGATCGACGTGGCCGGATGACGATTCTTCGACCAGATGGTGCGAGACATAGCTGTAGGCCCCCTGCTCGCCCAAGTATTCGCCGTCGAAGATCTCCCAGAGCTCGGCTGCCGTGACTTCCTGCCCGGTCGCGTCGGTCACCGTCTGCACGACACCGCTGAACTCGATCTGCAGCCGCCGCGGGAGATCCAGGCCGTGTTCGCGCTCCAGCAGGTAGGCGACGCCCCCCTTGCCCGACTGCGAATTGACGCGAATCACCGCTTCGTAGGAACGCCCCACATCCATCGGATCAATCGGCAGGTAGGGCATGTCCCACAGCTCGTCCGGCTGCCGCGCGGAGAACGCTTTCTTGATTGCATCCTGGTGCGAGCCAGAGAACGAGGTATAGACCAGCTCGCCAACATAGGGATGGCGCGGGTGTACCGGCAGCTGGTTGCAGTACTCCACGCGGTTGCGAATGGAATCGATGTCCGAAAAATTCAGCCCGGGATGCACGCCGTCGGTGTAGAGATTCAGCGCCAGGTTCACGATGTCGACGTTGCCGGTGCGCTCGCCGTTGCCGAACAGGCAACCTTCAACCCGCTCGATGCCCGCCATCATCGCGAATTCGGCGGCGGCTGTGCCAGTGCCGCGGTCGTTGTGCGGATGCACCGACAGGATCACTGAATCGCGGCGCTGCAAATGCCGCGATGTCCACTCGATCATGTCCGCGAAGATATTCGGCGTGGACCGCTCCACCGTGGACGGCAGATTGACAATGCACTTGTGCGCTGGTGTAGAACCCAATGTCTCGACCACCGCATCAATGATGTCGCGTGAAAACTCCAGTTCGGTGCCGGAGTACATTTCCGGCGAGTACTGGTAGGTCCACTCGGTGTCAGGTCGCGCCTCGGCGAGTTCGCGAATCAGCCGAGCGTGGGTCACGGCCAGATCGATCACCTCTGCGCAGTCCATGTTGAACACCACGCGGCGCATGACCGGCGCGGTCGCGTTGTAGAAATGAACAATGGCACGCGGCGCCCCTTCCAGAGCCTCGAACGTGCGCCGGATCAGCGGTTCACGCGATTGCGTCAGCACCTGAATGGTGACGTCCTCGGGTATCCGGTTCTGCTCGATCAGTTCGCGGACGAAATCGAAGTCCGCCTGCGATGCGGAAGGAAACCCGACCTCGATCTGCTTGAAGCCAATCGACACCAGCAACTCGAACATTTCGAGCTTGCGCTCGGGATTCATCGGTTCGATCAGAGCCTGGTTGCCGTCACGCAAATCCACGCTACACCAGGTCGGCGGTGCAGAAATGATCTGATCTGGCCAGGTTCGGTCGCTCAGGCCGACGGCTGGAAACGGTCTGTATTTGGTCTGCGGGTCTGAAATCATCGTCATGATGACCTCCTCAATTCGGGAGCAAGGCTGTCGCCCTGTTGCGCTGCATGATGCGCCGCCCGCCGCGACGGGTCCAAGTGACGCCGGCTGCGGCAGGTACGTTCTGGGTGTTTGGCGGGTGTGCGGCCGCCGTCCGCATCGTCGTTATCTGCCCGAGGGCAGAAGTCGGAGCGCAAGCAGAAGCCGTGCGGTCGCCGAACGGCGCGCACTGAGCGCATCAAGTTGCAGGATGCTTGGCTTCATAGAAGCGACTATAACGGCACGGCAGCGAGGATCAAGTCTCACTGGGGATCATCGGCCGGCGACGACCCCGCTTCAACACTGTGCCGCTTGCGGCGACGCCGCAGCAAGGTGATGACCGGACCGGAGACCATGTACACCAGGAACACAGAGAACGCGACCTTGGGCGGGTCGAAGGAGACGAGCACGAACAACCCGACAATCGCCACGATATAGATAAACGGCACGCGCTCCTTCAGGTTCAGGTCTTTGAAGCTGTAGTAACGCACGTTGCTGATCATCAGCAGCGCGGCCATGATCGTCAGCACGAAGGCGGTGATCGCGACAAATGGGGACTCGCCAGAGATACCCATTTCGGCGCAAACCCAGACAAAACCGGCGGTGACACCGGCTGCGGATGGACTCGGCAGTCCGAAGAAATACCCCTTGCCCCCGGACAGATGCGCCGACACGTTGAAGCGTGCCAGCCTTAACGCGGCGCAGGCGGTGTAGACGAATGCACCCAGCCAGGCCAGCTTGCCGCCATAGGGGATCGCCCCTGCCAACGAGTGCAAGGTGTAGATGTAGATCACTACGCCGGAGGCCAGCCCGAAGGTGACCATGTCCGACAGCGAATCGTATTCCTTGCCGAAATCCGTCTGTGTGTTGGTTAGCCGTGCCACCCGCCCATCAAGCGTGTCGGCGACCATCGCGGCGAAGATCGCCATCGCGGCCGGCACGAATTCGCCCCGCAACGAGGCAACGATGGCGTAGAAGCCACCGAACAGGGTCGCCGTGGTGAACAGGTTCGGCAGCAGGTAGATGCCGCGGCGGCGCGGCGGGCTGGGCTCGGTGTCTGCGGATTCGCCGGTTGCGCTCATGCGATGGCCTCCTCTTCGGCTGGCTTGCGCTTGAGTATCGCCAACACATCGGTCCCAGCGCGAACCGACTGACCCGGACAGACCTTGGCGCGTGAAGACTCGTCGATGTAGACATCGATGTAACGGGCCAGTCTGCGCAAACCACAGCGACGGCCGTGACCCACGCGCTCACCGACCGGCACCAGGCAAGGACATTGCCCCAGCAGCCCGCCGCGTCCGGCGGCAATCAGCACGTCGTCGCCCTCGTCCGACTGAATCCATGAGACATGCGTGCTGGTATCGACGTGTTCAGACCGTGGTTCGCGCAGCTTGCCCTCGATCGGCGCACGCAGGCTGTAAGCGCCCAGCGCCGCTGGCTTGATCCGAAAGCGCAATGCGTTGCGATCCAGAAACTCGTCGCGGACCAGTTCAACGGACGTGACCGTACCGTCCACTGGCGCCACGACCGCCAGGGGCACGGAACACAGAATGCGGTCGGAGTCATAAAAATAACCCAGCCCGAACAGAATGACTGCCGACAGGCTGGCACCGATCAGCCAATGCTGTTCGTGCACCGCCAGCCATACGCACAGCACGAGGCCGGCGACGATAAGCCAGCCTTCATGAGGGATATGGAGAAAGGTGCGGACGCGCATGGCGACAAGAGAAAACAACACCGGCGGGAAGACCCGCCGGTGCGTCAGACTCTAGTTCTTGGTCTTGTCGACCAACTGGTTGGCCGCAATCCACGGCATCATGCCACGCAGTTTCGCCCCGACCGCTTCGATCGGATGCTCGGCACTGCGCCGCGCAGTCGCCTTGAGCACCGTGCTGCCGTTGCGAGTTTCGTTAATGAATTCGCGTGCAAACTCGCCCTTCTGGATCTCCGACAGAATCTTGCGCATCTCGGCTTTGGTTTCGTCGGTGATGACACGCGGGCCGCGCGTGATATCGCCGTACTCGGCCGTGTTGGAGATCGAGTAGCGCATGTTGGCGATGCCGCCTTCGTACATAAGATCGACGATCAGTTTCAATTCGTGCAGGCACTCGAAGTAAGCCATTTCGGGCTCGTAACCCGCCTCGACCAGTGTCTCGAAACCAGCTTCGACCAGTGCCGAGGCTCCACCGCAAAGCACGGCCTGCTCGCCGAACAGGTCGGTTTCGGTCTCTTCACGGAAGGTCGTCTCGATGATGCCCGAGCGACCGCCGCCGATTGCGGAGGCATAGGCCAGCGCAACGTCTTTGGCCGTGCCGGTGGCATCCTGCTGCACACAGATCAGGCAGGGCACGCCGCCACCGTTGGCGTAATGCGACCGTACGGTGTGACCAGGACCCTTCGGCGCAATCATGATCACGTCGAGATCAGAACGCGGCTCGATCAGCCCGAAATGGATGTTGAAACCGTGGGCAAACGCCAGCGCAGCGCCGTCTTTGATGTTGTCGACCACCGCCTCGTAAAGTGCCTGCTGGTGCTCGTCGGGGACCAACAGCATGATCACGTCGGCGCCCTGCACCGCATCCACCGGCGCCTTGACGGTCAGTCCGGCCGCTTCCGCCTTCTTCCAAGAGCCGGAGCCCTCGCGCAGGCCGACGGTGACGCTCACGCCGCTGTCGTGCAGGTTCAACGCATGCGCATGGCCTTGCGAGCCATACCCCAGAATCGCCACCTGCTTGCCCTGGATAAGGGACAGGTCAGCGTCCTTGTCGTAGTAGACATTCAATGCCACGAGGTCTCTCCGGTGTTTCTTGAAGGGAAGGGGCTCAGGCAGTGTGCCGGAGCGCCAGAATCTGATCGCCGCTGGCAATCGCCGCCACGCCGCTGCGGACGACTTCGTGAATTTCCACGAACTCACGCAACTCGCGCAGGAAGTCGTCGACATCCATGCCGGATCCGGTCATCTCGATAACGCGCAAACCGTCCGCCTGATCGACGACCTCGGCTCGGTACCGCTCCAGCAATTCGGTCATGCGGTCCTTGGATGTGACGACGTAGCGCACCTTGACCAGCAACAGCTCGCGCTCGACATGGCCGCGCCGGGTCAGCTCGACTCGGTCCACCACATCGATCAGTTTCGAGATCTGCTTGTTGATCTGGTTAATGACCTGATCGGTGCCCGTGGTGACCAGCGTCAGCCGCGACACCGCAGGATCATCGGTCGCTGCGACCGACAGTGATTCGATGTTGTAACCACGCGACGAAAACAGGCCAGCGACGCGCGCGAGCGCCCCGGATTCGTTCTGCAGCAGGATCGAAATGATGTGTCGCAAGGCGACGGCCCGATTTTAAAGAGTCGCGCACGGTAATCAGGCCGTCCGGGAAAATCAAGCAGATCCGGCACAAGAATGCTGCACCGCAACTTAGCGTCCGATAAACTGAGCGGTTCCACTTAGGAACGCACCGACCCGATGATGAGCGCCACCGTGACCCCTGCCGACACCGAACTGCGACGCGAACCCGAAACCCTATCCGGGTCGGACATGATTGTCCGTGTCCTGGCCGAGCAGGGCGTCGACGTCATTTTCGGCTACTCGGGTGGCGCCATCTTGCCGACCTACGACGCCGTGTTTCGTTACAACGAGGCACACAGCGACAGCATGCCACTAATCGTTCCCGCCAATGAGCAGGGGGCCGGCTTCATGGCCGCCGGCTATGCCCGCGCCTCCGGCAAGGTGGGTGTGGCGATGGTGACGTCCGGGCCCGGCGCGACCAACTGCGTCACCCCTGTGCGCGATTGCATGGCGGACTCGATCCCGATCGTCGTGATCTGTGGCCAGGTGCCTACCGCGGCCATCGGTACCGATGGGTTTCAGGAAGCGCCTGTCACCAACATCATGGGCAACTGTGCCAAACACGTGTTTCTGGTGACGGAACCGGAGCGGCTCGAAGCAACCGTGCGTACCGCGTTTGCGATCGCCAGCACCGGCCGGCCCGGCCCGGTCGTGATCGACGTACCCAAGGATGTCCAGAACTGGACCGGCCCGTACCGCGGCGCGGGCGAGCTACCCATCCCCGGGTATCGGCAACGCATCCGCGCGCTGGAAACGGCAGCGCTGTCCGAACGCCGCTGCGAGGAGTTCTACGCGTTGCTGGCACAGGCCGAACGGCCGTTGATCTATGCCGGTGGCGGCGTGGTCTCCAGCGACGCCGCGCCGGTGATGCGCGAATTTGCCGACCGCTACGGCATTCCAGTCGTGACCACATTAATGGGCCTGGGCGCCTACGACACGACGCAGCCCAAGTCCCTGCACATGCTTGGCATGCACGGCACGGCCTACGCAAACTACGCGGTGGATGATTGCGATTTTCTGATCACGCTGGGTGCACGCTTTGACGACCGCGTGGCCGGCGTACCCGACCGGTTCGCGCCAAACGCGAAGCACATCGCCCACTTCGACATCGATGCATCCGAGATTGGCAAGGTCAAGCCCGTGCACTGGCATCACGTCGGCCGACTGCTACCGGCCTTACAGGCGCTGCTGGAGTTTGGATGCGCACAGCAAGTGCAAACCGACTTCAGTGACTGGCAGGCACATGTCGCCGGCCTGAAGACCACCTATGCCATGAACTACGACCGCGACAGCACGCAGATTCAGCCCTATGCCGTGCTCGAGGCGATCAACCGGCTCACCGGCGGTGACGCCGTAATCGCCACTGGCGTGGGCCAGCATCAGATGTGGGCAGCGCAGTATTTCGACTTTCGCGAGCCTCGGCTATGGCTCACATCCGGCTCGATGGGCACCATGGGATTTGGGCTGCCCGCCGCGATCGGTGCACAGTTCGCCCAACCCAACAAGCTCGTGATCGACATTGACGGCGACGCGAGCATTCGGATGAATCTCGGCGAACTGGAGACCGTGACCACCTACGATCTGCCGGTGAAAATCGTCGTGCTGAACAACTTCGGCGACGGCATGGTCAAGCAGTGGCAGAAGCTCTTCTTCAAGGGGCGTTTCGCGTTCTCCGACAAGTCACTGCACAAAAAAGACTTCGTCAAGGCGGCCGAGGCCGATGGCTTCCCATGGGCGCGCCGGCTGGACGCCGTCGAGGACATCGACGCCGTCGTGAAATCATTTGTCGAGTTCGATGGACCGGCGTTTCTTGAGGTCATCATCGATCCGGAAGCCGGCGTTTACCCGATGGTCGGCCCAGGCATGAGCTATAGCGAAATGATCACGGGCGACCACATCCCTTCGCGGCATGCACCCACGGAGCAGGCGGATCAGTCGGAGATGTTCTAGCCGGGCCACCCGTGTCGCGGCGGCCTGCCTGCTGGTCTTGGCAGGGGCCGCCGCTGTTCAGGCCACGGCGCAGGGCGACAATGCCGCCTACCGTCTCGCCAGCGCCCGGACACTCGAGAACCGCGGCCAGGTCACGGCTGCCATTGTCGAACGCCTTTGGGCCGATCAGGCGTTGCGCCGCATCGATCAACGAGACCATAACCAACACCAGATCTGGCGCTTGCTGCAACGCCTCCCCAGCACGGCGTTGACCACGCCTCCGGCGGCGGCGCCGTGGACCGCCCAGGGTTGGTGGGAGTTGGCGCGTACGCATCGGACGTCGGTGGCGTCACAGTGGGAGTTGAGCCATGCGCTGGAAGCCTGGGCGCATCGCTACTCCGATCATCCCGCGCGTGACTCGGTACTCCGCACACTGCAAGTCGATTTGCCAACGCGAACGGTCCAGCCATATGCCGGCCCGAGCCGGGCCGTGCGCCCCAGGCGCGTCGCAGTCGTCGTGCCGACGTCTGGGCCACTGGGCGATGCCGGCCAAGCGCTGGTCGACGGTCTTCTCGACGCGGCCAGCCACCAGCCGGACCTCGGCGTGCAGCTGTTCGACAGCGCGGCCTCCGACAGCCTCGCGGCCTATCAGGCGGCAGCACGCCATGCGCCGGATCTGATCATCGGCCCGCTGGACAAGCCTAGTGTCGAGGCCTTGTCGCGGCAGGGGCATCTGTCCGTTCCCACCCTCGCCCTGAACTATGGCCCCCGTAGTGCATGGGGCGCGGCCAATCTGTGGCAATTCGGGCTCGCACCGGAAGACGATGCAGCGGCCGCAGCGGCGCACGCGCTGCGCGCCGGCTATCGCCGCGCTGCGATCTTGTTCGCCGATGATGATTGGGGGCGCCGCGTGGGCCTCGGCTTTCTCGAGACCTACGAGGCCCAGGGAGGCGAAATCGTCGAACAAGCAAGCTTTCCCGCGAACAGTCAGGATCTGCAGGCCGCCGTACAGTACCTGTTGCGGCCGGAGTCCCCAGCCCCCCTATGGCAGGACACGCGCAGGGGGCGACTCGCCGGCTCGCGACGAGTCGATGCACTGTTTCTGGCCGCAAAGTCACGCGACGCACGACTGCTAGTGCCGCTGTTGCGCTTTCACCATGCGGTCGATTTACCGGTTTACGCGCCGGATGCCGCGCTGGATGCCCGCCGCAATCAGGAGGCGCTGAACGATTTGCGCGGCGTGCTGCTATGCGGGCCTCGGGACGGACGCGGCGACGGCGGACCATTCGCCCAATTCAACGCCTTGGGGCGCGATGCATTCTCGGTCGCCACACAATTGCCCGAGCTGAACGCTGGCCAGGCCATCGACGGCGACACGGGACGACTGACGCTATCAACCGGCGGGCACATCCGCCGTCAGGCGACGTGCCGACCGCTTCGACCATAGACCATGCATCGCAGACCCAATGGACAGAGGACGGCCGGCCCGCCCTCTGTCCAGCCCGACTCACTTCAGCAGAATGTTGTCGACATTCTTCGCGTAGGTCTTGTCGCCAATCCCCTTCACGGTCTTGAGTTCATCCGCCGACTTGAACGCCCCGTGGTCCTTGCGATGCTGGACAATCCGCTGCGCGGTCACCGGACCTACACCATCCAATTCCTTCGCCAGTGTCGCGGCGTCCGCAGTATTGATGTTCACCGGTCCGGCGAAGCTCAGGGCTGAATAGAGAATAGCGATCAGAAAAACGATAGATTTCATTGGTTTCCCCTCATTCGGTTTCAATGGATGAGCCTGTGGTGCTCACCCAGGAATTACGTAGAGAAAACCAAAAACCGGACGCGATTGGCTAACCGCTCGTCGGCTTTGCGGGTTAGTGGATAACCGATCAAACCCGATGATGGAGTCTTCGGATTCATTTGGTCTGGGCGTGCCCATGATCTAACATCGCCAGACACGGCACTGCGCCGGCTTGGGAGGACAAGGTGACAGCTGGAGATCAGACCATCCAAATCGGATATATCGGCGGTCTAGCGCGCCGACTGATCAATGAAGGGCTGCTGTCGGAATCAGTGGCGCGCGATGCGCAGGCGCGAGCGGCCAAAGAGCGTGTGGCGCTGGTGCATTGGGTGGTCACACAAAACATGGCTTCCGCGCTGGATGTCGGCATGGCCGCAAGCCGTGAGTTCGGCCTGTCCTTGCTCGATCTCAATGCGATGAACATGGAATACGCGCCGATCAGTGATGTCAGCGAATCGCTGATCCGCAAGCATCGCGCCCTGCCGCTGTTCAAACGTGGCAAGCGCTTGTACGTCGCGACCTCCGACCCGACCAACCTGCAGGGTCTGGACGAGATCAAGTTCAATACGGGGCTGGCTACCGAGCCGGTGCTGGTCGAGGACGACAAGCTCGGCAATTTCATCGACTCCGCCCTCAGCGCCATCGAAGCGGCGTCGCTGGATGTCGGCGACGAAGACCTTGAGAACATCGACCTCGACGATGGCGAAGACTCCAAGGAAGCCGACGACATCACACGTGCGGACACCGAGTCCGCGCCGGTCGTGCGCTTCGTCAACAAGATCCTGCTCGATGCGATCAATCGCGGCGCCTCTGATGTGCATTTCGAACCGTACGAAAAGAAGTACCGGATTCGCTATCGCCAGGACGGCATTCTCCAGGAAGTTGCAACGCCCCCTGTGCAGATGGGAATGCGACTGGCGGCTCGCCTGAAGGTGATGTCGAGGATGGACCTGGCCGAGCGGCGGGTCCCGCAGGACGGCCGCATCAAGCTGAACCTGTCGAAGACCAAAGCCATCGACTTTCGCGTGAACACCTGCCCAACGCTGTTCGGCGAAAAGATCGTGCTGCGTATTCTCGACCCCACCAGTGCCCAGCTCGGTATCGACGCGCTGGGTTACGAGCCGGAGCAGAAGGAGCTTTACCAGAAGTTCCTGAACAAACCCTACGGAATGATTCTGGTCACCGGGCCGACGGGCAGCGGCAAGACCGTCTCGCTTTACACCGGCTTGAACATCCTCAATACGGCGGACCGGAATATCTCCACCGCTGAAGACCCCGCGGAAATTAATCTCCCCGGCGTCAACCAGGTGAACGTCAACCCCAAGGTCGGACTCACCTTCGCCTCGGCCCTGAAGGCTTTTCTGCGTCAAGACCCCGACATCATCATGGTCGGTGAGATACGCGACCTCGAAACTGCGGAAATCGCGATCAAGGCGGCACAGACGGGCCATCTGGTGCTGTCAACACTGCATACGAACGACGCACCCCAGACCTTGACCCGCATGCTCAACATGGGGGTTCCGGCCTACAACATCGCGTCCTCCGTTTCGCTGATCATCGCCCAGCGGCTTGCACGCCGCCTGTGCAAGCAGTGCAAACAGCCGATCGACATTCCACGCGAAGAACTGCTCAAGGAAGGGTTTGTGGAAGACGATCTGGAAAATCTGACGCTTTACGACGCCAAGGGTTGCGACACCTGCAGCGGCACCGGGTACAAGGGCCGGGTCGGCATTTACCAGGTGATGCCGGTTAACGAGGACATGGGGCGCGCCATCATGGAAGGCTCCAACGCCATGGAACTGGCCCAGCTGGCGAAGCAGCAAGGCATTAAAGACCTCCGTCGTTCCGCCCTGCAAAAGGTTCTGCAGGGCGTGACGAGTCTGGTCGAAGTCAACCGTGTGACGGTCGACTAGAACCCACCACAAGAATCTAGACCATGGCAAAAGCGGCCGTTAAAGAAGCCACCTTCCTCTGGCAGGGCACCAACCGTGAAGGCTCACGGGTCAAGGGCCAGATGCAGTCGTTCAACGACGCGCTGGTCAAGGTGCAACTGCGCAAGCAAGGCATTAATCCGATCAGTGTGCGGAAGAAATCCGAGCTGTTCGGCAAGCGTAAGAAGAAAATCGAATCCGCGGATATTGCGATCTTCTCCCGCCAGATGGCGACGATGATGCAGGCCGGTGTCCCGCTGGTGCAGGCGCTGGATATTGTCGGCAAGGGGCACGAAAACCCGTCGATGGGCGGAATGATCAGCGAGATTCGGACGGAGATCGAGGGCGGCTCGACCTTTGCGGAGGCCCTGTCCAAGCAGCCGAAACATTTCGACGATCTGTTCGTGAATCTGGTCGATGCCGGCGAGCGCTCCGGTGCGCTGGAAGCCCTGCTGGACAAGATCGCCACCTATAAGGAGAAGACCGAGGCAATCAAGAAGAAGGTCAAGAAAGCCCTCACATATCCGGCGGCGGTCGTCGTCGTGGCCTTCATTGTCACCGGCATCCTGCTCTACTTCGTCGTCCCGCAATTCAAGGAGCTGTTTGTTGGCTTTGGCGCCGATCTACCGGCCTTCACCAACCTCGTGATCAGATTGTCCGAGTTCGTACAGGCGAAGTGGTGGCTGATTCTAGGGATCATCATCGCCGCCGGGTTTGCTCATGCCCAATGCCATCGCCGCTTCCGCGGATACCGTCGAATGCAGGACCGTATCCTGCTCAGGCTACCCGTCGTTGGCGACATTCTGGACAAGTCAGCAACTGCCCGATTCGCGCGCACACTGTCGACCATGTTCGCCGCCGGAGTACCGCTGGTCGACGCCCTGGATTCGGTTTCCCGGGCCGCCGGCAACATCGTGTACGAAGAAGCTGTGCAGCAGATGAAGGACCAGGTCGCAACGGGGCAACAGCTGCAGGTGAGCATGGCGCAGGTCGGTGTGTTCCCCAGCATGGCAGTGCAGATGGTCGCGATTGGTGAGGAATCCGGCGCGCTGGATTCGATGTGCGCGAAGGTCGCCGACTTCTATGAGGACGAAGTCGATAACCTCGTCGACAACCTCTCCAGCCTGCTAGAACCGTTGATCATGGCGGTGCTTGGCGTGCTGGTCGGCGGGTTGGTGGTCGCGATGTACCTGCCCATCTTCAAGCTTGGTTCGGTCGTCTAGTCGCGCACCCAACGCTTTTCCAACGGATTTTCACGTGATTGAACTGTTGCAGACGTCGCTGCCGCTGTGGACGGCCACAGCCGTGGTGATCGGACTGCTGGTCGGCAGCTTTCTCAATGTCGTCATCCACCGTCTGCCGCGGATGCTGCAGCAGGGCTGGCAACGCGAATGCCGTCTTCTGTTGGAACTTCCGGACCAACCGTCTGAATCGAAACCAGAGTCGTTGGTTTTTCCAGGCTCGCGTTGTCCGGCCTGCCGCGCCGACATTCGTTGGTACGACAACATCCCGGTGCTCAGCTTTTTGCGGCTCAAGGGCCGATGCCGGCAGTGCAGCACCAAGATCGGCTGGCGCTACCCGCTCGTCGAAGCAATCACCGCGCTATTGACCGGCGTGGTCGCGTGGCAGCTGGGGTTCGGTTTGTTCGGCGCTGCCGCGATTGCCCTGACCTGGGCGTTGGTCGCATTGTCGACCATCGACTTTGATCACCAGTTGCTTCCGGACAACATCACGCTGCCCGCGCTATGGGCCGGCCTGCTACTCAGTGTGCTGGGCGGCCCGGTGTCCCCTGCGGACGCGGTGATCGGCGCGGCGGTGGGCTATCTGTCGCTATGGTTGGTGTTTCACGGTTTTCGCCTGATCACCGGCAAGGAAGGCATGGGGTACGGCGATTTCAAGCTGCTTGCCGTGTTCGGTGCCTGGCTAGGTTGGCAAGCGCTCCCTCTCATCATCTTGCTGTCATCCGTGGTCGGCGCCCTCGTCGGCGGCGGACTGATCGCCAGTGGCGCTCTGCGCCGCGACCAGCCCATGCCCTTCGGCCCATACATTGCTGCGGCGGGTTGGATCGCCATGCTCTGGGGCGACGCCATCATTCAGGGCTATTTTTCATTCGCCGGACTGTAGCGCCTTGATCTGGACAGTCGGGCTGACCGGCGGTATTGCCAGCGGGAAATCCGCGGCCAGCCGCGTGTTCGAGTCGCTGGGTATCCCCGTACTCGACGCCGATCAAACCGCGCGAGACGTGGTGGCGCCCGGCACCCCTGCCCTGGAACGCATCGTGCAAACCTTCGGACAGGAGATACTGACCCCGGATGGCGCGCTGGACCGTGCCGGCCTGCGACGCATGGTCTTCAACAACGCGTCCCAAAGGCAGGCGCTGGAGGCGATTGTCCATCCCGCGGTCCGACAGGCCATGCAGCAATGGCGGGCATCGCAGAACGCAGCCTACTGCGTTCTCGCCATCCCGCTGCTCGTCGAATCCGGGCTGACGACGATGACCGATCGCGTGCTGGTCATTGACGTGGACGAAGCCATTCAGCGCCAACGCCTGATGGCGCGTGACCAGATCGATGCGGCACTCGCGGAGCGGATGATCCGGTCACAAATCACACGGCAGGATCGTCTGGCGGCGGCTGACGACGTCGTCGAGAACCATGCGGGCCTGGCGGAACTGGAGTCTGAAATTCAGGATCTGCACCGGCGCTACCTAAGTCTCAGTCGGGGTGAATGAGCAATTGCTGTTGATGTCGTTACAATGCCGTTTCGCAGCGGGGCGCAGTGCATGATGGGACCGATAACGTCCTCCGACACAATCTGGTTCGAACAGCCACTCAATGAACGGGTGCGGACCTACCTGCGCCTGGAATTCTTGTTCAAGCGTCTGCGACATCACCGAGCGGATGCCAGCTATTGGGGCCGCCGCGCCGCGGTGGGGGCGTTGCTGGACATCTTTCTGCTGCTCGGACGCAGCGACCTCAAAGGTGACATCACCAAGGAACTGGGCGAACAGCACGCTCACCTGCGACGGCTTGAAGCGCAACCCGGCGTCAATGACGATCGGCTAAGCGACGTGCTCCAGCGCATCGATCAGGCGGTCCTTGCGATCCAGGGACTATCCAGCCAGTTCGCTGGAGCTGCGCTGCGCAACAACGATTTTCTGGTGAGCATCGCCAACCGCATCGCCATACCCGGCGGAACCACTGGCTTTGACCTACCCAATTTCGAGCTCTGGTTACGTCGGCCTCTGGAAGAGTCAGAATGCGATCTCAACGCTTGGTGCTCCGACATTGGCGCGTTCGAACGAGCCATTGAGCTCGACCTGGATCTGATTCGCGCCAGCGCGGACCCGAAATCAGTGATGGCGCGCGAGGGCATCCATGTCCAATCGCTGGAGGGCCCCCGCCAGATGCTGCGCATCGGTGTCCCTGCCGATTGCCGAGCCCACCCAGAGATCAGCGCCGGCAAACATCGGTTCACCGTGCGCTTCATGGAAACCCGTGAGACCAGCAGCCGCAGCCATCAGGTGCGAACCGATGTCGAGTTCCAGTTAGCCTGCTGCGGAATCGGCTAAGCGCCCGCAATCGAAGTCGCTCGATGATGCATTGTCAGACCCTCGCCGCCACCGTTGCCACTCCCCGCAACACGGTCCGATCGTGGATGCAGCGGGGAGCCGCCTAATGGCGGAGCCCGCACGACTGGTCCGCTGTCCGCACTGTGGGCAGCGCGCAAAGGCCACACAGGAGAACCCTTGGCGTCCATTCTGCAGCCGCCGCTGCAAGCTGATCGATCTCGGCGCCTGGTTCGAAGAAGAGCACCGCATCGCTGGCGACTCGGAGCGGTCGTTCGATCGCGAAGACTAGGCTGTCAGGACCAAAATCCGCGAATGCCCGCCACGCCTGTTGCGCCTGCCCAACGGGCGACTGTCAGGTCTGATGGCGCCAGCCCGCCGATGGCGTAGCAAGGCTGCCCCCTGGCGTCAGCAAGCTGCCTGAAGTATTGCCAGCCTATCCCCGGCCGGTCCGGGTGTGTCGGGGTTGCGCGAAGATTGCCGATCACCAATGCATCAGCGCCCCACGTGATCGCCGCGTCACAGTCGTCCGCGTCGTGACAGGACGCGATACACCAGCGCGCCCAAACCGGCCGTACCGGGCGTGCCTCGGCGCGAACCTGCCGCGCTGGCGCGTGCCAGCTCAAGGCACCGGCCGGCAGATCGGCATCCCAATCCACGTGAGGTCGGTCGACAACCAGATGCGGTCCGTCGACACGCCACAGATCAAGTACAAGTGCACGGTAGGCAGCATCGCTCAAGGATGGAAGCCGCAGGCGCACCATCGCCTCGAAATCCAGTTGTGAGCATCGCGCCTTCAGACCGGCCATCGAGACATCAGGCGGCGTCACCGCGTAGAGCGCAGGCATTTCCAGCGCCTTGATGATCGGTCGATCGGCCTCCAGCAGACCCGCCGCGGACAGCTCGCACACATCCACCCAGCGCACTGCCTGGCCTTCCAGTCCGGTGGGGTCGGCGCTCCAGGCGTCGACCAACCAGGTATCCAGCAACACTTCGCGATCCGGGTAGCGATGCCGCAATCGGATCAATGGCTGGCAGTGCCTCAGGTGAATGCCGAGTTCCTCTACGAGTTCCCGGCGTAACGCTGCCTGAATCGATTCGCCCGGCTCGCATTTACCGCCGGGGAACTCCCATTGACCCGCACCCGGCTTGCCCTCGCGCCTCTGGCTGATCAACACCTGACGACCGCGCCTCAGCACGCCGACGGCGATATGCAGGCTCACGTCCGGTATTCGGCGTTGATCCGCACGTAGTCGTGGCCAAGATCGCAGGTCCAAATCGTGGCCTCGCCTGCTCCGCGACCCAGATCGACGGTGACGGTAAAGGCTTCCTGCTGCATCGCAGCGGAGGCCAAGGATTCCTGATAGCCCGGCGCGGGTTCGCCGCCAGCGAGGACATCAATGTCATCAATCGCCAGATCGACGCCCTCGATCCGCAGACCTTCGAGGCCACTGCGGCCGACGGCCGCCAGCACCCGGCCCCAGTTCGGATCACTGGCGAACCAGGCCGTCTTGACCAGCGGAGAATGCGCAATGGTGAAGGCCACGGTCCGCGCTTCTTCCCGCGTCCTCGCGCCCCGGATACGAATGGTGACGAACTTGCTTGCGCCTTCACCGTCGCGAACCATCGCTTGCGCCAAGTGCTGGCACACCTCGATGATGGCCTCACGACAGGCGCGGTACGCTGGCGTACCCACGTCGATTTGTGGACCCTGCCCGGTAGCGGCCATGGCGCAAGCATCATTGGTCGATGTATCGCCATCGACGGTGATGCAGTGGAAACTCGCGTGAATCGCCTGACCGAGGATCTGGTCGAGCGCGGCCTGCGACAACGGCGCATCGGTGGCGACAAAGGCGAGCATGGTCGCCATGTCCGGCCGGATCATTCCTGCGCCTTTGCCGATCCCCGTCACCGTGTAGCGAGCGTCGGGCAGGTCGATTGTTCGACTTATACCCTTGGGCACGGAATCAGTCGTCATGATCGCCTGGGCTGTTGTCAGCCAGACATCCGCCGCCAGCGCATCGCATAACGCGGGCACGGCTGCCTCAATCCGCTCCACCGGCAACGGCTCACCTATGACCCCGGTAGAGAACGGCCAGACCTCGTCAACATCGCAGGACAAGGCCTCCGCCACCGCCTGACAGCTCCGCTGGGCGGCCTGCACGCCTGGCGCACCGGTACCCGCGTTGGCATTCCCGCTGTTGATGACCCAGGCGCGCGACTGCGCGGTACGGCCGCGATGCTCCCGGCAAATCTTCACCGGAGCGGCGGCGAACGCGTTGTTGGTCAGCGCCACGGCCGTCCTTGCGCCCGGCGCCAATTCAATCATGGCCAGATCGTGGCGGCCCTGGTAACGAATACCCGCGGCGACGCTGCCCAGGCGCACGCCCGGAACAGCCGACAACGCCTCCGGTGCTATCAGACCAACGGCCAAGCGGTCAGGCCACCTGCCCGTGGCATTGCTTGTACTTCTTGCCCGATCCGCAGGGACACGGCTCGTTGCGCCCAATCTTGCGCTCGCCACGGGCGAAGGTCTCCGGCTGCGGAGGGAGCGCGGGCCGCTGACTCGGGCCGGCCTGGATTCTGCGTCCGGGTGCGGATGCCTCCGGCTCCGGTGCCTGTTCACCGCCTGCCAGGGCGCTGCTGGCCTCAGCATGGCTGGCCTCACCACGGGCCTGCAACGCTTCGGCCTGAGCCCGCCGCTGCGCCTCAACGGCTTCCACGTCCGATTCAGCCTGCACGCGGACCTTCGACAGCGTTGCCACCACCTCATGCTTGAGACGAGCCAGCAAGTCATTGAACAGCTGGAATGCCTCGCGCTTGTATTCCTGCTTGGGATCACGCTGCGCATACGCGCGCAGGTTGATGCCCTGGCGCAAATAGTCCATGGCGGCGAGATGCTCGCGCCATAGGCGATCAAGTGTTTGCAGCATCACCGCCTTTTCGAAATGCTGAATCACGCTCTCACCTGCACGCTGTTTCTTGTCGGCGTATGAGGTTTCCAGCAACTCGTTCACCCTGCGGCGCACGCCAACATCATCCAGCGACGTGTCGGCTTCCAGCCATTGGACAATGTCTTCATCCAGACCGAATTCCGCACGCAAGGCTTCGCTCAAGCCCTTGGTGTCCCATAGTTCTTCCGGAGACCCTGGCGGCAAGTAAGCCTGAACGACGCCGGCGACCACATCCGGCCGAATCGTATCGATTAGACCGGAGACCTCTTCGGCTTCCATCAGATCATTGCGTTGCGCGTAAATCACCTTGCGCTGATCGTTCGCTACGTTGTCGTATTCCAGCAAATGCTTGCGAATATCGAAGTTGTGCGACTCGACCTTACGCTGCGCCGTTTCGATCGAACGTGAGACCCAGCGATGCTCGATCGCCTCGCCTTCTTCCATACCCAGGCGCTGCAACATGGCGCGCATTCTGGGCGGCGTGAAGATACGCATCAGCGTGTCTTCCAGCGACAGGTAGAACCGAGTCAGCCCGGGGTCACCTTGCCGACCTGACCGTCCACGCAACTGGTTGTCAATACGGCGTGATTCATGCCGCTCGGAACCGATCACGTGCAAGCCACCGGAAGCGATCACGGCATCATGCCGAGTCTGCCAGTCAGCCTGCACCGCCGCGCGTGCATCAGGGTCGTCTTCTGAAATCACCGACAGCTCGGCATCCAGGCTGCCGCCGAGCACGATGTCAGTTCCACGCCCCGCCATGTTCGTAGCGATGGTCACCGCACCAGGTCGGCCGGCCTGGGCAATGATCTCCGCCTCGCGCTCGTGCTGCTTGGCGTTCAATACCTCGTGGCTGACCTTGCGCTCGGTTAGCAGCTGATGCAGCAGTTCGGAGGTCTCAATCGATGCCGTACCGACCAGGACCGGCGCCCCTTTTTCCTGCGCCGCGGTGATGTCATCGACGATAGCGTTGAATTTCTCACGCGCCGTCATGAACACGAGGTCGCCGAGATCCTGTCGCTGCGTCGGTTTGTTGGTCGGTATGACCACGACTTCCAGGCTATAGATCTGCTGGAATTCGAAGGCTTCGGTATCGGCCGTGCCTGTCATGCCGGCCAGCTTGTCGTAAAGCCGGAAATAATTCTGGAAGGTGATGGACGCGAGCGTCTGGTTCTCGCGTTGGATCGCGACCCCTTCCTTGGCTTCGATCGCCTGGTGCAGACCATCGGACCAACGACGACCGGGCATCGTTCGACCGGTGAATTCGTCAACGATCACCACATCACCGCCGCGCACGATGTAGTCCACATCTCGCTTGAACAGGTACCGCGCCCGTAACGCCGCATTCAGGTGATGCATCAGCACGATATTCTGTGCGTCGTAAAGGCTCTCGCCTTCAGCCAGCAAGCCGGCCGCTGACAGCAGCTGTTCCACCCGCTCATGTCCGTCTTCGGTCAGGTGAACCTGCTTGCCCTTTTCATCGACGGAAAAGTCGCCCGGACCGTCCTCTTCTTCCTGCGCAACCAGATTGGGAACGACGGAGTTGATCTTCTGATAAAGGCTCGGGTCATCATCCGTCGGACCGGAGATGATCAACGGCGTCCGCGCTTCATCGATCAGGATCGAGTCGACCTCATCCACGACGGCAAAATGCAACCCGCGCTGCACCTTGTCCTCGGCAGAGAACGCCATGTTGTCACGCAGGTAATCGAAGCCGAACTCGTTGTTCGTGCCGTAGGTGATATCGGCCGCATAGCCGGCGCGCTTCTCGTCCGGGGTCTGGCCAGAGAGCACGACGCCGACGCTCAGACCCATGAAGCGATAAAGCCGCCCCATCCACTCGGCATCGCGGCTGGCCAGATAATCGTTGACGGTGATGATGTGCACGCCCTTGCCGGTCAACGCATTGGCGTAGGTCGCCAGCGTCGCGACCAGGGTCTTGCCCTCACCGGTACGCATCTCGGCGATCTTGCCGTCATGCAGCACGGCGCCGCCGATGACCTGGACGTCGAAATGACGCATGCCCAGCGTGCGCTTCGCCGCCTCCCGAATCACCGCGAAGGCTTCTGGGAGCAAGGCGTCCAGTGACTCGCCCTGGTTCAGACGACCGCGGAACTCCGTGGTCTTGGCTTGCAGCGCAGCGTCATCCAGCGTGGAGATACTGCTCTCCAGCGCATTGACCTGATCCGCAAATTTGCGTTTCCGATTTAAAACGCGCTGGTTCCGGCTACCGATTAGCCGGCTGAAGAAGGTATTCGCCATGGGTCAGAAATGGGGCCTGCGAACCGGGAATCAACGTCCACATCGATTGATGCGGCGCGGCATTGTAACGCAGACGATTTGGGATGCAGGCGCCGTCGACTCGTGCGCCGTCAGCTGCCCCGGCCGCTTAGCCCTGTGCGCGGATGTATTTCGCCGGATTGACGACTTTGCCGTTGCGCAAGACTTCAAAGTGCACATGCGGCCCGGTGGATCGGCCCGTGTTCCCCATACGGGCGATCACATCACCCTTGGCCACACGGTCACCGACCTTGACGTCGTGCTTCTGGTTGTGACCGTAGCGCGTGACGTAGCCATTGCCGTGATTGATCTCGACCAACATGCCGTAACCATGGCGATGACCCGCCCAGGTGACGACACCGCTGGCCACCGCCACGACCTCTGAACCTTCCCGGCCCGCGAAATCCATCCCGTAGTGATGGGCACGGCGACCGGTGAAGGGATCGGTGCGAACGCCGAACAGCGAAGAGATCCAGCCGCTGAGAATCGGCCGCCCTTCGGGATGTCCCTCGCTTTGCAGACGGCTGGCGAGGATCAGGTCCTCCAGCACACGCATCTCCCGCTCGCGACCGGCGATCTGGCGATCCAGCTCGCCCAGAGTCCCGGTGACATCTTCCAGACGCGGCAGGTCGCCTTCGATTTCAATTTCGGGGCCACCAACCGCCGGCGCCGCATCAAAGACGAACTCGCCTTCGTCAAGGTCGGCGACTTCAATCAAGCGCTGGCCGGCTGCATTCAGGCGCATCATATCCGCCTGCAGCATTGCCACCTTGCGGGCCAATGCCTGCGTGTTCTCTTGCAGATACTGTCGCGTGTCCGCCACTTCCTGACGATTCGCGTCAATGGCAGCCTGCCATTCGGCGGTCACATCCGACGGCAGGGCAACCTGCGCCGGCGCGACGGGCGCCGTCAGACGTCCAATGCCCACACCGGAGGCAATGAGCAGGCTCACCGTCGCAACGGCCGCTACCACAACCCATGGGCTACGCGGATCAAATTGCCAGCGCCGAGAACGGCCCAGCCGGTTGTCTATTACAATCAGTTCCATGTCTTACCGTATCGGTCGTCGCGCTCGATCTCTTGCGGATCGCATCCGTTCAGACCGTTCCCCCCTCAGGGATTGGTCTCGATCTGCCAAGCAGACCGTTATCCTTCAAGAGCAGTTGGAACAGCGCCTCCCCGGGCCGCTGTCTTCCCACGTGCGGTTTGTTCGGATGGATCAGACCACGGCCGTCCTGGCCGTACCCTCACCCGCTTGGGCAACCCGTCTGCGCCAACATCGCACCGCGTTGATGCATATCGTCGGCTCAGCCCTAGGTTCCCGCTGCACTGATATAAGGCTTTGCATCACTCCGGTGCAAGCCCGACCGGTGCAGCGAAACGTTCCGCTCAAACCCCTCCCGCGACACATTGAATCCATGCGTCGCCTCTCGCTTAGCACGAGCAATGCCAGATTGGCTTCAGCGCTCCGGCAGCTCGTACACGAATTCCAACGTCAATCTTAAGCGGCAACGGCGGCCGGTCGCGGGGAGTAAGTGATGGGCGGGCGTTCTCCCCGCTCGAAAGTCACCATGTCCCAGGCATCCGGCTGCGCGAGCAGCCCGCGTAACAGCTTATTGTTCAACGCATGGCCGGACTTGTAGCCGGTGAATGCGCCGATCAAATTGTGACCCATCAGGTATAAATCGCCGATGGCGTCGAGAATCTTGTGGCGTACAAATTCATCCTGGTAGCGCAGCCCATCGCTGTTGAGCACCCGGAATTCATCCAGTGCAACGGCGTTGTCCAGGCTGGCGCCCAACGCCAGATTGTTGGCTCGCAGATATTCCACATCGCGCATGAACCCGAATGTACGGGCACGCGAGACTTCCTTGACATACGACGTGGTGGAAAAATCGATCGTCGCGTGCTGCTTGCTGGACGAGAACACCGGATGCTCAAAGTCGATCCCGAAGCTGACCTTGAAACCGTCATGCGGATCGAACCGAGCCCATTTATCGTCTTCGGTGACCTGCACCGGCTTCTTGACGCGGATGAAGCGCTTTGGCGCCTCCTGCTCAAGAATGCCCGCCGACTGCACCAGAAAGACGAACGGTCCGGCACTGCCGTCCATGATGGGAACCTCGGGCGCCGACAGCTCGATCAGAGCATTGTCGATCCCGAGGCCCGCGAGAGCTGACATGAGATGCTCGACGGTCGACACCTTGGTGCCATCCGCTTCCAGCGTGGTGTTGAGCATGGTATCGGTCACCGCATGGGCATCCGCCTTGACGTCCGGCGTGCCATCGAGGTCCACGCGCCGAAATACGATGCCGAAATCCGCCGGGGCTGGGCGGATCGCCATGTACACCTTTTTGCCTGTGTGCAGTCCGACGCCAGTGGCGCGAATCGGATGCTGCACGGTTCGTTGTTTCAACATCTCATTTCCTCAGCGGCTGTGCCCGAACACGGCCAAGCATCGACGGACAGCCTGAGACAGACCATCGGTCAGCAAGTTTCGGAATCAGCCCCCGCGATTCTTACTCGATGACGGCGTGTGCCCCTCAGGGCAATATGCGCGCGTCCAACCCGGAACCATACCACAGGTGCATGGTTATCCGGGTGTGACGCGGGCCGCAATCACACCGTCGCCGCGTTCAAGAATCCCCCCGCCATTCCGGTTCAGTCGGCCTGATTACGCAGGAACGCCGGCACATCCAGAACCTCGATATCCAGGTCTGACAGGTCGTCCAGACGCCGGTTCTTCTTCTGGTCGCGACGGATGTAGGTCGGCTTTTCCAGATCGCCGTACTTCACCTGCCCCCCGCTATCGCGGCTGATAGGCGTGACCACTTCGTGATTCTCGTAGGACTGCGACCGCTGGTTTCCACCCAGACCCGTGGCGACCACGGTCACCCGCAGCTCGTCGCCCATGCTCGGATCCAACGCGGTACCTACGATCACCTCGGCGGATTCGGCCGCCATCTCGCCGATCACCTCGTTGACCATTTGGAATTCGAACATGGTCAGATCGTCGCCTGCGGTGATGTTGACCAGGACGCCCTCCGCACCGGTGAGTGTCAGCTCGTCCAGCAGCGGACTCGCCAACGCGGTTTCGGCAGCTTCGCGAGCACGATCTTCACCACTGGAGCGGCCAATGCCCATCATCGCCATGCCAGGAATCGACATCACCTTGCGTACGTCAGCGAAGTCGACGTTGATCAGACCACCGGCCGTGATCAACTCAGCGATACCCTGCACCGCGTTATGCAGCACGTCATTGGCGGACTTGAACGCGCTCTTCACGGTGACGCTCTTGCCCAGCACCGACAACAGCTTTTCGTTCGGAATGACGATCAGGGAATTGACCAGTCCTTCCAGGGACTCGATGCCCCGGCCGGCGACGTCCATGCGCTTCTTGCGCTCGAACGGGAACGGCTTGGTGACAACGGCCACGGTCAGGATTTCCAGTTCGCGGGCGATCTCTGCCACAACAGGCGCCGCACCCGTGCCGGTTCCACCACCCATGCCAGCGGTGATGAACAGCATGTCGGAGCCCTCGATCGTCTCGCGAATGCGTTCGCGATCTTCCATCGCTGCGGCACGACCGACTTCAGGATCGGCCCCGGCACCCAGACCGCGAGTGATGGTCGAGCCCAACTGCAGGATGGTGTCGGCCGAGCAGGCATCCAGATGCTGCACGTCCGTGTTGGCACAAATGAATTCGACACCCTGAATACCCGCGTCAACCATCTGGTTGACCGTGTTGGTGCCGCCGCCGCCGATGCCCATCACCTTGATGACTGGACGATTCGGCTGGTGTTCGATGAGTTCAAAAATCTCAGCCATGGTGTTACCTCGTGTTTGCCCCAAAAAGTCGATCAGAAATTGCCTTGGAACCAGCTCTTCATGCGTTCCCAGACTTGTGCGAAACCGGACCCTTCGGGTTGTCCGGTGTAGTGCGGGAGATTTCTCTGCCCGAAGATGAGCAACCCGATGCCGGTGGCGTGTTGCGGGTTGCGGGCGACGTCGGTCAGCCCTTGTACGGTGTGCGGCATGCCGAGGCGGACCGGTAGGTCAAAGACCTCCTCCGCCAGCTCGACCACGCCTGCCATCTTGCTGCTGCCGCCGGTCAGCACGACGCCGCCGGCCAGCATCTCGTCGAAACCTGAGCGGCGCAGCTCGCGCTGAATCAGGAGGAACAGTTCTTCATAGCGAGGGCGGATGACTTCGGCCAGCGTCAGCCGCGACAGGCGACGCGGCGGACGGTCTCCGACGCTATCGACCTCAATCTGTTCGTCGCGCTCGAGCATTTCGGGCAGCGCATGCCCGAACTTCACCTTGATGGCGTCGGCATGCTGGGTGGGGGTACGCAGGGCGACAGCGATGTCGTTTGTCACCTGATCGCCGGCGATGGGGATGACGGCCGTATGGCGAATCGCACCCTTGTGAAAGACCGCGATATCGCTGGTGCCGCCGCCGATATCGACCATGCAGACACCGAGATCCTTTTCATCGTCGGTCAGGACCGCGTAGCTGGACGCCAGCTGTTCCAGAATCAGCTTGTCCACATCCAGCCCACAGCGCAGCACGCACTTGTGAATATTCTGCGCGGCCGACACGCTGCCGGTGACCATGTGCACCCGGGCTTCGAGACGCACGCCGGACATGCCAATCGGTTCCTGGATACCCTCCTGGTCGTCCACCGCGAATTCCTGTGGCAGCACGTGCAGGGTCTTCTGGTCGGCCGGGATTGCCACTGCACAGGCCGCATCGATCACACGATCGACATCCGCCTCGCTGACCTCTTTGCTGCGCACGGCGACAATGCCGTGCGAGTTCAGACTCTTGACGTGACTGCCGGAAATCCCCGTGTAAACCGACTGGATACGGCAGCCGGCCATCAGTTCAGCCTCTTCGACCGCCCGCCGGATCGACTGCACGGTGGACTCGATATTGACCACCACGCCCTTTTTCATCCCGGTGGATGGGTGCGTGCCGATGCCGATGATCTCGATCACCTGTTGCTCGTTCAGCTCGCCGACGATCGCGGCGACCTTCGAGGTGCCGATATCCAGCCCGACGATGAGATCTTTCTGTACTTTTCTCGACATGGCGTCAGTTCCTCTCTGAGGTTTGCGGGGGTTCACGCCAGCCCACTGCAAACCCATTGGTGTAGCGAAGATCAATCGTGGCCACGGCCTGCCAGCGCTCGGCCAGTGCCTGGCGAACCGGGCCGGCGAAGCGCTGCATGCGTTCAGGAATCCCCGTGCGACCCAGTCGCAGCTGCACGCCATCGGAGAGTTCCGCCGTCCAGGCACCGCGGTCGTCAATGGCCAGAGCGTTGAGTTCCACGTCACCCAAGGCCGGGGTCTCCATCAGCACTGCCCATTGCTTGAGCATGTCCTGCCGTGCTTCCGGGGGCCCGTCCAGGCGCGGCAATCCGCTCGGCCAGCTCGCCTGCGGGGGCGAAAAAATGGTGCCGTCGCCAGCGATCAGGGCCGAGTCGCCCCAACGGGCAACCGCTCGGTGTTCGGCAACACGGGCCAGCAAACGGTCTGGAAACCGGCGCGAGACCTGTGCGGACGCCACCCAGGGCAACGCTTCGAGGCTGCGTTCAACGGCTTCCGGAGACACCTTGAACAACCCGGCATCCAGATAACCGATCGTCGCGGCGCGCACGGCCTGAGGATCGGAATCCACCACCCCGTGCACCTCCAGATTCAAGGGTCCGGACTGGCTCGCCAGCACCCAGAACACCACCAGGGCCGTGACCAGCGTCAGCAACAACGTGCCGAACCAAGGCCGCTTGGGCGCATCCGTCGCGACCGCGCGAATGGGCCGCAGGGCGTCGATGGCCACACTCATGGGCTGCCCTCCAACGTGGTCGTCAGAATCCGGACCACCAGATCTTCCATGGACCAGCCCAGCGCCGCAGCGGCCTTCGGCACCAGCGAATGCGTGGTCATGCCCGGAGTGGTGTTCACCTCCAGCAACTTCGGCTGGCCGTCCGCATCGATCATTAGGTCCACGCGTCCCCAGCCAGCGCAGCCCAGCACGCGATAGGCCTCGGCAGCGAGCCGTGCAACGGCGGTTTGCATCTCGGGCGCTAGCCCGCAGGGAATCAGATAACGGGTGTCGTCTGACAGGTACTTGGCTTCGTAGTCGTAGAAACCGGCGGCGGCCTCGATTCGGATCGGCGGCAACCAGGTCTCGCCGACGACGCCCAGGGTGTACTCGGCGCCCCGGATCTCGGCCTCGATCAACACCGGCCCCGGGTGCTCGGCGGCAGCAGCCACCGCCAGACGCAGGCTATCGGCATCCGCCGCACGCGCCACACCCACGCTGGAGCCCTGCCATGCCGGCTTGACGAACACCGGCAGGCCGAGCCGATCGATGATGGCATCGATATCGACCTGGGCCGACTCACGCAACAGCACATCGTCGGCAACCGGCAGCTTGGCCTGACGCCAAAGCGCCTTGGTTGCGCCCTTGTCCAGCGAGTTGGCGCTGGCCTGCAGGCCGCTTCCCGTCACCGGGAGACCTTGCAGCGCGCAGGCCCCTTGGAGAATGCCGTCCTCCCCCGGCGTGCCGTGGAGAATATTGAACGCCCGGTCGAAACCTTGGGCTTTGAGCTGCAGCAGGTCAGCCGGTTGCGGATCGACGCGATGCGCATCCACGCCAGCAGCCAACAGGGCATCCAGCACGCAGGCGCCGGAATCCAACGACACCGCGCGCTCAGCGGACCAGCCGCCCATCAACACCGCCACGCGACCGAAGGCGGCGGGGTTTGGAGCGGGATTCGAACCAGGCAACGGCATCACGCGACCTCCCCGACAATGCGGACTTCGGGGACCAGATCCACAGCGAACTTGCGCTGAACCGTTTCGCGTACCTGCGTGATTAGCGATTCGATGTCGGCGGCCAGCGCATGGCCGCGATTGATAATGAAGTTCGCATGCTTGGTCGACACCTCGGCATCACCGATCTGGTGGCCCTTGAGCCCGGCGGCCTCGATCAAGCGAGCGGCGTGATCGCCAGTCGGATTGCGAAACACCGATCCGCAGGATGGCTTGCCCACGGGTTGCTTGGCCTTGCGTTCGGCAATCATGTCGCGGATGCGACCGGCGGCGCCGCCGTTTTCGTCCGGCTGCAATTCCAATTCCGCGGCGACGAACCAGAGATGGGGTTCCGGCGGGGTCACGCTGCGGTAGCCGATCTCGAAGGCCTCGGCACCTAGCGTACGGGTGCTGCCGTCGCGGCCGATCACGTTCACCGAGCGCACGACGGACCAGGTTTCGCCACCCCAGGCACCTGCGTTCATCGCCAGCGCGCCGCCTATCGTGCCGGGAATTCCGGCAAAGAACTCACCACCGGCCAATCCCCAGCTCGCGGCGAGCTTGGCCAGCCGTGCGCAGTGCACGCCAGCCTCAACGAAAATGCGGGTATCGTCCACACGCCGCACCGTATCCAACACCCCGTGGATGCTGACCGTTGTGCCGCGGAATCCGCCATCGCGGATCAGCAGATTGCTGCCCAGGCCAATCCACAGAATCGATTCGCCAGTCGGCAAGCGGTGCATGAACTCTGCGAGATCGTCACCATCCGCCGGCTTGTAGTACCGGTCGGCCGGGCCACCGACACGCCAACTGGTGTAGCGCATCAGCGGTTCGTTGATCCGCAGTTCGCCGCGCAGGTGCCCGAGACTCATGGGGCACCCCCAAACTGCGACATCAACACGCTCGGCAAGCTGCCAACATTGCCGGCGCCTAGCGTTAGCAGCACATCGTTCGCCTGCAGTACGTCGGCCAGCACGTCCGGAACCTCCCCGATCGAATCGACGAAGATCGGTTGCGACTTGCCACGAGCACGGATCCCTCGCGCCAGGGCTCGACCGTCGGCGCCGGCGATCGGTTGCTCACCGGCGGGATAGACTTCGCTGAGCAGCAGCGTGTCGACATCCGCCAATACGTTGCAGAAATCGTCGAAAAGATCCCGCGTCCGGGTGTAGCGATGTGGCTGGAAAACAACCACCAGCCGGCGTTCCGGCCAGGCCGCACGCATGGCTGTTATCGTCGCCTGGACTTCGCGTGGATGGTGACCGTAGTCGTCCACCAGCATCACGGTGCCGCCGTCGACGACCAGCTCCCCGACCCGCTCGCAACGTCGGCCGATGCCGCCGAACTGACTCAGCGCTCGACCAATCGCTTCGGCGCTCACATCCAGCTCATGGGCCACGGCGGCGGCCGCCAGCGCATTGAGCACGTTGTGCTCCCCCGGCAGGTTCAGGTGCACACGCGTCGGCGAGACGGCATTGGGAAGGTGCAAGTCAAAGTGACTGCCAGAGCCATCCACCGACACGTCGGTGGCCCGCACATCGGCGGATTCACCCAGGCCGTACGTCAGATGTGGACGACCGAATTCCGGAAGCAGCTCCTCCACCACAGCGTCATCGACGCATAGCACCGCCAAACCATAGAACGGCAACTGATGAATGAATTCGATGAAGGTCCGCTTGAGCTGACTGAACTCGCCGCCGTATGTCTCCAAGTGGTCCGAATCAATATTCGTCACCACGGCCATCAACGGCATTAGATGCAGGAACGACGCGTCTGACTCATCCGCCTCGGCGACCAGATAAGGTCCTTCGCCCAGACGTGCGTTGGCGCCGGCAGATAACACCTTGCCGCCGACGACAAAGGTCGGGTCCAGCTCGCCCTCCGCCAGCACGGCGGCGACCAGGCTGGTCGTTGTCGTCTTGCCATGCGTACCCGCCACGGCAATGCCGTAGCGGAAACGCATCAGCTCGGCGAGCATCTCCGCGCGGCGAACCACCGGAATCCGGTGCTCCTGCGCATAGGCGACCTCGGGGTTCTCGGGGTCCACCGCAGTGGACGTCACCACAACATCGGCATCGACGACATTGTCAGCCGCATGACCGATCGCAATCTCAGCCCCCAGGGAACGCAAGCGCTCGACCGTCGGTGATGCCCGAAGGTCGCTGCCGGCCACTTGGTATCCAAGGTTCAGCAGCACCTCGGCAATACCCGCCATACCGACGCCGCCGATCCCGATCATGTGAATACGACGGACGCGACGCATCGGCTGGTCCACGACACTGCGGTGCCTCATGCGGCACCCCCGGCATCCAGACAAACGTCCACGATCCGCTGGCAGGCATCCGGCCAGGCCATGCGCCGCGCGTTGGTGGCCATTTCGAGCCGACGTGCGCGATCGCTTAGCAGCGGTAGAAGAGCATCCGCGAGCGATTCCGCCGTCAGGCCGGATTCAGGCATCAGCACAGCGGCATCCGCATCGGCCAGATAAGCCGCATTCGCCGTCTGATGGTCGTCTACGGCGGCCGGGAATGGCACCAGAATCGACGGGCAGCCGGCAGCCGCAAGCTCGGCAACGGTCAATGCGCCGGACCGGCAGACCACGATGTCCGCGGCGGCATAGGCGGCGGCGATGTCATCGATGAATTCCCGGATCGTTGCCTCAACGCCGGCCTGAGCATAGGCGGCTTCAGCAACGGCCAGCGTGCGCCCGCCCTGATGTGTCACAACCGGCCGCTGAGCCGGATCGATCAAGGCGAGTGCTGCCGGCACGCGCTCATTCAGCGCCCGAGCACCCTGGCTGCCACCGACAACCAGCAGCCGTGGCCGCTCGCTATCGGGCACCTGTCGCTGCTCCGGCGCGGGCAGGGCCGCGAACACCGACCGCACGGGGTTGCCCACCACCTCGGCCTGGGCCAAAGCACCCGGAAACGCCTGCAGACTCACGGTGGCCAGCCGCGACAGAACACGGTTGGTCATGCCGGGCGCGGCATTCTGCTCATGAATCACCAGCGGGACCCGACGCAACCATGACGCCAGCCCCGTCGGCCCCGCGACAAAACCGCCCATTCCGAGCAGCACGTCCGGTTGCTCTTCACGCAGCAGCTGCCAGCATTGAGCCACGGCGCGCAGCAAGCGCAACGGCGCCTGTAGCAGGGTCAAGGCACCCTTTCCGCGCACGCCGGCGATGGTGAGCCAGCGAGCCGGAATCGACCGCCCCTTGAGAATGCGCGCCTCGAAACCCTGCTCGGTGCCCAGCCAGACCACGTCATGGCCCATCTCCAGCAGGCGCTCGGCAACGGCCAGACCCGGAAACACGTGCCCACCGGTACCACCGGCTGCGATCGCGACCTTCATCGGGCCGCTCCTGCCGGTCGCGCAGGACCGTCGGTTTTCTCCGCCATCCGGTTCTCGCGATCCACCCGCAGCAACAACCCGAGCGAAGCACAGGTCACCAGCAAACTGCTGCCGCCGTAGCTGATGAAGGGCATGGTCAGGCCCTTGGTGGGCAGCACGCCCATGTTCACGGCGATGTTGATCGATGCCTGTAGGCCGACCCAGGCGGCAATGGCCCAGGCCACATACGCGCTGAAGAAGTCCTCGCGATTGGCGGCCGTTTGCGCCACCAGAAATCCGCGCCAAACCAGCACGCCGAACACGGCCATTAACACCACGACGCCGACCAGGCCGAGCTCTTCGGCAATCACGGCGAACAAAAAATCGGTATGCGTTTCCGGCAGGTAAAGCAGTTTCTGAATGCTGTTGCCAAAGCCGACACCGGTCCATTCGCCCCGCCCGATAGCGATTAGCGACTGCGTGAGCTGGAAGCCACCATCAAAGGGGTCGGCAAATGGATCACGAAAGCTGGAGAGTCGCTTCAGGCGGTACGGCGAGGACACGAGCAGCACCGCCAGCGTGCCGACGCCCACCGAGCCCAGCAGCAACAGATGGAGCAGCTTGGCCCCTGCGAGGAACAGCATGACCGCGGCCACGGCCAGCAGCACAGCGGTCGATCCGAAATCAGGTTCCGCCAGCAGCAACACGGCCGCGACGCCGAGCGGAAGCACCGGCCGCAAAAGACCGCGGATTCTGGTCTGGACCTGTGCCCGGTGGCGGGTCACATAGCTGGCCAGATAAAGAATGATGCAAAGCCGCGCAACTTCTGACGCCTGGAGATTCACCGGCCCGAGATCCAGCCAGCGACGGGCACCGTTGACTTCGTGCCCGATGCCCGGAATCAAAACCAGCACCAGCAGCAACAACCCGAATCCCAGCAGCGCGAAACCCGCACGGGACCAATACCGCATCGGAATCGAATACATCGCCGCCGTCGCGATCAGACCCAAACCGGCGAACGCCAGCTGGCGGCGGAAGTAGTACAGCATGTCACCGGTCTGGCGCTCGGCGACCGCCACCGACGCCGATGCCACCATGATCAGGCCGAAGACCAGCAGTAACCCCCCAGCCCCCAGCAACCAGTGATCGGTGTAACGACCCTGCAGGGTCGGCCGCAGCATCAGCGTGTTCAAGCGGAGCATGCGTCACCTCCGCCACCGACGAGTTCGACAAAACGCTCGCCGCGTTCGATGTAATCGCGAAACTGATCCTGGCTGGCGCAGCCCGGCGACAGCAGCACCGTGTCGCCATTGGAGGCAATGGACCGGGCTCTCTGCACGCTTGCGGCCAGATCGGCCTCGACGTGTATGGGCAGGCTCCCCTCCAGGTGAGCGCGAATCCGTCCGGCGTCGTGGCCATAAAGAATCGCGGCCCGCCCGCGTGATGCCAGCGGCTCAGCCCAGGGTTGGAAATCACCGTCCTTCGCCAGACCACCAGCGAGCAACACAATCGGCGGCGTCACGCCGTTGAGCGCCGCCAGCGTGGCACCGACATTCGTGCCCTTGGAGTCGTTGATCCAGGTTACGCCGTTCTGCTCCGCCACCCACTGGCAGCGATGAGGCAGGCCGGGAAACTGCGTCAATGCTTCGCGCACCCGGCCGTCGTCAGGCTCGACACCCACCGACTCCAGCAGGGCCAGTGCCGCGGCCACGTTGGACAAATTGTGATCACCGACCAGCCGCAACTCGGACGCGGTGATCCATGTGGCCTGTTGATGCAGCAGTGCTGTCCGCCCCGACTGCGAGCGGATTTCCCAGTCCGCAGCGACCCTCGCGCTAAAGGTTCGGCGAATGTCCGACGTGGGCATGGCTGCAACAGCCGGATCGTCCAGATTGACTACGGCGCAACGCGCGCCCTGGTAAATGCGCGATTTCAGCGCGGTGTAATGTTCCAGCGTCTCGTGCCGGTCGATGTGATCGGCGCTGACATTCAGAACGCAGGCGGCATCGCAACGTAGGCTTTCGGTCAGCTCGAGCTGAAAGCTGGATAACTCCAGAACGGCGAGATCGGCCTCCTGTGACAACAACTCCAGCGCTGGCGTACCGATGTTGCCTCCGACAGCCACCCGCTTGCCGGCTGCCTCGAGCAAGACCTGCAGCAGCGTGACCACGGTGCTCTTGCCATTCGAACCGGTCACACCGATGACCGGCTTGTCCCAGGCACGGGCAAACAGCTCGATATCGCTGATAACCGGAATGCCACGCGAACGCGCCTCGACGAATAGGGGATCGTCAAAGGGCAAGCCCGGTGAGGCAAGGACCGCATCAACGCCCAGCAACAGGTCCACGGAAAAGGGGCCAAGATGCAGGTCGATACCGTCCTGCCAGGTATCGGCAAGCGCCAGGTCGGCGCGGTTGTCCGCGGCACGCAGCTGTGCGCCCTGTTCCAGCAAATAGCGAACAGCCGAACGACCGGTCAGACCCAGACCGGCGACCAACCAGAACTGTTGCGCGACGCCGCTCATCGCACCTTCAACGTGGAGAGGCCGATCAAGACCAAGACCAGGGTGATGATCCAGAAGCGCACGATGATCTTTGGCTCGGCCCAGCCCTTGAGCTCGAAATGATGATGCAGCGGCGCCATGCGGAAGATGCGGCGCCCGGTCAGCTTGAAGGAGGCCACTTGCAGAATCACGGACACGGTCTCGGCGACAAACACGCCGCCCATGACGACCAGCACCAGTTCCTGCCGAACCATCAGCGCGACCACGCCCAGTGCACCGCCTAACGCCAGCGCCCCGATGTCGCCCATGAACACCTGGGCCGGGTAGGTGTTGAACCACAGAAAGCCCAGGCCCGCACCGCCAATAGCCGTACAGAAGATGGCCAGTTCGCCAACGCCGGCCACGTAGGGAATCCCCAGGTACTCGGAATACACCGTGTTGCCGGTGGCGTAAGCGAACACGCCTAGCGCCGAGGCAACCAGCACGCAGGGCATGATCGCCAGGCCATCCAGCCCATCGGTGAGGTTCACCGCGTTGCTGGTGCCAACAATGACCAGATAACCCCAGAGCACGAAGAAGCCGCCCAGCGGGATGGCCAGCTCCTTGAAGAACGGGAAATAAAGCGTGGTTTCCACCGGCGTTTCGGCCGTCGCGTAAAGCACTCCGCTCGCCATAAAGCCAGTCAGGCTCAGCCAGAAGTACTTCGCTTTGGCCGACAGGCCTTTGGAATTACCGAAGCGGATTTTCCGGTAGTCATCAATAAAGCCGACAATGCCGAATGCGACGGTGACGAACACCGCAATCCACACGAAGCGGTTACTCAGGTCCGACCACAGCAGGGTCGCGATAATCACGGCTGCCAGGATCAGCAACCCGCCCATGGTGGGCGTGCCGGCCTTGACCAGGTGGCTTTGCGGCCCGTCGTCGCGAATGACCTGGCCGATCTGCCGGCTGGTCAGCCGGCGGATCAGGATCGGCCCGAAGACCAGCGACACGACCAAGGCGGTCAGCACCCCGAGAATCGCGCGGACCGTCAGGTAATCGAACAGGTTAAAGCCGCTGTAGATCCGCTCCAGCACATCGGTCAGGTGGTACAGCATCAGTGCACCTCCGCCACGGCCAGCGCCTGGACCAGGCGCTCCATGCGCGCGCCGCGTGATCCCTTGACGAGCAGGCAGACGTCTTCATCCAGCGCCTCGGCGACCTGCTCCACCAGTGCGTCCATGGAGTCCGCCACGCTGGCGCCGGCGCCGAATCCGTCGGCCGCATGAACCGCGAGATCGCCGATCAGGAACAGCCGCTGTACACCGGCAGCACGCGCCTGCTCACCCGCTTGCCGATGCGCCTGCTGAGCATCCGCGCCTAGTTCATTCATATTGCCTAGAGCCAGCCAGCGCCGACCGTCCTGCTGAGCCAGCACGCTTAGCGCCGCCGCCAGGGACGCCGGATTGGCGTTATAAGTATCGTCAAGGATTTGCGCGCCGGTCGCGGCCACGCGGGGGGTCATCCGTCCGGGCGCAGGTTCAAGCTGGCTCAACCCGTCGGCAATCTGGGCCGCGCTGCAACCCAGTGCATGGGCCGCTGCCGCTGCTGCCAGGGCGTTCATCACGTTATGTCGGCCGGCCACTGGCAGACGGACCTCGACGCGCTCATCGACCAGGACCAGCGTGAACAGCGTCCCGGTCGCGTCGGGTCTCAGGGCCTTCGCTGTCACCTCCACTGGTGCCGTCAAGCCAAAGCGCAGCCTGCGATGGCCTTGCGCCAGACCCGTCCACAGATCGGCATAGGCGTCATCGGCATTGATCACCGCCACGCCGTCCTCACTCAACCCTCCGTAGATTTCACCCTTGGTCCGAGCCACACCGTCCAACCCGCCAAAGCCTTGCAGGTGAGCGGCTGCGGCATGGGTGATCACCGCGACTTGCGGCGGGGCAATGCCGACCAACTCGGCGATATCGCCAGGCTTGCTCGCGCCCATTTCCAGCACCGCGTAGCGATGCTGCGCGCGCAGGCGCAGCAGGGTCAGTGGCAAGCCAATGTGGTTGTTCAGGTTCCCATGCGTCGCCAGCGTCGATCCCACAGGCTCAAGAATCGCCGCCAGCATTTGCTTGACGGTGGTCTTGCCGTTGCTGCCGGTCACGGCCACGACGCGCAGGTCGTGGCGCTGCAACCAACCGCGGGCCAGCGACTGCAATCCGCGCAGGCTGTCGTCGACCAGAACCTGTGGAAAATCCAGTTCGGTCAGCTCCGAAACCAGCGCGCCGGCGGCACCCAGCGAGGCCGCCTTGCGTACGTAGGTGTGCCCGTCGAAACGTTCACCCTTGAGCGCGACATACAAGTCCTGCGCCTGCAAGGTCCTGGTGTCCTGCGTCACGCCGGTGAACGCGGCGGCCTGCCCGTGCAGCGTGCCGCCGGTCGCCTGTGCAACCCAGTCAAGCGTGTCCATGGGACACCTCGCTGCCGGTCTCACCGTGCAAGATCTGGGAAACGATGCCGCGATCCGAAAACGGACGACGTTCAGCACCGATGATCTGCTCGGTTTCATGCCCCTTGCCGGCGATCAACACGATGTCGCCGGCCTTGGCTTCGCCAATCGCCATCCGGATCGCGCGCTCGCGGTCATGTTCGACACGCACATGGCGACGCTCGCGCATGCCGCCGAGAATCGACGCCACGATGTCGTAGGGCGATTCGCTGCGCGGGTTGTCATCGGTGACCACCACGGCATCGGCCAGGCGGGCCGCAGCACTGCCCATCAGGGCGCGCTTGCCTGTATCCCGGTCGCCACCGCAGCCAAACACGCAGATGAGCCGTCCAGCGCAATGAGGCCGCAAGGATTCCAGCGCATGGGCCAGGGCCTGCGGTGTGTGCGCATAGTCAACAACGGCCAGTGGCGCGTCTGGCGCCGCGAAGCCCTCCATGCGACCCGGCACCGTCCCGAGCTTGGGCAGCACCTCGGCAATGGCGTCCAGATCGATGCCGCGATGTTCCAGCACCGCCGCCACCGCCAGCAAATTGTAGATGTTGAAGCGGCCCAGCAGCCCGCTGTCCACCGTGCGGGAACCAGCAGGCGTTTGCAGCCGGAAATGCAGCCCTTTGGTCGTCAGCCGCACATCGCGCGCCAATGCGAATGCACCGGCATCTGGCGTCTCGCCCTCAATGCCATACACACAGGTCGGCAGATCAGCTCGCAGTTCGCCCGACCACAACGCGCCAAGATCATCATCGCGGTTCAGCACGGCCAAACCCAGACTCGGCACATCGAACAACAGCCGCTTGGCCGCTGCGTAGCGCTGCAGATCACCGTGGTAGTCCAGGTGGTCGCGGCCCACGTTGGTCAGAATCCCGACATCGAATTCAACGCCGGCGACGCGGCCCTGATCCAGGGCATGCGACGAGGTTTCCATGACCAGCGCACGGGCGCGGTCATCGACCAAGCGGCGCATCCAACGCTGGATGCGCACGGCATCCGGCGTTGTGTGGCTGGCCAGCTCCAGGGCGTCAACCGGGCCGTAACCCAGCGTGCCGAGGTAGCCGGCAGATTCCCCGAGTCGGGTCAGTGCGTGGGCCAGCAGATAGGCTGTGGATGTCTTGCCGTCGGTACCGGTGATGCCGACACAGAACAGCTCCCGCGATGGATGATCGTAGTAGCGGGCCGCGATCTCGCCGACATGTTGGCGCAACTGCTCAACGGGCCACGCAGGCACGTTCAGTTGCGGCACGTCGACGCCAGGCTCCGGCTCCCACAAGACGGCCGCCGCGCCGTGCTTGAGCGCATCGTCCACATAGTTCAAGCCGTGCGACTCAAAGCCGCTGCAGGCCAGGAACAAACCACCATCCCGCACGCGACGGGAATCGGTCTCGACGCCGCGCACCGACACGCTCAGATCCGTGCCTGACGACACCAGTCCGTCCAGCAATGCCGCCAGCGCCCGCCGAGGTTGAGCCAGTGCCACCATCATGTCGGCGAAGATTGGTCGGTGGAGGCCGTCAACGCCTCCGAAGCGGGCGGCTGAAAGTCAGCCGGGGGAATTCGCAGCAGGCGGGCGGCGCTTTTCATGACTTTGGCGAACACCGGGGCGGCCACGACGCCACCGTAGTAGCCGCCGTGCTGCGGCTCATCGATCACGACCAGACCGACAACCTGCGGGTTGTCGGCCGGGAGCATGCCGGCGAACAGCGCCATGTGGGTGTTTTCGTCGTAGCCGTCGGCCTTGACCTTGCGGACCGTGCCGGTCTTGCCGGCGACTCGGTAACCGGGCACAGCCGCCCGATTCGCCGTGCCGTCCGGCGCCACGACACCTTCCAGCCAGTGGCGTACGCGCTGGGCGTTCTCCACCGACACGACCTGCCGCAGCGGCGGAGGCACCTCATCCAGCTTGACCAGCGACAGTGGCCGCAGTCGGCCGTCGTCAGCCAGACTCGCGTAGGCCCGACCCAGCTGCAGCGCCGTGACCGCAAGCCCATATCCATACGAAGCCGTGGCGGTCGCGATCTCACCCCATTCGGTGAAGTGACGCATCACGCCACTGGCCTCGCCGGGAAACCCGGTCCCGACGGTCTCGGCCAGACCAAAATCGTTATAGGCCGACCACACCCCTTCGGCCCCCACCTGCAAACCGATCTTCGCCGCGCCGACCTGGCTCGATTTGCGTAGGACACCCGCCAGATCCAGCTGCCCGTACCCGCGAAAATCACGGATCTGCAAACGACCGACCTTGTAATACCCGAGGCCGGTTTCGATCTGTGTGCGCCAGTCGATGACGCCCGCATCCATGGCCTGGGCAATCAACAGCGGCTTAACCGTTGAGCCCGGCTCAAAGGTGTCGGTGATGACACGGTTACGCACGCCAGCCGTGCCGATCTCGTCACGCCGGTTGGGATTGAAGCCCGGCTGACTCGCCATCGCCAGCACCTCGCCGGTGCGCGGGTCCAGCAGCAGGACCAAGCCGCCGCGAGCACCCGAGCGGTCCACGGCATCCTTGAGCTCGCGGTAGGCCACATACTGCAGCCGCAGGTCGATCGACAGGTGGAGATCCTCGCCCGGATCGGGTGGCGTGAACTCGGCAAGATCCTCCACGACACGACCGGTGCGATCGCGAATGACACGCCGGCTGCCCGGTGTGCCCTGCAGCCATTCATCGTAGGCCAGCTCCATGCCCTCCTGGCCGCGGTTGTCGATATTGGTCACGCCCACGAGCTGCGAGGCGATCTCACCGGCCGGATAGAAGCGGCGGTATTCACGCTGTAGAAACACGCCCTCGGCATTAACCGCCTGAACACGACGAGCGTCTGCAGGCGCCATATGCCGCCGCAGGTAAACGAAGCGGCGCGACTCTCGGGCCTGAAGAAACGCCCGGAGTTCATCTGGCGCCTGCCCCAGAAGGCGCGCGACCAGCGGTAGCGAGGCGGTATCGGCCAACAAATCTTCCGGCACGGCCCAGACGGACTCGACCGGCGCCGACAATGCCAGCGGCTCGCCACGGCGGTCGCGAATCGCGGCCCGGCCAGCCGGCACCTGCACCGTGCGCTCGAATCGCTTCGCGCCTTCGGCCTCCAGAAAATCCCGGTCGCGGACCTGTAGCTCAAAAGCTCGCCCGACCAGCGCAAACACGCCGAGACCCAGACCCAGCAGAATCACCCTCGCGCGCCACGGCGAGACCGGCTGCGGCTCGGCAGCCTCAACGCGATGATTGTTCCGCGCACGCGTCATGGCGTGACCTCCACGGCGACGAACTCGTCGGGCTCCTGCATGTCCAGCCGTTCCCGCGCGACGCGTTCGACCTGACCGTGTGCAGCCAGCGCGGCTTCTTCAAGCTGCAGCTGCGCCCATTCGGTCTTAAGACGGTCGCGCTCCCAGCTCAGCTCCTGCTGAGCATCAAGCAGTGCCCGACTACGATGCTTGCTCACCGCAACGGCGATGGCTGTGGTCGCAATCAGCGTCGCGATCACAGCAGTACCCCAGCCCCTGCGCATGGCTCACCTCCGCCGGCGGCGTTCAGCCGCTCGCAGGGTGGCGCTGCGCGCACGGGGATTGCTCGCCACTTCGTCCGGGCCGGGACGCAGCTTGCGCACGACCAGATCCAGCTCGGCGGGCGGGCGTGGCGCAGCCGGGACCGGCGGCAGCGGCGGCTCGGCGTAATGGCGCATGAAGCGCTTGACGATGCGGTCTTCCAGCGAATGAAAGGTGATCACTGCCAGGCGCCCGCCATCGGCGAGCACGTCCATGCTCTGCGCCAGACCTTGCTCCAGCGCATCCAGCTCGCGATTGATGTGCATGCGAACGGCCTGAAAGCTGCGCGTCGCCGGATGCGATGCGCCGGGCTTGCGTCGCACGATGCCGTCAATCAACCGTGCCAAGTCTGCAGTTGTCAGGAGCGGCGACTCATCGCGCACGCGGACGATGGCCGCAGCGATGCGGCGAGATTGCCGTTCTTCGCCGTAGCGCCACAGCACATCGGCGATCTCGCGGGCATCCGCACGTGCCAGCCACTGCGCCGCGGTCTCACCGGCAGTGGAATCCATACGCATGTCCAGAGGCCCTTCGCGCATGAAGCTGAATCCACGCTCCGCATTGTCGAGCTGGGGCGAAGAGACACCCAGATCCAGCAACAGACCATCGACGGCGCCGGTCAGCCCGGCATCCGCGACCCACTCGCCCAGAGTCTCGAAACCGCCGTGAACCAGCTGCAGACGCGGATCACCCCGGAACCGCAGCCAGCCCGCCTGGCAGGCCGCCTGATCCTTGTCGAAGGCGATGACACGACCGCCAGGCCCCAACCGCTCCAGCAGGCCCGCGGTATGACCGCCACGGCCAAAGGTGCCGTCGATGTAGCAGCCATCCGGACGCAGCGCCAAGGCATCCAGCGCAGCGTCGTATAGCACCGAAATATGCCGTTCGGCCGCCATCAGTAAACCGTCGATTCGTTGCGTCGAGACCGCCATGTCACAGACTCACCTCGGCCAATGCCGCGTCGAGCTCCTCTGCCGACACGCGTTCGGGGGCCATGGCTTCGCGATAAAGCGGCTCCGACCAGATTTCGAGCTTGTTGATCTGACCCACGATGGCGATGCGCTGTTCCAGCCGAGCCTCGCTGCGCAACTCGGGCGGCAGCAGCATGCGGCCCTGCTTGTCCAGCTCGATGTCCTTGGCGTGGCCGACAATGCGGCGGCGCAGGAATTCGAACGGCTTGGTCGAGGGCAGTGCCTTGAGCTGCGCCTGCACCGAATCCCATTCCGGCAATGGATACAAGACAAGCAGCCTGTCGTCCGGCTTGGCCGGCAACGTGATCTTGAGACGCGCGCCGCACAGCTCGGACAGGGGCTGGCGATAACGTGCCGGCAAGGCCACGCGCCCCTTTGTGTCCATTGTCAGCAGGTCTGTCCCGCTGAAGCTGATCATTGCGTTGCCCTCGTCCCGGTAACCGGGAGGAATTGCTAACCCACAATTCCCCACTTCAAACCATTGGCGGGACTATAGGAGCCACCGCATAGCCCGTCAAGGTGAAATATTGGTTAATAAGCTGTGGGAAACCACAGCTAAAACAGGGGTTTAGGGCATAGCCCTCATCCAAGCCGAGCGGGGAGACATGGACAACAAAACAACGACTTAAGGGCGCATTCTAAAGTGAATGCACAGCGTTTTGAGACGCATTTTGCCTGCGCGGGTGGTGAAAGGTGGGGAATTTTTCCGACAAGCGGTCCCCCAGTGGGGGAAGGTGTCGTTTCAAAGGCAGAAAGAACGGAGTCGGCCGATAAGCCGGGTTCTGTCGAGGGCAATCATTCATCTGGGATCCGCGTCGCCACGGACCTCAAGCAGCCTACCCGGGAACAGCGCGGGCCACGCCTATGGTTCCCCTATTTGGCCTTGCTCCGGGTGGGGTTTACCGTGCCGCTTCCGTTGCCGGTTGCGCGGTGCGCTCTTACCGCACCGTTTCACCCTTACCTGTGCACCACCGAAGTGGGCCATCGGCGGTTTGTTTTCTGTTGCACTGGCCGTCGGCTCACGCCGCCCAGGCGTTACCTGGCACCCTGCCCTATGGAGCCCGGACTTTCCTCCACACGTGAAACGTGCAGCGATTGCCTGGCCGACTCCGGCGCGCATGGTACCGGAAACCGGCAAGAAACCCTGATATCGCCGCTCAATCCGGCGATTGATCCTGCTTGAGCTCCAGGGCACGCTGGTAGAGAGCATTTCGCGGCTGTCCGGAAACGTCGGCAGCGACGCGTGCGGCCTGTTTCGTCGGCAGACTGGCCAGCAAGAGCATCAGCAGCCGGTCAACGTCCACCGTGGACTCGACCGCGGCCAGGGGACATCCGCCGACAACCAGCACCATCTCTCCGCGTATCGCCTCGGGATGGGCCTCGGTCCAATCCAACAAATCCGCCAAGGTCGCGCCTACGAATTGCTCGAAGCGCTTGGTGAGTTCGCGCGCCAGCCAAGCCGGACGGTCAGCACCGAACCGAGCGGCCATGTCGCCAAGGGTTGCCACGATTCGATGCGGCGCCTCGAAAAACACCAGCGTACGTTGCTCATTCCGCAGCGCATCGAGCGCCTGACCGCGGGCGCCGCTCTTGGCAGGCAGAAACCCCTCGAAGGCAAAACGGTCGGTCGGAAGCCCGGTGGCGCACAAGGCCGTCAGAATGGCGCTGGGTCCGGGGACCGGAACCACTTGCACGCCCTGCGCCCGCGCGGCGCGCACCAGACGGAAGCCCGGATCACTCACCAAGGGCGTGCCAGCGTCGGAGATCAACGCAATCGCATCGCCTTGCAGCAGACGGTCGACGAGCCCAGCGACCTGTTCCCGTTCGTTGTGGTCATGCAAGGCGCGCATCGGCACTTTCGAACCGATATGCGCCAGTAGGCGCTGGCTGGTACGGGTGTCCTCGGCGCAGATCAGGCTCACGCCCGACAGCACCGCGCCCGCTCGCGGGGACAAATCCCCCAGATGGCCGATTGGCGTAGCGACCACGTACAGCCGACCGGGCTCGACGGCGAAATCTTCGGGCACTGGGTACACTTCGCACATGAATCTGCGCGCACCTTACCCGATTTGCCTGGCGGCTCTCGCCGGGTTGTTGTTGGCGGCTTGTTCGACGACACCCGTTCCGCCGACGACGCCGACTGTCAACGCACCCACGACCCCGATTGAGGTTCCAGCGGCGGAACGGGCCTCCCGCTTGATGCAGCAGGCATCCGGCGCGGTCGAGCCCCGCAGCAGCGAGCTTCGACTACAGGCCGCCGAGCAGTACATAAAAGCGCAGGACATCAACGCCGCGGTGCGCGCGCTCACCGGCGTGAACGAGCAGGCGCTATCGGCAGACCAACGCGTGTTGCCGGCTATCCTGCGCGCGGAGATGGCCTTGCAGCAGGGGCACCCACTGCCGGCGCTCAACGTGCTGCCGCCGCCGGCCCCAGGCTACCGGCCGGAGTACAACGATCGCATCCAGTCCGCCTACGCGGAGGGCTTGTTCCAGATCGGAGACCTGCCCTACGCGGTGGAAGCGCTGGTGCAGCGCGAGGCCTACCTGACCAACCGCGAGGACATCGCCCGCAATCGCGCCGCGCTATGGGACCGGCTGATGCAGGCACCGCTCGCCCCCAGCATGTTCGAACGGGCTCGGGCGCTGGATTCGACCACCCAGGGCTGGCTGGAACTGGCGCGGCTCGCGCGGTCTGTCTGGGCTGATCCCGATGCTCGCCGCGCTGCGGCCGCAGACTGGCGTCAAACCTTCTTCGGACACCCCGCCGCCGACCAGTATCTTGCCGAGGCCCTGGGCCGTGCGGCCGAGAGCGCAACCCCACCCGCGCGTGTTGCTCTGCTGCTACCGCAGACCGGCCCGTTCGCAGTTCCCGGCCAGGCCGTGCGGGATGGCTTCATGACCGCATGGATGCTCGGCGGCGGCTTTGGCGAGGTTCATGTCTTCGATACGGGCGATGGCGATGTGTTCGCGGTGTTGCAGGCCGCACTCGCGATTTCGCCGGACATCATCGTAGGACCGCTACGCAAGGAGGCCGTGGACACGGTCGCCAGCGCCTCCACCAACGGCATCCCGGTGCTGGCGCTCAACCAGGGAACCGACTCGGCGCGCGCGATCGGCCGCAAGTATCAGTTCGCGCTCAGCCCGGAAGAAGAAGCCCGCCAGATCGCCGACAAGGCCTACGACCTCGGGCTCAAGCGCGTGATCGCCCTAGTGCCGGAATCCGATTGGGGTGCGCGTTCGATGTTTGCCATGAGCGAACGCCTGCAAGCGCGTGGCGGCACGGTGCTCGCGTCACGGACCTATGACCCGGATGCGCGCGACTTCTCCGGCCCGATTCGCGACCTGTTGCAGCTGGATTCCAGTCGCGACCGCCATCGCGAAGTCGCGCGAGCCCTGGGCACACGTCCGCACTTCCAGCCGCGGCGCCGCAACGATGTGGACTTCGTGTTTCTGGCGGCGCCGGCTGAGACCGCGCGCCTGATCAAGCCTCAACTGCGCTTTCACTTCGCCAGTGATCTACCGGTGATCGCGACGTCACAGGTTTATGACGGCCAGGCGGACACCCAGCGCAACGCCGACCTGGAGGGCATTCTCTATCCCGAGATGCCTTGGGTACTGGATGAATCCGGCTCCATCGCAGACATCCGCGAACAGATCAACGACCTGTGGCCCAGCACGCATGCGCGCTTTCCCCGGCTCTACGCGTTCGGCTTCGATGCCTATCGCCTGCTGCCCGTGCTTGCCACCGACGGCATTGCGTCGGGGCCGCTGATCGATTCGGCCACCGGGCAGCTGTACGTCCGTCCCGATGGCACCGTCGGGCACCGGCTACAATGGGCGAAATTCGACCGCGGGGCACCGGTTCCTCTGGACGCCGGTGACGAGATCCCTTGATCGGCCGTCTTCGCCGCGGCGCCGTAGCGGAATCCCGCGCCGAGCACTGGCTGAGCCAACAAGGCCTCAAACCCCACGACCGCAATGTGCGATGCAGGCTAGGCGAGATCGACCTGATCATGCGTGACGGTGCAACCATGGTCATGGTCGAGGTCCGACAGCGCGCAAACGACGCCTATGGCGGCGCAGCGGCGTCGGTCACCGTGCACAAGCAGCGCCGACTGATCGCCGCCACCCGATGGTGGCTTAGCCGACATCCGCAATTTTCCGCGTCCCCCATCCGATTCGATGTGATCGCAATCGACGGTGACGCAGCCCACAACCCGATTCAATGGATTAAAGGTGCGTTCGATGCCGAATGACCCAACGACCGCCGCGCCCCCAGCGTCGCTGCCCTCCGCGTTCGTGGAGGCCTGCAGCCGTGCGCTACCGCCCCGGCGTTTTTCTACCGACCCGGCCGACTGCCTGCCCTACGGTTCCGACAATAGCCGCCGCACCATGCTGCCGCAGGCCATTGCGATTCCCGACACGGCAGAAGAGGTTCAAGCGATCGTCAAAGCCTGCGCAGAGCACCGCATACCGCTGACGACGCGGGGGCGCGCAACCAACACCGTCGGCGGCACCGTGCCCGTCAAGCATGGGCTGGTCCTGTCGCTGGAGCGCATGAACCGGCTGATCCGCATGGCACCGGACGATCGCTACGCCGAAGTTGAACCGGGCATGCTCAATGCCGAATTGCAGTCGATCGCCGGCGAACACGGTTTTTTCTGGCCGCCGGATCCGACCAGCGCGGCCTACTGCTCCATCGGCGGCAATCTGGGCTGCAATGCCTCGGGACCGCGGGCCGTGAAATACGGAACCTGCCGGGAAAACACGCTGGGCATCACTGCGGTTGATGGTCAGGGCCGGCTGCTCAAGACTGGGGTTTACACGACCAAGGGCGTGGTCGGGTACGACCTGACGCGCTTGCTGGTGGGCTCCGAGGGCACGCTGGGCATCATCACCTCAGCCGTGCTCAAGCTCACCCCGGTGCCCGCCAGCAAGGCGACGGTGCGGGCCATCTACGACAGCATCGAAGGGTCGGCCCGCGCGATCGCACGGGTCATGGCGCAGCCCGAGACGCCCTGCGCGCTGGAATTCATCGACCGCAACGCCATCGCCGCCATACGGGCCGGTGCGCGCGGCACCCAGGTCGACCTGCCGGCCAATGCCGCAGCCATGCTGATGATCGAGGTCGATGGTAGCCGGGAGTCACTGAGCTCGGCGATCAGCGCCGTTTCCGACGCCGCCAGCGGCGACGGCCTGGTCGAGCTGCGCCAAGCCACTGATGCCGGTGAGATTGCCGCCCTCTGGGCCACCCGCAAGGCCTTGTCGCCGGCGTTGCGTCACATTGCGTCCAAGAAGATCAATGAAGACGTCGTGGTCCCGGTGTCCAGACTGCCCGAGTTGATCGCCGGCCTAGATGCGCTGGCGGAAAAACACCAGGTTCACATTGTCAATTTCGGCCATGCCGGCAACGGCAACATGCACACCAACCTGCTGGGCGAACCCGAGGACATGGAGCGCATGCATCGCTGCCTGGATGACGTGTTCGATCTGGTGCTGAGCCTGGACGGCACGCTGTCCGGCGAACACGGTGTCGGCATCGAGAAACGGCCGTTTATTGACCGCGAAATACCGGCCGCCAGCCTGGACGTTATGGCGGAGTTGAAACGGGTGTTCGACCCCCACGGCATCCTGAACCCCGGCAAGCTGCTACCTGACCGAATCTAACAACACGCGGGCGCCCAGGCTGCGACGGGAGCGGTGACACGACCCGTCGCCGTATTCACTTGACGACTTTCAGGTGGCCACGCCGGGTGCCCTTGGTGCTCGGGTCGTCGCCAGGGTCGGGGGTTTCAGGCGGTTCGGGCGGTTGGCCGTCAGGCGGCGGCTCGCCATCGTCCAGACCCTGAAGCATCATCCCTTCTCCGTTCTCGCGGGCGTAGATGGCCAGCACAGCCTGAACGGGCACCCAAACGGTCATCGCGCGCCCACTGAAGCGGGCCTCGAAAGAAATTCCGTCGTTCTCCAGGCTCAGCGCTCGCACCGCCGAAGGGCTGACGTTGAGCACAATCTTGCCATCCTGCGCATACCCGGACGGTACCTGGACACCCTCGATCGCGATGTCCACCAACAGGTGGGGCGAGAATTCGTTATCGACGAGCCAGTCGTACATGGCCCGGATCAGATAAGGGCGCCGGGAGGTCGTCACGGCAGCAACCAGCAGGCGGCTAGCACGCAGCTAACCCTGGAACCCTTCTTCGATCTCGGTGAGACTGGCCTTGAAAGCCGGACGCGCGAACAACCGCTGCGCGTACTCGCTCAGATTCTCGGCCGAGGCCGGCATCTTCACGCCCAGCGTATTGAGCCGCCACAGGACAGGCGCCATGGCGCAGTCGACCAGACTCATGTCGGAGCCGAGGAAGTACTTGCGCCGCCCCATGCTGGTCGCCAGGCCGGTGAGCCCGGAGATCAAGGTCTTGCGCGCTGCACGGACCTTCGCTGCCGAGCCATTCTCGATGATGTCCACCATCTTGTAGAACTCGCCGCGGATCTCCTCGATCGCCTGCCGCGCGGCCGCACGCTCTGCGGGGTCGATGGGCATTAACGGCGGATGGGGGAACCGCTCATCGATGTACTCGATGATCGTGCGCACATCGGTCAGGACCAGCTGCCGGTCGATCAGCACTGGCAGTTCGCTGGCCGTATCGACCTTCAAATGCACCAGGTCTTCGTTGTCGTCGCCCGGCCGCAAGAACTCGATGTTCACGTTCGCGAGATTCTTCTCGCGAACTACCACGCGGACCAGATGCGACAACAGTCCAGCCGGTCGGGAAAAAATCGTCAGATACGCGCGACGACTCGCTAGCACGGCACTATCGCTCATGAGCAGGCCTCAATGTACATCCTTCCAGAACTCCCGCTTCAACAACCAGGAGAGGATGAACAGCACGATCAGATACGCAATGACCTTGAAGCCCAGAGCCTGACGGTCCCGCTTGCCGGGTTCGGCCGCATAGGTCAAAAAATTGGTGATATCGCCGACGGCGGCGCGGAACTCAGCCTGCTCCAGCGTGCCCGGCTCAACCTCGACGAAGGCAGGCTCATGACCACCGCCATGGCCGCCTGAGGACTCGCCATGTGACGCGTCACCGCCATGGTGTTCGTCCATCGCCTTCCAGCCTTCGAGCTCGGCGAGCACGTTCGGCATGGACGCGCCAGGCAGGACGACGTTGTTCACGCCCATTGGGCGGGATTCGTCCAGGTAGAAGGTCAGCAGGTAGCTGTAGATCCAACTCGGGCCGCGCGACCGTGCGGTCAGGCTGAGATCCGGCGGCGCCTGACCGAACCAGACCGAGGCCGGCTCGGAGGGCATCGCCGTGTTGATGTGCTCACCCGGCTTGGCGCCGGTGAAGATCAGGTTGTCCGTGAGCAGATCCTCCGGAATCTCCAGATCTTCAGCCATGCGGTTGTAACGCAGGTACTGCAGCCCGTGGCAACCGGAGCAATAGTTCATGAACAGCTTGGCACCACGCTGCAGCGAGGCTTCGTTGCCCAGTTCCGGCGTGTAGCTGTACGGCAGTGCGCCACCACCAGCGGCGAACAGGGGCGCCGACACCAGCAGTGCGACGACGGCAGCAATGCGAGAGATCATCGACTTCATGTCAGTGCGCATCCGTGACTCGTTCCGGAACGGGCTTGGTGGAGTCCAGCTTGGAAATAATGGGAAGACCCAGGAAGAAGGCGAAATAGATCACCGTGCCAATCCGCGCGAGCAGAATCTTGGACTCGGTCGTCGGCTCCGTCCCCAGCCAGAACAGCATGATCACAGCCACCGTGAAGATCGCCAGAGCGATCTTGAAGATCGGCCCCTTGTAGCGAATCGACTTGACCGGACTGCGGTCCAGCCAGGGCATGAAGAACAGGATCAGCACGGCGCCGCCCATGATGATCACGCCGCCCAGCTTCGATGGCACCGCCCGCAACATCGCGTAGAAGTGGGCGAAATACCACACCGGTGCGATGTGATCCGGTGTCACCGCCGGATTCGCCTCTTCGAAGTTCGGCGCCTCAATGAAGTAGCCGCCACCCTCAGGCATGAAGAACAACACGACCGAGAATAGGATCAGGAAGAACACCGATCCCATGATGTCCTTGACCGTGTAATACGGATGGAACGGAATGCCGTCTTTCGGGATGCCGTTCTCGTCCTTGACCTTCTTGATCTCGACGCCATCGGGGTTATTGGAACCCACCTCGTGCAGCGCCATCAGATGCGCCACCACCAGGCCGACCAGCACAAAGGGCAGTGCCACCACGTGCAGGGAGAACAGACGATTGAGCGTCGCGTCCGAAGGAACGTAGTCGCCCTGGATCCAAACCACCAGATCGGGCCCGATGACCGGAATCGCGCCGAACAGCGAGATGATCACCTGCGCGCCCCAGTAGGACATCTGCCCCCAGGGCAGCACGTAACCCATGAACGCCTCGGCCATCAGGCAGACATAGATCAGGCAGCCGAAGATCCAGATCAGCTC
>Ga0208330_1000045_pt1 | contig 80010 bp, 72 predicted proteins | sample DeeseametaMP1896_FD_184180 | JGI IMG/M metagenome (GOLD analysis project Ga0208330, IMG submission 184180) | Marine microbial communities from the Deep Pacific Ocean - MP1896 (SPAdes) | ecosystem: Environmental > Aquatic > Marine > Oceanic | place: East of Hawaii, North Pacific Ocean | collected... | reverse complement strand
TCGATTTGCAGACGGACTTGTTGGGGGAGTTTGATGTCAGCGCTGGCGATGTTGGTTTTGAGTTGTTCCATCGTGGTTGCGCCGATGATGTTGCTGGTGAGGAAGGGTCGGCTGTTGATCCAGGCCAGTGCCATTTGCGCGGGGTCGATGCCGTGTTCGCGGGCGAGGTGAACGTACTGGCTGACGGTGCGCTCGGCGATGTCGCCGGTATAGCGCTTGAAGCGTTCGTAAAGGGTGAGGCGCGCGCGAGCGGGCAGGGCGTTGTTGAGGTATTTGCCGCTGAGGGTGCCGAAAGCCAGCGGCGAGTACGCGAGCAGGCCGACCTGTTCCCGATGGGCGAATTCGGCGAGTCCCACTTCGAAACTGCGATTGAGCAGGTTGAACGGGTTCTGGATGGACTGCAGCCGCGGCAGGCCCTGGCTGTCGGACAGGCGCAGGTACTCCGCCACGCCCCATGGGGTTTCGTTCGAGACGCCGATGTGCCGGATCTTGCCGGCCTGGACGGCCTTGTCCAGCGCGGTGAGGGTTTCGTCGATTGGCACGCCGCTGTGTGCGCTGGCGGTGTAGCCCAGCTTGCCGAAGTAGTTGGTCGAGCGTTCTGGCCAGTGGACCTGGTAGAGGTCGATGTAGTCGGTTTGCAGGCGTTGCAGGCTGGTGTCGATGGCGGCTGCGATTTGGGCTGAATCCAGCCTTGGGCCGTTGCGTATCCAGTCCATCTGGCCCGGGCCGGTAACCTTGGTGGCGATGATCAGGTCGTCGCGCCGGCCACGCCTGGCCAGCCAGCTGCCGACATAGGCTTCGGTGCTGCCCTGTGTTTCGGCGCGCGGCGGCACGGGGTACATCTCGGCCGTGTCGATAAAGTTCACGCCCTGCGATGTGGCGTAGTCGAGCTGTTCGTGGGCTTCGGCTTCCGAGTTTTGCTCGCCGAAGGTCATGGTGCCGAGGCAGATGACGCTGACGTTGAGGTCGGTGCGACCGAGGGGGCGGGTTTCCATGATCAGGCTCTCTCATTCACCAGGTGGGTGGCGCGCAGGTCCAGCAGGCGCTGCACCATGGGCTCGAGCACGCGTTCCATCGCGTTCTGCATTTGTGCGCCGGGGACGACCAAGGTGTTCTCGCGTGACATGAACGCACCGGGCATGGAGTTCACCAAGTGGTCGATGTCCAGCGGCGCGCGATAAACCCGGGCGAAGTGGACGACCACAAAGCTCTCTTTGTTCGACGGCACGTGGGCCGCGTGAAACGGGTTTGATGTATCGACCAGCGGCACGCGCTGAAAATTCACGTCGGTGCGCGAGAACTGCGGGACGACGTAGTTCACGTAGTCCGGCATGCGGCGCAGGATGGTTTTGGCGACATCTTCGGGCTTGTAGCCACGCTCCCGCGTGTCGCGGTCAATCTTCTGAATCCACTCCAGGTTGATCGTTGGCGTCATGCCGATCATCAGATCAACGTACTGCGCCACATTCACCCGTGGCGTGATCACGCCGCCGTGCAGGCCTTCGTAGAACAGCAAGTCCGTGTCGGGGGGGAGCTGTTCCCAGTCGGTGAAGGTGCCGGCGTCTTGGCCGTGGGCGGCGGCCTCTTCGTCGGTGTGCAGGTAGCGGCGGCGCATGCCTGACCCGTCGTCAGAGTACTGCCGAAACAGGGCTTCGAGCTTGTCGAAGTGGTTGGAGGCCGGCCCGAAATGGCTGAAGTTCTCGCCGCGGATGCGGGCGCGCTGAATCGCTGCCTGCATTTGCACGCGGTCGAAGGCATGGAAGCTGTCGCCTTCGATATTGGCGGCGCGTACGCCCAGGCGCTGAAATATCTTGGCGAAGGCCTGGCTGGCCGTGCTGGTGCCGGCGCCGGATGAACCGGTGACGGCAATGATGGGATGCCGCTCAGACACGCCTGTAGTCGAAATCGGCGATCGTGTGGCCGAGCCGTAGTCCGCGGCGTTCGAACTTGGTCTCGATGCGGTCGTCGGCCGTGGGCATCTGCTGGCCGATCCCGTTGACGTTTTCGAACGCGGGATGGGCATCGCAAACCGCGAGCATGTGTTCGGCGTAGTCCGCCCAGTCCGTGGCCAGCCGCAGTCGGGCGCCGGTGCCCATGCGGCCGGCGAGCATGTCCAGAAAGGCCGGCTGGATCAGGCGGCGCTTGTGGTGGCGGGCCTTGTGCCATGGGTCGGGGAACAGCACGTAGAGGCTGTCGATCCATGGTGTCATGGCGGACTGCGCCAGGGTTTCGGCGGCATCGTCCGTGCTCACTTTCAGGTTGACCACACCAGCCTTGTCGGCGCGGTCCAGGAGACGGCCGACACCGGGGCGGTGCACCTCGAAGCCCAGAAAATTGCGTTCGGGGTGTTGTTGGCAGGCCGCGAGCAGGTTTTCGCCGTCGCCGAAGCCGATCTCCAGGGTGAGTGGCGCGGGGCGCTCGAATAGCTGTGCGGGGTCAGCGAAGGCCTCGGCCGCTACGCCGTAGCGCGGCATCAGTGCATCCAGCGCGCGGGACTGCGCCGGGGTCAGCCGGCCTTCGCGGCGAACAAAGCTGCGAATACGCCGGTGGTAGGCCGGTGTGTCTGAGTCCGACATGCGACGAGATGCCGAATCGCTCATTCAATGATGTCGGTGAGTGGGGAGGATGCACTCGCGTAGCGGCGTCGCGGCATGCGACCGGCGCGAAAGGCGAGGCGTCCGGCTTCGATGCCAAGCTTCATGGCGCGGGCCATCATGACCGGGTCGCGGGCCTCGGCAATCGCCGTGTTCATCAACACGCCGTCGCAGCCCAGCTCCATGGCGATGGCGGCGTCCGAAGCCGTGCCGACGCCGGCGTCGACCAGGATCGGCACGCTGGCGTTTTCGATGATGCTCAGCAGGTTGTAGCGGTTCTGGATACCCAGGCCCGAGCCAATCGGTGCGGCCAGCGGCATCACCGCCACGCAGCCCATGGCTTCCAGGCGCTGGGCGACGATGGGATCGTCAGAGGTGTAGACCATGACGTCGAATCCGTCATCGACCAGCTCTTGAGCGGCCTGCAAGGTGGCGGGCACGTCGGGGAACAGGGTTTTGGGGTCACCCAGCACTTCGAGCTTGACCAGCTTGTGGCCGTCCAGCAGTTCGCGCGCGAGCTGACAGGTACGCACGGCATCCTTGGCGGTATAGCAGCCGGCGGTGTTGGGCAGGATGGTGAACTCGTCCGGTGGCACCACATCCAGCAGGTTGGGTTCGTCCGGCGATTGACCGATGTTGCTGCGGCGAATCGCCACGGTGACGATCTCGGCGCCGGAAGCGCGGATTGCTTCGCCGGTTTGTTCCATCGACGCATATTTGCCAGTGCCGACCAGCAAGCGCGAGCGATAGCTGTGACCGGCAATGGTCAGGGCGTCTGATATCTGTTCGTCGGTACCGAAAGCCATGCGTTTGTCGTTGTTCAATGGGGCGGCCACTTTGGCAGAACCGCAGGCCCGTGTGCAGTTCCTGGCGTCGGGCGCCGGTTCAACCGCCGCCGATTGCCTGCACGATTTCGATGGAATCGCCCGGCTGTACCTGATGCGAGGCATGCGCGCTGCGCGTCACGATGCGGCCGTTGACCTCGATCGCCAAGCGTTTGCCTGCCAGCCCCAGCCGCTCGACCAGATCCTGCAGCGTGCAGCCGTCGGGCGCGTCAAAGGCTTGGCCGTTGAGGCGGATATCCATGGTGCCAATTCTAACCGATCGGCTCTCCCGCCAGCCGCCGACATGAAAAAGGCCCGGTGGGTGCCACCGGGCCTCGGGTGATGCGTGCGGGACTGTTGCCTGCGATCAATCCGTCCTGACCGCGTAGGACTGCACATGGACATGGTCCAGCAACTGATCCGGCCGTACCGACGCCACCTGCTTGTTGGCGCCACGGCGGATCACGCCGAGCTTGACGGATTCACCGGTGGCCACGCGCTCGAGCTGCTGGATCACGTCACGTGGTCGCTTGACCGTCTGGCCGTTGACCGATTGGATGACGTCGCCCGGCTCGAGGTCCATCGTGCGGCCGGTGCCGGATGCGACGACCAGCACGCCGACCTGGGTGCCGAAGTAGCTGCCCAGTTCCTTGTTCAGTTGCGCCAGCGTCAAACCGCCGCCGACGTTGGCGACCTCGGCAGACGGCGGAAGGCCGGGCGTCGGCGGGCGCGGTGCAGCGGGCGGGTCGATCCGGATCACGCGTCGGCCTTCGCCCAGATCCTGCAAGTCCATGACCAGGCCCTGTGGGCATTGCACGTCGTCGGTGTCAGAACCGAACAGGTGAATGCCCGGCACCGGAGGAGCGGGCGGGGCAGCCGCCACGGCGGCGCTGGGCCACGAGAGGTCATCGGTCTTGACCGTGAGCTGTTTGCGCTTGCCACTGCGGATGATGCTGACATCGACTTCATCGCCCGGTGTCAGTTCTTCCATGAAGGCCGATAGTTCTTTGAGTGCCTTGTTGCCTTCAAAGCGTTGTCCGTTGGCGGCGATGATGATGTCGCCGGCATGCATGCCGGCTTTTTCTGCCGGCCCGCCGGGTGTCACGCCGTTGATATGGACGCCTGATTCATCGTCGGCCGTGCGCACGGTGACGCCCAGCATGGCGCGCTTGCGCCCGCCCAGCAGGCGATAGGCGAAGGCTCGTGGCGCGTTGGCCTGGTGCTTGAGCGACAGCTCCGCCAGCCGTTCGGCCGCCAGTTGCAGTTCCTTCTCGGCATGTTCCAGCGCGCGTTCCGCGCTCTTGATCTCGCGTTCGATCTCCACGCTGCGGTGTTCCGAGATTTTGGCGTGGCGCTCGACCACCTCGGCGCGGCGCTCCTCCAGCTCGGCGCGAGCCTCGGCCCATTCGGTCTCGTGATCGCCGGCGGTCGCTTTCGGGCTTAGCGACAACGCGGCCACGGTCAGGCCGAGGGCCAGCCAGCTGGCCGGATGGGCGGCGAGACGCGGGGCCAGCCGCGTGATCGCCAGTGTCGGGATGGTGTTGTTTTTGTTCATAGCGGGACCTCGTAAGCAGCGGTCCGGAGTCCGGGGTCGGTTTGGGGTGTGGCGACCAGCGCTGACATCAGCTGGACGCGGTTGCGCCAGAGCGCGAGTTCTTCCGGCGAGCCCGGGGCGGCGGCGTTGAGCTGTACATCGATCATCGCCAGGCCACCTTCGAGACGGGCGATGCGTTGCGCCTCATTGCCGCCCGTTAGCGCCACCTTGCGCTGCCGCCACTGGTGCTCCAGCGCCTGTGACTGCGCGATGAGTGTGGGCAGCGGGTTGGGGGAGGTGCTGGCCTGGTCGCTGGCCTGCAGGTCATCCGAGCGAACCGTCGGAATCGCTGCGGGTTCAGACCACAATGCAGCGACGAGAACGGTGACACCCGCGACCGTGGCGGCCGCTGCGAGCAACGGCCGATGCAGGCGACGACGACGGCGCTGCTGGAACTGTTCCCACCCGTCGGATGGGGGCGAGCAGGCGGCCAAGGCCTGCAGCCGCGAGTTCAGCTCGCGCTCAAAGGCTTCAGACATGGCTGATTCTCCGATGGTTGAGAAACCGTACTGGGCGCAGGCGGCAGGGCATCCGGGTGCAGGATGCCGCGCAGCTTGGCGTGAGCACGGGAGAGTTGGGATTTGGAAAAGCTGGGCGTTTTGCCCATCAGGTCGGCGATTTCGGGGTGGGTGTAGCCCTCGACGTGATAAAGCCACACCACCGCGCGAGCCGTATCGGGCAGCAGGGTTAGTGCCTGTTCCAGCAAGCTGTCGTCGCTGTCAGGCGCTGCCGCGGCTTCATGTGCCTCCGGAATCAGCACCGTCCAGCGCTTGCGCTTGCGTAGCACCTGCAGGGTTTCGCGGACGGCAATCTGGCGCAGCCAGCCCCAGAACGGCGAGTCCCCCCGAAACGTCTTCACCTTGGCGAAGGCGCGCATGAAGGTGTCCTGCGTGATGTCGGCTGCCAGATGGCTGCAACCCGACATCCGGCTGGCCAGATCGAAGACCGGGCGCTGGAACGTCCGATAAATCGATTCCTGGGCGCGCAGGTCGCCGCGCTTGAGCGCGGCCAGCGTCAGCTCGGAAATCGGGATGTCAAATCGACTGCTCACAACCCCAGGATGCCGTGTGTTGAGAAAGGGTCGCGCTCACTGGCCGGCGGCCACCAACGGTGTTCGTGGGGCGACAGGCGGCCCACCTGGAACCCGGCTCAGATGCCGGTTAAGCCTCGCAACACCCACCACACCAGACCGTTGACCAGAAAACCGATGATGGTCACGCCCACCGCCCGGCCGGTGCTGCGATAGTCCAATGCCTGACGCACGGCGACCACGGTGGTCGCAATGGTCCACAACGTGGCCACCAGATACACCAGACCGCCGACCAGCGGCAGGAATCCGAAGACCCGGAGCAGTCCCGGTCCCTGCGCAAAGCCCAAGGTTCGCATCAGCTCGCCGACATCGGCGCGGGTGCCGGATTCCGGCAGCAGTTTAGCGCCGACGACATAGATCACGGCTGCCCAGACGATCCAGCCCAGCAGCGCGCTGAGTGCGGCGATCAGCAGCGTGGCGAACCCACCGGCCGCGAGCAGCCCGAGGCCGGAGGCGATGACCACGAGAAGGACCACGCCGGCCGCTTGGCCGGTGGCGCTGCGGTCGCTTTCGACCTCTTCGTAGGTCGCCACGTCGAGTTTCGCGGCGCCGACGATGCGTTGAACAAATCCCTGTGCCATGTCACTGCTCCTGGTTGTCGAGAATCGCCTCGATCTGATCCATCACACTGTTGAGTTTGCGGAACACGGCTTCGTAGGGGGCCGCGGTCGTCATGTCCACGCCGGCGGCGACCAGCAGAGCATGCGGATCGTCGCTGCCGCCCGCCCGCAGCATGTTGAGGTAGGCGTCGCGCGCCTGGGTGTCTCCGGCGAGAATCTTCTCCGCAAACGCCGCGCCGGCAGTGATCGAAGTCGCGTACTGGTAGACGTAGAAATTCCGATAGAAATGCGGGATGTAGGCCCACTCGATATGGAAGGTGGGGTCAATCGTCAGCACGCCTTCATCGTGGCCGTGGTAGCGCTTGAGGATGTCGCCATACATCTCCGACAGCCGCGCACCCGACAGCGGCGTGCCGTCGGCAAAGGCTTCATGCACCTGCAACTCGTATTCGGCGAACATGGCCTGACGGAAGAAGGTGCCCCGCCATTGCTCCAGCAGGAAGCCGAGGTAATAGAGCTTCTCGTCGTCGGTCGTGGCGACCTGCATGCGGTCATCGACCAACAGCACCTCGTTCACGGTCGAGGCGATCTCGGCCAGGAAGATCGGGTAGCGCGCCGTTTCGAACGGCTGGGTTTCTGACGACAGCATGGTGTGCACCGCATGGCCCCATTCATGCGCCAGCGTCGAAACCGATTCGAAGTCGTCGTTGTAGTTCATCAGCACATAGGGATGCACCCCGTAGGCCGATCCGGACATATAGGCTCCAGAGACCTTGTTCTCACGGGGATACAAATCCATCCAGCGCGCGCTCAGCCCTTCGGACAGCTTGGCCACGTAGTCTTCGCCCAACGGCGCCATCGCCGTGACAACCAAAGGCTTGGCTGACGCGATCGGGTAGTCGGTTTCCAGTTCCACCAGCGGCGGGTAGATGTCGTAGTACTCGATCTGGTCGATGCCCAGAATCCGCTCGCGCAGCGTTAGATACCGGTGCAGGGTGTCCAGGTTGTCGTTCACCTGCTTGACCAGATTTCGGTACACGGCTTCGGGCACGTGGGTGCCGCCAAGAGCGGCCGCCAGCGTGCTGTCGTACTTGCGTGCATCAGCGAAGAACTTGGCCTGTTGCAAATGGGCGTGGAAGGTTTCGCCCATGGTTTGCTCGTAGTCCTGCCACGTGGACCAGAAGGCCTCGAAAACCTGCTTGCGGTCGTCCCGATCGGGCACCTGCCGGTATTTGGTGTATCCGGATTGCGACAGACGGACGGATTCGCCGTCGGACAACTCGATGGTCGGCCACGGAATATTGGCGTTGGCGAGCACTCGGTAGATCGCCGACGGCGTGCCGCCCATCGCGCCGGCCGAGGCCAGCAGGGATTCGCGCTGCGGGTCGAGCACGTGAGGAGCTTGGCGCAGGGTGACTTCGAGCAGGCGGTCGTAGCGTGTCAGCCGTGGCAACCGCTTTTTGAAGTCGTCGATCGTATCGGCGCCCAGTGCGATCAACTCTGGCGCCATATAGCTCGTCACCTCGCTGAAACGCGTGTACAGGCGCCGAACCTGCTGCCGCATTTCCAGCGGGATCGACTGGCTGGTGTCCTGATCGGCCAGCAGGCTGGCGTACACGCCCACGCGGTAAAGCCGCTTCAGGGCGGTGTGGTAGCGCTCGAGGCAGGTGTTCAGACCCTTGGGATTGCCCAGCCGGCCCTCGCATTCGGCCAGCGCGTCGAAGTAGTCCTCGACCTCGTTGCGCTCTGCATTCCAGGCCGACACATTCGGGAACAGGTCACGCAAATCCCAGCGGTTGGGGTCGTCGGCGGGTTCGGCCGCGATGGCGGCGGAGCTGACCGCCAGGAAAACCAGGGCAAGCCCCGAGGTGAAACGGTGAAGTCGAACGCGCATGCCATTCCCCTGAAAAGCGTTGCGTCGACTCTGATTCCGAGAGCCGGTGGCGTCAAGGCGATGCTAAACTCGCGCGCCATTTGCCTGCCGATTCGCAACCGATTTCCGTTATGGCCGAACACACTGTTCTCGTAGTAGGCGGCGGAGGCCGCGAGCATGCACTGGCCTGGAAACTGGCCCAGTCGCCCAAGGTGGATCGGGTGCTGGTGGCGCCGGGCAATGCCGGCACCGCGACCGAACCGCTGTGCGAGAACGTGCCCGTGGCCGCCGATGACATCGACGGGTTGCTGGCGCTGGCCGATCGCGAAGCCGTGGCACTGACGGTGGTCGGTCCGGAAGCCCCGCTGGCAGCCGGTATTGTCGATCGTTTCCGTGATGCAGGATTGCGGTGTTTCGGTCCGACCCAGGCCGGCGCGCAGCTGGAATCCAGCAAGGCGTTCGCCAAGGCCTTCATGCAGCGCCATGGCATTCCGACGGCGGCCTACGCCGAATTCACGGACACCGAAGCCGCGCTGGCCTACCTGCGTGAGCAGGGCGCGCCGATTGTCATCAAGGCGGATGGCCTGGCGGCGGGCAAGGGCGTGGTGGTAGCCCAGGATCTGGCCGAGGCCGAAGCCGCCGTGCGCGACATGCTGGACGACGGCAGTTTCGGTGCGGCCGGTGCTCGCGTGGTGATCGAGGAGTTCCTGCCGGGCGAGGAGGCGAGTTTTATCGTCATGGCGGCCGGCCAGGCGGTGGTCGAATTCGCCTCGTCGCAGGATCACAAACCCGCGCTGGATGGCGACCAGGGCCCGAACACCGGCGGCATGGGAGCGTACTCGCCCGCGCCGGTGGTGACGCCAGCCATCCACGAGGCCATTCGGCGCGAGGTGATCGACCGCGCGCTGGCCGGTTTCGCGGCCGACGGCATCGAATATCTCGGTTTTCTCTACGCCGGCCTGATGGTGGACGATGCGGGCAACATCAAGGTGCTGGAATTCAACTGTCGGCTGGGTGATCCGGAAACCCAGCCGTTGCTGATGCGGCTGGATAGCGATTTGTTCGACCTCTGCCTGGCGGCCGTGGACGGCCATCTCGGCCTGATGAGCGCGCGCTGGAATCCACAGGCCGCACTGGGCGTGGTGATGGCCGCCGGCGGTTATCCCGGCGCCTACGACAAAGGTCTTCCGATCCAGGGGTTGGCCGCGGCTGCGGCCTCGGGTGCCAAGGTGTTTCACGCCGGCACGGCGCAGAACGACGAGGGTGACATCGTCACCTCGGGCGGGCGCGTGCTGTGTGTGACCGCGCTGGGCGACGATGTGGCGGCGGCGCAACAGGCCGCCTACGCGGGCGCTGATCGCATCACCTGGGACAAGGTGCATCTGCGCCGCGATATCGGCGCCAAGGCGATTGGGCGCTAGGGCAGGGGGCGCATGACGCTGCTGGCGGTTGTTCTCGTTCTGCTGCTCTGGGCGGGGCATCGTCGCGCCCGTCTGATCGAGCGCTCCTGTCCTCCCGTTGGCACGGTTCGTCGGCTCGATGGCCACGATGTGCATGTGGTGGAGGCCGGTAGCGGCCCGCCGCTGATCCTGCTGCATGGGGCCAGTTCCAATCTGCGTGATTGGACGGAAAGCATTCTTCCCATCCTGGCCCGCGAGTTCCGCGTCATCGCCATTGACCGGCCGGGACTGGGCCACAGTGCCGGTACCGGCGCCTGGCTCAATCCCAGCGATTTGGCGGATTTCGTGTTGAATGTCGCCGAGGAGCTGGGCGCCGAGGCGCCCGTGATCGTCGGCCATTCATGGTCGGGTTCGGTCGTGCTCGCGGCCCTGACGGATCAGCCGGATCGCGTCGCCGGCGGTATCAGCCTGGCCGGTGTGGCCAGCCATTGGGTGGGCGGCATTGGCTGGGCAACGCATGTCGCGCGCGTACCGATTCTGGGGCAGCTGTTTTGTCATACGGTCGTGCCGCTACTGGGCCCGTCGCTGATGCCCGCCGCGATCGCGAAGATCTTCCGTCCGAATGCCGTTCCGGACGGCTATGCTGAACGCATCGGCGCCGCGCTGGCCGTGCGGCCCCGGGCGTTTTGGTCCAACGCGCGCGACTTGGTGCGGCTGAACGCTTATCTTCAGGCGCAAAGCACCCGCTATCCGACGATTCGCCGGCCGTTGTTGGTCATGCATGGCGAATCTGACGCTATCGTTCCATTTTGGAACCATGGTCAGCGCCTGGCGGCATTACTGCCCGATGCCGAGGTTCAAATGTTGCCGGGGCTCGGCCATGCTCCGCACCATGTCGAGCCCGACGCCATCGCGGGACGCATTGCGGATTTCGCGCGGCGTTGTTTCGACAACGCGGCAGCGCCGGGGCAACTTGGCGGCGGGAATAGATCAGTGTTTCCCTAGGGCAGCAAGACGCCCCGGCACTCTTTATTCGACGAGGACTCGATTCAGGATGAGCATGAGTCTGCTCGATAGCGCCTTGAGGCGCGCTCAGGTCCGCAAGGCCGGGGAAATCACCCTGATCGTCTTCGACGGCCTTGGTGCCGTGGCGACGGATTCGCTGGCATTTCGTTCCGCCGAGCGCTGGGCTTTTTCGCGCATCTCGTCCGGCAACATCGTGCGTGACCGCGGCACGTTTCTGGAGCGCCTGGAGACGGCCATCGTCCGTCGTGGGACGTCCATCACCACCTCTCACGGGACGTCACGTGCCGTGGCGGGTCTGGCGAAAAAGATGACGCAGGCCGGCTATAGCCTGACCGAGTGGTCCATTCCGCAGGCTGCGAAGGACATTCTCGACCCTCCGGACGAGGCGAAGGACAAGAAAAAGGACAGCGACGAGGCGCCGGCGCAAGCGAGCCCCGCTGACGACGACCCCACGCCGATCGAGGTGCAGCGGCGCAAGGACACGCTGGACCGCGGCAGCATCGACCGCGCGCTGGACGATTGACCCCCGTCGCGGCCGGCGGCGAACCCTGCGAAAATCCCCCCATGCAGATCGGCCCACATTCCATAGAACCCGCTCTGGTGCTGGCGCCCATGGCCGGCGTGACCGACAAGCCGTTTCGGCAGCTTTGCCGGCGTCTGGGCGCCGGCCTGGCGCCGTCGGAGATGCTCAGCGCTGATCCCGGGTTGTGGGATACGCCCAAGTCGCGTGCGCGCATGGACCATCGCGGCGAGTCTGGTCCGATTTCGGTCCAGATCGCCGGCTATGACCCCGCCATGATGGCCAACGCAGCGCGACATAACGTCGCCCATGGTGCCGATATCATCGACATCAACATGGGTTGTCCGGCGAAGAAGGTCTGCAAGCGGGATGCGGGCTCCGCGCTGATGCGGGATGAGCCGCTGGTGGCAGGCATTCTCGAAGCCGTGGTCGAGGCCGTGCCGGTCCCCGTGACCTTGAAAACGCGGACAGGCTGGTGTGCCGAGCATCGCAACGCCGTTCGAATCGCGCAGATCGCCGAACAGGCCGGTATCGCTGCGATCGCCATCCACGGTCGCACGCGCGACCAGAAATACAACGGGTTGGCAGAGTACGACACGATTCGCGCCGTTAAGAACGCGGTGACCATTCCGGTGTTCGCCAATGGCGATGTCGACTCGCCCCAAAAGGCGCAAGAGGTTCTGCGTGTGACCGGCGCCGATGGTTTGCTGATCGGCCGAGCGGCGCAGGGACGGCCCTGGATCTTCCGCGAGATCGATCATTTTCTACGCACGGGTGAGACGCTGCCGGCGCCGCCATCCGGGCAAATCGGCGGCTGGCTCAGCGAGCACCTCGACGGCCTTTACACGCTATATGGCGAGCGTCGCGGTGTGCGCGTCGCGCGCAAGCACATCGGCTGGTATGCCGACGGCCACCCCGACCAGGCCCGCTTTCTCAAAACGGCGATGACGTTGGAATCTGCCCGTGAGCAACTGGCTGCCGTGCGCGGTTATTTTGGTCTGGGTTGTGGGGTGGCAGCGGTCGCCGCTTAGCGCGGGGCCAGATCGAGCGTGACCGGCGTGCCGATGCCGAGTCCGGCGGCTTCCACAGCCGAGCCCTGATTGACCGCAAGTTCGACGAAACCATTCGAGTTCAGGTACCAGAGTGGCTCGCCCGGTGCCCGATCACCAAAGGTGCTGGCGTGGCGAAACCGCGTCTGTTCCGCTTGGATTTGCGCCGTGGATTCCAGCTGGCGCAGTCCGGTCCAGGCATTGCCAAAGCCGTCTGCATAGATGATCTGCGCCGGCGAGCCGGAGGCATCGCGGCTCGGCGCCGGCACCGGCGAATGGTCCGGCCAGTCGCCCTGCGCGAGCCGGACCGCCGCGGGTGCGAACAGGTCGCGGCCATGAAAGCTGGCCGAGAGCCGTTCCGGCACCCAGTCCAGCGCCCACCAGCGGGCGTTCTGTTCCTGTTCGGCCACGCGATTCAGCAGGCCGTTGTCCGGCCCCACGAACAGGCGGCCACCTGCGCGCAGGATGACCGGGCGGCGGCGCGTGCCAACACCGGGGTCGATCACGGCGCAGACCACGGCGTCCTGGGGCAGGCGCTCTACCAGTGCCGCCAGCAGCCAACCGGCGGCGATAGGCGAAAAGGCCGGCGCATCGTGCATCAGGTCGAAGACCGGGACATGCGGGCCCCAGCGGTGGGCGGCCAGGCGTAGCTGCCCGACATAAGGTCCGTCGAAGCCGAAGTCGGTAAACAGCACGACAGGCCGCATGTCAGGTCGTGGCCTCGAACGCCGGAAACAACAGCGTCACGATCAAGCCATGCGGTTGGGCGGCCTGCGCCTGTACCTGCCCGTGGTGCGCCCGGGCGACGCGGTCGACCAGTGCCAGGCCCAGGCCGTACCCGGTGCCATGGCCGTCTCCGCCCCGCCAGAACGGCTCGAAGACGCGCGGCAACTGACCGGGGGCCACACCGGGACCGTCGTCTTCAACCGCCATGCGGATGCCGTCCGGCGTGCGGCCCAGATGCACGCGAACACGCGTGTTGGCGTAGCGCAGCGCATTGGAGATCAAATTGTCCAGCGCACGATCAATCAATCGTATGTCCACTTGGGCGTCCAGCCGGTCCGGGGTTTTGATGTCCAGCCGAATGTCTCTTTCGTCCGCAAGAATCCCGTGGCGTTCCCCGGCATCCCGGCACAATTGGGCGAGGTCGGTGGATTCACGCTGAATGCGGCTGTGCTCCGACACCTGCTCCGGATCGAGCCTGGCGAAGGTCAGAATCTCCTCCACCAGGTCATCGATGCGGTCCACCTCGGCATCGCAGCGATCCAGCGCATCCGGTCGCTGGGCGCGGGCGAGTTCCAGTGCCAGACGCATCCGTGCCAGCGGCGAACGGATCTCGTGGGACACATCGTGCAGCAGGCGATCACGGTCGCGAACAAGCGTTTCGATGCGGGCGGCCATGGAGTCGAAATCACGGGCAAGGGCGGCGATTTCATCCTGACCACTCCGGTGCTCGGGCGCGACCCGCGTGCCCAATTCGCCGCCCGCAAAGCGTCGTACAGCCTGCTGGATGCCTCGGACGGGGCGGGTCAGCCGGCGCGCTACCCACCAGGCCACCAAGGTGATAACCAACAGCGAGAGCACCAAGTGCAGCCCCAGCGCCAGCCCCGGCGAGACCGGTCGCTCTCCCGGCATCTGGACCGCGACTGCGGTGACCTGATCGCCATCGGGCTCGGTCACGGGTGCGATAACGGCCAGCCCGCCGCGGGGCAACCGCAGTTTGCCCGCCGGCGCGTTCATGATCTCGTTGCGCAGCGATTCCAGTTCCGGTGGCAGTGGGCGTGAGCCGCGAATGATGACCAGCCGGTAACCGCGTTCACGCAGGCGCCGATGCAGCTCGCGTGTCGCGGCGCGGCCCCGGTATTGTGCGGCGGTGACGGCATCAGCCAGTTGCTCGGCATCCAGCGCGGACCAGGCGCGGTAGGCATTGATGCGCTGGGTGACGAAAACGCTGATCAACAGTGTCACCACCAGCGCGAGCCAGAATGCCATCAACAACCGGAGCGTCAGGCTACCCCTCATCGTGTTCCACCAGCGCGTAGCCGGCGCCGCGGACGGTGTCGATCCGCAGCCCGGCCTCGGCGTCCGTGAGCTTCTTGCGCAGGCGGCTCACGTGGACGTCCACGGCGCGGTCGTAACGCTCCAGGCTGCGCCCCAGCGCCTGTTCGGTGAGCGCTTCGCGGGAGATGACATCACCCGGCTGCGACAAAAAGCTGCGAAGCATTTCGAACTCGGCGGCCGTCAAGTTAAGCGGTGTCGTGCCGCATCGCACCGACCGCCGGCCCGTGTCCAGCTCCACACCGGCGAGGCGTAGCGTCTCCGGGGCGGCGCGCGGGCGGGGCTGGTGGCGGCGGAGCAGGGCTCGCAGCCTGGCCACCAGTTCGCGCGGCATGGCCGGCTTGGGCAGGTAGTCGTCGGCGCCCAGCTCCAGGCCGATAATGCGGTCCAGCGGTTCGCCGCGGCCGGAGAGCATTAGCACGGGCAGATCCCACCCCGCTCGGATCTGTGAAAGCGCGTCCAGCCCGGTCATGCCGGGGAGCATGACATCCAGCACCATGGCGTCGGGAGGGTTGTCGGCCTGGCTCAGTGTGTCCAGTGCGGCCTCGGCGCTGTGCACGGCGAAGGCGTCCAGAGACTGGGTCGCCAGATAGTCGATCAGAAGGTCGCAGAGCGCCGTATCGTCGTCTGCGATCAGGATGCGAGGCCGCGTATTCATGGGGGCAGTGTGCCCGCAGCGTTTTGTGTCTGGCGAGCGCTTTACGCATCTTTACACGACCGCAACGCAACTTGACCCGCGCCCGGCGTACAAAGTGTTCGTCACTTACCGACGGAGTTTTCCCGATGAAACGATTGATCACGATTGCCCTGGTGTCCCTGTCCGCCCTGACCATGCTGAGCACGCCTGCCCTGGCGCGTCCGGACCACGACGGCGGTTACATGAAGCACATGTTCAAGGGCCTGGATCTGACCGATGAACAGAAGTCCCAGATCGGCAGCATCATGGAAGCCAATCAGCCGGAGTCTCAGGCGCTGCGGGAACGCACGCGTTCGCTGCACGACAAGATGATGGAGTTGGACCCCACGGCTGGTGACTACCAGACCGATGTGCAGACGCTGGCCAATGAAGCAGCGGAACTCAAGCGCGAGCAGGTGTTGCATGGCAGCGAGCTGCGGAGGCAGGTTGCACAAGTGCTGACCCCGGAACAGCGTGAGGAGATGAAAGAACGTGCGGCGAAAAAGCGTGAAAAATTCCGCGAACGCGCTGAACGCTGGGCCGACAAGAAAGGGCGCTAGCGCGTAGCGACCGACCGGCCTTCCATAACGGCGAGCCCTGGGCTCGCCGTTTTTTGTCGTGGTGTCCGGTTCGGCCGGCCCGGCTACACTATGCTCCGCTTCGCCCGAGTCTCGCTCCTGCATGATCCCGCAATTCGCGCACTGGCTGATCGAAGGTGCTCTGCTATTCGGTCTGGTCGCCTGTTTACTGCGGTTGCAGCGGCTTCGGTCGAAGGCCGCAGGCTTGGTCCAGTCTGTCGGCGATGCGTCCTCGCGCTCGGATACCTACATCGCCATCCGTATCCTCAACCCGATGGAGCTGGCGCGACGCCAGTCCTGGCTGGCTGGAACCCTTGCCGGTATCTCGCCGAATTTTGTCCGCAAGCTGGTGCACGCCCGCACGGTGCAAATCCTTAAAGAGCAGCTGCTCGACTACGGCGTGGACGCCGACGTGCGGCTGGAGCAGGGGCGTCCCGGTCCAGGCCTGCCGTTGCGTGGCGACGAGGCAGCCGCAAAACCCGGAAAGGACAATCCGGCGGCCAGGCTTTAGGTCAGCTTCAGCGTCCCGACCAGCAGGCAGGCCCAACCGGCCAGAAACAGCAATCCGCCCAGCGGCGTGATTGCGCCCAGCACGCGGATGCCCGACAGCGCCAGCGCATAAAGGCTGCCGGAAAACAGCACAATGCCGACTGCAAACAGCAGGCCGGAGGCGTTGAGCCAACCCGAGGCACCGCGCAGCAGAAGCAGCCCGACGCCCAGCAACGCCAGCGCGTGCCAGAACTGGTAGTTCACCGCGGTTTCCCACACCCGGAGCATGTCTGAATCCAGACGCTGGCGCAGTGCATGTGCGCCAAAGGCGCCGAGGGCGACACCGAGAAAGCCGAATAGGGCAGAGAGTGGAAGCCAGAGTGATTGCATGGGATTGGAAACGCTTGGGTCGGGGGTCAGAACCGGTAGATTAGATCCGCCATGATCGATAGGACGGAGTAGGACTGGTCACCGGCCGTCAGCGCAGTCTGCCGCATCGCCAGATCGGCCGCACAGCTGCGTGTCAGCAGCCAGTTCATTCCAAGCAGTGCGCTGCCGCCCTGGCCGGAACGGCGGTAGGCGCGCTCGCCGTCGACATCGAAGGCGGTGTCCCGGGTCCAGTCGCTGCCCAGATCCGTCGATTCGCCCACCGTTGTTGTGAACTCGCCATCCAACCACTTCATGTCGACATAGATCGCGACGGCTGGCGTGGCTTGCCAATCCAACCGCCCGCCGGCACCCAGACGCCGGGTGGAGAATGCGTCTGACGCCGTTGCCTGAGCGTCGAAGCGTGCCGATACCCGAGCTTGCAGGCGTGTCGTTAGCTGTGAGGTCACGCTGGCGCGAACTGCCGTTCTGGCTCCGTCGCGTAGGCGATCGCCGGTTTCATGCCATTGCAGGTTGGTGGCGATCGACCACAGCGCGGCGTGGAAACCGGCTCCGGGTTGGTAGCTCCACGCCACGCCGGACTCGGCCTGGGCGTATGACAAGGCAGTGAATCGGAGGTTTTGTGCGGTGTGCGCCCCGACATGCCAACGCAGCGCCTGATGCGCGTTGAGCAGGCGAACGGTCTGTCCGCGTAGCGACTGAGTCACAGCCAGGCTTTGTTGCCGCTGGTCCGAGCGCGCCGCGTGATTGGTGTTCGAATCATAGATCAGGCCGTTTTGGCCCTGCCAGGTCCAGTTGGCCACGGCAATCGACGGCAGGGCGGCGAGGCCAAGCGCCAGCCCGGCTCGCCAAACCGCGGGCCGGGGCCGGGGCGCAGCCACACGGCGATTCATCCAGCTAAAGCTCCCTGCCACGTTGCGTTCCCCGTTGTCGACGCGGCGAATTCTTGCGTTGTGGCCTCCAACAAGCAAACCCCATCGCATGTCGGGCGCGCTTCGCCGGTGCCCGGCCGTTGGCAACTGCTATCGTGCGTGCTGCCTATGGATGGGGACTGGCGTGAGCACTCACGATGATGTTGATGACGCGCGGCGGCGTTTTCTGGAGCGTGCGTTGCAATCGGGTTGGCTGATCGGCGGGCTGGGCTGGATGACCGCGGGGCAGACGGCTCCGTTTGGCGAGGTTCCAACCCCCCTGCCAGCGGGCAGGTCCGTGTTTCGTGTCCGCGTCAACGGCTTGCCGGCCACGCTCGAGACGCTGATCGGGCCGGACGATCGCATTGAAACCGGCGACGATGGGGAACTGGTCGCCGCCGTGGGCAGCGACGCCTTTCTGATACGCCGACGCAGCTCGGTGAACCTGGGGTTGTCTGCAGCAAAACAGGCCTTTCGTCTCGTCACCGGGGCCATGCTCACGGTCTTCGGTCAACGCCAGCAGCCGATTCGGATTCACACGCCCACGGCGACCATCGGGATTCGCGGAACCGGGGTCTACGCGGCGGCAGATGGTGACCGGACGTACCTCTGCACCTGTTACGGGAGCACCGAACTGCAGGCGACATTGGCAACGGACGTACGCGAGCAGATCACCGCCCGGCATCATGACGCCCCACGTTACATTCTCGGTGCGCCTGAGGCGGGCAGCTGGATCATTCCCGCGCCGTTTATCGATCACGAAGACGTCGAGTTGCGAATGCTTGAGGCGCTGGTCGGCCGCGAGGTCCCATTCGCGATCACCGATGATGCGTATCTACGGCCACGGCGGGAGTACTAACGCCCCTAGATCGATAACTCCGGCGTGACCAGTTCGGTGTGCTCGACCACGCCGTCTGTCATCCAGCAGCCGGTGCAGGCGGGGTCAGCCTGTTCGGCGAGCACGAACAGATAAAGCCGTACCGGGCCTTCCTGCGGGTAGACGCGGACGGGGAAGACCAGGCGATCACCGCGTTCCACCGGCGGGCCTATTTCGGCGCTGCGGTGGTCGATAAGTGGGGCGTATCCGGCCTCGATCATCTGAATGAACCGGGGCAACGGGCCGGTGCTTTCCCGGTTGCCGGGGGATGCGAACGCAAACGCGGTGGCGATGCCCGTATCCGGCGCGGGCTCGTTATTGCTACGCAACGCCGTGAGTACGATGTCCACGACCTCCCGCGGTGCGAACTCTGGCGAGGGCTCGGCGGGTGGCGTGCTCGACATCGAACAGGCTGTCATCACCAGGCCCAGGCCTAGCGCGAACGCTACAGAAGGTTTCCGGCCATCACTCATCCTGCGCGCTCCCTGTTGAGACTCCGATCAGTATGCGGGCGACGGTCGCAGCTGGAAAATCTGAACATGCCGCGACCCTGCATGGCGTTTGGGCATCTTGTTGGGACTGGAGGCCTGGTGACGCGCGTCTATCAGCGCGTCCCTGGGCGGTCGACGCACCGAAACTACCGCCGGCCTGTCCAGAGGCATAGACTGCCCGGGCGAACCATTGCACGGCGCCATCAGAGCGTCCGGGTCCGCGGAACGTATCAGGAGGAGAACAATGAGGCGATGGATTCTGCCGGCCCTGGCCGGACTGTTAACGGTTGCCGGCTGTCAGCCCGCGACGAACACGACCACGGCGGCTGAGACCGCCCCGCAAAAAACGGCCAGTTGCGTAATGACCGTGGGATGGGACCCTTGGGAACCCTATAGCTACGAGGCCGTCGATGGTGCGGTGACTGGTCTGGATGTGGACCTCGTTCGCCAGCTCGGAGAATCCGCCGGCTGCCGGCTGGACTTCCGCAAGGGCAATTGGGTGGCCCTGCTGGAAGAGTTGCAAGCCGGCGACGTGGATGTACTGATGGCGGCCACGCCGACCAGCGACCGGCGTGATTTCGCCCACTTTTCCGAGCCGTATCGCGACGAGTCCTTTGTCTTGTTTGCCCACAACGGTGGCGTTCAGGCCTACCAGGGCCTAAGCCTCGGGCAGCTGCTGGCGGACGGCAAGCGGGTCGGGATCACCGATGGCTATTACTACGGCGAGGATGCGCAGGCGCTGCTCTCCAATCCGGATTACGACGAGCAGATTGTCCCGGCGCCGGTTCCCGAAGCGAATTACCGCCATCTGGAAGAAGGGCTGGTAGACGTGGTGATCGGCGACCCCTATGTGGCCGGAGCGGTGCTGCGGCGAACCGGCATGGGCACGTCGATCAAGCAGCTGCGCGGGAATGTCCACAGCGGGTCCGTGACGTTCATGTTCTCCAAGAACAGCGTCTCCAACGACCAGGTGCAGGCCATGAACGCAGCCTTGGATCGCTTGCAGTCCGCCGGTCACATCGCCGGGATACTCAGCCGCTATCGCGGCAGCTAGGCGCTTGGCGCCGGTCGGTCAGGTACCGGCCGGCGCACCGGCTGGACGGTTCGCCAGACACATGAATAACGCCACGCCCAGCCCCCAGGCGCCGTTGAGAATCAGCGCGCCGATGATGACCTGCGGATTCCAGCCGGCAGCGAACGCCATCCCCTTGATCGGAAAGACGATGAACAGTGCAACCGCACTCGGGAGGACTGCCCCGAGAATGAGCGCGCGGAGCCAGTAGCCCGCTCCATGGGCGTTGCGCAGCATCCACCAGATCGGCAGGCCCCAGATGCCGCCCCAGAAGGCGAGTGAAATGACGGCCGGGATGCCTAGCGGCGCCGTGGCCGCCATATTGAAGGGCGGAGCAGGCAGGGCTGCCCCGGCCATATAGAACAGGGTGTACACGCCCTGGTGGCAGACCAGTGTCGCGACAAAGCCGCCGATGAATGCTTTGAAGTATTCCATCCGTCTCTCTCCCTGATCCCGTTGGGGATATGCGCGTCGCGCATGATTGGCGCGAGGGCGATAATATACGCGGCCGTACTTTGCTGCGCCGACCCGCGATTCCATGAGCCTATTCGACCGGACCAGCCTGAAAATCTCGCCCAGCGAGTTCCCCGCGCCGGATTTTGACCCGGCGGATCAGAGTGATCGTGTGGGCACGCTCGCCGTGCTCGCGGGCGGTTGTTTCTGGTGTGTGGAAGCGGTTTATCGCGAACTGGTCGGGGTGAGTTCAGTGCTGTCCGGCTATGCCGGTGGTTCCGAAGACACGGCGGACTATCAGACCGTTTGCACCGGTAGTACCGAGCATGCGGAAGTGGTGCAGATCGTGTTCGACCCCTTGCGGACGACCTTTGGCGAGATCCTGCGAATTTTTTTCGCGGTCGCCCATGACCCGACGCAGGTGAATCGCCAGGGCAACGACCGCGGCACCCAGTATCGCTCCGCCATCTTCTACGCCAACGACTTGCAGCGCGAGATCGGCGAACGCTACATCGCACAGATCAACGCCGCCGGCGTGTTCGATGAGCCTGTCGCCACGCGGTTGGAGCCGCTGGAAGCCTTCTTTCAGGCAGAGGGCTACCACCAGAATTACGCCGCCCTGAATCCCGGCCAGGGTTATATCCAGGCGGTGGCGCAGCCCAAGGTGGACAAACTGCGCGCTTATTTCGGTGATCGTCTGCGCGGGTAATGGCCCGCTGCCCGACACCGCTTCAGTTCATTGATTGAGAGTGCCGGCTGGCGCCGATGCTCACGCAACCTTAATCGCTATCCAAGGAGTCAAGACCATGGCTGATTACAAGGCCCCCGTCCGCGACATGAGCTTTGTCGTGAATGAAGTGCTCAAATTCGATGCACTGCGAGACACGCTCGGCTATACCGATGCGACGCCAGACACGATTGACGCCGTGTTCGAAGAAGCCGGCAAACTGGCCTCCGAAGTCGTGCACCCGCTGAATCAGATCGGTGACGCCGAAGGCGCCAAGCTCAACGACGGTGTGGTGACCCTGCCTGACGGATTCAAGACCGCCTTCGAGCAGTATCAGGAAGCCGGCTGGGCCACGATGCACGCGGCCGAAGAGTTTGGTGGCATGGGCATGCCGCATCTGGTCGCCGTGCTGGTAGACGAGATGTTTTCCGCAGCAAACCACTCCTGGTACATGTACGCGTCGTTGACCCACGGCGCGGTCAGCGCGATCCAGACCTGGGGCACGGACGAGCAGAAAGCCACGTTCCTGCCGAAGATGGCAACCTGCGAATGGACCGGTACCATGAACCTGACGGAACCGCACGCCGGTACCGACCTGGGCATGCTCAAGAGTCGCGCCGAACCTAACGGTGACGGCAGCTACTCGATTACCGGTACCAAGATATTCATCTCCTGCGGCGAGCACGAGATGAGCGAAAACATCGTCCACCTGGTGCTGGCCAAATTGCCTGACGCCCCGGCGGGGACCAAAGGCATCTCGATGTTCATCGTGCCCAAATTCCTGGTGAACGATGACGGCTCACTGGGCGAGCGCAACTCGCTCAAGTGTGGCTCCGTCGAGCACAAGATGGGCATCAAGGCGTCAGCGACCTGCGTGATGAACTACGAGGGCGCCACCGGCTATCTCATCGGCGCCGAGCATGGCGGGCTCAAAGCGATGTTCACGATGATGAACGCGGCGCGACTGGGCGTGGGCGTCGAGGGCCTGGCCAAGGCCGCGCTGGCCTATCAGTACGCCACCGACTACGCGAAAGAGCGGATCCAGGGCCGCGCGCTGACCGGACCGCAGGATCCGGACAAGCCCGCCGACAACATTCTCGTGCATCCTGACGTGCGCAAGATGCTGCTCACGATTCGCAGCTTTGTCGAGGGTGGCCGCCTGCTGGCCGGCTACTGCGCGATGATGCTGGATGTGCGCCACAAGCACCCGGACGACGACACCCGCACCCGCGCCGAAGATATCGTCAGCCTGCTGACACCGGTGATCAAGGCCTTCTTTACCGACGAGGGTTTCCGCGGTGCCAACCTGGGCATGCAGTGCTACGGCGGCCACGGCTACATCGTCGAATGGGGGGCCGAGCAGATCGCTCGCGACGCGCGCATCAGCATGATGTACGAGGGTACGAACGGCGTGCAGGCCATGGACTTGGTCGGTCGCAAGCTGTTCTGGAACGGTGGTCGTGGTGTTAAGGCGTATTTCCAGGAGATCACCGAAACGCTGGACGCAGCGGCGGGCCGCGATGACCTCAAGGATGTGGCGGCCAACGTGCGGGCGGCGTTCGATTCCCTGCAGGAGGGCACCCAGTACCTGCTGGAGCAGGCCAGCGCCGCACCGAACAACCTGGGCAGTGCGGCCACAGACTACCTGCGCCTGTTTGCCGTGACCGCGATTGGGGCCATATGGCTGCGGGCCGCGACCGTGGCGCAGGAGGCCCTGGACGGCGGCTCGTCCGAGACCGCGTTCTACGCCGCCAAGCCGGTGCTGGCACGGTTCTTCGCCGAGCAGTATGTCGCCGAGCACAGCTCGCTGCTGGCCCGCGTGAAGTCAGGCGCCGACACGATCATGGCGCTGGAGGTTGCCGCGTTCTGAGCGTGTTTCGCCCTTGATTGATGTCATAAAGCCGCGGTTTGTTCGCGGCTTTATGACATCTGCGTCACACATCGACCGGCTGTTCGTTGTATTTACTATGTCGGATGGCACGAATGCCGCTTAAGGTTCATGCGGTCCAACGGAGAGATCGTCATGCCTCAATCACGCCAGAAATTTCTGCTCAAGATCAACGAGGCCAAGGCTGTTGTTGAGCTCTCCGAGATGCGGGTTTCGGCCAGTCATCTGCGACCTGGCCGACGCGAGGGAGATGACGTCATGGACGACACCGTCATGTTCCACGCCCTATGGCTGGAGGATGACGACAGTTACGACCACGAGCTGTCGCTAGAGCCAGGCCTGTTTGAAGCCAAGGTGGACGACGTGATCCAGACGCGCGTGCTCTCCGACGGCAAGGTGATTTGCTTTCTCAGCTTGGTCAACAAGCGGACGGGTCAACGCGTGACCGTCAATTCACTCAGTCGCGCCGTGGTCGATTGCGGACTCACCGAATCGTATGGCGAGATGATTGGCCGCGTGTCCCTGGCTGCTCTCGGCAGCCTGGCGGGAGCCTACCTGCTGTCGTTGTTGTACGTGCTGGATTCCTGGACTGAATTTTCTATTGCCGCGCTGTTGATTTGGGCGGTCTCCAGTGCGCTGCTGATCGACTCGCGCCGCCGCCGTGTGCGGCGTTGGTCGAAGAAGATCGATGCCGCTCCGGATCTCTCCGCCAACAACTAGTCCTGCCACGGGCGCCCGACGCGCCGCTATCTTGTCTCAATGAAGCAGCAGATTTCTGTGGCCTGAATCTAGGTCTGACTCAGGTATCGTGGCTGTCGTGCGCAAGATTGTTCATATCGATATGGACGCGTTTTACGCGTCGGTCGAGCAGCGTGACCGACCGGAGTTGATCGGTCGGCCGACCGTTGTTGCCTGGAAGGGGCCACGGTCGGTGGTTTGTGCGGCATCGTACGAGGCGCGCCGCTTCGGTATCCGTTCTGCCATGCCAGCGATGCGAGCCGCGCGCCTGTGCCCTCATGCCGAGTTCATTCCGCCGGATTTCAAGCGATACAAGGCGGTCTCGCGGCAGGTGCAAGCCATTTATCGCCGCTACACCGACCAGATCGAACCCTTGTCGCTGGACGAGGCGTATCTGGACGTCACCGAACAACGCGGTGGTCTGGCCACCGCGACGGAAGTCGCCGAGGCGATACGGTGCGCGATTCGCGACGAGCTTGCACTGACCGCCTCGGCGGGTGTGGCCCCGAACAAGTTCATCGCCAAGATTGCCTCGGACTGGCGCAAGCCGGATGGCCTTTTCGTCGTGCCGCCACACCGGGTGGATGCCTTTCTCGAACCGTTGCCAGTCGCCAAGATTCCCGGTGTGGGCCGGGTCACGCAAGGCAAGCTGGAGGCGTTGGGCATTCAAACGGCAGGCGATCTTCGGCGCTGCGATGTACCGGTGCTGCACCAACAGCTGGGGCAGTATGCCGAACGCTTGCTGCAGCTTGCCTGGGGGCAGGACGATTCACCCGTGCGCACGGAGCGCAGGCGCAAGTCGCTGTCGGCCGAGGACACCTTCAGCGATGACCGGCCATTGTCGGAGCTAGAACCCGACATCCGTCGGTTGGCGCAGAAGGTCTGGCAGCAGGCCGAGCGTGAGCAGTATCGCTCCAGAACGGTCCTCCTCAAGCTGAAAACTCGCGCCTTTGTCACGCTAACGCGGCAACAGACGCTGGTGGCCCCGCCGCCTTCTCTGGAAGCCTTCACCCAGAGCGTGCTGGCACTGCGTCATCGCGTCGATCTCCCGGCGACCACGTTGTATCGCCTGGTCGGCGTTGGATTTCAGCAACTCATGCAACCCGCGCCAGCGGTCTCGCAACCCTCGCTATTCGATCCGTGCGGTTCGACCAACCAAGTGCCGTGATTGGTTAGACTGCTCCCAACGATCGGTCATCCGCTCGCGGTGACGGCCGACCCGAATCAAAGATCAGGACATCATGCGAATCATTTCCCTATTGGTCGCGGCCACGCTAACGGCCTGCGCGAATCATCCGCTTCCCATCATGAAAACCGCCAGCAATCCACTCTTGCAGCCCAGTCCGCTGCCTTACGAGTATCCGCCGTTCGACCGAATCAAGCCGGACCATTTCATGCCGGCCTTCGAGGTCGGCATGGAGGAGTCGCTCGAGCAGGTCGACACCATCGCCAGCCAGTCGGAGGCCCCGACCTTCGACAACACCATTGTTGCGCTGGAGAAAAGCGGGCGGACGCTGAATCGGGTTCAGACGGTGTTCTACAACCTGGTCGGGACCCACGGTACCGAGGCCTTGCAGGCCATCGACGAAACAATCTCGCCGCAACTGGCTGCCCATCGGGACAAGATTTTTCTCAACACCAAACTGTTCGAGCGCATCGACACGCTGTATCGCGAACGGGGCAGCCTGGGGCTGGATGCCGAGGCATCGCGTTTGCTGGAGCGCTACCACGTGAGCTTCGTTCGCGCCGGCGCGCGTCTGGGCGCGGATGATCAGCAACGGCTGCGTGAGATCAACACCGAGTTGTCACGGCTGACGACGCAGTTCCAGCAGAACTTGCTGAAACACACGAACGAGCTCGCGGTCGTGGTGGACGATCCTGCGCAGCTCGCCGGGCTGTCGGAATCGGCGATTGAGGCCGCCGCCGCGACGGCGAAGAGCCGGGGCGTTGATGGCTATGTGCTGACCCTGCAGCTGCCGACCTTGCAGCCACAACTGGCTGAGCTTGAGAATCGCGCGTTGCGCGAGCGCCTGCATCGGGCCTCCATCCAGCGCGGCAATACCGATGGAACCCTGGACAACCGCCCGGTGCTGCAGGCGATCGTTGCCTTGCGTGCCGAGCGGGCTCGGCTGTTGGGCTACGACACCCACGCTGATTATGTGCTCGCGAATGCCACCGCGGGTACGGCCGATGCCGTCAACAAGCTGCTGGCCAAGCTGGCAAAACCCAGCGCGGCGAACGCCGGCAAGGAAGCCGCGCGCCTGCAACAGGCTGTTGATGCGGCTGGTGAGTCCTTCGATCTAAAGGTCTGGGACTGGCCCTACTACCGCGAAATCGTGCGGCAACAAGACTACGACTTCGATCAGACTGCACTGAAGCCTTATTTCGAGATGCAGCGGGTGCTGGAGGACGGCGTGTTCTTCATGGCCGAGAAGCTGTATGGACTGCGCTTCGAGCGCCGTGATCATCTGCCCGTCTACCACCCGGACACCACGGTCTACGAGGTGTTCCAGGACAATGGCTCGGCGCTGGGCATTTTCATCTTCGACCCCTTTGCGCGTGATACCAAGCGTGGCGGGGCCTGGATGAACAGCTATGTGCGTCAGTCGCGGTTGTTGGGGACGCGCCCGGTCGTCGCGAATCATCTGAACATCACCAAGCCCGCAGGCGACGGTCCGGTGCTGATGACGCCGAGTGAAGTGAACACCATGTTCCACGAGTTTGGGCACGCGGTGCATGGCTTGCTTTCGAACGTGCACTACCCGTTCTTCTCGGGCACGGCGGTGCCGCGTGACTTTGTCGAATACCCATCCCAGGTGCATGAAATGTGGGCGTTCTGGCCTGAGGTGATGGCGAACTATGCGCGCCACTACGAGACCGGTGAGGCACTGCCACCGGCGATGATCGAGCGCTACAAGTCCACCGAGTTGTTCAATCAGGGCTACGACACGACCGAGTATCTCGCCGCCTCGCTGCTGGATCAGGCCTGGCATCAGCTCACGCCTGATGCGATGCCGGATGACGTAGAAACCTTCGAGATGCAGGCGCTGGAACAGGCAGGCGTGGCACTGGAGCTGGTGCCGCCTCGGTACCGCAGCACCTATTTTGCGCACGTATTCTCTGGTGGTTACTCGGCGGGTTACTACTCCTACGTATGGTCGGAAGTGCTCGATGCCGACACGGTCGCGTGGTTCAAGGAAGACGGTGGATTGAGCCGGAAGAACGGTGATCGCATGCGCTACGGCATTCTGTCGCTGGGGGGCAGTGTCGACGCCCAGCAGATGTACGAGGCCTTCCGCGGTCGGCCCGCGGCCATCGAGCCGCTGCTGGAGCGTCGCGGCCTGACAGCCGAGTAGGCTCGTCACCGCTTGCCAGGACGCTGACGGCCGGCCCATTGGAGGTGTCGTTGCACACCGGGGTCGGCCAGCAGCCGGTCCAGCGTCGCATAGTCGCGGCCGAGCGTGACTTCATCAAAGTGACGATGAACAAAGCGGTGGCAAAGCCGGCATAACCAGATGCCGCGCTGGTGCATGTCGTCGCGGGAATAGCGCTTCGCGAACCACGCCCGGCGATGCACCTTGCGCGGAATCAGGTGATGAAACTCCAGTCGGGTATCCCGCTGGCAAAGCTGGCAGGTCGGGACAGGTGCAGGCATGGGGCCAGTGTAAGCGGCCGGTTTTCCGCGCTCATTGGCCTGTCATGTTGAGGCGCTAGCCTGAACACAAACCTGCCCGATGCGGGCGGCTGTAGTTCATCGATAGCCTGTGCGGAACCCACTCATGCGTAACACCCTTGCCTTGGCCCTGGTCTGGCCGTTGTTGTTTGCCGCCTGCGGCACTAGCCCGTTACCACCTGGGCCGGTTGCGGAGAACCCCGATCCTGATCCGCAGCCGCCCGAACCGGTGGTGCCGCCGCCGGTGTTGCAAACCGATCAGGTCATCGTGGCGCATCGTGGAGCGTCGGGGTACGCGCCGGAGCACACGCTGATGGCCTACGACCTCGCCTTGGAGATGGGCGCCGAGTACATCGAGCAGGACGTGCTGCCCACGGCCGATGGTGTGTTGGTTTGCATCCATGACGACACGCTGGATCGCACGGCCCGCGGCCCGGTGGAGAACTGCACGGGCAATGTCAGTGATAAGACGCTGGAACAGCTCCGCAGCTGTGACTTCGGCACATGGTTTAACGAGGCGAACCCGGACCGGGCACGCGAGGAGTACGTCGGGTTGCCGATCCCGACGCTGGAAGAGGTTTTCCAGCGCTACGGCAATGCGCCGGATATCAAGTACTACATCGAGATCAAGCCCAACACGAGCACCGGCGGCAGCGTGGAGCAAACCTTGCTGGATCTAATCCATGCCTATGATTTGTACGATGGAGCCGTGAACGACCGCCAAGTACTGGTGCAGTCCTTCATCCCGACCTCGTTGATCAACATGCGTGCGCTGGATGCCGAACTCCCGTTGATCCAGCTATATGCCGCCGGGGCGACGGCGGGTGTCGTGCTGGCATCGAGCTATGCCTTCGGCATCGGCCCAAGTTCGGCTGAGGTGACGCCAGCGCTCGTCAGCCTGACCCATTCGCTGGGCATGGCAATCCATCCGTATACGATCAACAGCGAGGATGACCTCGCCGCCATGGCCGCAATGTGCGTCGATGGCTTGTTCACAAACTTCCCTGACCGCTACCGCGGCGTGCTGTCCGAGACCGATTTCGGTTGCCCCGCGCCGATCCGCTGACCTGCGAAACCATCTTTTCGATTGCCGCCGGCCCCGCAGGCACGTTACTTTCAGCGGCATACATAACGCCGGAGGGGAGATTCACATGCTGACCGTTCATCACCTTGAGAATTCGCGATCGCAGCGTGTGCTCTGGCTTCTGGAAGAACTGGGCGTGGACTACGAGGTCCAGCGCTATCAGCGCAATCCGGACACCTCGCTGGCGCCACCCGAACTGCTGGCGGTGCACCCGCTGGGCAAGTCGCCGGTGATTTCCGATGACGGCGAAGTGGTGGCGGAAACCGGCGCCATCATCGAGTACCTGACCGAGCAATACGGGCAGGGGCGTCTGGTTCCCGCGGACCCTGTCAACAAGAAGGCCTACCGCTACTGGATGCACGCGGCCGAAGGTAGCGTGATGCCGCTACTGGTCATGACCCTGGTGTTTAACAAGGTCGAGACGGCGCCCATGCCGTTTTTCATCCGGCCGATTGCCAAGGGCATCTCCGGCAAGGTCAAGGGTTCGTTCATCAATCCCAGCCTGCAGCGGGTGTTGGACCACATCGAGCAATCGCTGGGCGCGACCGGCTGGTTTGCCGGCCCGACCATGACGGCAGCCGATGTCATGATGAGCTTCCCGGTTGAGGCCGCCGCCGCGCGGAGCGGGCTGGAGTCGAAGTACCCGAACATGCGAGATTTTCTCAAGCGTATCCACGCGCTGCCGACATACCAGGCGGCGCTGGAACGTGGCGGACCGTATGAACTGATGTCCTGACGGGTGCCGCGGCCGATTTCGCCACAGGCTTTGCCAACTCGCTCACGATTGACCGCGATGACGACCACATTGTCGTAGCTGCATGCTCGGATATTCACGCTTGCTTCACGCCGATCGACCGATACTCACGTCTTATTCAGGTTTAAATCGGCAGATCTGTCACGCGCAGCTTAGCCGGGGACAGGCCGTACCGAATGACCATGTTTGATCAGCTAATCGCCCACGCGGCCGAGCTGGTGCTTGTCATCGGTCCGGAGCGCCGCGTGCGGCGTGCGTGGGGCAGTGACCCCGTGACTGGCCGGTCTGCTGATCAGTTTGTGAATCATCCACTGGCCGAGGCTTGGCCAGCGGCGTGGTCAAGCCTGTCGCAGCAGCTAGCTGGCGTTGAGTCTGCGCGGTTCACGATGGACCTGAACCATGGCGGTCTGCAGGCGCTTTGCCGAATCCGTGTGGTCGGTCTCGATGCTGCTGGTGATGGTCTGCACGCGCTGTTTGTCGACGCGGCGGCCGACGGCGACGAGCCAAGCGGCTCCCAGGATATCGTGCGCGAAATTCTCCGTCGCCATCCGGACTACATGCTGGTTGTCGACGAAGCGGGCGAAGCGCGTGGAGTCAGTGCGGCGGTTGTCCGAGATTTCGGCACCGGAGTGGGTGGGCACATCGGCTTGCCGGAGTTGATGGCAGGCGATGCCTGGAACGCATTCCAGGCTCGGGCGCTGCCGGCGCTGCATCGGGATTCGGAGTGGCGAGGGAGCAGTACCTGGATCGGAACGGACGGCGAACCGGTTCCGGTGCACATGCACGCGGTACGTCTGCCCGCGGAGGTGCCGTCCGCGCCCACACGGATCGCTATTTTTGCCCGCGACAACGGAACAGAGCGGCGCATTGAAGAGGCCTTGCGGGAAAGCGAGCGCACATTGCGCGCGATCTTGGACGGCACGCCGGTCGCGCTGATCAGTCTTGAAATGAACGGGGCAATTCTGTCTGCCAACCAGCGGGCAGCGAGTTTGTTGGGGCGCGATGTCTCCGAACTGGTCGGGATGAACCTGCACCGCGTCATGGACGACCATGCCTTCGAGGAGACCGTATTTCGCCTGGAGTTCGCCTACAGCGAAGATTCGTTGGAGCGCTGGAGTTCGCAGCTGCTCACGGCCGATGGCGAGCGGCTGGACGTCGCCATCACGGTTCGGAGCGTGCTGGGGCGGGGCGGTCAGCGCGTATTGCTGGCAGCTTTAGAAGATGTCACCGAACACAACCGGCTTCAGGCCGAGATCACCCACCAGCTTGATCACGATGTGCTCACTGACCTGCTCAATCGCCGTGGTCTGGAACGCGTGCTCAAACAGCGCGTGCCCGCAGACGACGCCCCGGGGTTCGTGTTTCATCTGAATATTGATTACTTCCGCTACATCAACGAGTTGATCGGCCAGTCGCGCGCCGATGCGGTGTTGTGGGAGATCGCCGATGCGCTGCGGAACACGGTGGCCGGGACGGACTCGGTTCTCGCCCGCGTGGGCGCCGATGAATTTGTCGTCGTCCGTTTTGATGTGGACGCGGCCAGCGCACGTCAGCAAGCCGCCGGCTTGCTGGCCGGCCTGGAGACGGTTGAGCCAGCCGAGGACGAAACCGAGCTTTCGGTCACCGGCTGCGTGGGCTACTCGGCGCTCACCGAAGGCGGGTGGCTCAATGCGCTGACATCGGCTGGCTCGGCCTGTTATGCCGCCAAGTCAGCGGCGCGTGGCAGTATTCGAGAGTACACCGCCGACGAGGAGTCCGACACCGACGACGCGCGAGCCGTGATGACCGCGGCGCGATCGGTGCGACGGGCGTTGAGCGACGAGTCCGTGCTGCTCTACGCACAGCCGATTTATCGGACCGAAGGCGCGATTTCCGAGGCGCCACATGGGTTTGAGATTCTGGCGCGCTTCCGGGATCAGGATCGCGTTCGGTTCCCCCGGAACCTGCTGAGCGCGGCCGAGCGGTTCGGGCTCATGGACAGCTTTGATCGCTACATGGTCACCCGTGCCTTGCAATGGATGGACGAGCACCGGGGCGTGATGTCCTGCACCGACCACGTTGCGATCAACCTGTCGGGGAACTCGGTATCCGATCACAACTTCCAGGATTTTCTGGTGGGCGCGGTCAAAGACTCAGGCATACCGCCCGAGAAACTTTGCTTCGAGGTGACCGAAACCATTGCGGTACGGAATATCGCGCAAGCTAGGCGCCTGATGCATCGGGTCGGGGCGCTGGGCTGTCGTTTTTCACTGGATGACTTCGGCGCGGGCATGTGTTCGTTCCAGTACCTGCGGGATTTGCCGGCGGACTACGTGAAGATTGACGGGAGTTTCGTTCAGGGCATGGAGGATGGCCCGGTCCGGCGCCAGCTCGTACGCTCGATTAACGAGACCGCGCAGGTGTTGGGCAAGGAAACGGTTGCCGAGTTCGTGGACAGCATGGTTGTTCTGGACATGCTCGATGCTTTGGGTGTGAACATGGTCCAGGGCTGGCTGTTCAGTCCTGCGGTTCCCATCGATGAGATTCAGACGATGGTTCGGCGCCTTGCATGAACCATCGCGCCGAACGCTTGTCTTCACATCCAAGGCAGATGACAGGTCACCGTGGAGGGTGTGCCAGTACAACGGTGCCACTTGTGCCGTTATCATCTGCCGCCCTGTCGGATCGACCGTCACGAATTGACGATCTCGGATCCGAGAACAAAATCATCGGGACGCCATGTTCCACGATGCGAATGGCCGGGACAGGGATGGTTCCAGGACCGACGGCGCGGCATTGGTCGCTCGGTCACGAGGGAAGCACCGATCCATTGAGTGCTTTGCTGAAAATTCAATCATTTTTACGTTCCAAAATCGGAGGAGATATGTCCCGATCGATTGCACGCCTGGGTGCCGTTGGCGCCGCTGTGATGGCGGCCACCGTTTCGATGAATGCTCAGGCCAAGGTATCGGCCGACGAAGCCGCCAAGCTGGGCGGCGAACTGACACCGTTGGGTGCGGAGAAGGCCGGTAACGCTGCCGGGACCATCCCCGCGTGGGATGGTGGTTACCATGACCCGGAATGGCCTGAAGGCAAGCGCTTCGAAAACCCGTGGCCGGATGACAAGCCCAAGTTCGAGATCACCAAATCGAACATGGGCAAGTACGCAGACAAGCTGAGCGAAGGCCAGAAGGCCATGCTCGAGAAGTTTGATACGTACAAGATTCCGGTCTATGAGACGCGCCGCTCCGCGGCTAATCCGCAGTACATCTACGACGCCACCAAGGAAAACGCCACCCGCGCCACCCTGGCCAATAATGGCGAATCCCTGGTCGACGCGGCGGTTGGTGTTCCTTTCCCGATTCCGCAGTCTGGCAAGGAGATCATGTGGAACCACCGCACGCGTTACCGCGGCCCGTCCCTGGTGCGTTACAACGTGCAGGCTGCCGTGCAGACCAGTGGTGCGTTCTCTCTGTTCAAGCTTAAGGAGGATGTGCTCTTCAATTACACCGAAGAGGGCATGACGCCGGACGGCCTGAACAATGTGCTGCTGTACTTCCTGCAGCAGATCGAAGAGCCGCCGCGTCAGGCCGGTAGCATCCTGCTGGTCCACGAAACCGCAGACCAGGTCAAGGAGCCGCGTCGTGCGTGGCTTTACAACCCCGGTCAGCGTCGTCTGCGCCGTGCACCGAATGTCGCCTATGACAATCCGGGTACCGGCTCCGATGGCCTGCGGACCAACGATCAGCTCGACACGTTCAACGGCGCCACCGACCGCTACACCTGGAAGCTGGTCGGCAAGAAGGAAGTTTATATTCCGTACAACGCCTACGAGCTGCACAGCGACGACAATGAGTACGACGACATCATCAAGCCGGGTCATATCGACCAGGATTTGACGCGCTACGAGTTGCATCGTGTGTGGGTGGTTGACGCCAAGGTCAAGGACGGCACCAGCCATGTCTATGACCGCCGCACCTTCTACGTGGACGAAGACACCTGGCAGATTGCCTTGGTCGACATCTACGACAAGCGCGGACAGTTGTGGCGGGTGCAGGAAGCCCATGCGATGAGTTTCTATCGCTATCCAGCCACGGCGCAGATCGCCGGCACGGTGTACGACCTGCTCGCGAATCGCTATCTCGTACAGGAAATGAACAACGAGGAGCCGGAGCACACCGTCGAAGACTATGACGACGGTTACTTTGCGCCTGGCAACGTCAAGAAGATCGCTCGCAAGTAGTTCATTGAAGTTTGCACTGAGCGGTGAATGCCGCTCATCTGCTCAAAAAGGGCCTGCTGTCGCAGGCCCTTTTTTGTGCTCACCGCTTGTCGGCTTCGGCTCCCTCATCGTCATCTGACATCACGGCTTCTTAACCTGCGCACGTAAGCTGCTTGCCATGGGAAGTGGTATGACAATTGTGAGGAGTCGAGCCGGTGGTGGATTCACGCTGGTTGAACTGCTGGTGGCCATTGCCATGCTGGCGATTGTCGTGAGCTTTGCTGTGCCCGCCTATTCCGATTTCGTGATGCGCAAGCGTGCGTCCAGCGGTATCAATGATTTTCTGGTGGACCTGAGTGCCGCGCGCAGCGAGGCGACGCGCCAGCGGCGCAATGTCGTCATGTGCGCCCGTGGGGGGGCGGCGGAAACCTGCGATGCCACGACGCAGTCTGCCGCCTGTATCTGTGATGACCAGGGGCAATGGGAAAATGGTTGGATCACCTTTGTTGATATTAATGGCGATGGTGCCTTGAGCGCGGCGTCCATCGACGCATTGCTCGGCGTGCATCCTGCGTTGGCGTCCGGCGTGCGGTTTCGCGAGGCAAGCGGCGACGGCAGCATCGCGTTTAACAGCCGTGGTGCGTTGGCCGGGACGGTTTCGCGTTTCGCGCTGTGCATCAACGACGATGCGGGCACGCAAGATGATGAGGACGTACTCGCCCGTGCGCGTTTCGTCGATGTGGCCCTGACCGGACGCGCCGTGGTCAGCCGGGCCCAGGCGTCGCCCGGTTCCGCGTCCTCCGCTTGCTATGTTTCGCCATCATCATGAAGACGCAATCCGGGATCACCTTGCTGGAAGTGCTGATTACGCTGGTCGTGATCGCCATCGGCATGCTGGGCATGGCCTCGCTGCAACTGGGCGGCTTGCGCAGCAATCACAACGCCTATTACCGGTCGCAGGCCACCGGCATTGCTGCGGACCTCACCGATCGCATGCGATCCAACGTCGGCGCTGCCCGCAGCGGCGCCTATGCCGCTCAGCAGGTACCCGACGACCCCGGGTACGACTGCCAGACCTCGTTCCCGAACGGCACCGGATGCACACCGGCTGAACTGGCCGCTGCCGATCTATACGCCTGGTACCAGATGCTTGGTAGTCCTGCCTCCGGTTTACCTGGGGCGGTCGCGACGGTGAGTTGCGCGGCGGGCTGCGCTGCGGGTGACCCGTACACGATCTCGCTGACCTGGGATGAAAATCGTAATGGTCAGATCGATGCGGACTACGTCGCTGCGACGCAATCCTCGGGTGCTGTCGAAGCCGATCCGGTTCTGAACGTGGTGTTTGCGCCATGAATACGTCTCAGTCGACAACGTCGGGGATCTCCATTGTCGAGATTCTGATCAGCCTGGCGTTGGGGTCGATTCTGGCGCTGGGGGTGATTCAGATCTTCGCCGGGAGTCAGGCGTCGAACGACATCATCATGGGTGAGGCCAGGCTCACCGAGAACTCGCGGTTTGCCGTGGACACCGTGGCGTCGACATTGCGCATGACCGGGCATCGGACCATGCCGGAAGAATTGCCGTTGCTGCGATTTGGTGCGACCAATCCGGCCGTGGACGCAAGTGACGGTGACGACACCGCGCTGGATACGGCTGCGCGCGAATACCAAGTGACACTGGGCGGCGCAGCCGCCACGCTGGACGCGGTCAAGGCCAACTCAGACACCATTACCGTTCAGTACCAGGGCCTGGACGACAATACGATTCTCAATTGTCTCGGTCAGACGGTTCAGGGTGACTGGACCAGTGTCGATACCTTTTTCGTGGCCGAAGGCGCGACCGCAGCGGCCGCCGAATCGGATAGTGCCGATGCCGAAGCGTCCAGGCTGGCGCTGTACTGCTCCTCTGCGCTACTCGACGCCAGCGGCGTTCAGCAAGGCAATGCCACGACGCTGCCCATCGCCAACGACGTATTGAACCTGCAGATCGAACTGGGGGACGACGGTGATGGCGACGGAGCCGCCGATCGCTTCGTGTCGCCATCGACCGCCGGACTGAACATGGAAGAAGTCGTCAGCGTACGGCTGACTCTGACGATGTATGGCGCGCGTCCGCTGTCGTTAATCGATCGGATCGGCTCGGAAACCATCACCACCGTTGAGCGGGACTTGCAACGCCGGTTTGTTCGCACGATCAGCCTCAGGAATCTGCTGTCATGAAACAGTTGCATTCATCATCTGTCCGCCAGCGCGGTAGCGTGCTGCTGATCAGCCTGATCATGCTGTTGGTGCTCACCGTGATCGGGATTACAACGCTACGGACCGTGGTCAGCCAGGAGCGCATGTCGGCCAATGATCGCGATAGCCAGATCGCCTTCCAGGCCGCGGAGCTTGGATTGCGCGACGGCGAGCGCTGGATTAACAGCCAGGCTGAACTGCCGCACGAGCTTGAATGCATTAGCGATACCCCGCCTTGTCGCGGCGCTGATTTTCCGGGTGTGTTCATGATCTCGCCGGTCGAAAGTCAGTTCGACACGGTGGGTGACCTGATCGCGATGACGCTGAACGATTGGACCACCGAAGGCGAGTCCTTGCAGAACCCGGCTTACGATCCGGCGCAGGGTGGCTCGCCGCTGCAGGGCGTCGCCGAGCAGCCGCGATTTCTGATCCGCGAGGCCCGCATCATCCGCGACAGCCTGACCTTGGGCCGCGGCGACGAAACGCAGCGCTACCTGTACGAGGTGACGGCCATAGGTGTTGGTGCCGAGCAAGATAGTCAGCGCGTGCTGCAATCCACCTTTATCCGGCGATTCTGATGACTGTCCTGAGCAATCGTATGCGGCATGGCTTCGCGGCATTGATCGGCCTCGCGCTGTCGGCGGGCACCGCCAGCGCAGTGGATCTCCCGCTGGACTCGTTGTCCGGTGGCGGTTCGCAAATTCCAGCGGCTCCCATCGAACTGGGTGTGTCGCCTCCGCCCATGATCATGCTGATGCTGGACGACTCCTTGTCCATGTCATCGAATTTCTTGACCGGGGACGAAGACGCGCAGCGTGAACTGGGCGTTGAATCGCTGACCTATCGCTGGATTTATCCGCTTCCCGTGGACGCGCCGTCCAGCGAGTCGTCCTACACCAACGCGTATCTGCACCGCCTGGCCGTTCCGTCACAGGTCGTCGTCGATGCCTGGAACGAGGATGACGATTTCCTCCGCGGCTCCGAGGCGAGGCTCGGTGATGACTACGAGGGTGTCTGGCGGGCGCGCAACAGCGACTACAACCCGCTTTATTACGACCCGAACGAGACCTACGAACCCTGGCCTTATGGCGTCGATGCCGCAGGTCTGGCGTTTGCCGACGCGTCGGCATCGGCGGCCCGTCTGGATCCCTATGACCCGACGAAGACCGTCAATCTGACGTCCCTGAAGGAGTTCACGACCTACCTGGTCACCGAGGACGACGACATCGTGTCGGTGAGGCACGAGAGGGTGTGCACGAGTTCGCAGTTTTTCTGCAATCTCGGGCTGGGTACTTACCGCGACCTGCGCGAGCGCATCGCGCACTACTACTCCTGGACCGATTCCAACGGCAATGGCGTGGTCGATGCCGACGATACGCACTCCCGCGTCGAGATCGGTGACCCGACCGAGCTGCAGAATTTCGCCAACTGGTTCCAGTATCACCGCTCGCGCGAGTTGAGGACCAAGGGGCGGCTGTCCGAATTCATGGCCGGTGTGGGCGATGCCTACATGGCCGTCGCCAGCGTGAACAACAACCCGGACAGCCAGCTGGAGATGGTCGAGCTCAACGACGATCCCGCGATCGGGAACCGCAGGCAGGTCATGGATGCCATCTTCGGCACCCGCGGCAATTCGGCGGGCACGCCGCTGCAAAAGGCGTTGTTCGACGCCGGCGCGTATATCGAGTGCGGCGGTGGCACCAACCTGTTCGGTAATTCGAACTGCCCGCGCCTGTCCGAGGACGATGACGGCCAGTGTCAGCAGGCGTCGGTGCTCCTGGTGACGGATGGCTTTTCCTCCGACAACGGCGCGTCGGTGACCAGCACCGGCACGCCGTCTTCCAATGGTTCGGCCGGGGCGTCGCTCGCGGTGAATAACGCGCCGTTCAACGGGACACCGACCAACGCCGATGGTGACGGTGACACCGAGTATGACGGGGGCGCCTACGCGGATGCGTTCACCGACACGCTGGGCGACGTCGCGATGCATTACTACGAGCGGGATCTGAATGCCGGTCTCGACAGCCGCCAGTACATCACGACCTACGTGCTGGACATGGGCCTCGACGGCGATTTGTCGCGGCCGGCGAACAACTCGGACCCGGTTGCCTGGGGTGATCCGGATCCGGGATCGGCCGCCTTCGTGCCGGTGAATCAGCTGGATGATCTGCTGCACGCCACCTACAACGGCCGGGGACGGCAGTGCGCCGTGGACGATCCGAATCTGGTGGAGAAGTTCGCCGAGGCGCTGAGAATTTCACCCGGAAATTCCCAGGGCACGACGTCGGTCGGCATCACCTCCGGCTCCATCCTGAACAACCAGCGCGTGTTTCTCGCGACCTACGACGCCCAGGAACTGACCGGGGACCTGATCGCTTACGACCTCAATCTGGACGGGACGCTGGGCGAGCCGGCCTGGAGCGCGGCCGAGTTGCTGGACCAGAAGATCGATTCGGAGGGGCATGCGGATCGTCTGGTCCTGACCTACGACCCCACCCTGCGCGAAGGGATGCCGTTTTCCTGGCAGCAGTTCAGCGACCCCAACTATCGCCTGTCCGCGGTGGCCGCATTGCAGCTTCCGCCGGAGCTCTACCTGACACTGGAAATTCTGGTGGAGCTCGCCAATCCCATCATCGATGTCGTGCTGGCCGTCGAGGGCACGGTCCTCGAAAGCGTGATCGAACCGATTCAGGAGCAGATCCTCGACCCGATCCTGTCGGTGTCGGCGCTCAGCGAGCTCGGTCTGGATGACCTCGTGGATACGGCGGTTTCGCCGCTTTATCTGAACGAGCTTGACCTCTACAGCCTGTTGGGCTTGTCCCGGCAACTGTCGCAGGGGCGCGTCGATTATCTGCGTGGCGATCAGTCGAACGAGGAACGCAACGGCGGGCGATTCCGCAACCGCGACCTGCGCATGGGGCCGATCTACCATTCCCGACCGGTGGTCGTCGGCCCGCCGGATACCGACTATTCGGACCAGTTCCTCGACGACCTGTTTGGCGGGGACACGCCGGATACCGAGTTGTACAGCACCTTCCGCGCGAACAACGCGAATCGCCGTTCCATGGTCTATGTCGGCGCCAACGACGGCATGCTGCATGGCTTCGACGCGACGACGGGCGAGGAGCTGTTCGCCTACGTGCCGGGGCGTCTGCTGGGCAAGGTCTCGGAACTGACCAATCCGGACTACGAGGCCGAGACTTACGTCGATGGCCGGATGAGCGTGGTCGACGCCTACGACGAGTTTCCGGCCTGCGGAGTGGGTCAGTCCTGCTGGCGGACCATCCTGGTCGGCAGTCTGCGGGGCGGCGGACAGGGTATCTACGCCCTGGATATCACCGATCCCGAGGCCTTCGTCGCCGCGGATACATTCTCCAAGCAACAGACACTGGCGGAACAGGTCGTGCTCTGGGAATTTACCGACTCCCCGGGTGGCGGTTTGCTCGGGGTCGTGTCCGGCGCGAAATTCCTGCTGCAGGGTCTGCTGACCGACGGTTTGTACGACATCCTGGGCGAAGTGCTGGACCCCGCGTTGATCCAGGGCGTCATCGACAGTACCGTCGAGCCTTTGTGCCAGGCGATTCTCGGGCCTTTGGACGTGGTCTGCTCGCTGGTGACCGATCTGACCGACCTTTTGCTGACGGTTGCCAGTCCCGTGCTGGCCCTCGTTTCTGATCTGTTGGGCGTGACAGATATTCTGTTCGATCTGCCATTGCTGCCCACTGTGACGGATCTGGTCGATACACTGTTGGAGGCGTTGCTCGGCGTTGATGAGTATCCGGGTTCCCCTGAACTCGGTTACACCTTCGGCCAGCCGAATATTGTCCGGCTGGCGGATGGCCGTTGGGCGACGGTCATCGGCAACGGTTATCACAATACCGATCTGGACCTGCAACTCAGTGACCAGAGCAATCCTGCGTTGCTGAACCTCGGGGTCAGCGCTACCGGAAACGCGGTGGTCTTCATTATCGATCTGGCGACCGGGATGTACCGTCCGGACGATGCGGGCTATGTCTTCGACACCGGATCAGGCTCCTTCCTGTCGCCCAGCGTGTTGACCAACCCGACGGACAAGCCGATCTCCGCATCCGTGCCCGACCTTGGCGATGTCAGCGCGGTGAGCGAGCTGTCGATTCCGTTGGCGCGTCCCAACGGCATGGCCGATGTCGCGCCGGTTGATCTCGACGGCGACGGCATCATCGACCGGCTCTACGCCGGGGACTCGAGAGGCGCGCTGTGGCGCATCGATGTCGACGATCCCGATCCGTCGAACTGGGGTTTCGCGTTCCGTGATGGCAACGAGCCGCAGCCGCTGTTCGATGCCTCGGTGGCCTCGTCCAGCATGCAGCCCATCGCGACCCGTCCCGAAGTCACCTTCCATCCGAGCGGGCAGGGCTACATGCTGTTGTTCGGCACCGGCAAGTTCCATGAGCTGGAGGATCTGACCGCGGAGGGGCTTCCGACGCAGACCTTTTACGGCATCTGGGACAAGTACGACGGCGGCACCACGGCGCCGACGATCGAGGATGCGGATCTGCTCGCGCAGAGCATCGTAGCCGAGGAGACGCAGGAGGCGGACATCGATGGCGATGGCGAAACGGAGCCGGCGACGTTCCGCGTGACCAGCGACAATCTGGCCAACTGGCGTAGCGACACCAACACCGGTGCCGATACGCATCTGGGCTGGAAGCTCGACATGCTGGTGGACGGCCAGGCGGACAACAACGGCGAACGCATCCTCGGCGATCCGCGGCTGCGCAACGGGCAGATTGCCTTCGCGTCGGTCGTGCCGGGTGAATCGCTTTGTCAGTTCGAGGGCAAGTCGTGGTTCTATCGGCTGGATGCGGGTACCGGTGGACGGACCCTGATCGCGCCCTATTCGAACTACGTGGATGATCTGCCGCCTTCGGCCGTGCAGAACGATTCGATCTCCGAGCTGCCGCAGGTCCTGCTGACGCCGACGGGGCAGGAAGTGAACCTGGCGCGTGACGGCGAAGGGCAAATCAACTCCGTGCTGACCGAGCCGGGAGGCTTCGAGCGCCAGCGTGCGACCTGGAGAGAACTGCGATGAGCGAGCGGCGGAGTGGGTTCTCCCTGGTCGAATTGATGATTGCCGTGGCGATCATCGCCATTCTCGCGTCCATCGCGTTTCCGTCGTACACGCGCTACGTGCAGCAAACCCGTCGCGCCGCGGTCATGGCCAACATGGGTGAAATGGCGCAGTGGCTGGAACGCTGGTACAGCAAGAACAACCAGTACCCAAGTACCGACAACGCGAACGAAGCCGCGGCGCTGTCGTCGGCGACGAATGCGGCATCGACCACCTGGTACAACGTCGCCATCGCGTTCACGCAGACCAATGGTCGGAACACGGATTACACGATCACCGCGACCGCCCAGAGCAACCAGAGCGCGGACTCCGACTCCGGCACGTCCTGTGCCACGCTGCAAGTCACCGCCCTCGGCAATCAGACACCTGCGGACTGCTGGAACTGAGCCTCCATGGTCGCATCGCGGCCTATCGGCTTGCCCGCACGGCCCTGGCTGTGAACACTAGGCCATCAGGCGCGGCGTTCCCTGCGCTGACCATTTGGACCACGGCGGAGGCGCAGGCTCATCACTCAGGACAAATCCGGATTGCGGGTCGGCGTTGATCTTGGCGGCACAAAGATCGAGGCGGTCGTGCTGGATGGCGACTCCGCCGTCATTGCGCGGCAACGCATGCCGACGCCGCGAGACTCCTACCACGCTATTCTGGACACTATCACCGCGTTGATCGCTGCGGTGGAGCAGGAGGTCGGGGCCACGTCTCTGCCGGTCGGTATCGGCACGCCTGGCAGCCTGTCGCCGCGGACCGGCCGCCTCCGAAACTCGAATACCGTCGTGATGAACGGCCAGCCCTTCGTGGACGACATCCAGCAACGTCTGGGGCGCCAGGTCCGTATCGCCAACGATGCCAATTGTTTGACTCTGTCCGAGGCGTCCGATGGCGCCGCCGCCGGCTGTTCGGTGGTGTTCGGCGTGATCTTGGGCACTGGCTGCGGCGGCGGTGTGGTGATCGACGGCAAGCTGCGCGCGGGTGTTAACGGCATCGGCGGCGAGTGGGGGCACAACCCCCTGCCGTGGCCGGACCCTGAGGATCCGCAGGAGTCCCCCGGTCACGATTGCTGGTGCGGTCGTCGTGGCTGCATGGAAACCTACCTGTCGGGAACCGGATTGGCGTTGCAGCACCGGCATACGACAGGCGAGCAGGTGGCCGGGCGCGATGTCATCGAGCGCGCGGATGCCGGTGATGCGGCAGCATTGGCAAGCCGCGAACGCTATGCGAATCGGCTGGCACGCGGCCTGTCGTCAATCATCAATCTGCTGGACCCGGACGCCATCGTGCTCGGCGGCGGCTTGTCGAATGTCGATTGGCTGTATGCTCGCGTGCCCGAACTGTGGCAACAGTGGGTGTTCAGCGACGTGATTCAAACCCGTCTGCTGCGTGCCCGATATGGAGACTCGTCAGGTGTGCGGGGCGCCGCCTGGCTCTGGCCGAAGCGCTGATCAAGACATGTTGAAGCTCTACACGAATTACAGAAGCGTCTCGACGCATCGCGTGCGCATTGCGCTGAACTACAAGGGCGTGCCCTACGAACCCGTCTACGTGGATTCCGATGCGGGCGAGCATCTGAAGATGGAATACCTGTGGCTGAACCCGCAGGGTCTGGTGCCTGCGCTGGTGGTTGACCAGGATCTGATCATCACCCAGTCGTTCGCGATTCTGGAGTATCTGGACGAACGTTATCCCGAGCGGCCGTTGCTGCCAGAGGATTTGCGCCTGCGCGCCAAGGTGCGCTCCTTTGCGCAGATTGCGGTGGCGGACATGAATCCGCTGAACATCGTGCGCGTATTCCGCTACATGCGTGACCAGATGTCCGTGCCCTATGACGCTCGCCGTCAATGGTTCGAGCACTGGGCGCACAAGGGCTTCGCGGCGATGGAGTGGATGCTGGCACAGGAGTCGGAGAACGACTTCGCGTTCGGCCACACGCCGACGCTGGCCGATGTTTGTCTGGTGCCGCAGATCCACAATGGATTGGCGACGAAGCTGGATTTGTCGGACTACCCGAACCTGCGCCGCGTCTACCGTAGCTGCCTGTCGCTGTCATCGTTCCAAGCAGCAGCGCCGGAAACCCAGTCAGACACCGTAGGCAAGCTCTGACTGAAGCGCTCTAGGTGCCTGATAGGTCCTAAAGCCCGTCGTAGCGGCCTTTTCCGATATTGCGTTGGACGTCACGGGGCTTGAACACACCGCGTCGGATGCCAATCACGATCAGAATGCCCAGGACCGGCAGCGCGAAGATGATGCTCGTGACCACCAAGCTGCCATCGCTGAGCGTGATTCCGGTTGCGCAGGGCACCTCGAATGACACCTCGGGCAAGCTCGCCCGTGCGGCTGTCCCACAGAAATCGTTGGTTCCCGAAAGCTGGTCTTCGCGGACCAGGCGGCATTCCGGGCATTGTTCGAAATAAGTCGGTGGCGCCAGCGTCGGAAAGATCTGACGCGCCGTGTGGTTTGGCAGGACGTGAAAGTAATCACCTTCCGCGTTGCGCTGGATGGTGCCGGCACCAGGATAAATGCCGAAGTTGTTCACCCGAAACTCGATGGGATAGGCGGCCCGATCGCCCAGAAACCATGCGCAACCGGCCCAAACCAATAGCGCTATCGCAATCAAGACCGTCCTGAGTTTCATGCTAATTGTCCAACGCGGGGCTGTGGCGGAATCGCCAAAGTATACGCGGATGGCTGGCGTATACTCCGGCCGCATCGGGCGCAGACCCGGACACACTCGCCACCGCGGGAGAAGACGACTTGGCAAGCAACCGATTCGAACGGCAGCAGGCGCTCATCGCCGAGCTGCTGGATGAGGCCTCCGACCGGCCGCAGGACTTTCGTCAGTTTTTGGCCCAGTGCGTGGATCTGGCGCCACTGGAAACGCTGGAAGGCAGCGACAACCTCGCGTTGATCGCGCTCGCGCAGCAACTCTACGACGATACCAAGACCCTGGGCGATACCCTGGTCTCGATTCGCGAGCCGGGTACGGATTCCGCCATGGCACGGCTGTCGACTGCCTGCGCGGATCGGCCTTTTCTGGTCGACTCCCTATCAATGGCGATCCGCGACACGGGAGCGTCGATTGACTGGCTGATCCATCCCGTCATGCGTGTAGAACGTGATGACAGCGGCCGGCGTGTCCGTGTCGTCCCACGCGCGCAGGAGGGTGGTCGCGAGGAATCCTACATCCGAGTCGTGTTCGACCCGCTGGCCGGGCAGGACGCCTATGCGGAGTTGGAGCAGCGCGTGCGCAGGGTGCTCGCTGATCTGCAGGCCGTGGTCGAGGACTACGTCCCGATGCGGCGCCGCGCGCAGAGCATCATTGCCGATCTCAAGTACCCGGCGCCGGGTTGCGACGAGCAGCAATTTGCCGAGGCGCAGGCCTTTCTCGAATGGCTCGACGACGATCACTTCACCTTTCTGGGGTTCCGCGAGACGCGCCTGGTCGAGGGCGGTGACGGCAATCAACTCGAATTCGTGCCGGACAGCGGTCTTGGTTTGCTGCGCGACGAACGCACGCGTGATCTTGATGCGCCTTATGTGGCGCCCGCCACGGAGTTGCAGAAATACATCCACTCCTCTCGGCTGGCGGTCATCACCAAGTCGGCTGCCCGGTCGCATATCCACCACCCCGACTACATGGATTCGATCTCGCTCAAGCATTACGACGAGCGTGGCGATGTGGTGGGCACGTACCGCTTTCTCGGCCTGTTCGCGACGAATGTTTATGTGAGCCCGACGGCTGCGATCCCGATTGTCCGGCGCAAACTGGATTATGTGGTCGCGAAAACTCGGCTGCCGGCTGACAGCCACGCGGCCAAGAGCCTGCGGGATGTGATCGAGTCCTTGCCGCGTGATGAGTTGTTTCAGGGCGGCGAGGACGAGCTGTACGAGATGGCTTTGGCGATCCGCGCCTTGCGAGACCGTCAGCAGCTCAAGTTCCTGATGCGCCGCGACCGCTACGGACGGTTCTATTCCTGCCTGATCTTCATGCCACGCGATCGGTACGGCTGGCAGGTGCGCGAGCGTATGGCCGGTGTGCTGCAGGACGTGTTCGACGCCGTCGGGATCGAACGACAGGTCCAGTTCATGCGCGATGGTTTTGCGCGGCTGCATTTCATGGTGCGCACCCATACCGGCACGCAGGTGGAGGCGACAACAGCCGACATCGAAAGCCGTCTGTTGCGCGCCACGCGGACCTGGCAGGACGCGCTGCGCGATGCGCTGAACGCGCAGCTACCGGCACAGGAGGTCGCCCGGTTGATGGCGGTCTACGGCGATGCCTTTCCCGCCGGTTACACCAGCGGCGTGTCGGCCGAAGAAGCCGCCGTAGACATCGCCTGTCTCGAGTCGCTGTCGGACGCATTGCCGTGGAAGCCACGTTTCATCGCTGGCGAAGCACCCAGGGTCAAGCTCTACATGTCCGGCGAGCCGGAAAGTCTGTCGGCGGTGTTACCGACGCTGGAGCAATTCGGCTTGTCGGTAATGACCCAGCATCCCTACCAGCTCGATTGCCGAGATCGGCGCCTGTGGATACAGGAGTATCGCTGCGACGCGATGCCCGCCGCTGGTGATGACGGCACCACCGACCGCTTCGAGACCGTGATGACGGCCGTTCGCGACGGCCGCCACGAGAACGATCACCTCAACTCCTTGGTGTTCACCGGTGGCTTGGACTGGCGCCGAATAGGCCTGGTGCGGACCTGGCTGCGCTACCTGGTGCAGACCGGCATGCCGTACTCGCCGACGTACATGGCCGAGATCATGTCCGGACATGGTGAGCTCATTCGCGGCATCGTCGAGTATTTCGAATGGCGTTTCGACCCGGAGCAGACGCGGAAGGCTGAAGATGGAAACGCGTGCCGTGACGCCTTGCTCAACGGGCTGGATGCGTTGGAAAGCCTGGACGCGGATCGTCTGTTGCGCGGCTGCCTGGCGATTGTCGATGCCTGTCTGCGCACGAACTACTACCAGTGCGACGCCCAGGGTCAGCCTAAATCCTGGATCTCGCTCAAGCTGAATCCGGGGCGGATACCGGAGCTGCCGAAACCGTTGCCGGCCATTGAAACCTTTGTCTATTCGCCCGAGATCGAAGGCGTGCACCTGCGCGGCGGCATGGTCGCCCGTGGCGGTCTGCGCTGGTCCGATCGGCGCGAGGATTTCCGCACCGAGGTGCTGGGACTGATGAAGGCGCAGATGGTCAAGAACGCGGTCATCGTTCCGGTGGGGGCCAAGGGCGGGTTTGTCGTCAAGAAGCGGGTGCCCGTTGGTGATCGCGAGGCCTGGCAACAAGCGGGCATTGCCTGCTACCAGACCTTCATCCGCGGGTTGCTGGACATCACCGACAACCGGGTCGGCGGCGATATCGTCAAGCCGGATCGGGTCGTCTGTCACGACGGTGATGATCCCTATCTGGTCGTGGCGGCCGACAAGGGCACGGCTTCGTTCTCCGACATCGCCAACGCCATCGCCGAGGACTACGGGTTCTGGCTGGGCGACGCCTTTGCGTCCGGCGGCAAGGCGGGGTACGACCACAAGAAAATGGGCATCACCGCGCGCTCGGCCTGGGAATCGGTCAAGCGACATTTCCGGGAGCTGGGGCGCGATACCCAGCGCGAGCCGTTCACCGTGGTCGGCATCGGCGACATGTCCGGTGACGTCTTCGGTAACGGCATGCTGCTTTCCGATCACATTCGCCTGGTCGGGGCTTTCAATCACCTCCATATTTTTCTGGACCCCGATCCCGACCCCGTCACCAGCTTTGCCGAACGCCAACGCCTCTTTGACATGGGTCGATCCAGTTGGACGGACTATGACAGCGGCAAGATTTCCGCAGGAGGTGGTGTGTTCGAACGCAGCGCCAAGCGGATCGAGCTCAGCGACGCGATTCGGTCCTGCCTGGGCATCACCGACGAGGCTTTACGGCCTGACGACCTGATCCGCGCGATGCTGAAGGCACCGGTGGATCTGCTCTGGAACGGGGGCATCGGCACCTACGTGCGTGCCTCCGACGAGGCGAACGCAGAAGTTGGCGATCGCAGCAACGATGCATTGCGCGTCACGGCCAAGCAGCTGCGCTGCCAGGTCATCGGCGAGGGCGGCAACCTGGGCCTGACGCAGCGCAGCCGGATCGAGTACGCCTTGAATGGCGGTCGCCTGAACACCGACGCGATTGACAATGTCGGGGGCGTGGCCTCGTCGGATCGTGAAGTGAACATCAAGATCCCGTTGAACGAAGCCATGCGGGCTGGAGATCTCGATATCGAGCAGCGCAACGCATGGCTGGTCGAGGCCACCGACGCCGTGGCCGAGGCCGTGCTGGATGATGCCTACCAGCAGGGCCGGGCGATCTCGATGATGTCCGTCAACGCGGCGGGGCGGTTGGACGAACATGCCCATTTGATGCGCGCGCTGGAGCGCAAGGGGCTGCTCGACCGGACCATCGAATTCCTGCCCAGCGAGGACGAGATCGCCGAGCGCAAAAGCCGGGGCCTGGGGCTGACGCGGCCTGAACTCGCCGTGCTGCTCGCCTACAGCAAGATCGCCCTGTTCCAGACCCTGCTGGACAGCGCGCTTCCCGACGACCCGGCGCTGGAGCCGGTGCTGACCGGCTACTTCCCCGAGGTGCTGCGCACGCAACGCCCCGAGGCCTTCGCGCGACACCGCCTGCGTCGTGAGCTGATTGCCACCCAGGTGACCAATCATCTCGTAGATACCATGGGCATGGCCTTTCCGCACCGAATCAGCGCGGAGCAGGGAGTTCAGGTTCCGGCGGTGGCGCAGGCCTTCGTAGTGGCCACACGGGTGCTACGGTCGGATAGCTATTTCGAGGAAATCGAGGCGTTGGACGGGCGGCTCAACGCCAACGTGCAGTATGAATTGATGGCGCGCGTAGCGGGGTTGATCAAGCACGCCTGTACGGTGTTTTTGCTGCATCCGGCGCGTGCCACGATTGGCGAGCAGGTCGGGGGGTATCAGGAGGATTTGCAGTTGATCGAGTCGGCGTTGCCCGACTTGCTGCCCGCGGCCTACCGGGCCGACTGGGACGCCGCCAGCCAGCAATGGCAGGAGCAGGGCGTGCCGGACACCCTGGCGCTACGGGTGGCCAGCACACGGGTGTTGGGACCGGCTCTGGATATTTCCGCGCTGCGGCAATCGACCGGACGCCCGCTGGAGTTGGTGGCCAGAACCTTCTTTCATGTGGGCGAGGCGTTTTCGATGTTGTGGATGCATCGCGCGATCAACGGCCTGCAGGTGGCGGGCCGCTGGCCGGCGCTGGCGCGCGCGACGCTGCGCGACGATGCGTTCCGGCTGCATGGCCTGATCACGGGCCAGGTGCTGCAGGAGGCCGGTGATGCCCCCGATGCGCTGTTCCAGGCCTGGTGTGAACGTCATGCGGAGCCCGTGGGGTTTGCCCTGCGGCGCATCGGGGAGATTCGGGACAGCGCCGATGCCGCGGACTTTCTGGGCTTGTCGGTTGCGGTCCGCGAGCTGCGCAAATTACGGCTGCTGGACGCCTAGCGCACCCGGCGGCCTGCGGTACTAGCCGAGATGTGGCTGCTCGAGATAGTCCCGAGTCTGCATCTCGGTGAGCCGGCTGTAGGTGCGCTCAAACTCGAAGCGCAGCCGTTCACCTAGGTACAGCGACTCGACGGGTGCGTCGGCCTGAATCACCAGTTTCACTCGCCGGTCGTAGCACTCGTCAACGAGATTGATGAAGCGCCTGGTCTCGTTGTCCAGCTCGCCATTGAGTTGGGGTACGGCAGTGACCACCAGCCACTGGTAGAGGTGAGCCAGCTCGATGTAGTCGTCGGATCCGCGCGGCCCCATGCAAAGGGCTTCGAAACGGAACCAGGCAGCACCATCGCCTGCCGCTTCGGCCCGCAGAGGTCGGTCGTTGATCTCAAGGGTCTGATCGGGGGCGGCGTCAGGAGCAACCCGGTTGAACAGGGTCCGGATCGGCGCCAGGGCTTCCCCAACGACGTAGAGCGCAAACTGCTCCAGATCGCGCAGGCGGTAGTCGGTCGCGCCGTCCACTGCAATCACGTCGCAATGTCGCTGAATGCGCTCAATGGCCGGCAGGAAGCGCGCACGCTGCAGGCCGCCGCGATAAAGCATGTCGGGCGAGCAGTTGGAGGTCGCCACCAGGGTGACACCGCGCTCGAACAAGGCTTCCGTCAGGCGTCCGAGAATCATGGCGTCGGCGATGTCGGAAACATAGAACTCATCGAAGCAAAGCACGCGCGCGCTCTTCGCAAGATCTTCGGCAATCGGTTCCAGCGGGTCGCTGCGATCGGCGTATTGGGTGCGGCGCTGATGCACATCGCGCATGAAGCGATGAAAATGCGTCCGGCGCTTGCGATCGAAGGGCAGATCGGCAAAGAACGCGTCCATCAGCCAGGTCTTGCCCCGGCCAACGCCACCCCATAGATACGCCCCGTGCACCGGAGGCCACCGCGTCATCCGGCTCGGCAACCAGCGCAGCGCGAACCCGGCCTTGGGTGGGTAGGCCAGCAGTTCTCGGTATACCCGCTCCAGGCTGTCGACGGCACGCGCCTGCGCGGTGTCGGGTTCGAATCCGCCGCTGGCGAGCGCGGCTTCGTAGCGCGCCTTGGGGCCCACGGTCATGCCGGCGCTCCATCGGGCTCGCCGCATAGCGCAAGCATCTGGCCGCGCGTGGTGCTCAGCAGATCGCGGGCGTCTGCGCGTTTCGACCCATCCGCTCGCAAGGGTGAGAGCACGCGGGCATCGATATGGCTATGCATCGGCAAGCGGGCACGGTCGGGGAATAGTGTCCGGGTACCGCGCATCACCATGGGGACCAGCGGCACCTGCGCCTTGCTCGCCAGCAGGAACGCTCCGATCTTGAACGGCAGCAGCCCGGGCTCGGGCCGGATCGTGCCCTCTGGGAACATCGCCACTGATCGTCCGGCGTCGAGCTGACGAATCAATGCCCGAATGGTTCGGGAGCCGGAGCGCGCATCGGCGCGGTCCATCCAGATGACACCGACGCGGGTCAGCAGAAACCCGAACAGCGGCGTACGGCGTGATTCCGAACGCACGACGAAGGTATAGCGCGGCGGCAGCAGGGCGAACAGGATCAAGCCGTCGAGTTGGCTGGAGTGGTTGCAGACACATACGGCCGGCGTTCGCGGCAGCGCATCCACACCTGACGTCCGAATGCGGACGCCGATCAATCCCAGCGCCAATCGCATGGCACGTTGGCCGGCGCGCCGACGGCGCTGCTCGCCGGGCAACACTGCCAACAGCCCAGCGGTGATGGTCGCAGTCAACAGAAAGATGACCAGGGCATAGACGCCATAGGCGGTTCGGAGAAAACGCGGCATCCGCGGATTATAGAAGTCTGCGGAGGGAAGATGTCCGCTCGGCTGGTCGGCTCCGGCTCCACGCCGGACTGCTTATCATGTGCGCCATGATTCCTGTAGCCCGCGAGTTGCCCACCGAAGATGCCGCACTGATCGATCGCTTCATCGATATGCTGTGGATGGAACGCGGCTTGTCCGATCTCACGCTAACCGCGTATCGCAGCGATCTGGAGAACGCCGCCCGCCATTTCCGTCAGTACGGATCAGGATTGCAGGCAGCCGACGTCGCTATCATCCAGGGCTATTTGGGGCAACGCTTGCAGGCTGGGAACAAACCCAGAACCACGGCTCGCAAGCTGTCGAGCCTGCGGCGGTTCTATCGTTTTCTGGTCCGCGAGGGCGTGACGCAGGTCGATCCGACGGCGCTGATCCAGTCCCCAAGACTAGGCCGGCCCCTGCCGAAAACCCTAACGGAAGGCGATGTCGAGCGCCTGCTCGGTGCAGTGCCGACCGCATCGGCACTGGGCCTGCGTGATCGCACCATGCTGGAAACCCTGTATGCCAGCGGTCTGCGGGTGTCAGAGTTGGTTGGCTTGCAGATTCATGAAGTGAATCTGCGCCACGGGCTGGTCCGGGTCACCGGCAAAGGTGGCCGCGAGCGTTTGGTGCCGCTGGGAGAAACCGCTGCGGACTGGCTGCAGCGTTACTTGCGTGAGGCGCGTGGCGAGCTGATCGGCGCAGGCGTGAGTGACGATCTTTTCCTGACGGCGCGGGGTCGTCGCATGACGCGCCAGAACTTCTGGCGAATGATTAAACAGCGCGCGGTGCTCGCGGGTATTCAGGTTTCGATTTCGCCGCATACGCTTCGGCACGCGTTTGCCACCCATCTGTTAAACCACGGCGCCGATCTCCGGGCGGTGCAGATGTTGCTGGGTCACGCAGACTTGTCCACCACGCAGATTTATACTCATGTCGCCAAGGCAAGACTCGCCGAGTTACATGCACGCCACCATCCTCGCGGATGAGCGGTTGTGAACAGGGTCTGTCCGGCACGGTCCTACACCACAAATCCATTGCAGTGAATTCCATGAACAGACGACTGCCTGCGGGCATCCTTACCGTGATCGTCCTGAGCCTGGCCGCAGGTTGTGGCGAAGCCGGACAGAACAAATACACCGCCAAGGCAGAGGTGGAGTCGACTCCGAAGACAGAGGTCGAGGAACCGGTTGCGGCCACACCGGACGGTGCTCCCAGCGTGGAGTTGCTGACCGCGGTTTATCCCAGTCTCGACCCCGAGACGCTGCGCGAAGCCGCGGCCAGCGGACTGTGGGAAGTCAACCAGGGTACGGCTTATGGCTACCTGACTCCCGACGGGCGTTATCTGATTCAGGGTGATCTGGTCGATCTCCAGACCGGCGAATCGCTCACCGAGCAGCGCCGCAACGAATCACGCAAGTCCGTGGTCGACCAGTTCGATGCGGATCAGATGATCAGCTTCGCGCCCAAAGGTGAGACCAAGCATGATTTGTACATCTTCACTGATGTCGATTGCGGGTACTGCCGCAAGCTGCATCGGGAGTTGGACGACTATCTCGCCAAGGGTATTGCCATTCATTATCTGTTCTACCCGCGTAGCGGGCCCGGTTCGGCGTCGTTCAAGACGGCCGAATCCGTCTGGTGCGCGGATGATCGCCAGGCAGCCCTGACCCGCGCCAAGGCCAATCAGAGCGTTGAACCGAAGCAGTGTGACAACCCGATCATGGCGCAGTACATGGCCGGCCAGCAGGTTGGCCTGCGCGGCACGCCGATGATCCTGCTCGCCGACGGCACGGCGATTAACGGGTACATGCCGGCAGCGCGGCTGGAAGAGCGGCTCAAGGCGGAAGGGCTCTGATCAACCCGCCGTCGCTAGACTCATAAAAAAGCCCGGCCTTACAGGTCGGGCTTTTTTGTGCCTGCCGCAACGGTGGTCAGCGCTCGAGCAATTCCAGCTTGTTCGGTTTGCCGTCCCACTCGGTGGCATCGGCCGGCGGGTCTTTCTGCTCGGTCAGAACCGGCCAGGACTGCGACAGATCGGCGTTGAGCTCGAGGAAATGCGCCTGGTCCTCCGGCAGATCATCCTCGGCATAAATCGCCTCGGCCGGGCACTCGGGCTCGCAAAGCGTGCAGTCGATGCATTCCTCCGGATCGATCACGAGGAAGTTCGGGCCTTCGTGAAAACAATCCACCGGGCACACCTCCACACAATCGGTGTACTTGCACTTGATGCAGTTTTCGGTGACGACGAAGGTCATTCGGTACTTCTCCGGATCACAAATCGGGGCGATATGTTAACGGATCAACGGGGTTTGCGGGCAGGCCGGCGTATGGTTTTCGTCAGCGGCCCTGTGGAGGTCAAATCTGCGCCCGCCGTGTCCACATAATGCTGCAAGGTGACCTGCATGGTGGGGAACGCCAGACTCTCCCAGGGAATATCGGCCGGGCGGACCAGCTTGGTCTCCAGGCTCTCCGGCCCGGGGTGATGTGCTCCGTCGACCAGCGTGCCCCGGTAGATCAGGTAAAGCTGGCTGATCTGCGGAACATCCAGCACTGCGTAAAGGCTTGGGTCTCGCACTGTCGCCTGGGCTTCTTCCATGGTCTCCCGGGCCGCGCCCTCGGCGGCGGTCTCCTCGCGCTCCATGAACCCTGCTGGCAGCGTCCATAAGCCGTGGCGTGGTTCGATCGCACGCTTGCAGATCAGCACCTGTCCCTCCCATTCGGCCAGGCAGCCGACGATGATCTTCGGGTTGATGTAGTGGATGGTCCCGCAGTGATCACAGATGTGACGAGGCAGGGTATCGCCTTCTGGAATCCGGAAATCCACGGCTTGCGCGCATTGACTGCAATAGTTCATAGCTTGTGTATCGATTCCAGCGAATCCACGATCCAGACGCCGTCGCCGGAGCGGAGTGTGCCCGCGACCGTCAGGATGTCTTGCGGCAGCATGCGGATACAACCACGGCTGACGGCGGCACCGATGGTAGCGGGTGCGTTGGTGCCGTGAATGCCAATCGACTGGCCCAGGGCGATGAAATGGCTGCCTAGCGGATTCGACGGGCCTGGCGGCACGCGTCTGGGCAGAGACTCGCCACGCCTGGCTGCGTCGCGATGCATGGCGGCTGTCGGGTACCACGTTGGGTTCGGGGTCACGGACACCACGCTGCGACGGCCAACCGGTGTGGCATGCCCCAGGCGGCCGATCGCGATCGAAAATCCGCGTATCCCGTCCGGTGTCTTCAGCCACAGTCGGCGATCGGCGCGCACGACGAGTACCTGGCTGGCCGACTGTTGCCACCGGGAAAAGCCGATGGCGTCCGGGAACCGGTCTGCGCTGGGGGGCGGTAGCGGCATCAGCGACCGGGGGCGCATCGGCTCGCGCCGCGGCTGCGTGGCGGCAACCGGTGGCGGTGTCAGAGTGATCGTCCAGCGACCGTTGACGTCTAGATTCGCCGTTGTATCGACCGACCATTCGCCCGCCGGTGTCGCGAGACTGGCCAGCAGGCGCTGCCGCGCCGCGCGGCGTACGGTTGGCGTTAGCGGCATTCCAAACAGTGGCGCGATGGCTTGCCGGGCCGCAGCGTTGGATTCAGGGCTGAACTGGATGGAGCGTATCGTGTTGCCTTGCTGCGTCTGCACCACGCCCAGCACCGCTGGCGGAAACAGCGAGAGGCTGAGGAGCACGACACCCAGCGTTGATCGCGGCGGGGCTGTTCGTCCCGTGATCACGGCGCATTCTTCCTGCAAGCAGGGTAGAAACAATGGCCGGAATGGGCGATGATCGACACTCATGGAAGGCAGGCGCATTGCGGCATAAATTACAGCAGATCGCAATGCGGCGGCCGATTTTGGATAGGCATCATTGGGGGAGACCGATGAAGAAGTTTTTGGTGTTGACGGCAGGCATGCTGGCAACAGGGAGCGCAGCTGCAATCGACGATCTGCATTTCTACGTAGGTCTGGACCAGGCGGAGCTGGATGTCGTCTCCATCGTGAATGTCGGTGCGGATGGTGACCCGAACACGCCACAGACTGCGCGAGCTGAGGCGGATTCGTCGATGATTCGTCTGCGGGGCGGGGTGGCGATCAATGAAAACCTCGCGTTGGAGGTGCAGTACGGCTTCGAAGGCGACGACACCGACCTGTCGACCAATCCACCGCAGGTGGCGTTGGAAAGCTACCTGGGCATCTTTCTCGTGCCCAGCGCCTACCTGACGGACTACCTGCAGCTTGAAGTGCCGCTAGGTTATGGTCAGGTGGAGTTCGACGGCGCGGACGAAGAAGGGGACCGTGCCTACGGCCTGAATCTGAACCTGTACCCGCTGCGCATTTTCAACGATGAAGGCTCCAAGCTGATCTCGCTGAGCGGCGGTTTCATGGTGTACTACCGCGCAGATAGTGAACGCGTGGACGGTTACAACTTCGGGCTCAAGGTGCTGTTCGGAAACGACGAATAGCTCACCAGATCGCGGACATAAAAAAGCGGGCCTAAGCCCGCTTTTTTTATGGTGATTTCCGCCTGACCATCAATCCCGGTACTGCGCCTGGATCTGTTCCGACGTGTCCTTGGCGTCAATGCAAAGCGTCGCGGTTGGCCGTGCTAGCAGACGCGGGATGCCGATCGGCTCACCGGTCTGTTCACAGTAACCGTATTCCTTGTTGCGGATGCCTTCCAGCGCTGCGTCGATCTTGCGGAGCAGCTTGCTCTCGCGATCACGCAGGCGCAGGTCCAGCCAGCGCTCTTCCTCGGTTGCGGCACGATCCACCGGGTCGGCGGCCGATTCGCGATGATTCAGGCGCTCGCGGATCTCGCGCTCCCGCTCCAGAACTTCCTGGCGCTGCTCCATAAGCCGCAGCCGAAAGAAGGCGAGCTGCGCCTCGTTCATGTATTCGTCATCGGACATTGCCCGAATCTGCTCCTCGGTCAGCAGGTCGTCGTTGGCGCCCTTGGCACCAGCCGCATCTGCCCGTGGGGCGGTCTTTTTCTTTGCGTTGGCCATGAATTCTCTAACCCACTGTAAATTCACACAAACCGCACGAGATCACTGGCGTGCATGCCATCTGAACTGCGCGACGGGCGCGAGACGGTATATCAAAACGCGTGACAGGTCTATGACGTTCTGATAGCGCGGGCGATCTGACGGGTCGAGCGGCCGAAGTGCGCGGCTGCGGCCGCGGCGATCGCAACGCCAATGCATGCAGGGAAGGAGAAGATCAGGTGGTGGGCCAGGTGAGAATCGAACTCACACTCCCGAAGGAACAGCATTTTGAGTGCTGCGCGTCTACCAGTTCCGCCACTGGCCCGATGGGCGCGTATCTTACATCACAACGCGACGCGAAAGGTCTTCCGCTAGGATCAATCCCATGGGGATATCTGCGAAGAAAACGCCACGATGAGCGCTGTGGATATTGCGCTGGCGGCCATCGTGCTCGCCGGACTGATGATCCAGACCATGACCGGGTTCGGATTCAACGTGGTCGCGGTGACGCTAGGCGCGTGGCTGTTGCCGATCAAGACGTGGTTGCCGATTGTGGTGGCGCTCAATCTGCCGATGTCGGCCTGGGTGGCCTGGCGCAACCGTGGCGATATCGATTGGACGTTGTTACTGCGCCGCATTCTTCCAGTGATGGCCGTGGGTTTCGCCGCTGGCGTCGCGCTGGCGTTCGTGTTGTCCGGGGATGTGCTGAAGCGGGCGTTTGGCGCGCTGGTCGCCGCGCTTGCCCTGCGCGGACTGATTCGCCTGCTGGGTCAGGCGGTGGAGAGGCGCGAGGCGGCGGCGCATCCGGCCAGAGTCTGGGTGTTACTGGCCGGCCTGGTGCAGGGTTTGTACGCCTCGGGTGGGCCGTTGCTCGTGCATGCGCTGAGCCGCGTGCAAATCTCACGCAGCCGCTTTCGCGCAACCCTGATGACCATCTGGTTCACGTTGAACTCCGGGTTGTCGGTGGCGTATCTGGTGGGCGGTTTGTGGACTACGGATATGGCGGTCCGAGCAGCTTGGCTGCTGCCTCTGGTGCCTATCGGTCTCTGGGCCGGCGATTGGTTGCACCATCACGCCTCCGAACGCGGCTTTGCGGTGGCGGTTCAGACTGTCCTGCTGGTGGCCGGTTTGGGTTTGGTGTTTGGCTGATGAGGCGACCTGCATGAACAGCGAACCGGGCCAACAACCCCGCGGCGTCTGGGCCTGGGCGCTGTACGACTGGGCGAATTCAGCCTTCGCCACGTCGGTGCTGGTGGCCTTCTTTCCGGTGTTTTTCGCCCGCTACTGGGGTGAGTCTCTCAGCGGTCAGCAAAGCACGTTCTGGCTGGGCATCGGCAGCGCCATCGCCAGCCTGCTGGTCGCGCTGCTGTCGCCGGCTCTGGGCGCGGCGGCTGATCAGGGCGGTTTGAAAAAAAGACTGCTGGCCGTGATGACGGCGCTGGGCGCGGCCGGCACGGCGGCGCTTTGCTGGATCGGGCCAGGTGCCTGGGGCTGGGCGATGACGGCCTTTGTCGTTGCCCAGGTTGGCTTTGCACTGGGCATTTCGTTCTACGACGCCCTAATCGTGCACGTTTGCCCGCCGGAAGCGCGTCACCGGGTCTCGGCCCTGGGCTATGCGCTGGGATATCTGGGCGGCGGTCTGTTGCTGGTGCTTCATGTGGTGATGACGCTGCACCCCGCTTGGTTCGGCTTGCCCGACACCACCGCGGCGGTGCGGGTGGCCTTCGCGTGCGTCGCGGTCTGGTGGGTGATCTTTTCGCTACCGCTGTTTCGCCGTGTGCAGGAGCCGCGTCCGCAGCAGGCTGTTCCCTGGTGGTCGGCGGCCGTGGCGGGGGTTCGCGAACTGCTCACGACGCTGCGGCGCGTCCGCAGCTATCCGCAGGTATGGACCTTTCTGATCGCTTACTGGCTATACATCGACGGTGTTCACACCATCGCGCGTATGGCTGTGGACTACGGGGCCAAGCTGGGCTTTGAAACCAATGCGCTGATTCAGGCGCTGGTCATCACCCAGTTCGTCGGCTTTCCCGCCACGCTGATCATGGCCCGGTTCGCAGGCCGAATCGGCACGCGCAACGCGCTGTTCGCCGGCATCCTCGTCTACGTCGGCGTCACGCTCTGGGGCTTTTTTCTCCAGACCGAGGCGCAGTTCTACATCATGGCGGCGGTGATCGGCCTGGTGCAGGGCGCGGTGCAGGCCTTGTCGCGCTCGTACTACTCGGTTCTGATCCCGGCGGACCGGGCGGGCGAATTCTTCGGTTTCTACAACATGATGGGTAAGTTCGCCGCGGTGCTGGGCCCGGTGCTGGTCGGCGTATCCGCCGTGCTCACCGGCAGCTCGCGCGTGTCGATCTTGTCCATCCTGATCCTGTTTGTCGGCGGTATGGTGTGTCTGGCGCGCGTGCGCGGGCCGGGGGAGCGAACGCGATGATGTCCAGCATGCAAAGACGACTTAATCTGGCGGCCGCCTGTGTCTGCCTGGCCGGTGTGATGCCTGGAGCGGCCATGGCTGAGTCGGTTTCGGCGGTGCGGCATGCGGCGCTACAGGAGCGGCCGCTCGTTCGGGAGGTCGAGGCCTCGCTCCGCGCCGAGGATTGGGCATCGGTGTACCAGCGGATCGAGGCGACGGGCACCGAAATCCCGACCAATGCAGAGCAGGAGCTGGTTGCCTACCGGCTGGCGACCGGGTTGCAGGCAGCGCCGATGGCGGAATCAGGCCGTCGCTGGCTGCAGGCCGTGGCGCAGTGGCCAGTGGTGACGACCGAAGCGTTGCCGGACGCAGGCCACGGTATTCAGGTGCCGGCGTTCCCGGCGACCCATGCGGCCCGCACAGCCCTGCGCGTCTGGCAGGCCAGGGATGACGCTCAACGTCTGCGTGACGCGATTTCCACGTCGCAATGGCCAGGTGCGCTGTCGCCCAACGGCGAACTGCTGGCCCGCTTGGGCGACGCCGAGTTCGACGCCCTGTACGCGCTCTGGCCCAGCAAGCGGCAGATGCCTGCCGACTGGGCCTTGCGCTGGGCAAGCAGCCGTCCCGACGCGGAACGCGTGGAACGATGGCTCTGGGCCGAGTCACAGACGGACACGCCCAGCGCGCAACGTCGGCAGCGTGGATTCGCCAGCCTGGCGTCAGCCGGTGATGCGGCCGTCTTTGATCAGCTTGCTGCGGCCGTGAGGGCGCACCCGGACTGGACCCCGCTCTGGCTGGCGGCGCTGGGCGAACTCAGCAGCCTAGAGGCCCGCCGCGAACTGCGCTGGTGGGCAGGCGACCCGCAGTTCGGGTTGGACGCACTCCAGGCACAGGCGCGCTCCGAGTCTGGGCGTGAGTGGATTCGGGAGCAGATTGTTGCCCGTGGCGACCAAGCGCCGGAGCAAGTGCTGCGTCGCATGCTGATTGTCCTGGTCCACGCCGGCGAGGAGGCGTTCCTGCGAGACTGGGCGGCGCAGCCGTCGTCGCCCCGGCCGCTCAAGACGGAGGTGCTGGCATGGCTCGGCGATTAATCCCGGCGCTGGGCGCTGCATTGCTGGCCATGCCGGTGGCCGCCACCGTGCAGACCTACGTCGAATCCAACCCCGGTACGAACCAGATCGCGCTGGGTTATCCGGTGCCCGAGCCGGTCAATAGCGTGACGCCGGTCAACGGCTTTCGTGCCTACGGCAGTTTGCTCGCGCGGCATCGCGATCTCGCGGCCAGCCCGGTGATTCGCGAAGAGCGCATCGGCACGACGACGGAAGGTCGAGCGATCTGGGCCTATGTGGTTGGCGATGCAGACACGCGGCTGGCCGATGGCAGTGGATCGGAGGGCGTCGTGTTGTTCAACGGCGGCATCCACGCCCGCGAGTGGGCCAGCCCCGAGGTCGCCACCGCGGTGCTGGAAGCCCTGGCTGCAGGTGCCGAGGACGGCGGTTTCACCGAATTTCTGGTGGATCAGGTCGAGATCACCATCGTGCCCGTGCTCAATGTCGATGGTTTCATCCAGACTCAGCGCACGCCGACACAGGTCTTGCGAACCACATTCAGCGGTGATCCGCCGAGCTGGCCACGTGATGGCCGGATGCGGCGCAAGAACATGCGCGGGGTCGATGCCGAACTGACCACCGAATCCGACGCATTGCTGGGCGTGGACGTGAACCGCAACAGCAATCCGTTCTGGGCGCAGAGCTCGCAGTCCAGCCACCAGACGGGCTCGCTGGTCCATCACGGCAGCGGGCCGGGCAGCGAGCCGGAAACGCGGGCGATTCAGGCCGCTGCCGAGCTGGTCGATGCCAATCGGCTGCGGTTCTTCGTCGACATCCATTCCTTTTCACGCGTGTTCTTTGGCGTGAACACCGGCCACGCGCGGCGTGATGCCATAACCCGGTCGCTGGTCGATGCCGTACGCGCCGCAACCACTGGGTATGGATACGATCCCACGCCGGCCGGTGTGGGGATCGGGTCGCTGGATGAGTATTTTGCGTACAGCTATCAGATTCCCGCCTACACCCTGGAGATTGAACCCGGCGGCAACGGTGCAGCCGATTACGGCCACAATGGGGTGACCCATGACGGGTTCATTCTCCCGGAGTCGGAAATCTCGCGGGTTCGTCAGGAGCTCAGCGATGCGTTGTTGCTGGGCGCATACCGGCAATCCGGCCCGCCAGTGGTGCTGGCCTCAACCCTGCAGGCCGGCACCGGCGATATGGTTTATGCCGGTGATTGGATACCCGCCGCCACGAGCGGTCGCAGCGAGACATCGACGCGGCCAGACAGTCTGCCGGCCGGTGAGATGACGTTGCGGATTGTGTTCGACCGGCCGATGCGGGCCGTGGACGGCGGCAGCGTGGTGCAGTATCGCGGCCAGTCCATACCCTTGCTGCCGACGGTTCGGTTGGTCGGGCTGGATGCCGACGGGCAGAACATCGAGTTCGCGGTGCCGGCAGGCATGATGCGCTGGTCGGCTGCCGCAGAGTCCACCCGCTATCAGGCCGATACGCTGGTCGTGGCGTTGTCGGCGGCGGCGGGTTCGGAGTTGTCCACGGCCGCGCAGCTGGACCTGGTCGTGGATGCGCAGGACTTGTCTGGTCAGCGGCTGGACGCCAATCCCGCGACGGTGGCGACCTGGTCCGATGGCGCCTGGTCGGGCTATGAGGATGCCGACGGACGTGAAAGCGATCAGGGCGGCGCCAGCGCGGCCTTTCGCCTGGTTGGGGCCGGCCTGGCCGAGCCCGCACCGTCAGGTGGGGCGGTGAGTTCGGGTGGCGGTTCGGGCGGTCTGGGACTCGGCGCGCTGCTCGGACTGGGTTTGTTCGCGCTGGCGCTGCGTATTCAGCGACGTCGCAGGTTTTTCTCCGCCCGTCGCAGTGGCTCGAGGTCCTCTCGCTCGGCGTAGCGAACCGCCACATAAGCCCGCGCGAGATCGCGGATACGGGATGCCATGGCCGGTGAGAGGCTTGTTGCCCGCGCCGCAAAATCCTGCGGGCCTTCGTGCGCAAGTGGGCCGAGCCCTTGGCGATCCAGGCGCTTGATGGCGCGATTCCAGATCCGGCGGGCTTCGTCGACGGGTTCGGCGCTGCGCGACTGCCATAGCAGCCAGGCGCCCAGCGCCGAGAGCATCACCGTGATCAGGCCGGTGAGCGCCAGAATCATGCTGCGCCAGTCCGGCAGGCCGATGCGCGACAACACCGAGCGCTGCAGCTCCGGTCCGTAGGCCAGCACCCAGTAGTTCCATTGTGCGTTGACCGCATCCCATCGCAGACGCATGGCCTCGATGATGTTGCCGGTGCGGCGGGCGAAGAACGGCACCGGCTCGCCTGCGGGCAGGGCTGCACCGAGGCCGACCTCGACCCGGTCCGGCGCCACCGCCGCGGTGGGGTCGATGCGTGTCCAGCCCGCACCTTCTAGCCAGACTTCGGACCAGGCGTGGGCGTCGGACTGCCGCACGATCATGTACTGGCCGTTGCCGTTCATTTCGCCACCTTGGTAGCCGGTGACCACGCGCGCCGGCACGCCGGCTGCCCGCATCAGCACAACGAACGAGCTGGCGTAGTGCTCGCAAAAGCCGCGGCGGCTGGAAAACAGAAACTCATCAACACTGTTCTCGCCCAGCAAGGGCGGGCGCAAGGTGTAGATGAAGGGTTGTTCGCCGAACATCCGCAATGCGCGGTCCACCAGACCGCGGCCGGACAAGCCTTCGTCGCGCCAACGCTGGGCCAGCTCGCGCGTTCGCGGGTTGCCCTCACGCGGCAGGCTGAGGGCGATGCGGCGAGGCCAGCTGTCCAGTACAGGGTCAAGCCGGTAGTCCTGCACCGATTCCACCGTGTACAGCATGCGTTCGCGAATCGGCTTGCGTGATACGAGCTGTCGGCTGGGCGTCATCCGCGCTTCAGGCGGGGTGCTGGCGGGCATGTCCAGCGCCAACATCCAGTGATGACGGTGGGCCTCTAGCGTGACCTCGTACCGTACTGGGTTGGCGGTGTCGGTGAGCATGCCGGCCTGCAGGTTGTTGGGACGGACGCCGGGTTCCCAGGTCCGGCCATCGAAGGTCCACAGGACAGGGCCGCGCCAGTACCGGGCGTAGCGGGGCGGCGGGTCGCCGTCAAAGCGAACGCGAAACGCCACCTCGTCGGATTGCGACAGTTCGGAGATATCGCCTGGCGACATGTTCTCGCTCAGGCCGGTGACCGCGTTGGCCCCGGAATCCGAAGGCAGGCCCCACAGCGGGCCAGGTATGCGCGGGAACAGCACGAACAGCACCAGCATCAGCGGCAAGGCCTGCGCGATCAGCACCGCGCCGGTGCGCAGGCTGGTCCGCGTCGACAGGCTGCCGTCCGGGTGATTGATGTCGACCAGCACCGCGGTGATTAGCACGCCGCAGACCAGGAGGAACAGAATCATCGGGATGCTCTGATCGAACAGGAAGTGCGTGCCCAGCAGGAAATAGCCGAGGAAGGCCAGAATCGTGTAGTCCCGCAGAGTGCGGGTTTCGGTCAGCTTCAGCGCCACCATCAGCACCAGCAGCGCGGCGCCGGGCGTCTGGCCATTGATCGAGCCGAACGAGGCCAGCACCGCGGCGAAGGCCAATGCGGCCAGGCCCGCACGAACGAACAGGCCCGGCATCCTCCAGCCACGCCGTGCCACGCCCAGCCGCCACAGCATCATCCCCACGGCGAATGCCGGAATCCACAGCGGCAGGTTGCGTACATGCGGCAGGATCACGATTGCCAGCACGGCAAGCAGACGTGGCAGGCAGCGGTCGGACACCGGCGGCATCACGCCTCGTCTGCTCCGTAAAGTGCCAGTGCGGTGAGGCAGCGCGCGCAGTGCTCGCTGCCGGTGTCGGCGGCGATCTGCTGATCGGGCAGGATTAGCGACCAGCTCAGCCCGCGCTCGGCGGCATCCAGCACCCAGCGCGCCAGTTGCGAGACTCGCAACTCCGGATCGGGGTCGGTCAGGCGATCGAAATTCAGCACGATTTCGTCGCGCCGGGCTTGTGCGAATTGTTTGACCACCAGCTCGCCGCTGCGGGCGCTGACCTTCCAGTGAATGGAGCTCAGCGCGTCGCCGCGGTGGTAATCGCGCACGCCGGCGAAGTCGTCGTTGCCAGGCTGCGAGGCCGCGGTCTCGAAGCCTTCATCGCCGTCCAGCGCGTCGGGGAGCGTCGGCCCCAACGGTTTCGGATAGGCGATACCGCTCTGATCCAGCTCGACCCAGGTCCAGGCGTAGAACAGACCCAGCGGAAACCGGGATGAGACGGCAAAGCGCGGCGCGCGCACACGACCGCGGCGGCTGGTCTTCACATCCAGCCCTGTCGTCGCCTCGCCGTCGGCGGGCACGTCGGTCCAGTGATCGCCCCAGTCGCCCTGCTTGAGGGTTAGCGCAATCACATGTCGCGAACGGCGGCTGGGATTGCTCAACGCGACTGCGAACCGCATGGTCTCGCCCGCAAAGACCGCGACGCCGCCGCGGCTGGACAGCTGCAAATTCACCAGATTCCCGTGGGTGTGATGCATACAGACCAGACCCAGCCCGGCGAGCAGAAAGCTCAGCGCAAAGCCTAGGCTGTTGGAGTAGTTCATCGCGCCGAGCAGCAATGCGAAGGTCATCACCGCGAAGATCGTGCCCTGCCGCGTGGGCAGGATGTAGATGCGCTGACGCCGGATCGTCACCGGACCCGGCAGGCGCTGAACACGGGTCAGCACCCAGCGTTCGATGCGCGCGTTGATGCTGCGCAGCGGATGCAGAACGCCCCGCAGGGCGGTGGTCATCATCAGGGAATGGCGACGTGCTCGACGATGCCGAGCACGGCTTCGGCGGACAGCGGCCGCCGGTCGGCCGTGCGCAGCCGGTGCGCCACGACGGCTGCGAATACGGCCTGCACGTCTTCTGGTAGCACGTAGTCGCGTGCATCCATGTAGGCCCAGGCCTGTGCGGCTCGCTTCAACGCCAGCCCGGCGCGCGGTGACAGTCCATCGCGCAGCTCGGTGGATGCGCGGGTGGCGCGAATCAGATCCAGCACGTACCGAAGCAGTGCCTCGCTGGTGTTGATTAGCTCGACTTGCCGCTGCACGGCGACCAGCTGCTCTGCCTGGCCAACCGGGGACAGCTCTTCGAGCATGGAGCGGCGGCTACGCCCGGCAAGCAGATCCAGCTCCGCGGCGGCTGAGGGGTAGCCCAACTCCAGCCGCATCATGAATCGGTCGAGCTGCGATTCGGGCAACGGGAAGGTGCCGACCTGTTCGCCCGGATTTTGCGTCGCGATCACAAAGAACGGTGCCGGCAGCGTCCGCGTGACGCCATCGATCGTGACCTGGCCTTCCTCCATGGCTTCGAGCAAGGCGCTTTGCGTTTTCGGGCTGGCACGGTTGACCTCATCCGCCAGCACCAGCTGAGAGAACACGGGGCCGGGGTGAAACACGAACCCGGTGTCGGCGCCTTCGAACACCGAAACGCCCAGAATGTCGGCGGGCAGCAAATCACTGGTGAACTGCACGCGGCTGAACTCCAGGCCGAACAACCGGGCCAAGGTGTGCGCAAGCGTGGTCTTGCCCATGCCAGGCACGTCGTCGATTAGCAGATGGCCGCCCGCGATCAGGCAGGCCGTCGCCAGCTTGAGCTGGTGCTGCTTGCCAACAATGATTTCATTCGCGCGTTGCTGCATGGATTGCAGCAGTGCCACGCCGCCTGCACGGGATTGCGGATTCACGTCGTCCAATGTTGTCTCTGTAGCAGCGTCAGCGGGTTCCCAAGCCTAACCGAGCCATCTCCGCTTCGCTAAACGTTTACACCGAATGGTGGCAATGGCGTTAAGCTGAGGATGAACGCGAGTTCCGAACGAGGGAAGTGATGTCCAGTCTCCGAGAATGCCGCCGAGCCATGCACCATGCCGCCGACTACGGTGGTTGGGCCGAGGCCGCGCAGCGTCTCGACGAGCTGACCGGTGGCGATGCCTGGAAGGCGTCGGACGAATCGCCCCTTTACGACTTTCGCATGGTTCGGGCGCGGCTGCGGCAGATCCGCCGTCTTCGCGAGCGCGACGACGTGCCCGGCCTGATGCACGAACTGCGGCAGGGCCTGCACTGGAATATCGGGGGCATTGGTAGCCCCGGCATTTATGCGCAGACCTTTATCGGCACCAAGCGACTGGTGTCCGACTACATCGACGAGGTTTGCCGCTCGCTGGAGTATCTCGCAGGCCTGAGTCGGCCCAGCGATCATGCCCAGCGGCTGAAGTTCTTCGAGGAAACGGCGCTGTCGTTTGGCCGCACCGGCCTGATGTTGTCCGGCGGCGCGACGCTGGGCCTGTTTCACATCGGGGTGATCAAGACCTTGTGGGAGCACAATGCGTTGCCCCGGGTGATTTCCGGTTCCAGTGCCGGGTCGGTGGTCGCGGCCACGTTGGGTACGCACACCGACGACGAGATCGAGTCCATATTCGATGCCGACATGGCGCGCTTCGGCTTCTGGCGCGGCCTGGGGCTCGGTTCGATCATCAAGCGGCGGGCGCTGATGGATCAGGCACAGGTGCGGCGTGGCATTCAGCATTTCGTCTCGGACATGACCTTCGAAGAGTCGTACCGGCGCACCGGCCGGGTCGTCAATGTCACCGTGTCACCGGCGAACACCACGCAGTCGCCGAAGCTGCTCAATCATGTGACCTTCCCCCACCTTTGCCTGCGTGAGGCGGTGCTGGCTTCCTGCGCCGTGCCGGTGGTGTTTGAACCGGTGCTGCTTTATCAGCGTGATCATCACGGTGCCAAGGTGCCGTTTCTACCCAATGTGAAATGGGTGGATGGCTCGATGAAGAGTGATCTGCCGCGGCTGCGGCTGCGCCGTCTGCACAACGTCAATCACTTCATCGTCAGCCAGACGAATCCGCATGTCGTGCCGTTCATGGCCCTGCGCGGTTCGCGCTCGCGGGGCGGTCGCACCGGCGTACTGCGGGCTTATGCGCTGGAGGCATTGAAGGAGCAGACCAAGTTGGTGGCCGGGCTGGGGCGTGATTTGTCGCCGCCGGGCATGCTGCGCAAGCGGCTGGATACGCTGCATGGTCTGCTGGAACAGGAGTACCGGGGCAATATCACCATCCTTCCCTCGTTCCGGCTGCGTCAGTTTCGTCAGATGCTGTCGAATCCAAGCCTCGAAGCCACGCGCAAGATGATTCTGGCTGGCGAGCGGGCCACCTGGCCGAAGCTGTCGATGATCCTGCATCAGACGCGGATTTCGCAGACCCTGGACGCCTGTCTGCGACAGGTGCAGGCAGGTCGAAGCACCGACGGCGACGAGCGCATGCATCTGGCCCAGCTCAAGGCTGGGTAGGCCGGTCGGGCGAGCCAACGGGAACCCGCCCGTGGCTGGTCGCTAAAGGCCCTCGAGACGCCGGAGATAGACCTGATCCGGTTCCGGGTCTGCTGGCCGCGTTCGCCAGACTACAAGCACGTTGTCGGCAGCGGTCTCGACCCTGGCTTCGACGGCCTGCGTCGCCGCGCTACCCGATGGGTTCACCAGCATCGGTTCCCCGACAGCGCCGCCGGCTGCATCGAAAAACTGCGTGTAGACCCCTCTGGCGAGGTCAGGGGACGATGCCGATGGAACAAAGGTCCAGACGTAGGCGCCGCTTGTGAACAACCCGACACCGGGAGCGTTCACGGTTTGGACGCTGGCCGTGTTGATGGCCCCGCCGGCATTGTCGTAGGCCTGGACGAGACTGGTGCGCGTGTCGCGCTCCTGCCAGGTCACCGCATAGCGTGTGTCATTGGCGCTGACGCTGGCGACGACGGCCTCGTCCGGAATATCCGCGACCAAGGTTTGTGCGGCGGCGAAGCCCTCGCCGGTATAGCGGCGCACACGCAGCTCGCTGGCCGATACGCCGTAGCGCGAAAACTGTCCGATCGTCCTGGACCAGGCCACCAGCAGCGTGCCGTCCGGCGCATAGGCCAACCGTGGTTCGGTCACAAAACCGGTGCCGACCGGGGGCACTTCCACCTGGCTGAAGAACGGAATCTCGACCTGCGCGCTGGCTGCGATCGCCACCTGCGTTGGCAACCTCAGCTCGCGACTCAGCGTATCAAGCTGGCGCATCAGGATCTGCGAGGTGAACGGCGCTGCTGTGATCACCCCAGTCCCTCCGATGGGCGTCGGAATTCCCGCGCCGGCTGCGGCAGCCGCCAGCTGTCCCCATGCCACGGTGACGGTGCCGTCGGGGCCTGCGCTGACCACCGGTAGCGCGCTCAATCCGTAGGCCACTCCGAAGGTCACTTGCGGCAATTTGACGATTCGTACAGGTTGACCAATGGCCTCGCCGCTGGCGCTGAACTCCTGCAGCAGCACTTCGGTCGATGCCCGGAACGCCGCTCTCGGGTTGTGCTCCAGCACATAGAGCAGCCAGAACCGCGTGCTTTGCGCGGACATGGCGACACTGCCGTGGTAGATGTCCTGAAGCTCGGAGTTGGTGCCGACGACGCTAACCAACAACTGGGGCGTGGTGTCTCCCTCCCCATCCGCCGAGAAGAATCGCCCATAAATGGACCCGCCTTGCCCGAGCGAAGAGTCGCGCGTCTGTGCAATGACGACGGCATCGCCTGCCGTATTGGATGCTGAATCGATTGCGACGACGGCGGCAGGGTGACCGAAACCGGGCGGGAAAAACGCTTCGACCGGTTGTAGTGGGTCTCCGGGGGCCGCAAAGGCATGGGTCGCGAACAGGGTGGTCAGGCCGACCAGGCTCAAAGCGGTCCGGTGGCGCAGTAGAGTGAATCCGTTCATATGTCCTCCCTGGGTTCAGATGCATGAACCCCGCGAGCACACTAGCGCAGGCTTGGCGGTCTTGCGTGTAGGAAATTAACGACGGCGCTTGTAATTGCCTTCGATCACGACGGGCTGTTCCAGATCCGGACGCGCCGTGGCCAGCGAGTCGATGCTTCGCTTCGCCAGTCGGCCGCGTAACTTGGGAAACAGCATCGAAAACCCGATTGCGTCGGTAAAAAAACCGGGCGTCATCAGCAGTACGCCGGCCAGCAACAGCATGACGCCTTCGACCATTTCCACCGCGGGCAAGCGACCTTCGACCTGCGCCATCTGAATTCGGCGGATGGTCGTCAGGCCCTGGCGCCGGGCGACCGTGGTACCGACCACGGCCGTTAACACCACCAGCGCGATGGTTGGCACGGCGCCGATAAACCCACCGACCTTGATCAGAAACCAGGTCTCGGCGAGCGGAATGATGAACAGCAGAAGGAAGATGCGTGAGCCCATGGCGGGTTGACCCTATAAGGAGGCGATCCGTTCCCGCTGGCCTTGTAACTCCTCCAGCGTCCTGCGGTGGCTGTCCAGGCGTGCGCGCTCCTGGTTCACCACCGCCTCAGGTGCGCGGCTGACGAAGCCTTCGTTGCCCAGCTTTGCCTCTGCGCGCTGGACATCGGCCTGGGTCTGCGTGATCTGCTTGTCCAGGCGCGCCAGCTCGGCATTCTTGTCGATGAGGCCGGCCATCGGCACGAGGATGCGCATGTCACCGAGCAGGGAGAGTGCGGATTCAGGTGCGGCCTCGTCGTCTTCCAGCACGCGGATGGTTTCGGTGCGCGCCAGGAAGGCGATCAGCGTGTCGAAGCGGCCGAGTCGCTCGCGGTCATCTGCCGTTGCATGCTCCAGTAACACCGGAATCGGTTTGCTGGGCGGGATGTCCATCTCACCGCGAATGCGGCGCACGCCGAGGATGAAGGCCTGCAGCCAGGCGACGTCGGCCTCGGCGGCGGCATCCTGCTTGTCTGCATCGGCCTTCGGCCAGCGGGTCAGCGCGATCGAGCGGCCATCGGCGCCAGCAAGTGGTGCGACCTTCTGCCAGATCTCTTCGGTGATGAACGGCATCAGCGGATGCATCAACCGCAGCAGTGTTTCCAGTACCCGCACCAGCGTCCGGCGTGTTCCACGCTGTGCTGCCGCATCGGCGCCGCCCGTCAGCACCGGCTTGGACAGCTCCAGGTACCAGTCGCAGTACTCGTTCCAGGTGAAGTCGTACAGCGCCTGCGCGGCCAGATCGAAGCGGTAGGCATCGAGGTGGTTCGACACCCTGCGCTCGGTGTCCTGCACGCGGGAGACGATCCAGCGGTCGGCGGCTGACAGCGTGACAACATCGTGCGGATTCAGGCCGGTGTCCTGATCCTCCGTGTTCATCAGCACGTAGCGTGCGGCGTTCCAGAGCTTGTTGCAGAAGTTGCGATAGCCCGCCACCCGGCCCAGGTCGAAACGGATGTCTCGCCCGGTGGAGGCCAGCGCCGCAAAGGTGAACCGCACGGCATCGGTGCCGAAGGCGGGGATCCCGTCCGGAAAATCCTTGCGGGTGGATTTCTCGATGGCCTTGGCTTTCTTGGGTTGCATCAGGCCGGCCGTGCGCTTGGTTACGAGGGCGTCCAGATCGATGCCGTCGATCAGGTCCACCGGGTCGATGACATTGCCCTTGGACTTCGACTGTTTCTGCCCCTCGGCATCGCGGATCAGGCCGGTGATGTAGATGTCCCGAAACGGCACGTCACCGGCGAACTTCATGCCCATCATGATCATCCGGGCGACCCAGAAGAAGATGATGTCGAAGCCGGTGACGAGCACGGCCGTGGGGTAGAAGGCTTTCAATTCGGGCGTCTGCTCGGGCCAGCCCAGCGTGGTGAACGGCCACAATGCGGAGGAGAACCAGGTATCGAGCACGTCGTCGTCCTGGCGCAGGCGAGGCTCTGTTTCGCTGCCGTGCTCGGCATGCCAGCGCTGGCGCGCTTCGGCTTCGGTGCGGCCGACAACAATCTGCCCGTCATCGTCATACCAGGCGGGTACGCGGTGGCCCCACCAGAGCTGACGGCTGATGCACCAGTCCTCGATATTGCGCATCCACTGGTAATAGGTGTTCTTCCAGTTGTCCGGCACGAAGCGGATGTGTCCGGACTCCACGGCCTCGATGGCCGGTTCGGCCAATGGGCCGGTTTTCACGAACCACTGGTCGGTGAGGTACGGCTCCAGCACCTCGCCGGTGCGGTCGCCGCGCGGCACCATCAACTTGTGGTTGTCGATACGTTCCAGCAGACCGGCAGCGTCGAGATCGGCGACGATCCGCTGGCGGGCATCGAAGCGGGAGAGGCCGCGGTAGGCCTCCGGTGCGTCGGCGTTGATGCAGGCATCGTCGTCGAAGATGTTCAGCAGCGTCAGCGAGTGGCGCTGGCCCATCGCATAGTCATTAAAATCGTGCGCCGGCGTGATCTTGACGCAGCCGGTGCCAAACTCGGGGTCGACGTAATCGTCGGCGATCACCGGAATCCGGCGACCGGTTAGTGGCAGGTCCAGCGTCTGCCCCACCAGATCCTGATAGCGCTCGTCCTCCGGATGTACGGCCACCGCCATGTCGCCCAGCATGGTTTCAGGCCGGGTCGTGGCCACGATGACATGGCCCTTGCCGTCCGTGCGCGGGTAGCGCAGGTGCCATAGGTGGCCCTGTTCTTCCCGGGACTCGACCTCAAGATCGGAGACTGCGGTCTTGAGCACGGGATCCCAGTTGACCAGGCGCTTGCCGCGGTAGATCAGCCCCTCGTCATAGAGACGGACGAAGACTTCAGTCACCGCCTTGGACAGCCCTTCGTCCATGGTGAAGCGCTCGCGCGACCAGTCCACGGAACTGCCCATGCGCCGCATCTGCCGGGTGATATTGCCACCGGACTCGGCTTTCCAGTCCCAGATCTTGTCGACAAAGGCTTCGCGGCCCAGATCGTGGCGCGAGACTCCTTCGGCGGCGAGGCGGCGTTCGACCACCATCTGCGTCGCGATGCCCGCGTGATCCGTGCCCGGCTGCCACAAGGTGTTGTCGCCGCGCATCCGGTGGTAGCGCGTCAGCGCATCCATGATGGTGTGCTGGAAGGCATGCCCCATGTGCAGGCTGCCCGTAACATTCGGCGGCGGAATGACAATGCAGTAGGCATCGCGGTCGGCGTCGAGCCGGGCATTGAAATCGCCGGCGTCCTCCCAGGTCTGGTACCACCGGGGTTCGATTTCTGACGGGTCGTAGGTCTTATCCATCTACGTCTTGATAGGTGTCGAGTGGGTAACCGCGATCGCGGTAGAACTGGAACCGCTGTCGACCAGCAGTCTTGAGTGAATCTTCGGCCGGGATGATCTCGGCCACGCGCTCGAAGCGACTGAAGAACAGTGGCACATCCGGCGCCAGGTTGATCAGCACATCGTGCCGGTTCTCCGGCGGTTCACCATGGCCCAGCAGCACGGGCGTGTCGGCTGAATCATTCGCCCCCAACACATCGTGGGGAACGAACGCGCCAGGGTGGTAGGTCCATAGCGATTCGTCCAATTGCTGCACCGCCTGCTCATCGGCCGCATGAACATAGACTGACTGACCGCGCTGGTAGAGCTGCTGGCAGAGCCGGCAGAGGAACGCCTGTGGTTCTGCTGCCCGAAGTATGTAGAAGCCGATTCGTGTCATGGGCCGTGTGGTCGGCGCGGCGGCTGCCTGTGACAGCGCGAGGGCGGGCAAGATTAGCGCAGGCGCTGCATTGCGTCATGCTCGATCGGCAAGCGCTCCAACAAAAAAGGCCGGCAGCGCAACTGCCGGCCTCGCATCAGCAGCCTTGGCCGATCAGGCCGCCTGCTGCTTTTCCAGACGGTCGAGCAGGAACTGCACCAGCAGACCAACGGGGCGACCGGTCGAGCCCTTGGTCGCGCCGCCACTGGTCCAGGCCGTGCCGGCGATGTCCAGATGCGCCCAGCGCTGCTTGCGCATGAAGCGGTGCAGGAAGCTGGCGGCGGTGATCGCACCGGCTCCCGGCCCACCGATGTTGGCGACGTCGGCAAACGGGCTTTTGAGCTGCTGCTGGTAGTCCTCCCACAGCGGCATCTCCCAGGCGCGATCGACGATGGATTCGCCGGCGTTGAGCAATGCCTTGGCCAACGATGATTGGTTCGAGAACAGGCCGGTGGCGTGGGCACCCAGCGCGACCACGCAGGCACCGGTTAGCGTGGCCATGTCGACGATCACGTCGGCGTCGTAATTCCGCTCGGCGTAGGTCAGCGCGTCACAGAGGATCAGCCGGCCTTCGGCATCGGTGTTCAGCACCTCGATGGTGATGCCCGACATGCTGGTGACGATGTCGCCCGGCTTGTTGGCGTCGCCATCCGGCAGGTTTTCGGAACTGGGCACGATACCCACGACATTCATGGGCAGTTCCAGCTCGGCCAGCGCATGCATGGCACCGAAGACGGATGCGCCGCCGCACATGTCGTACTTCATCTCGTCCATCTTGGGGCCGGGCTTGATGCTGATACCGCCGGCATCGAAGGTCAGGCCCTTGCCGACAAAGATCACCGGCTTCTGGTCCTTCGGCCCGTTCATGTACTCCATGATGATCAGCTTGGCCGGTTGGCGGCTGCCGCGTGATACGGAAAGCAGCGCACCCATGCCGAGTTCCTCCATCTCCGCTTCTTCCAGCACGCGGGTCTTGATCTTGCTGTAGTCCTTGGCGAGCTGCTGCGCGTGATCGGCAAGGAAGGTCGGCGTGCAGATATTGCCCGGCAGATCACCGAGGCGCCGTGACGTTGCCACACCCTTGGCAATCCCCAGGGCCTCGGTCAGGCCGACTTCGCCTTCGTCCAGATCACTGCGGCGCGGTACATCGAAGGTGATGCGCTCGATTTTCGGCGGGTCGATGTTGTTGCGCGCCTCTTCGCCGCGACACTCGGTGAAGCTGTAGAACGCGGCTTCGGTCATGAGCGCGGCCTGCTTCACTTTCCAGCCATGCGAGCGGCCTTTGACATTGGCATGCGTCAGGTAGCTCACCGCATCCTTGGCGCCGCATTTCTTTAGGGTCTTGGCGGCGGTGGTACAGGCCATGCGGAAGTTGGCGTCGTCGAGATCGCGCTCCTTGCCCATGCCAACTAGCAGCACACGGTCGCAGAACATGTTGGGCAGGTTGTGCAGCATCAGGGTCTGTCCCAGCTTGCCGTCCATGTCGCCGCGACGCATGACACTGCCGATGGCGCCCGCGCTCACGTGGTCCAGCGTGCCAGCGGCGATGGTGGTCTTGCGGCGGTCGAATACGCCGACGACCACGCACCCAACGCGCTGTTTCTCGGGATTGCCACTCTTGACAAAGTATTCCATGTGTCGTCCTTTCTCCTTGGTATTAAACTGACACAGACGCTCAGCGAACCTCCGGATGGAGTCCGCTGTCGGAATCAGCGCTCGAGCCTCCGGGCATCGAGCTGATGACGGGACAAATTGTCCGGCTCTTAGGCCGTCTCGCTCCATTCTAGGCGGTTCGGCGTATTTTTCATCCCAAGTCCAAGTTGACCACCGAATTTCAACTCTTGATGCCTGCCGAATGCGCCCGTTAATTCTCGACCGCTACCTGTTTCGCGAGGCGGGTCTGACCTGGGTGGCGGTCACACTGGTGCTGCTGGCAATCATGCTGTCCACGCGATTCGCGCGTTTTCTCGGGCTTGCCGCGAGTGGGGAACTGCCGGAAACCCTGTTGTTACAGGTGGTTGCGCTATCCAGCGTGCAATATCTGGTCATCCTGATACCGGTGTCCTTGCTGCTGGCGGTGATGCTGTCCCTTGGCCGGCTTTATCGCGATAGCGAAATGGCCGCGATTGCGGCTTGTGGTGTCAGTCTGGGTACGCTCTACAGGCCGTTCATCCGGCTTGGCATCGCGCTGGCGGCCATCACCGCGATTCTCAGTTTTGCGCTGTCGCCCTGGGCGGGGCGCACCGCGGATTATTTGATCAAGCGCGCGCAGCAGCAGATTGCCTTCTCGGCCTTCGAGCCCGGACAGTTCCGTACGATTCCGGGCGTGCCTGCCGTGTTCTATGTGGAGCGGCGGGATGCCGCGGAAGGCACGATGGAGCAGATTTTCGTGCGCAGCTTTGGCGAGGCTCGCGCCGGTGTGTTGGTCGCTCAGAGCGGGCGGGAGTCGATTGAGGCCGACACGGGGGATCGCACGTTGGCGTTGAAGAACGGCTATCGCTATGAAGGCCAGCCGGGGCAGGCGGCATTTCGGGTGCTGTCCTTTGTTGACAACGGATTCCGGTTTCCTGCCCCCAGTTTCGTTTACGAGGTCGGCAAGCGGAAGATCGCTGCAACCACCGATCTGCTTGCCTCCGGTCAGCCCGAAGACATCGCCGAGTTGCAGTGGCGGGCGTCGTCGCCGATCACCGTGCTGTTGCTGGCGCTGCTGGCCGTTCCGCTATCCCATACCTCGCCGCGGCAGGGCCGCTACGCCAAACTCATCCTCGGCATCGGGGCCTACATCGTCTATGTCAACGTTCTGGGGGTGGCGCAGGCCTGGGTAGGCAAGGGGCTGATTCCGGCCTGGCTGGGGATGTGGTGGGTTCACATGCTCGTCGCCCTGGCCGTGGTGTGGCTTTATCTGTTCCGTGATGGGCGGCTTCGCCTGCTCGGGCGTAGTTCGTCATGAGGCGGGTCGACGCGTATCTGCGTCAGTCGGTGTTCACCCTGACGCTGGTCGTCGGTGCGGCGCTGCTGGCGATTTCCACGTTCATCACTTTTGTCACCGAACTGGAGGATCTCGGTCGTGGCCAGTACGGGATTGGCGCCATTCTCCAGTACGTGGCGTTGCAGGTTCCGGAGACGGTGTATGTGATGTTTCCCGTCATCGCGCTGCTCGGCACCCTGATGGGTCTGGGCGCCTTGGCCGCGAATTCCGAACTGGTCGCCATGCGTGCCGCGGGTATCTCGGTGATTCGGCTGGCCTGGGGTGTGGCCAAGGCCGGCGTGGTGATCGGCGCGCTGGCGTTCGCCCTGGGTGAGCTGCTCGTACCGGTGACGACGCCGCTGGCCGATGAGATCCGCAGTGTCGCCCGCTACGGTGAGAGTGCCCGCGGTAGCAAGGACGGGGTGTGGTTGCGTGATGGCAAGCATTTCGTCTTTATCGGCGAGCTGGTCAGCGAGCGCCAGATTCGTCAGGTTGAGCTGTTCAGGCTGAGTGACGATGGCAGCCTGGATGCGGCGATCGCCATCGATTCGGCGCGCTACGACGACGATCACTGGACGTTTGAAGGGGTGCGCCGCACGCGTTTCTTGGAGGACGAGATTCGCGTGGAAACCATGGACCAGGAGCCCTGGCCGATGGATTTGACGCCCGAGCTAACCCCGGATGTGCTGCGGCTATTCGTGCTGGAAGCGGAAAGCCTTTCGGCCTGGGGGCTGTGGCGCTATGTGGAGTACCTGGAGCGTAACGGCCTGGACGCCGAGAGTTCGTCACTGGCGTTCTGGCGCAAGCTCGCGGCGCCGATCACGGTGATTGTCATGATGCTCGTCGCCGTGCCCTTCGTGATTGGCTCGCTGCGGCAAAGCGGGGCGGGGCAGCGCCTGTTTATTGGCGTGCTGTTCGGGGTGGGCTTTTATCTGGTCAACGAGGTCACATCCAGCACCGGGCTGATCTATGGCTTGTCGCCGGTGGTCACGGCCTTCTTGCCGACAGCCGCCGTGGCCGTGCTGGTTGCGGTGCGACTGCGCTCCATGCGCTAACGCGGCGGACAGTGGTGTTCGCACCCGGGTTAGCGGCCAGCGGGCTCGGGGGTTTCAGGCAGCCGATAAAACCGCCTGGCATTGGCGCTGGTCGCGCTGCGAAGCACCTCGACAGATTCGTCTCGTGCTGCGGCAACGGCGTCGGCCACAACGCCAAGATGCATGGGCTCGTTGCGCCGGGATTTCGGCCGTGGGCGGATCGTCCGGGGGAGCAGGTAGGGCGCATCTGTTTCAATCATCAGGCGCTGTGGCGGGATGCTCCCGACGCAATCCAGTAGATGCTGGCCTCGCCGTTCGTCGCAGATCCAGCCGGTGATGCCAATGTGGCAGTCCAGGCTCAGGTAATCAGCCAGTGCATCGGCGGTGTCCGTGAAGCAGTGCACCACGCAATCCACCAGTGAGGCGCGATATTCGCGGAGTACCGCCACAAAGTCCGCGTGCGCATCCCGTTGATGCAGGAACACCGGGAGACCGTGCTCGACCGCGATGGCCAACTGCTCGATGAAGGCGCGGCGCTGGGCGCCGCGATCTGACAGGTCTCTGAAATAGTCCAGGCCGCATTCCCCGACGGCAACAAGCCGATGCGCGTTGGCCAGCGCGTGGATCTCGTCGCCCAGCGCCGGCGTCCACTCGGAGGCGTAGTGCGGATGCAGGCCCGCCGTCGCCGAGAGGCGGCTTGGCGCCAGCCCGATGATCTCCTGTACCCGCCGGTTGCTGAACGCCGAGGAGCCGGTTAGGACGATGTGCTCGACGCCGGCGGACCAAGCCCGGTCCAGAACGTCCGGCCGGTCGGCGTCGAAGCTGGCGTCAGCAAGGTTGGCGCCGATGTCGATCATGGTTTGGCGTCCGGGGCGAGGAATGAGAACGGCCCGGATTAGCCGGGCCGTTCTTGGTGCTGCGGGCTGGCGTTACGTGCAGCCGGGCAGCGGTATCAGGTCGCAGACCGGATCGCCTCCGTCGTCGCCGTCATCGCCGTCGTCACCACCATCGCCGTCGTCGCCGTCATCACCGGGCAGCGCGACTTCCTCGGTTTCGTCGCTGTCGAATACCTCGGTGCCAATCGCAGCAAGACCGGCCACGCCGATCGCGAGCAAACCGAAATCGATGACCGAGTAGCCCTCGAACATGCCGGCTGCGTTCATCCGGTAATGCGTGGTCAGCACGTTGACGCCGCCAACCTCGAAGCGGTTGAGGCCCATCGGCGACATCTGATTGCTGTTGAATTCCATCCGCAACATTTTCGGGCGGTCGATCTGCTCGAAGCCGTGTGCGACATCGAACTGGAATCCATAGCGAAGTTTCTGCACCAGCGGCTGGGCCGAGGCATCTCCGAAACCCATTTCGAGGAACATCAAACCTTCTGGCGAGGGGGCTCCATAGCTGCTGGCAGCAGCTGGCCCCGATGCCGCAATGCCCAATAAGATTGCTGCTAGAGTGTGGCGCCGCATGTTCGTCTCCGCGTTCCGTTATAGAGTGAATTCCAGGCGCAACACTCCCTGTGTGCACCGAACGGTGACTATAGACGCACGGTTTAAGTGCGACAACCCGTTGCTGGCATTGCTGTTCTCGCTGGCGATGGCCGGGTGTGTCGTGCCTGGCTCGGTGGACCGACCGCCGACGATGGCGTCGAATCTGCCCTGCGAACAGGTCGCAACTCGTTACGAGGACTTCACCAAAAAACAGCGTGTCCAGACCGCCTACGGCATGCCCCTGGATGGTGCGCCATGGTTTCGTAGCTTCCGTGGCTGGGATCGCTGGCCGGTGGCTGACGACCCTGATGCTCGCCGTCAGTGGCTCGCGGCGACCGCGACGTTGGGGAATCGGGCATGGACGGCGGCGCTGATGAACGCCGATGACCAAGCGATGGCCGGCACGCTGCAACGGCAGATGCAGCGTTGCGCGCGGCAGGCGCTGGATGCGACGGTTGATGACGCGCAATGGAACGCCTGGATGGACCGCAGTGCCCAGCCGTCGGCGTACCGGCGGTGGCAGCGCTGGCTAGGTCTTTATCCCATCACGCACATCGGGTTGAAGGCGGGTGTGCGCGCCTGGCAATACGATTACCTAGCCGACTACGGCGCGTCCCAGCAGCACAGCGCGTGGCCGGTCTACGAAGCCAGTGTGGCTGCCCCTGCGTTGATCGACCGGCTATTGGCGGAGGCGCCGGAGCTACCAGGTCTGCCACGGCCGGATCGCGCATTACTGACGCACTGGGTTGCCGAGCATGCGCCCGTGTTTCGGCTCGACGTCGCCACCGATGCGGATCGTCCAGGGCGCCCGGTGTGGATGGAGGATCAGCTTGCCTTTGATGTAGCGCGGCCCGTCGCGCATGTGCAACTGCTGCCCTGGCAGGACCGGGGGGAGCTGGTCTGGCAGCTTATCTACACGCTGTGGTTTGCCGGCCGCCCAGCCGAGTCCGGCTGGGATCCGTATGCCGGTGCGCTGGACGGCATCCTGTGGCGGGTGACGCTGGACCGAGATGGCAAGCTGCGTATGCGCGACAGCATCCACCCCTGCGGGTGCTACCACGTGCTGTTTCCTCCCGACGCGGTTGTCGCGGCGCAAGACATCGCCGAGCCGGCAGTTGTGCCGGAGGTGGTCAGGACGCCGGGCCGGGTGGAGGTCGCCGTTCGGCGCACCGACCATCTCATCGTGGACGTCAGCCCCGCCGCCGTTGCAGCGGACGGCGCCCAGCGATACCGGCTTGCCGCCTACACCGATTTGTTGTCGATGCCGATGGCCGGGACCGGGCAACGTCGGGCTTTGTTCGGTGCCGATGGGCTGGTGCCGGAGTCGAGGCGGTCGGAGCGATGGTATCTGTGGCCCAGCGGCGTGCGTTCGCCGGGCACAATGCGAATATGGGGGCGGCATGCGATCGCGTTCGTCGGCTCACGGCATTTTGACGATCCGAACTTATTCGCCGATTTGCTGGTCGATCAACAGCCCGAGGGTTTGATCAATGCCCGCTAGCGAGGCTTTGTTAGACTCCCGCGCCTTTCGCCGCCTGGTCTGTCACGCTTCATGGAGGATTCTGTGACCAATCGAGCCGTATCGCTAATTGTCTGTCTGCTGGCTGCTTTGCCATTTTCTGCGCTCGCGGCCACGGCCTACGTGACGGATGAGCTGGAAATTACCCTGCGTCGGGGGCAAGGCACGCAATTCGGCATCCGCGCCATGCTGGATAGCGGCTCACGGGTGGAGGTGTTGCAACAGGATGCCGAGTCCGGCTACACCCAGGTTCGCACTTCCTCCGGAACGGAAGGTTGGGTGCTCAGCCGCTACCTCCAGAACAATCCTGTGGCCCGTGAACGCGTGGACACCGCTCGGCAAGCGCAGTCTCAGGCGGAGCAACAAGCGGCCGAGGCCGTTGCGGAGCTCGAAACGGTCCAGTCCGAAAACACGCAGATGCGAACGCAGATCGGTCAGCTGGAAGAGAAGGTCGGCAGCCTGGAAACTGAACTGCGCCGCGTGTCGTCGGCCGCTGCACGGCCGATGGAGATCCAGCGGCGCAACGAGCAGCTCGTCGAAGAGGTGCGAACGCTGGAGCAAGAGCGCGATCGACTGGGAATGGAACTGCGCAACGAGCAGTCGCTGCGCGACAACTGGATTACCGGTGCGGCCATCGCGTTCATCGGCCTGGCCCTCGGCCTGGTCGCACCACACCTGCGGCGCCGCAAGTCCGGCTGGGAAGGTCTGGGCTGATTTCATCATCACATGGCGCTGCCGGGCGCTGTGCTATAACGACCTGCCGCCCGTCGCTGGCGAACCTGACTAATCCATGACTCACGACTTGCTCAATGTGCTCGTGCTCGTGGTCTCGCTGGGCGTCGCCGCGCAGTGGATCGCGTGGCGTATGCGTTTGCCGGCGATTGTGTTGTTCCTGCTGGCCGGTGTCGCCGTTGGCCCCGTGTTGGGCTTCGTGCGCCCCAGCGTGGACTTCGGTGATGTCTACCGCCCCGTTGTCAGCCTTTGTGTCGCCGTCATCCTGTTCGAGGGTGGCCTGACCCTGCGGCTGCATGAGTTCAAGGAAGCCGCATCTGGCGTGAAGCGACTGGTGTCGATCGGCGCCATATTCGCATTCGGCCTGGGCAGCCTGGCGGCGAAGGGTATCGGCGATCTGGACTGGCCCGTGGCGCTGGTCTTCGGCGCGATCATGGTCGTTACCGGCCCCACGGTGATCATCCCGCTGCTGCGACAGGCGCGCTTGAACCGCCGCACGGCCAGCTACTTGAAGTGGGAGGGGATCATCAATGATCCGATCGGCGCGCTGGCCGCGGTGCTGATCTTCCAGTTTTTCGTCTATTCCGGCGGCGGTGACCCGCTGGATTCAGTGCTGATTTCGCTGGGCATTGGCTCGGTGGCCGCGATCATCATCGGTGGGGGCGCAGCATTGCTCGTCGGCTGGGCCTTTCGCAACGGTTACGTGCCGGAATACCTGAAGGCGCCGAGCATGCTGGCCGGCGTGCTGCTGGTGTTTGCACTCAGCAATGCCGTTCAGCACGAGGCCGGGCTGCTCGCCGTGACGCTGATGGGTATGGTGCTGGGCAATCTGGAACTGCCGAATTTCGAGGAAATGCGACGGTTCAAGGAGTACATCACCATTTTGCTGGTGTCCTCCGTGTTCGTTCTGCTGACTGCCGATCTGGATCCGGTGACGATTTCGCATCTGGACTGGCATGCCATCGCGCTGGTCGCGTCGATGCTCATCGTCGTTCGTCCATTGTCGATTCTGCTCGCC
>Ga0208330_1000043_pt1 | contig 80546 bp, 69 predicted proteins | sample DeeseametaMP1896_FD_184180 | JGI IMG/M metagenome (GOLD analysis project Ga0208330, IMG submission 184180) | Marine microbial communities from the Deep Pacific Ocean - MP1896 (SPAdes) | ecosystem: Environmental > Aquatic > Marine > Oceanic | place: East of Hawaii, North Pacific Ocean | collected... | reverse complement strand
CGCAGACGCTGATCGACAACGCCGCTGCACGCGTCGCTCTCGAAAACGACTTCTAAGTCGGGCGCGGCCTGAACGCCGCGTACCGCTCTGGGCCCGGCCGCCTGGCGGCTGGCCCTCCCTATCGCACATGACATGACCGACCGAGAGGTCGACCGGAGAAAACCAATGATCAACTTCATCAAGAACTTCCGCAAAGACGAAGACGGTGCCGTGACTGTCGACTGGGTCGTCCTGACCGCAGCCGTCGTGGGCCTGGCCGTCGCTGCCTACACCACCATCGAGACCAACTCGCAGACGCTGATCGACAACGCCGCTGCACGCGTCGCTCTCGAAAACGACTTCTGAGTTGCCTGATCGCCCGATGGCGATCACCTGAAGACCCGGGCGCGCGCCGGCCGCGGCGCGCGCCTTTTTCAAAGCCGCATGTCTGCTTGTGCGGTTCCAGCCCGGAGTTACACCATGCGTGATCTGTTGAGTGCCTTCATGGCCGAGGAAGATGGTGCCGTGACCGTGGACTGGGTCGTTTTGACCGCCGCAATCGTCGGCTTCTGCATCGCGGCTTACACTGCGGCGGAAAACTCGACGCTCGGCCTGCGCGATGGCCTCGCCGCCGAACTTGTGCGCCAAAACGACTTCTAAAACCCCTGCTGCCACGACATTTGCAAGGGCGGCCCGTTTCGCGGGTCGCCCGTCGTCGCGTTCGTTGCCCTGTGGCACGTAGGCGTCGCCAAACCGCCCAGCGAGTGTCCCGTTCTTGCCGTATTCCCCCGCCAGGATGATCCGGGCCGGGAGACCGGCGAATCCCAGTTTGTCCAAGTGAGGTGACATATGCGACTCGTATTCGGACTTGTGCTGATCGCCGGCCTCGCCCTGGCGGGCTTTGCCGTCTACATGGCGCAGAATTACATCGGGGCCTATGAGAACGCCCTGGCAGAGGAACGCGCCAAGGCCGGCGCCTCTGTTCCGGTGACCAAGGTCTTCGTCACGAAACGCGCCATCAACTACGGCGAAGAGATCACACCCGAGGACGTGGTGCTGACCCACTGGCCCCGGCAGGCCCTCCCCGAGGATTACTTCGACGAGGAAAACCCGTTTTTCGTCGACGGCCAGGAACCGCGCCTTGCCATGCGCCCGATCGAGAAAGCCGAGGTGCTGATGAAGGTCAAGGTCTCCGAACCGGGCGGCGACGCGGGTCTGACGTCGCGCCTCGACCGTGGTCAGCGCGCCTTTGCGATCAAGGTCGACGTAGCCTCTGGCGTCTCCGGCTTCCTGCGCCCCGGCGACCGGGTCGACGTCTACTGGACCGGGCGCCTGCCCGGCGAGGTCGGCGAACGGTCCCAGGGCGAGGTGACCAAGCTGATCCAGACCGGCATCCGCCTGATCGCCATCGACCAGACCTCGAACACGGAATACAACACCGCGACCATTGCCCGTACCGTGACCGTGGCCGCCAGCCCGCAACAGGTCGCCGCCCTTGCCCAGGCCCAGTCCACCGGCAAGCTGTCGCTGTCGCTGATGTCCCAGCTGGATGACACCGTGGCAGAGGCGATCGAGGTCGATCAGCGGTCGCTTCTGGGTATCGTCGCCGAGGAACGCGCCGAGAAAAAAGTCGACAAGACCTGCACCACCCGCGTGCGTCGGGGCGCCGAAGTGGTCGAGATCCCGATCCCCTGCACCAACTGATCCTGGAATTCGAACGGCGAATTCAACTGCTTGAACAAAAAGGGCCCCTGCCACGGCAGGGGCCCTTTGTTGCGAAAATACCCGGCGTGTTGCGGGTTATCCACATAAACCAATCCGCTGAAGTCATTGATTCTTGCAAATAAACACGAAATACCGCATGTTCGAAAAAAATGCAGGCGTCAGACCTGCGTCCGAGCAGTGATCGAGAGGCAGGTCACATGACCATTGACAGATTCCTGAAGGCGGCCCTCCTGGGCCTGTCGCTTGCGGTTGCGCCTCTTGCGGCGCAGCAGGCGCAGGCAGACAACTTGCGCATCCTGCGCAACGGCACACAACCGATCCTGAACGTTCCGATGAACCGCGCGCTGGTGGTCGAAAGCGATATTCCCTTTGCGGAACTGTCCATCGCCAACCCTGCGATCGCCGATATCTCGTCGTTGAACGATCGCAACATCTACGTTCTGGGCAAGGCGCCGGGCACCACGACACTGACCATTCTCGACGCTGCTGGAGAGCTGATCTCGAACGTCGATATCCGGGTTTCGCCCGATGTGTCCGAATTCAAGGAACGCCTGCGCCAGATCCTGCCGCAGGAAAAGATCGAAGTGCGTACCGCCAATGACGGCATCGTGCTGTCCGGAACCGTCTCTTCGACCGCCCGGATGCAACGCGCCCTGGACCTTGCCCAGCGCTATGCGCCCGAGCGGGTATCGAACCTGATGTCCGTGGGCGGCGTCCAGCAGGTCATGCTGAAGGTCCGCTTTGCCGAGATGGAGCGCACCGCCGCCAAGATGCTGCGGACTTCGCTGGCCACCGGCGGATCGGTTGCCGGCGGCGACCTCGGCCTTGAACTGGGCACCTTGAGTGCCGCCTCGGATGCGGCAGTCGATGCCGTCGCCGACAAGCTGGCCCCGCAGGGACTCGACGTCGAAGGCGCGGTTCTCTTCGGCTTCAACGCCGGCGGGCTCGAAGTGGGCATCATGCTGGAGGCGCTGGAACGCAAGGGCATCGTGCGGACTCTGGCTGAACCCAACCTGACCGCGCTGTCGGGCCAGGAGGCCAAGTTCCTGGCAGGCGGCGAATATCCCGTCCCGGTCAGCCAGCAGAACAGCACCATCACCATCGAATACAAGCCCTTCGGCGTGGAGCTGAATTTTATCCCCCGAGTGGTCGATGGCGACCTGATCAACCTCGAACTCGAAGCCGCGGTCTCTTCGATCGACACCAACAACTCGATTGTGCTCTCGGACATCTCGATCAACGGCTTCAAGCGGCGTGAAACCTCGACCACGGTGGAACTGCGCGACGGCGAGAGCTTTGCCATCGCGGGTCTGCTGATGGACGATTTCACCGACCGGAACTCGCAATTGCCGTGGCTGGGCGACGTGCCTGTCCTGGGTGCCCTCTTCCGCAGCGCGGAATACCAGCGGTCGCAGTCCGAACTGGTGATCATCGTCACGCCGCACCTGGTGACGCCGACCCGGGGCGAATACCTCGCCCTGCCCACAGACCGCGTTGTCCCCCCGACCGAGCGTGATCTCTTTCTGCGTGGCAAGGTGGCCGGCAAGCCGGGGCAGAAGGCGCCGAATTCCGGGGCCGCGGGTGAAGTGGCCAAGCAGGACTTCACCGGCTCCTACGGATATGTGATGGATTGATGCAGAGGCGAATGATGATCAGGCTCCCCCTTTCCGCCGCGCTAACCGCGGGCCTCTTGATCGCCGGATGCAGCCAGACCCCGGTGGGGTTTGACCGCGAGGCGGGCGCGCTGATCGACACTGGTCATTTCGGCAACGCCACGATGAACAACCATCAGCTGATGACCGGCGAAAAGCAGATCATCTACGATCTGTCGCAGCGCTTTGCCTCCGAAGTCATGACCACGGTCAACTTTGCCTTCAACAGCGCCGTACTGGACCACGGCGCGCGCGACACACTGCGCGAACAGGCCCAGTGGATCCGCCAATTCCCGGAAATCCGTTTCCGTGTCTACGGCCACACTGACAAGGTCGGCAGCAACGGCTATAACAAGAGCCTTGGCCTGAGGCGGGCCAATGCGGTCGTGAACTACCTCGTCAGCCAGGGCATCAGCCGCTCGCGGCTTGAAGCCGTCGTTTCCTACGGAGAGACACAGCCGCTGATCGTGACCGAAGGCCGCGAACGCCGCAACCGGCGCACCGTGACCGAGGTGTCGGGCTTTGTGTCCAGCCATCCCAACGTGCTGGATGGCAAGTATGCCGAAGTGATCTACCGCGAGTATATCAACAGCGCCGAACCCAAGACGGGGCTGACCGGCCAGCAGGGCCAGGACCTCGCGATCACCGAGTGATCCCGACTTGGGGTCGGCAAGGGAAAGGGGCCAATCGGCCCCTTTTTTTCATGTCTGCCCAACGGAGGCCCGTCCTTGCGGTAACCCGATACTCGCATGAATTGACCCGACAATAGTCTTGACCACCGGAGGGAGGCCAAGGTGTTCCCAGCCGGGCTATCAGTCCCTGTTCACCGTACAATTTCGGTTTTTTGGCCCAAATGTTGCCTCGTTTGTGGGGGAATGTCCCCTTGGAGAACCAGTGCGTGCGCAGACCCGAGTCGCGCACCGCGGGTCCGGGGGACAGGGCTTCGCCACGTCCAACCGGTCCGGCAAGAGTAAAGGACGACAGGCATGACCAACGCGACACAACAGCAAACGGAGCCGGCACCGATCGTCGCCTGCACCATCAGCCGCGACGTCCAGAACTTTGACCTGCTCATCGATGACATGGAAGCCCTGCTTGGCGAAGGCTGGGGGGACCTGGGGTTCGACGAGGCCACGGCCTTTCTGAACCAGCCCGACGGGCGGTCGCTGGAATTCGTGGCAATGGCCATCGACGCCATCGACGAACCGGATTTGCCGATGCTGTCCGGGGTCATCCGTGCCGCCAAGGAAAACGGGATCAAGGTCATCCTGATCGCCGAGGATGTGACGCCGGCCTCGCTGCACCACCTCTTGCGTGACGGGGCCGATGAATTCGTCCCCTACCCGTTGCCAGAGGGTGAACTGGCCGGGGCGCTGGAACGTCTGCGGCAGCCCGTGCCCGCCGCCGTTCAGCCCGACCCTACGCCAGCCACCAATGCCGAGGGTGTCCGCCTGTCCGGTGGTGGCGATGGCGTGCTGATCGCCGTTCACGGCCTTGCTGGCGGCGTCGGCGCAACCACCTTGGCCGTGAACCTTGCCTATGAGCTGGCCACCGGGGGCAAGGAAAAGCAGCCCAAGGTCTGCCTGATCGACCTGGGTCTGCAATTCGGGTCGGTCTCGACCTATCTCGACCTGCCGCGCCGCGAGGCGGTCTACGAAACACTCTCGGACATCGAGGCGATGGACGGTGACAGCTTTGGACAGGCGCTGGTCAGCTTCGAGGACAAGATGCAGGTCTTCACCGCCCCCTCGGACATCCTGCCGCTGGACATCATCGGCCCGGCCGAGATCAAGCGCCTGCTGGACATCACGCGCGAGCATTTCGACTACGTCATCGTCGACATGCCTTCGGCGGTGGTGCAATGGACGGAAACCGTCCTGGCCGAGGCGCAGCTGTATTTCGCGCTGATCGAACTGGACATGCGCTCTGCCCAGAACACCCTGCGCCTGAAGCGGGCGCTGCAATCCGAGGACCTTCCTTTCGAGAAGATCCGCTTTGCGCTGAACCGCGCTCCGAAATTCACCGACCTGCAGGGCAAGAGCCGCGTCAAGCGGCTGGCCGACAGCCTTGCGATTTCGCTGGACGTGCAGCTGCCCGATGGCGGCCGCACCGTCATGCAGGCCTGCGACCACGGGCTGCCTCTGGCCAGCCACGCTGCCAAGAACCCGCTGCGCCGTGAAATCGTCAAACTTGCCCAGCAGCTCAACGCAATCGGCGCCAGTGACGCCGAAGCCGCCTGATCCAGGGGATAGACATGTTTTCGCGCTACAAGAAAAACTCCGCTTCCGGCGCCCAGCCGGTCAAGGCCCCTGTCCCGGCGGCCCCCGTCGCCACACAGCCTGCCGCACAACCGAGCGCCGTGCGCCGCAAGGCCAAACCCGCGGCTCAGGCGGGCCCCGTGGACAAGGAGAAGAAGCGCAAGGAGAGGCTTGGCGAGATCAAGCTGGAACTGCACCGCGCCTTGCTGGAAAACCTGAACCTGGCCGCACTCGACAAGGCCTCCGAGGGCGAGCTGCGCGAGGAAATCAGCGCGATTGCCAACGAGACGCTGCAGGAAAAGGGCGTCGTCCTGAACCGCGACGAACGCCGCGCCATGATGGCCGACCTCTACGACGAGGTGAAGGGCCTTGGTCCGCTGGAACCGCTGCTCAAGGACGAGACGATCTCGGACATCCTGGTCAACGGCCCGCAGCAGATCTTCATCGAACAGAACGGCAAGCTGACGCTGTCGGACGTGACCTTCAAGGACGAACGTCACCTGATGCGGATCATCGACAAGATCGTCTCGGCCGTGGGCAGGCGCGTCGATGAATCGAACCCCTACGTCGACGCCCGTCTTGCGGACGGGTCGCGTTTCAACGCGATGGTACCCCCGGTGGCCATCGACGGCAGCCTGGTCTCGATCCGGAAATTCAAGAAGGACAAACTGGGCATCGACGACCTGGTCAACTTCGGTGCCTTCACCGAGGAAATGGCCGTCTACCTGCAGGCCGCCGTCGCCACGCGCCTGAACATCATCGTCTCGGGCGGGACCGGTTCGGGTAAGACAACCACGCTCAACGCGCTGTCCAGCTTTATCGACGACAGTGAACGCATCCTGACCATCGAGGATACCGCCGAACTCCAGCTGCAGCAGAGCCACGTCGGTCGCATGGAAAGCCGTCCGCCCAACGTCGAGGGCAAGGGCGCCGTCACCCCGCGCGACTGCCTGAAAAACGCCCTGCGGATGCGTCCCGACCGTATCATCGTCGGCGAGACGCGCGGCGAGGAAGTCATCGACATGCTGCAGGCCATGAACACCGGCCACGACGGGTCGATGACCACGATCCACGCCAACAGTGCCCGCGACGGCGTGGCGCGGCTTGAAAACATGATCGCCATGGCGGGGATCGAGATGCCGCTGAAGGCGATGCGCAGCCAGATCGCCAGCGCGGTCAACCTGATCGTTCAGGCCAGCCGCCTGCAGGACGGTTCGCGCCGGATGACCTCGATCACCGAGATCACCGGCATGGAAGGCGATGTGATTTCAATGCAAGAGCTCTTTCGCTTCCAGCGCGTCGGCCTGACGCCCGAAAACAAGATCATCGGCCATTTCACGGCCACCGGTGTCCGCAGCGCCTTTGCCGAACGGTTCCGGATGTGGGGCTACGACGTGCCCGCCTCGATCTACGAACCCTTCAGACCGGAGTAACGCCTATGCTCAGCGCAGAACCGATCATCTACGGCGGGATCTTCCTCGGCGTGCTGATCCTGGTCAACGGCGTCTACCTCGTCGCCTTCGGCAAGTCGATCAGCCTGACCAACCGGGTCAACCGCCGCCTGGAAATGCTGGACAAGGGCGAACGCCGCGAGGACGTCCTGGCCAAGCTCCGCAAGGAGATGGACCAGCACATGCAAAGCCGCTCGCTGCCCATCTACTCGATGCTGGCCAGCAAGGCGCAGAAGGCGGCCCTGGCCTTTACACCGCAACAGTTGATCCTCGTCATGGTGGCGGCCTCGGTCTTTGCCTTCGTGGGCCTGAGCATCGGGACAGAGGCAGGCGCCGCCGTCCGTGCGGTGATGTCTGTCTTCATGGGTGTGGGGGGTGTCTATTTCTGGGTCAACCATCGCGCCAAGAAACGCCTAAGCATGATCGAGGAACAATTGCCCGACGCCGTCGAACTGATGGTGCGCTCCTTGCGCGTCGGCCACCCGTTCAGCTCTGCCATTTCGATCGTCGCCAAGGAACTCAAGGATCCGCTGGCCACCGAGTTTGGCATCATCGCGGATGAATCGACCTACGGCCGCGACGTGGGTGAGGCGCTGAAACACATGGCCGAACGGCTGGACATGCAGGATTTGCGCTTCCTTGCCGTGGCCGTGGCGATCCAGCAGCAGGCCGGCGGCAACCTTGCCGAGATCCTCGACGGTCTGGCCAAGGTGATCCGCGCCCGCTTCCGCCTGTTCCGAAGGGTCAAGGCGATCACCGCCGAGGCACAATGGTCAGGCAAGTTCCTGTCCGGCTTCCCGATTGGCGCGCTGATCTTCATCCAGGTGGCCAAGCCCGACTATTACGACGAGGTGCTCGATCACCCCTGGTTCATCCCCGCCTGCTTCATCGTGGGCATCATGCTGGCCGCGAACATGATCGTCATGCGCTGGCTGGTGAACATCAAGGTCTGAGAGAGGCTGCCCCATGTTCGAAACGCTCAACACGATGATCACCGACAAACTGGGCCCTGCCGGTCCGCTGATCGTGGTCGCGGGACTGGCGGCGCTCCTGATCGTCGCCACCATCCCGATGTTCCTCAACTCCCGCCCCGACCCGCTGGACAAACTCAAGCAGGACGGCAGAAAACGCCTGGATGCGGAAACCCGCGCCGTCTTGCGGGAAAAGAGCAAGAACGAAAAGCTCAACAAATACGCGCAGTTCCTGGAACCGCAGGACGCCAAGGAATACTCCGAGATCCGCACCAAGCTGATGCAGGCGGGCTACCGGTCCAAGGATGCGGTACAGATCTACTACTTCCTGCAATTCGCGCTGGGGATCGCCCTGCTCTGCGCTGGCGTGGTGTATTACATCTTCTTCATCGACCCAGAGACGGCCACGATGCAGACCAAGCTGATGTATATCCTCGGCCCCGGCTGCCTTGGCTACATGGCGCCCAAGTACTGGGTCAACAAGCGCGTCGCCAGCCGCCAGGAACAGATCCAGCAAGGCTTCCCCGACAGCCTGGACATGATGCTGGTCTGCGTCGAGGCGGGTCAGTCGATGGATCAGTCCATCGTCCGCGTCGCCCGCGAACTGCGCAGCTCCTTCCCCCCGCTGGCCGAGGAATACGAGATCATCAGCTACGAGATGAAGGCCGGCAAGGACAAGAGCCAGGTTCTCAACGACATGGCCGACCGCTGCGGCTTGCCCGACATCTCCTCCTTTGTGACCGTGTTGAACCAGGCGACAACCTTCGGCACCTCGATTTCCGACGCGCTGCGGGTCTATGCGGGCGAAATGCGTGACAAAAGAGTCATGCGTGCCGAGGAAGCTGCCAACAAACTGCCGACAAAGATGACGCTGACCACTATGATGCTCACGGTGCCGCCGCTGTTGATCATTCTCGTGGGCCCGTCCGCGGTTGGCATTTCCGAGATGGGCTCGATGGCCGTGGGCAACTGACTGCATGAAACAGGCTCTTTGGGCCGCCCTGATGATCCTGCCGCTGGCCGCCTGCACCGCAGGCGGCCCGTTCGCGCATAAGGATCCCGCATCTCCCTATGCCCCCGGCCTCGATCCCCGGGGCGAAGCGGTGGACGGGCTGACCGTGGGACATCGTTTGATGGCCGCGGGCCAGCACGAACTCGCGCTTGAGGCCTTTACGCGCGCCGCAGCCGACCAGGGGCTGACCGCCGAGGTGCTGATGGCACTGGGGTCCGCCAACCTGGCGCTGGGGCGCCTGCATCAGGCCGAACCCCTGTTGCGCCGCGCCGTCAAGGAAGAGCCGGACTCGGCCGAAGCCTGGAACAACCTGGGCATTGTGCTGATCGAAAAGGGCGAGACCGCCGAGGCCTCCGAGGTCTTCCGCCGGGCCTTTGCACTGGACAATGGCCAAAGTGACTCAATTCGCGACAATCTGCGCTTGGCGCTCGCAAAAATGGAAAATTCCGGTTATGGTGCGGAGTTAGAGCAAGAATACAAGATCATACGCCGCGGGCACGGGGACTACCTGATCCGGCGCACTGGCGGCTGACGGTCATTCGTCCCGGAAAACGGGGCACAAGAACAACCGCCGAAAAAGGCGGGCAAGAGGCAGAGCAGCACAAGGACGCAGGCAAAATGCGCCATCCCATCATCGTTTCCCTCTGCGTGGCGGGCGCCGTCGCGCTTTCGGCCTGTGACAAGGGCATCGACAGCGCCGAAATGGACCGCAAATTCCAGGGCGTGAACGTGGTCGACGAAAGCGATCTGAACGAGGTCATGCTGACCGTCGGCGACCCGAACGAGGCCGTGGCCTATTTTCAGCGCACGCTCAAGGAAAACTCCGACCGGATCGAGATCCGCCGCGGGTTGGCCCAGTCTCTGGTCCGGGCCAAGCGCATCCCCGAGGCAAAGGTGGCCTGGGCCAAGGTTGTCGAACATGAGGACTCGACCGATGACGACGGGGTGCAACTGGCCGATGTCCTGATCCGGGCAGGCGAATGGGACCAAGCGGAAAAGGTGCTGGACGCGATCCCGCCCACGGTCGAGACCTACAAACGCTACCGGCTGGAGGCGATGATCGCCGACAGCAACAAGGAATGGAAAAAGGCCGACAGCTTTTACGAAGTCGCGGTGGGCCTGACGACCAAACCCGCCTCAGTGCTGAACAACTGGGGCTACTCCAAGCTGACGCGCGGTGATCTGCCCGAGGCCGAAAAGCTCTTTCTCGAGGCGATCCGCCACGACGACAAGCTGTATACCGCCAAGAACAACCTGGTCATGGCACGCGGCGCGCAGGGCAAGTACATCCTGCCCGTCATCCCCATGACCCAGGTCGAAAAGGCCGAACTGCTGCACACACTGGGCCTGGCCGCGATCAAGAGCGGCGACGTCAAGACCGGCAAGGCGCTCCTGCGCGAGGCGTTGGAGACGCACCCGCAGCACTTCGAGGCCGCGGCCCGGGCGCTGGCGGCCCTTGACGAGGCCTGAGGTCGATGTCGCTGAGTGCCGCCGCGGCCCTGTGGTTCCTGCCCTTCGTCCTGCCGATCTGTGTCTACATCTGCTACACTGACATGAAGGGGATGCGCATTCCCAACCATGCGGTCGTGGCGCTGTTCCTGGTCTATCTTTTCGTGGGCGTGGTCGCGCTGCCGCTCGACACCTATTTCTGGCGCTACCTGCATCTTGTCGTGGTGCTGGTGGCGGGCATCGCGCTGAATGCGGGCGGAGCAATGGGGGCCGGCGACGCGAAATTCGCCGCCGCCGCCGCTCCCTTTGTCCATATCGGAGACCTGCGGTTCCTGATGGCGCTCTTTGCCGCCAACCTGCTGGCGGCCTTCGTGGCGCATCGCCTGGCCAAGCGCACGCCCCTGCGCCGCCTTGCGCCGCATTGGCACAGCTGGGAGGCCGGGTCGAAATTCCCGATGGGTCTTGCCCTGGGTGGAACGCTGGCGATCTACCTCGGGCTGGGGCTGTTCTACGGCGCGTGACCGCGCCACAGCCCGTGGCCGGTCATTTCACCATCTTGTGCAGGCACTTGCGCAGATAGACATCATCCACAATGAACTGCGGGTACTTGTTGAACCCGTTTTCGTCGAAATGCGGCGGACAGCGCAGAAGATCGGGCTTGTCGCCATCCCGGTCCAGCTCGCCATAGGGCTGGTTCGCGCAATCCAGGCGATAGCAGATGTCGCACTGGTTGGTACCGCAGAGCATCGACTTGGCAACCGCGTCCGGATTACCCCGGCCCGCCTCCACCTTGTAGCTGACCAGATAGATGCTGCCATCCTCGCTGGCCGGGGCCACCACGACGATATCCTGCGCGCTGTAACTGCGCCCTCCGAGGATCACCAACACGCCCAGATTGTCGTTATCGCTGCCGTCGTCATACTCGATCAGTTGCAGCATCCCGGCGCCCGAAATCGCCGCCTGGATATTTGGATAGAGCACCTGCCCAGCATGCACGGCGTGATAAGTCCCGCGTCCTTCCGGCGGCAGGTAGTTGCGGCCGTCGATCTTGAGGATCAGATCATCCTGCCCGCTGAATTGCTTGTCCAGGAACTCGCCGGCGGCGACACCATATTTTGCCCCGTCATAGAGATCCCCCACGCTGATGCCACCGCTGCCCGCCGCCGCCACCGCCGCGCCGATTGCGCCAAAGGCGAACTTGCCCGCCGAATCCAGCCCCCCTGCGGGCCGGATGTTCTGTATCTTGGTGATGGTCAGCAGATCGGCGGTCTGCCGCGACGGTTCGCTCCAGCACAGGTAGTTGTCGCGCCAGCCGTAGGGATCGCTGCCCTCGACCATCTGCACACAGTTCAGCCCCGCCACGGACCCCGACGGCGACCACCGCAGGGTCAGCGGCGAATTCTGCGGCAAGCATAGGTAATTGTCGCGCCAAGTGTATTGCGCGGGCTCTGCCCCCTCGATGATCTGGGTGCATTTCATGCCGAAAATCGCCCCCGAGGCAGACCAGCGCAGCCCGATGTCGCGGTCCGTACAGAGGTAGTTGTCACGCCAGGTATGGCTCGCCGGTGAGGCGCCCTCGACAATCTGGGTGCAATGTTTCCCGGCGATCGGCCCGGAGGACGACCAGTAGAACCGCGTTGCGGCCTCTGCCGGTTCGGCTGCCCAAAGACCCGCCAGCGCAATGGCAGCGCACAAGATCCCGGAAATCCTCTGTCTCATTTCATCTCCTCCCCAACCCGGGGCGCCGGGCCCCGAACCTTGAGGATACTCCAATCCGGCAGCTATTTTATTGACCGGGATCAGATCGCCCGCGCCGCGCAAGTTTCCCGCCCTTGCCGCGCTGATGACACAATCCGCTGCCAGCCTGCGGGCAAAAGCAGTTGAGGGCAGATCCGACATGAACATGGAGACCGGCACCGTCCTGGCCCCGCCGCAGCCGCGGCGGATCGAGGAAATGCAGCTTCCGCTGGTGATGATGCGTGACATCGTGCTCAAGACGATGTTCCGCAAGAACACCAACATCGTGACGGATCTTGCACGCACCGTCTGCCTGCCGGTGACGGTCACGCAAGAACTGATCGACATGTGCCGGGGCCAGGGCCTGATGGAGGCGATGGGCACGCTCGGCCCCTCGGGCAAGGTTTCCTCCGAGATGCCCTACCAGCTGACCGACAGCGGCAAGGCGCGCGCGCTGGATGCCTTGGCCCAGTCGGAATACTTCGGCGCCATGCCGATCCCGCTGGATGTTTATGCCGAACAGGTCAAGCGCCAGTCGATCCGCAACATCCAGATCACCCGGGATCAGCTGACCGGCGCGATGGGCCACCTGGTCCTGCCCGAAGACCTGATCTCGAACCTCGGGCCCGCAGTCTCTTCGGGCCGGTCGATTCTCATGTACGGTCCGCCGGGCAACGGCAAAAGCTCGATTTCCAACGGGATCCGGGACGCGATGGGCGACAAGATCTACGTCCCCCGTGCAATCGAGTACTCTGGCCAGGTGATCACGGTTTACGATCCGATTGTGCATTCCCAGGCCGAGGACGACAGCGAAGACCCCAACGCGCTGCGGCGGCGCGCCCGCTTTGACCGGCGTTACGTCCTGTGCCAACGGCCGACGGTCATTACCGGGGGCGAACTGTCGCTGAACATGCTCGACCTTGTCTACAATCCCACCGCGCGCACCTACCAGGCGCCGCTACAGCTGAAATCCACGGGCGGCATCTTCATCGTCGACGACCTCGGTCGCCAGGCCGAACCGCCGCAGAAACTGGTCAACCGCTGGATCGTGCCACTGGAGGAAAGCAAGGACATCCTCGCCCTGCAATCGGGCGAAAAGTTCGAGGTGCCTTTCGACACGCTTGTCATCTTCTCGACCAACTTCCACCCCAACGAGATCTTCGATCAGGCCGCGCTGCGCCGGATCTTTTTTAAGATCAAGATCGACGGACCGAACCAGCAGGATTTCCTCAAGATCTTCAGCCTGGTCGCGCGCAAGAAGAAGATGCAACTGGACGAGGCCAGCCTCGTGCACCTGCTCAAGCACAAGTACCCGACGATCAAGAACATCTATGCGAACTACCAGCCGGTGTTCCTGATCGACCAGATGATTTCCGTCTGCGATTTCGAGGGTATCCCCTACAAGATGACCCCCGACCTGATCGACCGAGCCTGGAGCAACATGTTCGTCAAAGACGAGCAAATCGTGAAATAAGACGGGGTTGCCGGGGCCATGCCTTGAGCTGGGGGGACTACCCCTCCCTGATCCGCGCCACCCAGATCGGCAGCAGCAGGCTGAGGATCAACAGCCGCATCACGTGGTGCGCGGCCACATAGGCCGGATCCAGCCCGAGGGTCACGGCGATGGCTGCCATCGCCTCAACCCCGCCGGGCGCATAGGCCGCGATCAACACGGCGGGCGGCACCCCCATGAGGACAAAGGCCACGGACACAGCCAACAGGGTCGTGGCCACGTTCACCACGGTCAGCCAAAGCCCTGCCACAACGGAATTGCGCAGCACCGCCCCGCTTTGCCCCGCGAAACGCGAGCCGATCAGCGTTCCCATGACCACAAAGGCCGCGTCGTCCAGGCCCGCCGAGAGGCGCCCGGGCGTCAGGTCGGACACATGTCCCAGCGCGCTGACCGTCATGCCCGCCATCAGGAAGGCGGCCGGCACCCGCAACGCCTGATAGCCATAGCCCAGCGCAAGCCCTGCAATCGCCAGCAATCCCAGCGACACCAGCGTCATGTCTGCCACCGGCAGCAGGTCCGCCCCGCTTGCACCGAAGACCAGGCTGACCAATAGCGGCACGCAGAGCGTCAGGAACAGCACCCGGATGCTCTGGATCACCGCGATCTGCGCCGTGGGGCCACCCTGTTCCAGCGACATGCTGAGCACATAGCTCAGGTGCCCGGGCGCAGAGGCCAGGACCGCGTCACGCCGGCTGAACCCCATCCAGCGCACCATGCCCACCTGCGCGATCGCCAGTCCCAGCGGCAGGCTGAGGCCGAGGATGGCCATGCTGAGCGGCCAGGAGGCCGCCGCCTGCAGCGTCTCCGGGGTGACACCGGTTCCGATGTTGATTCCCAGCAGGATAAAGGCCGCCGTCCGCATCCAGACCGGCAGATCGAACCTCAGGCCCGCCAGCCCGGCCAGCGTGACCCCCACGGCGGATCCGGTCAGCGCCGCGGCCGGAAAGCCGATCAGCTCGAAGACCAGCGCACCCAGCGCGCCTGCGAAAAAAGCCAGGAGAGTTCCGGTAAATTGGGACATGCCGCTCCGGTTTATCCATCCCGAATGACCTGCGCCAGCCCCCGGACCAGCCGCCGACGCGACCCCATGCGGAATGCTTTTGCGCGCGCGCGATTTTGCGCTTGACGGCGGCGCGCGGCTTCCGTATCCGACCCCCCACTGCTTGGCGCGGTAGCTCAGTTGGTTAGAGCGAACGACTCATAATCGTTAGGTCGGGGGTTCGAGTCCCCCCCACGCCACCACTTCCCCCCCTTATGAATACAATCGCTCGCGGGCCGGACGTCCGGCCAGTCCTCAGACTTCCTGAAACGAAAAAAGGGAGGCGCAGGCCCCCCTTTCCGGTCTGATGCGACGGATCTTTCAGGCGGACAGGTCCATTCCGTCCACTTCGGCCCAGATGTCTCCCCAGACCGCCCTGGCCTTGCCGCGATGACGCGCGGCCTTCGCTGCTTCGAGATTGTCCATCATGCCCTCGCCCCTGACCACGATCAGGCCGACCATGCCGACGGCGTAATGTGGCTGACACTGAAAGCCGTAGAACCCGGGTGTGTCAAAGGTCACCTCGATTTCCTCGTTGATCCGGCCCCGGAAGGGCTCTGCGCCCTCGGGGATCATATCGTCGGCAGACTGGGCGTTGTGGCCCTTGTCGGTGGCCAGGAACCGGACGCTGTCGCCGGCTTCGATCACCGAGATGCGCGGAAAGAACACCTGGCGCAATTTGCGGTCCTCGGGGTGCTTGTTCAGCATCTGGATGTCATGCGTCGTGGCCGCCAGCACCCGACCGGGCAGGGTCAGGGCCAACAAGGCCGTCGCAGCAGCAGAGAGAAGCGCGGTGCGTCGCGTGATGAAACGGGTCAAGTCGTCCTCCATCGGGTTTGCACTCCGGTCACTGGGACGGGCCGGCGCGGGATGGCCGCAGGGTGCGGCATTCGCTTGAACATTGTCCAGCACGGCCCGGCCCCATAGGCCGGTTTCCGCGTCTCGATTTATGCCGCCCGGAACGGGGGACACCCCGAACCGGGCAGGATGCGTCGCTTTGTCTCCGGTTCAGACGCAGGCGCGGTTTTGCCGCCAGGAGAGGCCCGCCGCCAGCGCCAGCAGCAGGCCAAACACCGTCAAAATGACGGCGGTCGGTGCCGTCGTCTGGACGCGTGGGACGGCCAGCTCCAGCCTCTCGCCCGGCACCAGGTGCAGGCGGCGTTCCCGGAGCTGCCCGCCAAAGCCATGATCCCGCACCAGCAGATCCACGCCCTCGGGATTGGGCAGACGAAGCGTGATCGGGGCGCTCGGATCATCGGGATAGGCCACGAACCCAGCATAGAGATAAAGATCCTGCAGACCGCGTGGGGCCTCGGGTGCGGGAACGCCGCAGACGGAAATCGCCGTCAGTCCGTCCAGCGGGGTGGCAAAGGGCAGAGGCTGGTCCAGCGGGTGCACCATCAGCGACATGCCTTCGAACCCCGCTGCCTGCGCGCCGATGCGTGCCTCGACCCTTTCCAACAGGGCGTCCGCGATCTGCCAGGTGCCCTGCTGCAGGCGCTCAAAAGGCACACGCCCATCCGGCCCGGTCAGCAATCGGGCCTCTAGGCCAAACCCCTCGACCGCCGTCAGGGCGGGCATGCCCAGAAAGATCTCGACCGAACGGTCGTCACGGGAGACGATCAGATCAACCTGGTCGGCCACCGCCTGCGCACAGCCCAGGCCGCTTGCGGCAACCAGCGCCGCCCGTGCCAAGATCCTTCGCAGCCGCCGCATCACGTCCTCTTCTCACATTGGCCGGAGGTTCTACCTCCGCCACCCCAGCAGGACAAAGCGCAACATGGACGCAGGCAGCCCGACACTCATTCGTACCCCGTCATCTCAAGATAGCCGCGTCCCGCATGGCTGCCACTGACGCGCACCGGCCCTTCCCAGTAGGGGATCGAGACCGCCATCCAGGCGCCGGGGTTCACCGCCTCGACCGTCACGTCGATATCCCGCTCCGGCAGGGTCACGCGCCAGACAACCGGCACCTCTCGTCCGGCCACCTCGGCCCCTTGCAGCGGCTCTGCGGTCAGGGCGCCATTGCCGTAGGACTGTGTCCGGCCGTCCGCCCCGATCCAGGTGGCCGAGGTATAGGCGCTGCCATCGGTTTGGCGCAGGCGAAATCCCATCAACTTGTCACCGGCGTCGAAAGACAGAGAGAACCAGTCCCAACCCGATTGTGTGCTGCTCAGAGGCTGCGAGGAGTATTCGCGGTCCAGCCAGGCCTCGCCACTCACCGCCACCGGGCCGTCGGGCAATTCCAGAGTGCCTTCAACGCGGTAGAAGGGCTGCGAGTAGTAGTAGCTGGCCTGCCCTTCCGCCGATTTCACCGAAAACCCACGGTCGCCGTGAAAGACCAGCGGTCCCTGCGCCTCCAGCCGCAGATCATAGCGGAACTCCGGCCCGCTGGCCGTCAGGGTCACCTTGTCCAGCGTCTCTCCGGCCATCTGCCAGTCGTCGATCCAGGCCTCGAAGGGCTGCGCCGTGACGCCCGCCTGACCGATGCCGCCACGGGCAAAGCGTTCGGCAACGTGGTGTGCCCTGGGCATGGTCACTGCCGCATGGGCGAACCAGACCTGAGGCGAGGTCCAGCCCGCACCCTCGCCCGGCGCCAGCGCCGAGCGGAACAGCGTCCACTGCACCCCATAATCGGTGCCATCCGGGCCGGTCAGGTTGGCGGTCACGTACCACCATTCGATGCGGTAATCCGGGTGCGGGCCGTGATCGGCGGGAAAGTCAAAGACCGGGTCCGGAGCAGGCACGGCAAACCCCGTCGCATCCGTCCCCAGCCCGGCAAAACCCTGCCCCAGCGCGGCGACAGGCCAAAACAACAGGAACACGATCAGCCTAGCGTTCATTGGCAAAGACCCTCAGCAATTGCGACACAGGCGTGCGCGCCATGCGCAGCGCCGGCCAGAGCGCGGCCAGCGCCGCCGCCAGCAGGGTCAACAGGCCCAACCGCGCATAATCCAGCGGAAAGAGATACATCGGCAGGCGCCAGCCAAAAGCCTGCACGTTGACCATCGCCAGCAGGACCCAGGCCAGCGCCAGCCCCAGCGGCAGGGCCAGCAGCGCCGTCAGTGCCGCAAGAACCAGCGCACGGATCAGCTCGACCCGCGCAAGCGCGCCGCGCGTCAGCCCCATCGCCCAGACCGGCGCAAGCTGTGGCAAGCGGATAGCAGACAGGGTCAGAAGGCTCATCAGGATGGCAAAGCCCGCCACCGCCAGCGTCAGCACGTTGAGCGCCGCCGTAACGGTAAAAGTCCGCTCGAAGACGCCCAGGGAAAAGGCCTTGACCGATGACTGGTCCACCACGCTGCTCGGCGGCAGGCCAAATCTCTCGCCCAGCGCGCTGCGCAGCTCCTCGGGGTCTAGGCCCAGGACACCGAACTGGCGGGGCGTTTCGTCGGGGAAAACCACGCCAAAGCGCGCCTCGGCGATGACCGCCTGGCCCACCGGGTTGCCATAGTCGCCGTAGACACCGGCCAGCGGCAGGCGCAGGCCTCCGCCAAGATCCAGCATATCGTCCAGCCATAGCCCGGCCCGGCGCGCCAGTTGTTCGTTGACGATAACCGCATCGCCCGCCGCGACCTGGGTCCATGCCTCCGGACGCGCCGCGACAAAGGTCCAGTTGGTCTCATAGGCGGGGCCCACCCGCGCGCCCATCAGCTCTGCCGGGACGCCGGCAAGGCGGCTGTCGACCCGCAACAGAGGCAGGACCGTCGCCCCCCGGTCCTGCAGAAACGCCTCTATCCCGGGCATCCGGTCGCGGTCGACGCCACGGATGTAGGCATCCGCAAACAGGCGCTGATCCAGGAAATCGATGAAAGTCAGGCGAAAGCTGGACACCATCGTCGACACGCCCACATTGGCCGCCATCGCCAGCAGAAGCGCCATGAGCGCAAGACTGAGGCCGGGCAATTGCTGGCGCGTGTCGGCCCAGAACCAACCGCCGATCACGCCTTTGGCGCGCGACTGGCCCAGCGCGAGGACAGCGCCAAGGATCAGGGGCAGCGCCAGTGCGGCGCCGATCAACAGACACCCCAGCAACGCAAAGGCGGCGATCAGACCGGCATCGGCCAGGGCAATCCCCGCCGCCACGGCCAAAAGAAGCACCGCCGCCGCCCCCTGCAGCCAGCGGCCCCGGCCCGCGGCCATCGCCCAGGCGCGCGGACGGGCGCTGGCCAGGATCGGCATCCGGGCGATGCGCCAAAGCGCCCCGGCCCCCGCCAGACCTGCGCCCAGCACGGCAATGGCCAGCCCGGACAGCCACCAGACCGGGCGCAATTGCAGACCGCCCGATACCTGCGCGCCATATAGCCCCTCAAGCGTCGCGGCCACGTCGGGCAGCAAAAGGGCGGCGATGACATAGCCCAGCACCACACCGATCCCGCCTGCCAGCAGCGACAGGACCAGCAGCTCTACCGCCATCAGGAGGATCAGCCGCCGCAAAGGCACCCCCAGCGTGCGCAGGGTTCGCACCATGCCCCGGCGCTGTTCAAAGACCAGGCCGATGGTGCCATGCACGATAAAGATGCCCACGGCAAAACTCAGCAGCCCGAAGGCGGTCAGGTTGAGGTGGAAACTGCCGGTCAGCTGCCCCACGTCGCTGCCAGATTGCGCGGCGACGCGCGTCAGGCCCGGCGCGACCTGTTCAAGCGGCGGCAGGCCCATTGGCTGTTCTGGCGCCAGGATCAACCGGCTGAGCCGCTCCGGCCGGTCCAGAAGGCGTTGCGCCACGCCGACATCGGTCAGGGCCGTGTCCGGCGCCACCGAGGTGTCGGTGACAACCTCTTGCGGCAGGTCTGCCAAACGTCCCGCTGTCGCGGCATCCGCGAACAGCACCCCCACCGTCAGAAAGCTGTTCAGGTCAATGTCGCGGGCACCACCGACCGGGCTGAGCGCGCCCGGCGTGGTCAACGGGTCCAGCCCGACGATCCGGACCCGCCCGGCATCGGTGCGCAAGACACCTTCGACCACCGGCGACACCTGCCACCCCGCCCGTCGCAGCGCGACATAGGTTTCTTGCGGGAGGCTGTCCCCGGCCCTTGGCACCAGTTGGTCAAAGCGCCCCTCGCCCAGTGTCGCGGCGGCGGCGTCGTAGCTGGCCCGCGCCTCGGCATTGATCGCCTGCACGCCGGACCACAGCGCCGTCGCCAGGGCAAGCCCGGCGAGAAAGGTGAAAAACTGCAAGGGGTTGCGCCGCCAATGCGCGGCCAGCGCCTGCAGCACCGCGCGCGTCATGCCAATTGTCCGGCGCGCAGATGCAATTGCCGGTCCATCCTTGCGGCCACGGCGGGCGAATGGGTCACCACCATCAGCGCCGCGCCGGTTTCGCCCACCAGTGCCAGCATCTGGTCCAGCACCTCACCCGCCGTCGCCTCATCCAGGTTGCCGGTGGGTTCATCCGCCAGGATCAACCGGGGCCGCGCCGCCAGCGCCCGCGCAATCGCGACCCGCTGCTGCTGGCCGCCGGACAGCTGTTCGGGGTACTTGTGCCGGTGATCGCCCAGGCCCAGCGCCTCGATCAGACGCGCCACCTGTGCCGCATCCTCGCGCCCCGCCAGCCGCGCCTGGAACCGGATGTTGTCCGACACGTCCAGCGATGGGATCAGGTTGAACTGCTGAAAGATCACCGCCACGTCCGAACGCCGCAGAGCCGCCCGCCCGGCCTCGTCCAGCGCGGCGACATCGCGCCCGTCGAACAGGACCCGGCCGCCATCGACCGTATCCAGCCCGCCGACGATGTGCAGAAGCGTGCTCTTGCCGGACCCGGACTCGCCCTGCAGCGACATGGTCTGACCAAGGTCCAGCGACAGGTCCACGCCGGACAGCACGGGAACCGGACCCTCTGCCCCGGCAAAGCTCTTGGTGACGCCCGAAACTTTCAGCAACATGACCTGCCCTCCGAGAGGGCGATATAGCCCCCCGGCGGGCTTAGCAAACCCGGTCCCCGTGCAACAGGCACAGACGAAAGAGGCGCCCCGTTCCGGGGGCGCCCTGTGGTCGCAGTCCGCCCCCCGCAGGCGCGGAAACGATGTCGGTCCGGGTCAGCCCAGGACCTCCTTGACCGCCTCTGCCGTCTTGCCGGCAACCTCTTCGGCCTCTTCGCGAGTAAGACTGAACGGCGGTGCGAAACCCAGGATGTCGCCCTGCGGCATCGCGCGCCCGATCACGCCGCGCGACAGCAGAGCGGAGGCCACGCTGGGCCCGACTTTCTTTGCCGGATCGAAGAACGTGCGGCTGTCGCGGTCGGCGACGAATTCCACCGCCGCCATCATGCCTTCGCCGCGCACTTCGCCGACGTTCGGGTGATCGCCCAGCGCGTCGTGCAGGGCCTTCTGGAAATGCGCCCCCACCTCGCCTGCGTTCTGCACCAGGTTCAGTTCGTCCAGCAGCTTGAGGTTGGCGACACCCGCCGCAGCCCCGATGGGGTGCGCCGAATAGGTCCAGCCGTGGCCGATGGGGCCGTTTTCATCCGTTCCCTGCTCCAGCACCTTCCACATCTTGTCGCCGACGATGGACCCGGACAGAGGCGCATAGGCCGAGGTCAACCCCTTGGCGATGGTAATCAGGTCGGGCTTCAGCCCGTAGTGATCGGACCCCATCATGGTGCCCAGCCGACCAAAGCCGGTCACGACCTCATCCGCGATCAGCAGGATGTCGTGCTTTTGCAGAACGGCCTGGATCGCCTCCCAGTAGCCGGGCGGCGGCGGCACGATGCCGCCCGTGCCCAGCACCGGTTCCCCGATGAAGGCCGCGATGGTGTCGGCGCCCTCGCGCTCGATCAGCGCCTCCAGCTCTGCCGCGCAATGGGCGGTGAACTGTTCCGGCGTCAGGTCCAGGTTGTCGCGGCGATAATAATACGGCGCCTCGGTGTGGATCACCTGGGTCAGCGGCAGGTCGAACTTCTTGTGGAACAGCTCGAGCCCGGTCAGAGAGCCGGTCATCAGGCCCGACCCGTGATAGCCGCGCCAGCGCGAGATGATCTTCTTCTTTTCCGGACGGCCCAGGATGTTGTTGTAGTACCAGACCAGCTTGATGTTGGTCTCGTTGGCATCCGAGCCGGACAGGCCGAAATAGACCTTGGACATGCCCGCAGGGGCGCGGTCCAGGATCATCTTGGACAGGGTGATCGACGCCTCGGTGCCGTGGCCGACGTAGGCGTGGTAATAGGCCAGTTCCTTGGCCTGCGCGGCAATCGCCTCGGCGATGTCCTGACGGCCATAGCCCACGTTCACGCAGTAGAGCCCGGCAAAGGCGTCCAGCAGGCGATTGCCGTCCCGGTCCTCGATATGGCAGCCCTGCCCGCCGGTTATCACGCGGTTGGGCACATTGCCCCGGGCGAATTCGGCCAGGTGGGTCGACGGGTGGAAAAAGTTGTCGCGGTCCCACTGGTCCAGTTGATCATTTCTAAGCATCTCGGTCCTTTCCTCGCCTCACGCCCAATCGCGGCAGACGTATTTGATGTCCATGAATTCTTCCATCCCCCGGCGGGCGCCTTCGCGGCCAAGGCCGGATTGTTTCGTACCCCCGAACGGGATCGGCGCGCCTGTCACCTTGGTGCGGTTCACCGCCACCATACCAAATTGCAGCGCCCGGCTGAGCCGGTAGATCCGGCGCGGGTCCAGCGAATGGACATAGGCGACCAGCCCGTATTCGCCCGCATTGGCACGCGTCACCACCTCGTCCTCGGTGTCGAAGGGCGTGATCGGGGCGACAGGGCCAAAGGTTTCCTCAGTCATGATCTGCGCCTCGTCCGGCACGTCGGTCAGCACCGTCGGATCATAGAACAACGGACCCAGAGCATTGCGTTTGCCCCCACAGGCCAGCCTGGCGCCTTTTTCCAGGGCATCGGCGACGTGCTCTTCCTGTTTCTTGACCGCCGCTTCGTTCATCAGCGGACCGATGTCGGGGTCGCTCATGCCCGCACCGATGCTCAGCGCCTTGGTGGCGGCCACGAATTTCTCGCAGAAGGCGTCATAGATGGGCCGTTCGACGTAGATGCGGTTGGCCCCAAGGCAGTCCTGGCCGGAGGTGGCGAATTTCGCCTTGATCGTCTCGGCCACCGCCTCGTCCAGGTCCGCCCCCTTGAAGACGATCACCGGGGCGTGCCCGCCCAGTTCCATCACCAGTTTCTTGATCGTCTCGGCAGAGGCGCGATACAGCAGCCGCCCCACTTCGGTTGACCCGGTAAAGGACAGCGCGCGCACGCGCTTGTCATCGGTCCAGGGCGGCACCACAGTCGAGGCGCGGCCCGTCACCACGTTGAACACGCCGGGCGGAAAGCCCGCGCGTTCCGCCAGTTCGGCCAGGGCCAGCGCGCTGAAGGGGGTTTCATGGCTGGGGTGGGCGACCACGGTGCAGCCCGCCGCCAGCGCCGCCGCCGCCTTTCGGGTCAGCATGGCCGAGGGGAAATTCCACGGCGTGATGAGCGCGGCCACGCCAACCGGTTCCAGCCAGAGTTCTACCTCGGCGTCCGGCAGGTGGCTGGTCACGCCCTCGATGTTCGGGCGCTTGGATTCCTCGGCGTAATATTCGACGAAACTTGCCGCATAGTCGATTTCGCCCCGTGCCTCGGAAATCGGCTTGCCCTGCTCCAGCACCATGATCCGGGCGAGATCTTCCTTGTGCTTGATCATCAGGTCGAACCAGCGGCGCAGCAGCGTGGACCGCTCCTGCGGCAGGGTCACCGACCAGGACGCAAAGGCGCGCTGCGCGGCGTCCACGGCGCCGGCGCTGTCCTCGGCGGTCAGGCTGGCCACCTCGCCGACCACGGCGCCACTGGCCGGGTCCGTCACCTGCAGCACCGCATTGTCCCGCGCCGCGATCCATTTGCCGCCGACATAGGAAAAGCTGCGGACCAGCGACTTGTCAGAGACTTCCTCACGCGCGGAAAGAACCGTCTGGGTCATGTCACACCTCCATCATCTGGGGTGCAGAATGTCCTGCATCGGGCATGACCTGAGACCAAATCCGCCCACCTGACCAGAGGATTCCACTCCTCAGTGGCCTTGCGGCAGCCCAAACCTTTGGTTTCAGTCACCCAGCAGCGCATCCAACGGCGGCATGGCCGAAGATTTCACCGGCTTTGTGACGATGTAGGTGTAATAGCGCGCCAACCCGATCCGCGCCTCCAGCATGGCGTCGATGAGCCGCTGGTACGAGTCGATGTCCCGCGCGACGATCTGCAACAGGTAGTCGAACCCGCCCCCCAGTGCCCAGCAGTTCACCACCTCGTCATAGCCCTGCATGGCGCGTTCAAAGCCCTGCATGCTGGCTGCCATGTGGTCCGCCAGTTCGGCGGCGACGAAGACCGTGACATGGGGTGCGATCCGCTTGAGGTCGATCTCGGCCCGGTAGCCGATGATCAGGCCCGCCTGTTCCAGCCTCTTCAACCGCTCCCAACAGGGGGTCGCGGACAAGCCGACCTTGTCGGCAAGCGCCGCCTTCGTGATGCGGCCTTCGCGGGACAGCACGCTGAGGATCTTCACGTCGCGGGCGTCAAGACGGGTCATGTGGCGATGACCGTTCCCGCAGTACCACGGGCCTGCATCACATGGGTGGCGATGGCCGTGTCCTGCGCGCCGGTGCCGGTCAGGTCACATATGGTGATGTCTTCGGGCGTGCGGCGCCCCGGCACCTTGCCGGCGATCACGTCGCCCAGTTCCACCGGGGCCAGGTCCACACCCGCCGCGCGCGCCGCCTCCAGTTCGCCGCTCACCTCGCACTGGCTGATCCGGTCGCAGACATAGCGATCGGCCCGCGCCAGCGCCGCCGGATCGATCTCGGTCTTGCCGGCCTGATCCGAACCCATCGCCGTCACATGCAGCCCCGGGTGCAGCCACTCGGCCACCAGCACCGGCGCGCGCGACGGCGTCGTGGTGACGACCAGCTGGCTTTGCGCCACCAGCTCGCGCGCATCCGTCATGGCCTCGGCCTCGATCCCCAGCGCCTGCGCAATATCGGCGGCGCAGGCCGCCGCCCTGGCCGGATCGCGGCCCCAGACCAGCGCCCGTTTGAAAGGCCGCACAAGGTGCGCCGCCTGCATCTGCAAGCGGGCCTGCACCCCGGTGCCGATCACCCCCGCCGTTTCCACCTCTGCCGGGGCCAGATGCCGCGCGGCCACCGCCCCCGCCGCCGCCGTGCGCACATCGGTCAGATAGCCGTTGTCCAACAGCAACGCCTCGACCAACCCGGTCTTGGCCGAAAACAGGATCATCAACCCGTTGAGGCTGGCCAGGCCCAGCTTGGGATTGTCAAAGAACCCCGGGCTGACCTTGATCGCGAACCCGTCGAAACCGGGGATGTACGCGGTCTTGACGTCCACCTCTCCGTTCACCTGCGGCAGGTCCATCGACAGGATGGGCGGCATGACCACCTCTCCCGTGGCCAACGCGGCAAACGCGCGCTCGACCACATCGACCGCCGTCAGGTCCAGCGGCACCGCCCTGCGCAGGTCGGCCTCTGTCAGGATGGTCACGTCACGGCTCATAGCGCGTCCCCTTGATGGTCAGCTCCCCCAGTGTCACGTCCTGCCCGGCCATGATTGCCGCGTGCAACCCCATGTCGAGGTTGCGCCCGGTGATGATCGTGGCCGTCGGGCCGCGCAAACTGACCTTGCCTGCCTGAACGGCTGCAATCCCCACCACGCAGGCGCCTTCGCAGACGATCCGATCCTCGTAGTAGATCGTCTGGAGTGCTTGGTAGATCTCTTCCTCGGTGACCAGCACCACGTCGTCGAGGTAGTCGCGACACAGCGGAAAGGACAGCCGGTTCTGCAACCCGATGCCGCCGCCCAGACTGTCGGCGAGGCTGGCGACCTCTGTCACCTCAACCGGATGCCCCGCTTGCAGAGAGGCATACATGGCCGCGCCCCGCTCCATCGTGATGCCGATGACACGCACCTTGGGGTTGATCGTCTTGGCGGCAAAGGCGACACCCGCCGCCAGCCCGCCGCCCGACAGCGGCACAAGGATCGTATCCAGGTCGGGCCGCGACTCCATCAGTTCCAGCCCGATGGTGCCCTGCCCCGCAATCACCGCCGGGTCGTCGAAAGGCGAAATCTCGGTCAGTCCCTCCTCGGCCACCAGTCGTTCTGCCTCGGCCTGGGCCTCGTCCTGGCTATGGCCGACGATCCGCGCCTCGGCCCCCAGGGCGCGCACGCCCGCCACCTTGGCCTCGGGCGCCAGATGCGACATGCAGACAACCGCCCGCAGCCCCCGCGCCCGCGCGGCATAGGCCACGCCACGCCCGTGGTTGCCCGTGGAACAGCAGGTCACACCGGCCACATCGCCCTCTAGCCCGAAAATCGCGTTCACGGCCCCGCGCAGCTTGAAGGCGCCCACCGGCTGGGCGATCTCCAGCTTCAACAGGAACTCCTGCCCAAAGCGCGCGTTGAGAACCGACGGAACCAGAGGCGTGTGGTCGGCAATCCCGGCGATCCGGGCCCGTGCGGCGAAGACGCGGTTCAGCGCGAAGTCGGTCATAGAGCCCTCACCCGGTCGTTTTCGGACCAATCGGTGTCGGTCCCCCTGCTGCACAATGACCAATCGCCCCCTACGACTTCAAGCTGTCCCAAGAGGTTTTTCCTTGAAGTTCCTCCGTTTCGCCAAAACATGGCGGAACGGACAATGATAAGAGGTGCAATAAATGTCGGCCCCGAACCTTCCCTTTTCGCAGACGGAATACGACCGGCGCCTGCGCCTGGTCGAGGCGCGCATGGAAACCCTGGGGCTGGATGCGCTGTTCGTCGAAGACCCGTCGAACATGGCCTGGCTGACCGGCTATGACGGATGGTCCTTCTACGTGCACCAGGGGGTTCTGGTCATCCCGGGCGAGGCGCCGTTGTGGTGGGGCCGGTCGATGGACGGCTACGGCGCGCTGCGCACCGTCTGGATGGACCCTGACCGCATCCTTGGCTACGCCGACGATTACGTGCAGGCGACGGATATTCACCCGATGCAGGATCTGGCCGCGCATATCCGGGCGCGCGGGCTGGACACCGGGCGGATCGGCGTCGAGATGGAGAATTATTATTATTCCGCCCGGGCACACATGACGCTGGTCGAGGAACTGCCCGACGCGCAACTGATCGATGCCACGGCGCTGGTGAACTGGCAGCGGGCGGTGAAATCGAACGAGGAAATCACCTTCATCCGGCGCGCGGCGAAGATTTCGGAAAAGATGGTCGACGGCATCCTGGAACGGGTCGAACCGGGCCTGCCCAAGAACGAGCTGGTGGCCGAGATCTATGCCGACGCCATTCGCGGCTCGGACGGTCACTGGGGCGATTACGCGGCCATCGTGCCGCTGCTGCCCTCGGGGCTCGATGCCTCGGCCGCGCACCTGACATGGGACGGCCGCCCCTTTGCCGAGGGTGAGGCCACCTTCTTTGAACTGGCGGGATGTTATCGCCGCTACCACGCGCCCTTTTGTCGGACGGTTTTCCTGGGCAAGCCGCCGCAGCCCATGCTGGATGCGGAAAAGGCCCTGGCCGAAGGGTTGGAAATGGGGCTGGAAGCGGCGCGCGCCGGCAATACCGCCGGCGATATCGCCCGCGCGCTCTACGCGGCGCTGGCCAAGGGCGGCATCCAGCGCACCGGGCGTTGCGGCTATCCCATCGGCCTCAGCTATCCCCCCGACTGGGGTGAGCGGACCATCTCGATCCGCACCAGCGACGAAACCGTGCTACAACCGGGCATGACCTTCCACTTCATGCCCGGCCTCTGGATGGAGGATTGGGGGCTGGAAATCACCGAATCCATCCTGATCCGCGAAGACGGACCGGCGGAATGCCTGTGCGACCGTCCGCGCAAGCTTTTCGTCAAGGACTGACCCGAAAGACTGATATGGACCTGCTCTACCGTACAGAGGAATTGCTGGGCGAGCTGATCGCCTTTCCGACCGTCTCGGCGGACGGCAACCTGGACCTGATCGCCTGGGCCGCGAACTATCTCAAGGACCTTGGCGCAATCTGCGACGTGACGCTGGACGAGACCGGGCAAAAGGCCAATCTTTTTGCCAGTTTCGGCCCCGACGGCGATGGGGGGCTGGTGCTATCCGGCCATTCCGACGTTGTCCCGGTCGAGGACCAGGAATGGTCTTCGGACCCCTTTGTCATGGAGGATCGCGAAGGGCGGCTTTACGGGCGCGGCGCCTGCGACATGAAGGGGTTTATCGCCTGCGTGCTGGCGTTGGCCCCGCGCATCGCCGAATGGCCCCTGTCCCGCCCGGTGCACATCGCGCTGACCTACGACGAGGAAGTGGGCTGTTTCGGGGCGCGTGCGCTGGTCGACGATCTGCGCGCTCGCGACATCCGCCCGGCGATGGCGATCCTCGGCGAACCGACGATGATGCGCGTGATCAACGGGCACAAGGGCTGTTACGAGTATACCACCCATATCACCGGCTGCGCCGGGCATGGGTCCGCCCCCGATCACGGGGTCAATGCCGCCGTCTGCGCCGCGCGCTATGCCGGGCGGCTGATGGAACTCGAGGGTGAGTTGCGCAGCCGCGCCCCCGAAGGCAGCCCCTTTTCGCCTGCGTGGACCACGCTGAACATCGGTCGCATTTCCTCCGGCCACGCGCATAACGTCATCCCTGACCATGCCGAGATCGACTGGGAAATGCGCCCGGTCCAACGCTCTGACGCCGATCATGTCCTGGCCGAGATCGACCGTTTCGCCGAAGAAATACTGCCCGCCATGCTGGCCGTGCATTCCGAGGTCACGATCACCCGCGAGGTCATCGCCGAAACCCAAGGATTGCACCCGGTCAAGGGCAGCGAGGTCGCCACCATCGTTTCGGCCCTGACCGGGGCCAACGGACTGGACGTTGTGGCCTTTGGCACCGAGGCGGGGCTGTTCCAGTCGTTGGGCATGGACTGTGTCGTCTGCGGGCCCGGGTCCATCGAACAGGCGCACAAGCCGGACGAATATGTCAGCCGCGATCAGCTCTCCGCTTGCCTGCATATGCTGCAGGGGCTGGAACGGCACCTGACCTGAACGCCCCTCGACAAGGCCCTGCCCCATCCCCATCATGGCGCCCGGAAACGGGAGGAGCCGCAATGAAGACCATCGTCGCCCACGGTGCGCATGACCTGAGGATCGAAGACCGCGAGATGCCCGTTCCGGGGCCGGGACAGGTCCTCGTCCGGTTGGAAACCGGCGGCATCTGCGGCTCAGACCTGCACTACTACCACCAGGGCGGCTTTGGGACGGTCCGGCTGAAAGAGCCGATGATCCTTGGCCACGAGGTCGCCGGACAGATCGAGGCACTGGGCGCCGGGGTCAGCGGGCTGGCAGAGGGGTTGCGGGTCGCCGTTTCGCCCTCGCGCCCCTGCCATGCCTGCCGGTTCTGCCATGCAGGCCAGCCGAACCACTGCCTGAACATGCGCTTTTACGGCTCTGCCATGCCCTTTCCGCACATCCAGGGCGCCTTTCGCGAATACCTCGTGGCCGATGTCGCGCAATGCGCGCCCGCCGGGGAGCTGAGCGCGGGCGAGGCCGCGATGGCCGAACCGCTCTCGGTGGTGCTGCACGCGGCCCGCCGTGCCGGGGACCTGCTGGGCAAGCGGGTGCTGGTGACGGGCTGCGGCCCCATCGGGATGCTGGCGGTGCTGGTGGCCCGCGCGGCAGGCGCGGTCGAGATCGTCGCCACGGACCTCACCGATTTCACGCTGGACATGGCGGCCCGTCTGGGCGCCGACCGGGTTGTGAACATGGGAAAACACCCCGAGGGTCTGGCGCCGCTGGCGGCGGAGAAAGGGCAGATCGACGTGCTTTTCGAATGCTCGGGCGCGGCGCCCGCGCTGGTTTCGGCGATCCCCGCCATGCGGCCCGGGGGCGTGATCCTGCAGCTTGGGCTGGGCGGCGACATGACCCTGCCGGTGCAGGCAATCACCGCCAAGGAGCTGGAACTGCGCGGGTCCTTCCGCTTTCATGAAGAATTCTTTGCCGCCGTGGAATTGATGCGGAAGGGACGCATCGACGTGAAACCCCTGATCACCCATGAGGTGACGCTGGAAAAGGCCGAAGAGGGCTTCAAGCTGGCCTCGGATCGGAGCAAGGCGATGAAGGCGCAGATCCGGTTTTCCTGAAGGGTCCAGCACGGGGCACGTTCTACTGAACCCGGCAAAGGCCCGGAGCGGTCACGCCTGCGGGCCCCGTCCTCGGGGCTTTGGTCAGCCGCCGAACCGCGTCCGGTCACCCGCCCTCTTGCCGAACCCGCCACGGGAGATCGCAGTGGCGCGGGACATGGGCTTGGTGCCGATGGTCGAGGCCGGGCGCGTGAACTGGGAGGTGCCAAGCTTGGTCGCGCCCCGGTTGCCCGAAAACACGCTGGTGCCTGCGGCATTGGTAAAGCGCCCGTCCTGCGTCCGGTACAGCGGTTGCGCCGCGGCCATGCCGGACCGCCCGCCCATCATGTTGCCGATCAGGTAGCCCGCGAGAAGCGGCATGAAGATGCTGCCGGACCCGCCTTCTGTTACCGCGGCCTCGGTCCCGCAGGCGCCCGGCCCGTGCAGTTCCTCACAGACCTCGCGGCTGTCGTAGCGCGGAGCGGCCTCGACGTGCAGGGCCTGGGCCTGAGTGAACTGGATCTCGCAATCCTGGGCCGAGAACATGCCCCCGCGCAGCGCCTCGTCCTTGCAGGTTTTCAGATCCGGAAAGGCGGAGGCGTCCACCTGTTCCTCCTTGCAGCCCGCAAGGGTGAATGCGGCGGCGCCGACAATCGCAATGGCAACCCGTTTCGAACGTTTGGACATGACACTCTTTCCTTTTGCCCGGTGGGCGTCCCGTTGGTTGCGCGGCTTATGCCTGAATATAGTGGGGTTTGAACCGCGACAAATCCTGCGTGATGCGGGACCTGTCTTCCCTGATGCCGATGCCCACGCAGGCCTGTCCAACGATCCAGGCACCGACGACAGGGCGAAAGCCGTCGAATTGCGGCAGGGGCGCATAGGCCTGCACGATGCGCGGGTGTTCGGAATACTCCGTGTTCTGGGCCGCCTCGATGATCTTGCCCGCCTTCACGATCGAGACGGAGGCGCCTTCGCGCGACAGGATCGGTTTGCGCACATGGCCCGCGGCAAGGTCGGCTTCGGCCCGCGCAAAGGACTCTGCGACCCCGGCGGACGGGGCCCCCGTGCCGGCCAAGGCCTCGGCGATCTCTGCGTCGAAGAACGCGGGTAAGAGGTTGGGGTGGCCTTCGAACATCTGCCAGAGCACCGGCAAGAGCCCCTTGTTCGACAACAACGCCTTCCACGCGGGTTCGAGGAAGAGACACCCCGACCCGTCGATGTGATCGGCATAGTCGTCAAGAAAGAGGTCTTCCCAAGGGTAAAGCTTGAACAGGACGGCGATCCGGCGATCCTCGTCGTCAAGGAACTGGCCATCCTCGCTCAGCCCGATCTTGTCGAGGTCGCAGTAATGCGCGCCAAGCCCCGCCTCGCGCGCGGCCCATCCCATCGCCTCCACCGTGCCGTAGTCTTCCGGATTGTCGGCGACGGCTGTGAAATGCAGGTCGCTGTCGGCCTCAAAGACCTCGCCGAACCGCGCGACCAGCGCTTCGTGGATGCCGTTGAACTGGTCGGTGCCTTCGGGCAGAACACCGGCGGCCAGCTGATCCTCTAGCCACTGCCATTGAAAGGCCGCGCTTTCGTAAAGCGAGGTCGGCGTATCGGCGTTGTATTCCAATAACTTGGCCGGACCCTTGCCGTCGTAGGCGAAATCGAAGCGACCATAGATCTCGGGATCGCCCCTCTTCCAGCTGTCGGCAACCAGGTCCCGGCGGTTTTCCGGGATCGCCAGTTGCGCCATCAGGCGTTCGCTGGCGATGATTTCCGCAACCGCCTCGCGGCACATGGCGTGAAGCTCGGTCGCGGGGTCTTCCAGATCGTTTTCGATCTGGTCGAGCGTGAACGCGTAGACCGAGCTTTCGTCCCAGTAGGGCGCGCCGTACATGTCAGCGAAGGTAAAGCCGACCTCCTTGGCATGGTCGCGCCAATGCGGCCGCTCGGGCAAATGGATCTTCTGCACGTGCCTGCTCTCCTGTTGCCTTGCGGCAGCTCGTTGGTGGTGATGTCGGGTGCGGTGCCCGGTCCTGCAAGGGCGGGGCGCGGTCCGTTTACGGGGGAAAAGTCGGCGCTTGGCCGCGCGTTCAGATCTTGAGCTTCTTGAACACCGGCTCGGGGATGTTGCGGATGATGGCCATGATCAGCCGCCAGATGCCGCGCACATAGATGACGTTGCGCCCTTTCTGCACTGCCTTGAGCACCGCTGTGCCGACTTCCTCCGGTTCGGCGGTGAGTTTCGCGGGCAGGTCCAGCCCTTCGGTCATGGCCGTGTTGACAAAGCCCGGCAGCACCGTGACCACATGCACGCCCTTCTTTGCCAGCCGGTTGCGCAGGCCGGACAGGAAGGCGGTGAACCCCGCCTTGGCGGACCCGTAGACATAATTGGTGGCGCGCCCACGGTCACCCGCGACCGAGCTGACGCCGACCAGCGTGCCCGATCCCCGCGCCTCGAACCGGTTGGCCAGCAGGGCGAGCATGCCTGCCGGACCTTCGAAATTGCTGCGCAGGACCAGCGATGCCTGCGTCAGGTCCTGTTCGTTCTCCGCCTGGTCGCCCATGTAGCCCACCACGCTGACCGCCACCTGCGGCAGCGCGGGCAGGCCGTCGAGGAAAGGGACAAAGCCGTCGCTGTCCAGCACGTCGAACTCGTGCAGTGTCACCTCTATCCCGTGGCGCAGGGCGAGATCGGATCGCACCGCGTCAAGGCTGGCGGCGTTGCGCGCGGCCAGCTGGATCGGGTGGCCCTGGGCGGCAAAGGCATGAGCGATGGCCTGTCCCATGTCAGAGCGGGCGCCAAGGATCAGGACGGGCAAATCGGTCACAGGGAGAGCCTTTCGGATTGGGCCGAGGCGAAACGCGCCTTGAGACCAAGGGTTTCGCGCATCTCTTCGAAGTCACGCACGCGGGCATCGGCCTGACGCAGGGTTTCGGCGCGCATCCGGCTGTCCTTGGCCAGATAAAAGCGCCCGCCGTGGGCGACGGCGATGGCGTCAAGCCGTTCCAGCAGGTCCAGAGTGTGTGATTTCATCGGAAAGTCGAGCGCCAGCGTGTAACCCTCCATCGGGAAGGAAAAGGCGCTGTCCTGTGCTCCAAAGCGTTTGAGCACGGCCAGAAAGGACCCGGCGCCGGCGTCGGCAATCGCCTGTAGCAGCTCGGTCAGCCCCTCGCGGGCAGAGGCCAGCGGGATCACGCATTGGAACTGGGCAAAGCCGCGGCGGCCATAGATGCGGTTCCACTTCAGCACCGAGTCGAGCGGATAGAAATAGGTGTCCCAATCCACCAGCGCCTCGCCCCGGTTCCAGACACCCATGCGGTAATAGGCTTCGTTGAAGGCACGCACCGTCCAGCGGTTGAGCGCGAAACCGGGGAAGTCCAGCGGCACGGAGAGCTTGCGCTTGTGACCGGCATCAAGCGGGCTGGCGGATTTTTTCGGGTCGAGGTCAGAGAGCTTGGCGTGTTCCCCGAGGATCACCAGCGACCGGCCCAGATGGGCGCCCTGCCCCATGCAGTCGATCCATGCGACGGAATAGGTGTCCTGCCCGTGCGCCTCGAAAAGCTCCATCGCGGTGGCGAGGTCGGGGGCGGGCAGGGTCGTCTGCTTGATCCAGGCCGTCTCGACGGGACGCAGGCGGATGGCGGCGCGCAGGATGACGCCGGTCAGGCCCATGCCGCCCAGGGTCCACCAAAAGAGGTCGTCCTTGTCCTTGCGGGTGGCGCGGCGCACCTCGCCGTCCGGACCCATGATCTCGACCCAGTCGACGCAGGCGCCAAAGCTGCCCTCGACATGGTGGTTCTTGCCATGAACATCCGCTGCGATGGCGCCGCCCAGGGTGATCAGCCTGGTCCCCGGCGTCACCAGAGGGAACCAGCCGTGCGGCAGGAAGGCGTCGATGACATCGCCGAGAAGGACACCGGCCTCAGCCACCAGGCGGCCTGTCCCGGCGTCGAATTCCAGCATGTGATTGAAATGGCGCATGTCGAGCGTCAGGCCCGCGCCCACGGCGCTGTCGCCATAGGACCGCCCGTTGCCGCGCGCGATCACCGGCCTGTCGCCGGTGACAAGCGCCCGCAGCGCCGCCTCTTCGCGCGGTGCGCGGACCTCTGTTTCGACCTGCGGAAACCGGCCCCATCCGGATAGTTTCATGACATCCCTCCCAGCCGCGCATCGGTAAAGACAAAGCGCCGATCGAGATTGTACTTGATGACGTAGCCGATGGTGAGGCCAAGGACTGCGCCCAATTCGCGCATCACATCGGTTTTCCAGAATATCCAGAAGGCGGTTTCCGTCCCCCAGAAGACCGCCGTCGTCACAAGCCCCATGAGGGTGTAGAGCGTGAACTTGCGCCCATGCGCACGCAGACCGGTGGCGTCGTCGTAAAAGATCCAGCGCTTGTCGAGCAGGTATTTCACCACCAGCCCCACCAGCGTCCCCGCCCCCACCGCCAGGGCAAAGGCAATCCCGCCCTCACCCGCCAGCAGGACCAGCCGCTGGGTTGCCAGGTTGGCGAGCGTGGCAAGCACGGCGAAACCCGCGTAGCGCAGCAAGAGCGCCTGGCGCGTCATCCTCACAAGGCACCGATCACGGCGAACCCGAGGCACAGCAGCATGCAGAGCTGGCTGACGCGGTCCCGGGCGGCATAGACCAGCGGATCGTCATGCATGTGGCCCCGGTGGGCGATCATGATGGTCCGGGTGATCCAGAACAGCAGCACCGCCCCGATCCCCCAAAGCATGTAGGGCGCATTGTAGAGCTCGCTGATATCCGGCGAGTCGACATAGAGGACCAGCACCAGCACCGAGACATAGCCCGCCGCGATGGCGATCATGGTTATGATCGGCAAGTCTCCGACGTTGTAGCCCCGCCCGCGCGCATGCAGCGTGCCGCGCCGGGCGCTGTCGACCAGTTCTGCCTGACGCTTGACCGCTGCAAGGGCGAGGAAAAAGAAGATCGCAAAGGCCAGCAGCCAGACCGACAGCGGAATGCCCGTGGCCACGGCGCCCGCGACGATACGCATGCTGTAAAGCCCCGCAAGGGTGCAGATGTCGATCACCATCTTGCGCTTGAGGTTCAGCGAATAGGCCGTTGTCAGCACGAAATAGCCGCAGACCACCGCCAGAAAGAGCGGACTCACCGCCAGCGACACAGCCGCGCCCGCCAGGAACAGCGCAGGCGCCATGATCATCCCGTGCGACAGCCGCACCGCGCCCGAGGCGAAGGGCCGCCGCTTTTTGCGCGGGTGGGCACGGTCGGCGTTCAGGTCGATCATGTCGTTGACGACATAGACGCTGGAGGCCACGAGGCTGTAGGCAACGAAGGCGGACATGGCCAGGAACACCGTCGCAGGATCGAACTGGTGCCCCGCCAGCATCGGCAGGAAGACCAGGATGTTCTTCAGCCATTGATGCGGGCGCAGCGCCTTGATGTAGGGCCGCAGGGTCACGGGCTTGGTGGTCAGGTGTTCGACCTCGGGGGCGATGGCCTCCGCCTCGGACTGCAGCCGTTTGGAGGCGTTCACTGTGACCGCCCGGGCGGATTGTTCCCAGACCGGCAGGTCGGCGGAACTGTCCCCCATGTAGACGTATTGGCCCGGCCCAAAACGATCCGACAGAAAGCTGGCCTTGGCCTGTCCCTTGAGGTTGCGCGTCCCGTCAGAGCCATGCACCTCGTCGAAGTCGCCCAAATGCGCGGCAATGGCCTCGGCCAGGCTCTGGTCCGAGGCCGTCACAAGCGCGGTGCGCCCGCCCTTTTCGCGCCAGGCCCGGACATAGGCCAGCACGTCGCGGTCATAGGGAAGCGTCGCCGTCTCCAGCCGGGCGGTTTCGGCAAGCCGCTGTTTCAGTGCCGCACGTCCCTGGGTCAGGGCGCGCATGGCGGTCAGGGCGACGGTCCAGTCGCGGCCGAAGGCGGTCCAGAAGCTTTCGTACAGCATGTCGCTGCGCAACAGCGTCCCGTCGAGATCGACAACCAACGTCAGCCCGGTCCGGTCGTGCAGCGGATCCTCCGCTGCCCCGCCGGACTGACCATCCGGACCGCGTGCTGGCTCTGCGTACATTACCCTGTCCATTCAGGTGTTTGGAACAGCCGATACCCTAGGCGGGCCAGCCTGTCACGTCGAGCGCGGAAAACCTGCGGCGCGGAATGTGTCCGAGGGGCCACAGGCCGGATCCCGCCCTGCCGCAGATCCGGACTCGGCCCCTGCCCGCCGAGCGGTCTTGACCCTGCGGCACCCATGCCGCGGACGGCGTTTATCTTGACGCCGCAACCACCTGCCCGCCACACTCCGCCCAAAGCCAGACAGCCGAGACGCGGGAGGAATGCGGCATGATCAGCCAGGAGCTCAATGATCGTTTGACCAGAGTGGGCCGGGACCAGCCCGCTGGCGAAGTGCTGCGCCGCTATTGGCAGCCCGCCGCGCTAAGCGATGAGCTGAAAGGCCCCCGCCCGGTCGTGCCGGTCACCTTGCTGGGTGAGAACCTGGTGCTGTTCCGGGACAACGAGGGGGAACTTGGCCTGATCGGGCGGCACTGCCCGCATCGGGGCGCCGACCTTTGCTATGGCCGACGCGAGGACAACGGGCTGCGCTGCCCCTTCCACGGCTGGCATTTCGACCGCACCGGCCAATGCGTCGAACAACCCGGAGAGCCCGAAGGCTCGAAGATGCATGAACAGATCCGCACGCCCGCCTATCCGGTGGTCGAGCGTAACGGAATCGTCTTTGCCTACCTCGGACCCGGAGACCCGCCGCCGCTGCCGAATTTCGACTGTTTCCGCGCGCCGGACACGCATGTCTTTGCCTTCAAGGGGCTGTGGGAATGCAACTGGCTGCAGGCGCTGGAGGTCGGCATCGATCCGGCCCACGCGTCGTTCCTGCACAGGTTCCTGGAGGACGAGGACCCCAAGGACAGCTACGGCAAGCAGTTCCGCGACAGCGCGGCGGACACGAACATCCCGATGACCAAACTGCTGCGCGACTATCCCCGCCCCGAGATCCGGGTCGAGGAAACCGATTTCGGCCTCAAACTGACGGCGCTGCGGCACATGGAAAACGGGCTGACCCATGTGCGCGTGACCAACCAGATCTTCCCCGAGGCGATCTGCATCCCGATGAGCCGCGAGATGACGATCACCCAGTGGCACGTCCCGATCGACGATGAGAATTGCTATTGGTATTCGATGTTTACCAGCTTCGACAAGCCGGTGAACAAGGACCTGATGCGCGAACAAAGGCTCAAGGAACACCGCCTGCCGGATTACGCGCCGCTCAAGAACAAGCGCAACGACTACGGCTATGACCCCGAGGAACAGGCGCGTGAGACCTACACGGGCATGGGGCTGGATATCAACGTGCACGACCAGTGGGCGGTCGAGAGCATGGGCCCGTTCCAGGACCGCACCGATGAACACCTGGGCAAGACCGATGTCGGCATCATCCGCTATCGCCGGATGCTGCGGGCCGCGATGGATGCGCTGGAAAAAGGCGAGGAAGAGGCCCTGCCGATGCGGGGCGCGGTCGATCCGTCGACTCTCAAGGGGCCGCTGTCCAACGATGCGATTGCCGACAGCGCCGATTGGGACGCGGCCAGCCTGCGTGCCGATGCCGAACGGCGCGACGCCTGTCCCTGGGACGCGGGTCTCTGATGCGGGATCACCTGGCGCAGGGACGGCTGTGCCGTGACGGGCTGTTGCAGCCCGAGGCCGCGGCAGAACTGATGGCGCGGGTCGAGGCCGAGGGGATCGAGACCCTGCGCATGCTCTTTGCCGATGCCCACGGCATCCTGCGCGGCAAGACGGTCACGCGGCGCGGGCTGGAGGGTGCCTTGAAGGCGGGCCTGCGGGTTCCTTCGACGCTCCTGCTCAAGGACCTGTCGCACCGGACGGTCTTTCCGATCTGGTCCGAGGCAGGCGACACGCCGATGGCGGGTGCCAGCGACGTGATGCTGGTGCCCCGGGTCGAGACATTCACCCCCCTGCCCCATGCGCCGCATTCGGCAATGATCCTCTGCCGCGTGCTGCGCACCGACGGCAGCGCGATCCCCTTCGTTCCGGAAACGCTGCTGCAGGGGGCCGTCGACCGGCTGGCCCTGCGCGGCATGCGGGCGGTCATGGGGCTGGAGGTCGAATTCCAGGTGTTCGAACCGGTGGAGGCCGCACTGGATCATGCCGACGCCACCATGCCGCCGCGCCCGCCGCTGACGCGCGGCGTTAACCAGGGCTGGCAGTATCTCACCGAAACCCGCTACGACGCTGCCGAACCGCTGCTGGACATCCTGCGGCGCAGTTCCGAGGCGATGGGCCTGCCGGTGCTCTCGGTCGAGGTCGAGATGGGGCCGAGCCAGTTCGAGTTCACCTTTGCCGCAGATGACCCGCTGACGATTGCCGACCGGGCGGTGCTGTTCCGCACGATGGTCAAGGAAGTCTGCGCGCGCGAGGGTTACCTGGCCTCTTTCATGGCCAAGCCCCGGCTGGAGAACGCCGCCGCCAACGGATGGCACATCCACCAGAGCGTAACGGACATGGACGGGCGCAACCTGCTGATTCCGGATGAGGGCGGTGTGCTGACAGATGTGGCCTCGGGCTGGATTGGCGGGTTGTTGGCGCATGCGCGGGCTTCCTGCATCGCAACGACACCCACCGTGAACGGCTACAAGCGCTACGCGCCCTACCAGCTTGCCCCGAACCGGATCGGCTGGGGCTCGGACAACCGGGGCGCCATGCTGCGCGCGCTGATGGCCCCGGGCGACGAGGCCAGCCGCGTCGAGAACCGGGTGGCGGACAGCGCCGCGAACCCCTATTTCGCGCTGGCGTTCCAGATCCTCTCGGGACTGGACGGGGTCGAGGCGGGGCACAGCGCGCCCGCCCCGCTTGAGAACCCCTATGACGACGCGGCAGAGCAGCTGCCCGCCACCCTGGGCGAGGCGATTGCCGCCTTCGAGGGATCGCAGATGTACCGCGACGCCCTGGGGGAGGCGACGGTATCCTACCTGGCCACGCTGAAGCGGGCGGAATGGGACCGGTACCTGTCGGCGATCTCGGAATGGGAACAGGCGGAATATTTCACCGCTTTCTGAGGCGCCGCGCCGTCACAGCCCCAGTTCGGCGGCCAGGTCCTCCGGCGTCATGGCCCCCGCCGCCGCGCCGCTGCGCGCAAGCCGGGCCGCAAGGGACGTTACGGCCATGTTGAGGGGCGCCTTGCCGCCGTTGCGCCTGGCGATCAGCGCCACCTCGCCATTGAGGTAATCCGTCTCGACCGACCCCGCCCCGCGCAGGAAGCTCTGCGTGGTGGAGTTGCCGGCCCGGTCGACGCCCTCGACGGACGCAATCTCCAGCAACGTGCCACGGCGCGGGTCGCCGTCGCCCATGTCCTGCCAGGACAGCCCCGCGTCCCGGAACACGGCCTCGGCCTCCTGACGCAGGGCGCTGGTGATCTCGGGCGCCTTCACGCCGCGTCCCAGGGCCGCCTCGACGATATTGCCCAGGTTGACGATCAGCTTGCCAAACTTGTTTTCCATCACGGTATCCGTGACGAATGACCGGATGCCGGCGCCGGTCAACGCCTCTGCCAACACCTCGTCCGACGCGTCCGACCCACCCGGATAGCGGCCGATATCGAAGACGCCGTAGTTGGGACGGCCAAAACAGATCGCTTCGTCTGCCGCGATGTATTCGGCTGGCAGCATCACGTTGATCCCGTGCACATTGTCGAAGAACCGCAGGGCAAGGTCCTCGTTCGCGACACCGTTCTGCATGCAGAAGACCGGTTGAGAGACATAGCCAGCGGCACGCAGGTCGCCCAGGGCCGCGGCGCTGTCCTGGCTTTTGGTCGCCAGCAGGATCATGTCATCTTCGCGCGGCGTCAGCTCTGTTGCCTGCTCGACCAGGGCCAGCGGCACGCGCTGTTCGCCCTGGTGGCCGCGCAACAAAAGGCCCTTGTCACGCACAGCGGCCAGCCGCCGCCCGCGCGCCACGCCGATCACCTCTTGCCCAGCCAGGGCAAGCGCCGCCCCGACGACCCCGCCAACGGCCCCGACCCCGAAAATCACCACCCTCATAACCGTCTCTCCCGTCCGCGTTCCGGGCGCGAGCATGGGACGCTGAACCAGGGGGTGCAAGTCCGGCCACGGGTGGCTTGGCCACTGTGGACCACATTGTTTCGAAAACCGTGATACAGTGTTTCCATGCGCTCCAAAACCACCTGCACAACCGATGCGTGAAAGCTGGTAACCTCGGCTTGGTTTCGGTCCGATTGGCGGCTCCCGGCCGGGGTATTCCGGGAAATGACAACCTCTGGACGGTGCAACGCCGTATAGGGCCAAGGGAGAAATACCATGCCACCTCTCGGGATCACGGGATCGCTGGACGAGATCGAGGATGTGACCGGAGCATTCGAGATCGAGGTGGTCGTGCGTTTCGACGACCTCGACGCGGGCTATTGGCAGCGCGTCTTCGACTTTGGCGACGGGCCGAACAGCAACAACCTGCTGCTGACGCAATATGAGAACACCAACACGCTGATGTTCGTCCTCTACCAGGATGGACAGGCCTACCGCGTCACGGCACCAGAGGCGATCGTCGAGGGAGAAACCGCCACCTGGAACGTCGGCATCGCGGCTGATGGCACCATGTGGATCGACAAGAACGGTCTCCGCTTGGCCGAGGCGCCGGGCGTGGTTCCGACGGAAACCGCACGGCTCAACGAATTGCTGGGAGAGTCGAACTGGGCGGACGATACGCCTCTGGACGGTGCGATTCTGGGCATAGACGTGACCAACGCCGGCGACGCCGTGGACGGCGGGCGCCTGAACATGCCCGAACAGATCGGCGGGGCCTTTCAACTGGATGTCGTCACCCGGTTCGACGACCTCGACGCCGCCCAGGACCAGACCGTCTTCGATTTTGGCGGGGACGGACCCGAAGGCGCGATCCGGCTGCAACAGGTGGGCACCTCCGACGCTCTGCGCTTTTCGATCGTTCAGGATGGGATCACCCACGAGATCACCGCCGAGGGCGCCCTGGTCGAGGGGGACTACGCGGTCTGGTCCGTCGGGATCGACGCGGACGGGCGCATGTGGCTGGAAAAGGACGGTCTGCTGCTTACCGAGGGCGCGGGGGTGGTGCCGGCGGATGTGGACAGGGGACTTCTCATGGTCGGCAGCCCTGCCGGATCCGATGGCGGAGCACTTGACGGCGTTGTGCTGGACCTGACGGTGACACAGGGGACAAGCGATCCGGTTGAACCTGCGGATCCGACTGATCCAGTGGACCCGGTGGACCCAACCGACCCGGTTGATCCGGTGGACCCGGTTGATCCGGTTGATCCTGTCGACCCGATAGAGCCTGTCGAAGGCCCGCAACAGATCGACGGGGCCTTCCGGATCGACGCAACCGTGCGTTTCGATGACATCGAAGGCGGTTACTGGCAGCGCGTCATCGACTTTGGCGACGGCCCGGCGACGAACAACATCCTCTTTACCCAGATCGAGAACACCTCAGGCATCATGCTGGAACTCTGGCAGGACGGCGAGGTCTATCGCGTCGTGGCCGAGGCGGCCATCGTGGAAGGTGAAACCGCCGACTGGAGTTTCGGCATCGACGAGACCGGCCTGATGTGGATCGACAAGGACGGTGTGCGACTGGCAGAGGAACAGGGCGTGGTTCCGGCGGACGTGGATCGTGCCAACCTGCTGGTGGGCAGTTCCAACTGGGCCGGGGATTCACCGCTGATCGGCCAGATCGACGGGCTGACCGTCCTCAATGGGGTCGACCCCACCGATCCCACCGACCCGCCAGATCCCACAGATCCTGTCGATCCTGTGGATCCGACCGATCCCACCACCCCCGAACCGCCGATCACCGGTAGCGGCGACATGGTGATCGTTGCGCACCAGGACGACGACCTGCTGTTCATGAACCCGACGCTGGACACGCTGATCGACGGCGAAGAGCCCGTGACCACCATCTACCTGACCGCCGGGGATGCCGGGCGAGGAGAAGAGTACTGGGCCGGGCGCGAAGCGGGGGAAAAGGCGGCCTATGGCCACATGGCCGGGTCCGATGACTGGGTGGATGAAACCGTCAGCGTGACCATCGGGGACACGACCTACGAGGTGGCCAGTTCCTACCTTGCCGACGATCCCGACGTGCGCCTGTATTTCCTGCGCCTGCCGGACGGGTTCGGGGATGGCAGCGGCTCGGCCACCTACGGCTACCAGAGCCTTGAGCAACTGGCCGGGGGCGAGATCGACAGCGTGACGGCGGTGGACGGCAGCGCCACCTATACCTCGGAGGACCTGACCGGGCTTCTGACCGCGCTGATGGAACGGCACACGCCCGACCACATCCATATCCAGGACCACACCAGCGACCTGTCCGACATCGAGCATTCCGACCACCTGACCACGGCGGCCTATGCAACAGATGCCGTGGCCGACTACAACGCCGACCTCACGGTGACGAGCTATGTCGGCTATGCATCCTGGGGGCTGGAAGAGAACCTGACTCCCGATGAGCAGACCGCCGTCGAGAGCACCTTTGACAGTTACGCCGCCTATGATCCGCTGGTCTTTGGCAGTGATGGCGCGCTGATCGGATCTTATGTTGACTGGGTTCAGCGCGAATACGTGGCCGACGAATACCAGCTGACGGCCACCGATCCGGAGGGCGCCACCCTGTACGATGCCCTTATGCGGACGCCCGAAGCCACCGAGCCGCCCCCGGAAGAGCCCGCGCCAGAAGAGATCGACCTGGTGATCTGACCGCATCGGCCCCGACGCGAAGGGATGACCCCGCACGTGGAATCGGCGTAGCCTCGGGCCGAAGACCGGAGGCCCCAATGTCCTATACGCTGCTCTACTGGCCCATCCCCTTTCGGGGCCATGTTCCACGTTTCATCCTTTCCCAGGCGGGCGCGGAGTGGGACGAGCCCGGGTTTGACGCCGTCCTGGCTGCCAAAACCGCCCCACCGGAGGAGCAGCCGACACCGTTCATGGGACCGCCCGTGCTGATCGACCATGGCACGGGTCGGGCGCTGTCGCAAATGCCCGCCATCTGCATGTACCTGGGACGCAAACACGGCCTGTCACATGACCCGGACACGGAACTGCGGCTGCTTTGCGATGCCTCGGATATTCTGCTGGAGATCACCTGCCATCATGGCGCCACCATGTGGACGCGGGACAGCTGGACCTCCTTCCGGGATGATCGCCTGCCGCGATGGATGCGGGGACATGAACGGCTGGTGACAGAAACGGGGGTCTCGGGATCGGGCGGATACATGTCCGGTGCAGAGACGCCGGGCCTGTCCGATCTTGCGCTGGCCGCTCTCTGGCACACGATGGTGGATCGGCTGCCACCGCTTCGGCCCCTGCTGCACGACACCGCGCCGGTGCTGGCCGCGTTGGTGAACCGGGTGGCCGGCTTGCCCGCCCTGCTGCGTTTGCGCGACGACTGGGCCGATTGCGCCGATGTCTACTGCGCGGGGCAGATCGAGGCCTCGCTGCTGGAGATGCTGAACGAGGACATGAGAGCATGAGCACATTCGACGAGGACCTGTTCCTGAAGGGGCTGGAGCAACGCAGGGGAACGCTGGGCGCGGACTACGTCGACCGGAACCTGGCCGCAGCCGATGACTTTACCCGCCCCTTTCAGGAGGCGATGACCGCCTGGTGCTGGGGGTTTGGCTGGGGCGACGACGTGATCGACGCCAAGACGCGGAGCATGATGAACCTTGCCATGATCGGCGCGCTGGGAAAGATGCAGGAATGGGAGACCCACTGCCGGGGCGCCCGGACAAACGGCGTCTCCTGGGAGGAGATCCGCGCCATCATCCATGTCGTCGGGATCTATTGCGGCGTGCCGCAGGCACTGGAGTGTTTTCGCGTGGCACGCCACGTGATGGAGGCCGAATAGACCCTGCGCGCCATAACGGCTCACAGGTCTGGGCAGTGGTGACAACCACCCCTTCCGAGGACAGGTACTCTGCCAGGTCCGAGGATGGCAGGGCAAAACCCGTCTTCACCTTGGGCGAGGCCGCTTCACCCAAGGGATTGGCCCTGATGATGCAGTTATTCATGCCAATGACCTGCCCACAGGCATTGATCAATGGACCACCGCTGTTGCCCTGATGAACCTCTGCGGAATGGGCAAAGACCTCGCGCCCGTCCGCCTGCGGCGGGGCGTCGATGGACTTTCTGACCGAGGTGCGGAAGGCATCCAGTTGCCGACCGTCTTCGGCGCCGATCACGGTCACGCCCAGGTCACGCAGCTTTTGCGTTTCGGCTTCCTCGTTGTCGAGGATCGCCTTGGTCGCTTTCTGGCGGGTCTGTTCGGCGGCCGAAGCAGGGGGCAGAGATGTCGCGTAGGTTGGCGGCGGCGATCAGGCCTTATCGCTCCCCGAACCGCGCCTGCGTCCCCCTGCGGCTGGGAATCTATTTTCGCGGGCCCCTTCCGCGACGTGGTCTACCCGGCCAGATCGGCATCCCCATGTTTCGCCCCGAAGCGCGCCAGTTCGCGCGGGTCCGGCGCCTGGCCAGTGAAGGTTTTCACATAGTTGGGAATCCGCGCCAGGCGCAGGCCGACGTCCTCCTGTACCTGCATCGAGATATACCCGATCTGGACCAGGTACATCGTGCGCGCCCGAACGTCAGCTTCGCCCGGATCGAATCCGAAGCGCTCGAACATCCTCCGAATGGCCGAAAGACGCAGGTCGTCAGTGGCGTTCACCTTTGCCGCAATGGTGTCGGATTGATGCGCCCACCCCCGCACCGCAAGGTCCAGACGCGGCTCGAATCCGCCGCCGGGCAGAAAGATCCCGATCACCGAGAGCGCCGCCTCGGTGATCGTCTCTGCAAAGGCCTCTGTCGCCTGAACGAGACACCGGGTGTTGATCTTGTCCCAGTCGTCCAGCAGCGCCTGCAGCAGGGCCTCCCTGTCGTCGAAGAACCAGTAGAAACTGGTCCGCGACAGGCCAAGCCGGCTGGCCAGCGGCTGGATCTTCACCGCGTCGATGCCCGAGGCGATAAAGGCCTCGCGCGCCGCATCCAGCCATAGCTCACGCGATCCCCGCCACCCTTTCGGTTTCTCGTCCGTATCCTGCGTCATGGCGAACCTTCTAGCAGCAGGACCGGGGCGCCACAAGAAAACTCGACATGTGTGAACACAAACTTGACACAAGTGAACATTTAGGGCATCGCTGCCTCGTCAACAGCGGAGGCCCCATGTCCAACGATCCCCTTCTGCAGCCGTACCAGCTCAAGCACCTGACGCTGCGCAACCGCATCATGACCACCAGCCACGAACCAGCCTACCCCGAGGACGGGATGCCCAAGGACCGCTATACCGCCTATCATGCGGAGCGGGCTAAGGCGGGCGTGGCCCTGACCATGACGGCCGGCTCTGCCGCCGTGTCCAAGGACAGCCCCCCGGTCTTCAACAACGTGCTGGCCTACAAGGACGAGGTCGTGCCGTGGATCCGCAACCTGACCGATGCCTGCCACGAACACGGCAGCGCGGTGATGATCCAGCTGACGCACCTGGGCCGCCGCACCGCCTGGAACAAGGGCGACTGGCTGCCTTCTGTTTCCTCCTCCAAGCACCGTGAACCCGCGCACCGCGCCTTTCCGAAGCTGGCCGAGGACTGGGACATCGAGCGCATCATCACCGATTTCGCCGATGCGACCGAACGGATGCAGGCGGGCGGCATGGACGGGGTGGAACTGCAGGTCTACGGCCACCTGCTCGACCAGTTCTGGTCGCCGCTCACCAATGACCTCGACGGTCCCTATGGCGGCCGGACGCTCGAGTCCCGGATGCAATTGCTGAACGACGTTCTGGACGGCATCCGCAAGCGGGTGGGCAACGAGTTCATCGTCGGCCTGCGCTATACCGCCGACGAGGCCGAGGCCGGTGGCATCACCCCCGAGGAAGGCATCGAGATTTCCAAACGGCTTGCCGCCGGGGGGAAGGTCGATTTCCTGAACGTCATTCGCGGCCGCATCCACACCGATCCGGCGATGACCGACGTGATCCCGGTGCAGGGCATGAAGAACGCGCCGCACCTCGACTTTGCGGGCGCGGTCAAGAAGGCCACCGGAATGCCCACCTTCCACGCCGCCAAGATCCCCGACGTGGCCACCGCGCGCCACGCCGTTGCGGCTGGCCTGCTGGACATGGTCGGCATGACCCGCGCCCATATGGCCGACCCGCATGTGGTGAAGAAGATCATGGAGGGGCGCGAGGACGATATTCGCCCCTGCGTTGGCGCGACCTACTGCCTCGACCGGATCTATGGCGCGGGTGAGGCGCTGTGCATCCACAACCCCGCCACCGGACGCGAGCTGACCATGCCGCACACGATCGCGCCTGCCGCCGACCGCAAGAAGGTGGTGATCGTTGGCGCCGGTCCTGCCGGTCTTGAGGCCGCCCGCGTCGCCGCCGAGCGCGGCCACGATGTGACGGTGCTCGAGGCCCAGCCCGATCCCGGCGGCCAGGTGCGCCTGACCGCGCAGAACCCGCGCCGGCGCGAGATGATCTCGATCATCGACTGGCGCATGGCCCAATGCGCGGCGCGGGACGTCGCGTTCCACTTCAACACCTGGGCCGAGGCCGAGGACGTGACCGCGCTGAACCCGGACGTGGTCATCGTCGCCACCGGCGGCATGCCCAACACCGAACTCTTCGAGAGCGGCAAGGAGCAGGATCTGGTCGCCTCCGCCTGGGATATCATCGCGGGCGACGTAAAGCCCGGCCAGAACGTCCTGATCTACGACGAAAGCGGCGATCACCCGGGGCTGATGGCTGCCGAGGTCGCCGCCAATGCCGGTGCCACGGTCGAGGTGATGACCCCGGACCGGACCTTTGCGCCCGATATCATGGCGATGAACCTGGTGCCCTACATGCGCGCCCTGCAGGACAAGGACGTGACCTTCACCGTCACCCGCCGCCTGCTGGACGTGCTGCGCGACGGCAACGAGCTGAAAGCCGTGATCGGAACGGATTACAGCGACCTCAGGACAGAGAAGCGCTATGACCAGGTGGTGGTGAACTATGGCACCTTGCCGATGGACGAGCTTTATTTCGACCTGAAACCGCTGTCCTCGAATGGTGGGGCCGTGGACTACGACGCGCTGATCGACGGCCAGACGCAGACCGTGACCCGCGGCCCGGCGGACGGTTTCCAGCTGTTCCGCATTGGGGACGCTGTCAGCGCCCGCAACACGCACGCGGCGATCTATGACGCGCTGCGGCTGGTGAAGGATATCTGACGACTGACCTTTTGGGGGGCCCGCACCCCGGTCGGCCAACTGACCAACACACACAAAGGGCGGCCCCGGCGGGCCGCCCTTTGCCTGTCGAGGGGCAGCATGATCACGGCCCCAAATATCCCCGCCCCCGCGTGGCGGAAAAGCTGAGCTACAAGCGCATTCGGAAAAAGATGACGCGTTCCGTTTCCTCGAACCCCGTCGCCGCATGGAATGCATGGCTTGTCGTGTTCGCGAGATCCGCGTCGGACCCGAGCTCGGAACATCCAATGTCTCGCGCCCATGATCGGACGGCCTGCAACAACTGACCACCAAGCCCATTGCCGCGATGCGCCGCGCGCACAAAGATCCCCTCCAGGAAAGCGACGGGGGTCGTTTCGCATCCATTTACGTGGTCTCGGCGCAACGCGGCCTCCGCGAAGGCACGGAGACCATTTGGACCATCTTCCTCAAGGAAGGCGATGCAACCCCCGCTGGGGCACGCAAGCATCTCTGCGATTTCGTCCCGGTGTTCGTCCAGCGGCGTATTCGGCCAAAGCAGGACCCGCAACGCGGCCCATGCTTCGACATCTGCAATGGTGGCAACCCGTATCGACATGTCCCGAGCTTGCCCGCTGTCCCGGACCTCTGCAACACATTGCCGGCCTTTGCGCCGCCTGATTTCCGAAGGTGGCCCCGTCCAGCAAGGCGGGCATGTTCAGCCTTCTCGCCAAGCCATCAGAAGAACCCTGAGGATACCATGGCTTTGCACCAAAAAATGCAAAGGGCGGCCCCCGGGGCCGCCTTAGTCTGTTTCTCAGAAAACCGGTTCGCCGATCAGGCCGCCTCGGCGGCCAGTTCGCGGACGCCGGTTTCCAGCAGGTGCAGCACGTGGGGTGCGAAGCTGTGCCAGACATCCATGCGGAACGCGCTTTCGCCATCGCGCCACAAGAGAACGGTCACGCCGTCAAAGTTGATCCGCCGCCCCTCGCCCACCGCAATACTGTCGGGATTGCGGGGCATGCCCAGCGTCAGCAGATCCACGGCGCGCGGCCCGCTGATCTCGAAGGTGACCTCACGCCCCGAAACGTCGACCAGGCTGTGTGGCAGCGTGCCGTAAACCTCGTCACAGGCTGCTTGCGTGCCCGGCGCCAGCGTCTCGGGCGCCTGCAGCATCCATTCGTCGGGGCCAAGACACAGGGCCTGGGTCTCGCCCGATTGGGCGCGCTGGCCGATCCGGGGGGGCAGTGTCAGCCCCAGAGCCGTATTGAGCGGTGCAAGATCACCGCGCGCGCGCAGGGACAGTCGTGCGCACGGCGCGGCAAGGCTGACCCGCGCCGCCGCGCTTTCTGCGAGGACCGAGGGCGTGAAAGAGGAAATCGGTGCGTTCATGACAGGCTCCTCAGATCTTCAGGCGGGCGTTTTCGGGATCGACGAAGATCGTCGAGGTGATCTTGGCCGCGATGGTGCGGTCGGGCATCGGGATATGGACGGTCTCGCCCATCTTGTCGTGCCCACCCTCGACCAGCGCCAGCGCGATGGGACGGCCCGCCGCGTCAGAGTGATAGGAGGAGGTCACATGCCCCACCATCGTCATCGGCAGCGGCTGGTTGGGGTCGAACACGATCTGCGCGCCCTCTTCCAGCTTGGACGAATCGTCGGTCAGCAGACCAACCAGTTGCTTGCGTCCGGGGGCGACAAGATCGGGCCGTGCCAGCCCGCGCATGCCGACGAAGTCGGGCTTTTTCTTGCCCACGGCCCAGCCCATGCCCGCGTCATAGGGCGTGACGGTGCCATCGGTGTCCTGACCGACGATGATATAGCCCTTTTCGGCGCGCAGGACGTGCATGGTTTCCGTGCCGTAGGCGCAGATGTCATACTGCTGGCCCGCTTCCCAGAGGGTTTCCCACAGCTTGCGGCCCATCGGTGCGGGCACGTTGACCTCAAAGCCGATCTCACCGGTAAAGCTGATGCGGAACAGCCGCGCGGGCATCCCTGCCACTGTGCACTCCACACAGGACATATGCGGGAAAGTCTCGTCACTCAGTTCCAAGCCCTTGACCAGCGGGGACAGCAGTTTCGCCGCATTGGGGCCGTTCAGGGCGATGGTCGACCATTGCTCGGTGGTCGAGGTCAGCCAGACGTTCAGCTCGGGCCATTCGGTCTGAAGGTAGTCCTCCATCATGTTCAGCACGCGCGCCGCGCCGCCGGTGGTGGTGGTGACGTGGAAGCAGTCGTCGCTCAGGCGGCCGATGACGCCGTCGTCACGGATGAACCCGTCATCGCCGCAGAGCAACCCGTAGCGACAGCGGCCCGGCGCCAGCTTGGTCCAGGGGTTGGTGTACATGCGGTTCATGAACTCGACCGCATCGGGGCCCTTGACCTCGATCTTGCCCAGCGTGGAGGCATCGAAGATACCAAGGCTGGCCCGCGTGGCGACGCATTCGCGGCGCACGGCGGTGTCCATGTCCTCGCCCGCTTTGGGGAAATACCAGGCGCGGCGCCACTGGCCGACCGGCTCAAACACGGCGCCGTTTTCTTCGGCCCAGCCGTCGATCTGGGTCTTGCGCGTCACCTCAAAATGTTCGCCCCGGTGATAGCCGGCGAAAGCCCCGAAAGAGGTCGGCGTATAAGGCGGCCGGAAGGTGGTCAGCCCCACCTGCGGCTGCTTTTTCCCGAGGGCGTCGGCGGCGATGTTCAACCCGTTGATGTTGGACATTTTGCCCTGGTCGGTCGCCATGCCGTTGGTGGTATAGCGCTTGACGTGTTCGATCGAGCGCATGCCCTCGCGCACGGCCAGGCGCAGGTCCTTGGCGGTGACGTCGTTCTGGTAGTCGACAAAGGCCTTGGCCTTGCCCGGGCTGCGGTCGGTCGGCAGTTCCTTGTGGGTGGTGCCGGTGCCGGGCCGGTCCGCTTCGACGGCATAGGCCAGTTCGGCAGGCGCCTTGCCCAGCGCCGCGGCCACCTCACGCCCCTTTTCGGCCCCATCGTTCAGCGCCGCCTCGATCCCCCAGAGACCCCGGCTTGCGCCCGCGATCACGCAGTCCTCGGGCGTGTCCTTGGGCAGGAAGGTGGTCAGGTCGTCGTCCCAGGTGAGAGAACCCTTGGTGTGCGAAAACAGGTGCAGCGAGGGCGTCCAGCCGCCCGACATCAGCACCGCGTCGCAGGCGATGGTATAGGCCGCGCCAACCGAGTCGCCCTTGACCGGGTTCACGCGCAGGGAGTTGACCCGCAACCGCCCGGTGGTGCCGGTGGCCGTGTGCCCCAGCTTGACCTTGATGCCGCGTTTCTGCGCAGCGGCCAGCAGATCGTCGCGCACGGTGTCGCGCGTATCGACAATCGCCTGCACACGGGCGCCCGCATCGGCCAGATCGAAGGCCGCGTACCAGGCAGAGTCATGCGCGGTCAGGACAACGGGTTTCTTGCCCACCAGGACGCCGTAGCGGTTCAGGTAGGTCTGGGCGGACCCGGCCAGCATGACGCCGGGACGGTCGTTGCCGTGAAAGACCAGCGGCTTTTCCAGCGCGCCCTGCGCCAGCACGACCTGACCGGCCCGCACCCGCCACATGCGTTCGCGCGGCGTGTCCGCGGGCAGGTCGGGCAAGTGGTCGGTCAGCTTTTCGACCATGCCTATCATGTTCTGGTGGTAATAGCCGATGGCCGTGGTGCGGGTCATGACCCGGACGCCAAGCCCCTTCAGCGCCTCGATCTCGGTCGCCAGCCAGTCCCAGGCCGGTTTGCCGTCGATCTGCGTCTGGGGCTCGGACAGCAGCGTGCCGCCTGCCTCCGGGTTTTCATCGACCAGGACAACCTTCAGCCCGTCCACGGCCGCCGCACGGGCGGCGGCAAGCCCCGAAGGACCGGCGCCGACGATCAGCACGTCGCAATGCAGGTAGCGCGAGGCGTAGCTGTCCGGGTCTTCCTCGGTCGGGGAGACGCCCAGGCCTGCAGCGGCGCGGATGAAGGGCTCGTAGACCTTGTGCCAGAAATTCTTGGGCCACATGAAGGTCTTGTAGTAGAAGCCCGCAGAGAACAGCATGTAGGCGGCGTCATTGACCGCGCCGATGTCCCATTTCAGGCTTGGATACTTGTTCTGCGAGGTCGTCTCCAGCCCCTGCCAGATTTCCTGCACGGTCGCGCGGGTGTTCGGCTCGAACCTGCCCTTGCCACGGCGGGTGCCGATCAGGGCGTTGGGCTCTTCCGAGCCTGCCGCCACGGCGCCGCGCGGGCGGTGGTACTTGAACGACCGACCCATCAGGTGCACGCCATTGGCCAAGAGTGCCGAGGCGACCGTATCGCCCTGCGCACCCTTGTAGGACCTGCCGTCAAAGGTAAAGGTGACGGGCCGACCGGTGTCGACGCGACCCTTGCCCGCTACGCGAAACTGGCTCATTTCAGGCCCTCCGTCAGGCTGGAGAGGTCGGGGCGCGGGGCACCCGCCTTGTAGGTGGTCAGGAACTTGTCCGAAACGGTGTCGCGCACGGCGTTGAAGAACCGTCCGCAACCGTGGAAATGCCGCCAGCGCTCATAGTGCGGCCCCTTGGGGTTGGCGCGGATGAACAGGAATTCCTGCCACTGATCGTCACTCTGGCCAGAGGGATCTTCGGGGCGGATGACATGTGCCTGGCCAGCATAGGTGAACTCGGCCTCGGGCAGCGTCTCTTCGCAATAGGGGCAATGGATCAGAAGCATCTCAATATCCTCAGTGCGCCACGGCGGCGGCGGCGGCCTCGTCGATTAGGCGGCCGGTGCGGAACCGTTCCATCGTGAAAGGTGCGTTGATCGGGTGCGGTTCGTTCTTGGCCACGGTCCAGGCAAAGGTGTGCGCCGCGCCGGGCGTCGCCTTGAACCCGCCGGTGCCCCAGCCGCAGTTGACATAGAGCCCCTCGACCGGCGTCTTGGAGATGATGGCGGACCGGTCCGGCGTCACGTCCACGATGCCGCCCCATTTCCGCAGCATCCGCATGCGGTTGAAGATCGGGAAGACCTCGGTGATCGCGGCCACGGTGTGTTCGATCAGCGGCAGCCCCCCGCGCTGGGAATAGCTGGTGTACTGGTCGGTGCCCGAGCCGATGACCAGTTCGCCCTTGTCGGACTGGCTGATATAGGCGTGCACCGCGTTCGACATCACCACGCAGGGGAAGATCGGCTTGATGGGTTCAGACACCAGCGCCTGCAGCGGGTAGCTTTCCAGCGGCAGACGCACGCCTGCCGTCTCCATCACGACAGAGGTGTGCCCGGCGGCGGAGACCGCCACCTTTTTGGCCTTGATAAAGCCCTTGGCGGTTTCGACACCGGCGACGGAGCCATCGGCGTTGCGGCGGATCGCCGTCACCGGGCAATTCTGGATGATGTCGACGCCGCGCATGGCCGCGCCCCGGGCATAGCCCCAGGCCACCGCGTCATGGCGAGCAGTCCCGGCACGTTCCTGCAGCGCGCCGCCCATGACCGGGTAACGCGCGTTCTGTGCGATGTTCAGCGGCGGACAGTAGTCCTTGCACTCCTGCGTCGTCAGCCAGCGGTTGTCGACGCCGTTCAGCCGGTTGGCATGGATGTGCCGCTTGAAGCTCTGGACGTCATGCACGTTGTGCGCCAGCATCAGAACGCCGCGACGCGAATACATGACGTTGTAGTTCAGGTCCTGACTGAGGTTCTCCCACAGGTCTACCGCGTGATCGTAGAGCTTTGCGCTCTCGTCATAGAGATAGTTCGAGCGGATGATCGTGGTGTTGCGGCCGGTGTTGCCGCCCCCCAGCCATCCCTTGTCGATCACCGCGACATTGGTGATGCCGTGCTGTTTCGCCAGGTAATAGGCTGCGCCCAGACCATGACCGCCCGCGCCGACGATGATCACGTCGTACTCTTTCTTGGGCTGGCTGTCGGGCCATTGCTCGGTCCAGGCCTTGTGGCCGGTCAAGGCGTTCTTCAGCAGGCTGAAGGCACTGAAATGGGTCATGGTCGGCACCTCTGGGGAATACTGCCGTGCAGCCCTACTGGCGTCCGGCGTGTCACGTCGGTATGATTGCGCCATCCAACCTGCAGGTTTGCGCCATGCCCGAACGCACCGGATCGACACCGCCCGCCCCCGCCCCGCGCAAGCGGCTGAGCGTCGCCTTTCTGCTGGCCGACAGTTTCACCCTGTCCGCCTTCGCCAATTTCGTCGACGTACTGCGACTGGCCGCGGACGAGGCGGACATGTCGCGACCGATCCTCTGCGACTGGGCGGTCCTGTCGGACACGATGACCCCGGTCCGGTCCAGTTGCGGCGTACGCGTCACCCCGGACACCTCGCTGCGACGGGCGGGTCGGTTCGACTATATCGTGGTTGTCGGCGGGGTGATGAGCGACAAACCCGCGCTGAGCCGGGCGGAAAACGCGTTTCTGATCGCACAGGCCGAGGCCGGTACGCCTGTGGTGGGCCTGTGTACCGGGGTTTTCCTGCTGCACGAGGCCGGGTTGCTGGACGGCTACCGCTGTTGCGTCAGCTGGTTCCACCACCAGGATTTCGTCAACCGCTTCGACGCGGTACAGCCGGTCTCTGACCAGATCTTTGTCGTCGACCGGGACCGACTGACCTGTTCGGGCGGGCATGGTTCGGCGCATCTGGCCGCCTTCCTTGTCTCGCGCCATGTCGGGCAGTCCGCTGCGATCAAGAGCCTCAACATCATGATGATCGACGAGGCCCTGCGCGGGGACGAGGCGCAGCCCGGCCAGCAGACGGCACGCACGCCAAAGGACGATCTGGTGAAACGGGCGATCCTGCGCATGCAGCAGAGCATCGAGGTGCCGCTGTCGATTTCCGCCCTCGCCCGGCAGCTGGGGGTTGGCAGGCGGACGCTGGAACGCCGGGTCCTGGCCGATCTGGGACAGCCGCCCTCGAAGGTCTACCTGGATATCCGGCTGGACCGCGCCTTGCAGAAACTGCGCGGCACCGATGATCCCGTGGCCGAGATCGGGCTGGCCACCGGGTTCTGCGACGGCACCCACCTGGCGCGCGTGCTGAAGGCGGAACGGGGTTTTGCCCCGGGCGAATACCGCAAGGCCCAGGCCACTCCGCAAGAGGATCTGCCCGCCGTCGGCATCCTGCTGAATCCGCGGGGCTGACCGCCTCCGGTCGCAAATTCGATATGCAGAGTCGCAATTCTCGACGTGGCGGAAACCGCCTCGTGCGATTGCGGGGAAAGAGGCACGGGGGCGGTCCGCCGACTCGCCGACCTTATCGACATTGCAACGCGACCACTCTCCCGCCACAGGGCGGGCACACAGCAGAAAAGGTGCCGAATGCTGCGCGAATCCGATGTTCTTTCGACGTTGATGCGCCGAAAGCCCGACTACTCCCTCGCACAGGAGCTGTATTGCGATCCGGGCGTGTTCCAGGCCGACATGGACCGCATCTGGTACCGTGAATGGCTCTTTGCGATCCCTTCGTGCGAGATCCCCAAGCCCGGCAACTACATCGTGCATGAGATCGGCGCCTATTCGGTCGTGATCGTGCGCGGCAACGACGGCGAAATCCGTGCCTTCCACAACTCGTGCCGACACCGCGGATCTGTTCTGTGCAAGACCAAGAAGGGCACCGGACCCAAGCTGGTCTGCCCTTACCACCAGTGGACCTACGAGCTGGACGGGCGCCTGCTCTGGGCACGCGACATGGGTCCCGATTTCGACGCCTCGAAACACGGGCTGAAGCAGGTGCACTGCCGCAACCTGTCGGGCATGGTCTATATCTGCCTCGCCGACAACGCCCCCGCCATCGACGAACTGGCCGCGGAAACCGCGCGCTACCTGGCGCCGCACGATCTTGAGAATTCCAAGGTCGCCTATGAAAGCACCATCGTCGAGCTGGGCAACTGGAAGCTGGTCTGGGAAAACAACCGCGAGTGTTACCATTGCTCGGGCAACCACCCCTCGCTGTGCCGGACCTTCCCCGAGGATCCCCGCGCCATCGGCAATGACGAAAGCGGCGAACTGACCAGCCTGCAGAAAGAGCACAGAGACCGCTGCGAGACGGCGGGCGCGCCTTCGGCCTTCAAGATGTCGGGGCTGGGCGACTGGCGCTTTGTGCGCACGCCGCTGTTGGATGCCGGCGAAAGCTATACGATGGACGGCAAGGTCGCGGTGACGAAACCCAATTCCAACCTGCCGTTCCGGAACGCCGGATCGCTGTTGAAATTCAAGTATCCCGCCACCTGGAACCACTTCCTGTCCGATCACATCCTGCTGTTCCGCGTCACGCCGATCAGCGCGACGGAAACCGAGGTCTGCACCAAGTGGCTGGTCCACAAGGATGCGGTCGAGGGACAGGACTACGATCTCAAGCGCCTGACAGAGGTCTGGATCGCGACCAACGACGAGGACCGCGAGGTGGTGGAGAACAACCAGCGCGGCATTCTCTCGCCCGCCTATGACCCCGGCCCCTATTCGCCGACCCACGAAGGCGGCAACATCCAGTTCGTCGACTGGTACGCCAACACGATGATCCGCGCGATCACCGGCGGCGTCACCCCGATCGCGGCGGAGTAAGGACATGGGACTGGACATGGACCTCACCGCCTCGGCGGATGACGGAATCTGGACCGACGCAGAGCCGTTGATCTGCTGTGCGGTCGTGCCCGAGGCACCGAACACGGCGACCTTCAGCTTCGTCGCCCCCTCGGGCGCGCAGTTCAGCTATGATCCGGGGCAGTTCCTGACGCTGGAACTGCCTGTTCCCGGCGGCACGGTCTGGAACACCTACACGATCTCGTCCTCGCCGTCGCGGCCGCTGACCATCGCGGTCACGGTCAAGGCGCAGGCGGGCAGTGTCGGCACACGCTGGATGCTGGACCACCTGCAACCGGGGATGAAGATCAAGGCAATCGGCCCCGCTGGCATCTTTTCCCTGCCGCGCAAGGAGCAGAAGAAATACCTGTTCATCTCCGCCGGGTCCGGCATCACGCCCTCGCTGTCGATGACAACCTATCTCTACGACCGTGGCACCAACATCGATGTCACCTTTGTGCATTGCGCCCACCGCCCGCAGGACATCATCGCGCGTCAGCGGCTGGAACAGATGGCGTCGCGCGTGCCGTCGCTCAAGCTGTTTTTCATCGTCGAGGAGGATGACCCCTACCGGGTCTGGACCGGGCTGCGCGGGCGGCTGAACCAGCTGATGATCGGCCTGATCGCGGGCGACTACCTGGAGCGTGAGATCTATTGCTGCGGGCCAGAGCCCTTCATGAACGCCGTGCGCGAAATGCTGATCGCGCTTGGCTGCGACATGGATCACTACCACCAGGAAAGCTTTACCGCGCCGGTCAAGGAAGAAGAGCAGCTGCCCGAGCATGACGACGTCATCCCGGACGAGGAGGCCAGCGCAAGCATCGCCTTCGCCCGCTCCGAGGTCACGGCGGATTGCACCGAAACGGATACAGTCCTGGCCGTCGCCCGTGGCGCCGGGATCGTCATCCCGTCGGGCTGTACCTTTGGCGTTTGCGGAACCTGCAAGGTCAGGAAGACCTCTGGCGACGTGCACATGGTCCACAACGGCGGCATCTCCGAGGACGACATCGAGGAGGGTTATATCCTCGCCTGCTGTTCCAAGCCCATCGGCGCCGTCGAACTGGACGTCTGATACGCGTCGGCCCGCCCCGGCGGGCCGGCGCCGCTTGACGTAAGCAACGCTTCCGACTTTTGGCACGATCTTCTCGATTCAGAGGAGATCCCCCGGTGACCCAGCTCTTGCCCCGCCAGCCTGCCCGGTCCGGAGGATTTGGAAACTCCGGAAACCATGCGCGGGTCTTCCGGAGGGCTTTCGGCATCACGCCCATGATGCAGCGCGGGGTCGGTTCCAGACTAGCAAAACGGCCGCCCGATCATGATTCTCTGGCGGCTTGCAGATGGCTGGACAGGCCGCCGGGCGGCCTGCAAACCGGTCGCAGAGAGGGGCCGGCACAACCAATAGCGGTGCCGGGGCCCGTTTTTCCGGCAAACCGCCCCCGTTCCGCGCACCAATAATACGCCAACCTCTGAACCTGGGGCTGTGAACGGTTTCCTACCGGCAAATCCCTGTTTTTCGGCACATCTTTGGCAACCAGTCAGCCGTCTCTCGCCGGGCGCCCAGTGCGAAATGGCACCTTTCGACCCTCCCACCTGGACCAGAAGCGCCACCGAATGGACCAATTTTCTGATGGGCGGCGAAGCTGCTGACTATTCAGGCACAGCCTCGTAACATACTATATTATATTGTTATTTTATGTATTTGATGCATTGAATCCCGGCAATTTCCACCAAGCCCACCACCCCATGTTAGAAAATTTGTTTCTCTTGGGTGAATGTTTTGTTTGAAAAGTGCCAATTTTCCGTCATCATATCGACAGGTCCATCCAACCGCAAATGTGGTTCAAAATGGTTCCAAGCTCGCTGGCATTGGTCTTCCGTCGTGTTTTTCGGTGTCAGCCAAGTGAGCCGGCCAAGAAAGACCGGAACAAGACATAGTCCAAGAGGGAAGACGAAATGTCACTCGACGTAAGCGCAATATACGCCGAACAAGTCACACTGAATTCACTGGTCCAGAACGTTCTTTACGCCTCTGGCACGGTGGGGGCGATCCTGGTCGTCGTGGGGCTGTTGCTGATCGACGCGGGCACCGCCCGGCGCAAGAACCTGTTCAACTCCACCATTGAAAAAACCCTGGGCTTCTTCCTGGGGTTCGCCACCTACTATGTCATCGGCTTCGGGCTCTGGGCGGCGCAGTATTACATCATGGTCGAAGGCACCATGATGGATTCCATCAAGGATTGGTGGATCGGCGGCGCCATGACCAACGTGCACGCCCATGACGTCGACCCCGCGGTCTTTCCGGGGCTGAACACCTTCCAGATCTTCATCTTCTTCCTGGCGGTCTTCGCGGGGATCATCAACATCCTGCTGCATTTCTCGGTCTCCGAGCGGATGAAGCCGTCGGCCTATTACATCACCTGCGTGGTCGCCACCGTGGTCTCCTCGGGGCTGAGCTTTGCGACCTGGGGATCGGTCGGTCCGCTGACCAACATGGGTTTCCACGACTTCTTTGGCGTGGGCTTCGTCTACATGTTCCCGGCGGGCATGCTGCTGGTCTTCACCCCGATGCTGGGCAAGCGCCCCGGCATGATGGAACCGCACCCGCGCGTGTCGGCCTACCTGGCGCCCAGCATCGGCCTGTGCGCGCCCGGCCTGCTGATGATCTTTGCCGGCCTGCCGATGGTCATCCTGTCCTGCCTGTTCTTCTTCGATCCCGAGGCCCTGGCGGTCAGCGTGACGATGGCGGAGACCAGCGTCGGCGTGGCCCTGAACAACTACGCCCTAGTCTGGGCGGGTGGCGCGATCACCGGCATGATCCTGGCCTACAAGTCGGGCAACTACGCCTACACCCTGCTGGGTCCGCTTGCGGGCTACGTCGCGGGCGCCTCGGGCTTTGACGTCTACATGCCCTGGCAGGCCTTCCTCCTCGGCCTTGCTGCACCGTTCGCCGCCTACATCGTCTACGAGTTCACGCTCAAGCGCGGCATCGACGAGCACAAGCTGTTCCCACTCTTCATTGGCGCCGGTTCGCTGGGCATGATCAGCCTGGGCCTGTTCAAGGCGGGCACCCCGCGCGGCGGCTACCTGGGCATCGAGGAAGGTGCTTATGCCTTCCAGCACGGTGAGATTTCGCTGGTGATGCAGCTTGTCGGCATCGTGACATGCCTTGGCACCGGCGCGGTGACCGCTCTGATCCTGTCGGTGATCCTCAAGGCCACCGTCGGGTTGCGGATCGACGATGAAGACCAGATCGACGGCCTGGACAAGCTTTACTGGGATCTGGAACCGGATGTCGTCACCCATGCGGACAATGTCCCGCGCGGCTGACGCCATACCCCCAAGGAAAGGCCCCGGACGTCGCGCCGGGGCCTTTTTTGCATTCGACGCAGCTTGTGCCGGGTTGAACCCATGTCATACCATGCTGCACAAGCACAGCCGGACAGCCCCGACGGACAAACAGATGCCGAACACCAGAAATGCCGAAGTCACCCCCGATCACACCATCGGGGAAACCGTGCGCATCGTGGTCGACAAACTCCTGGTGCGCATCCAGTCAGGGGAATACCCGCCCGACTCGCGCCTGCCCAGCGAGCGCGCGCTCGCTGCGGAACTGGGCGTGTCGCGCAACACCGTGCGCGAGGCGCTGGACGTGCTGGAAAGCCGTGAGCTGATCCGCCGCCGGCAGGGCAGCGGCAGCTTTGTCACCTACCAGTCGCATCGCGCCGAGGCACCGATGCCCGGATCGGTCGGCGAGCGCACCAGCCCGCTGGACCATTTGATCGTCCGATCAATCATCGAACCGGAAATGACCCGCATGGCGGTGATGAACATGACCCCCAAGGATCTTGACGGGTTGGCGCAGGTAGTGGCCCAGATCGAGACTGTGCGCACCGACCTCAACGAATTCATCCGTTGCGAGGAAGAGTTCTACCGCTCGATCGCGCGGGCCACCCGCAACCCCCTGCTCGAGGCCTGCTACGAGCTGACGATCGAGGTCTGCCGCCAGAGCTTTCGCACCGCGCTGATGCGCAAACACCTGACGCCCGGACGAATCCAAAGCTATCAGTCGCGGTTCAACTCTCTGTTCAACGCCATCGCCACGCGCGACGTCGAAGCGGCGGTCGAGATCACCAAGCTGCACCTTGTGGAAGAACAAAAGCTGTTCCTGCACGAGGGCTGACCCCGGCGCCGCGCCGGGTCCCTGCCCTGTCAGTCGATGATCTCGCGCGCCGTCAGGCCGGTCTGGTGTTCGCCCATTTCGACCCGCTGTTGCCAGAGCTGTCCGACTCTGCCCATGTGATCACGAAGCAACTCTTCGTGCCGGTCCAGCCAGTCGGGGACCGAGAGAAACTCGGCGATCCGGGCGCGGCCTTCACGCAGATGCACCACGGGCCAGTCACCGATCAGCGCGTTGTCGATGCCGAACATGTGCTCGCCCCACCAGCGCGCGGGGCCAAAGGCATGGGTGACGGGCTCCATCTGTTTCATCGTGGTCAGGACAGAGACCGGGTTCACCGAGGCGACCTTTTCCACCGCGGCGTGCCAGATTTCCAGGATGGCGACATATTCCCAGCTCACCGCGCTCCATGTGCCGGGATAGCGGGCGTTGTATTCCTTGAAGAAGGCGCTCGGCTTGTTGAAAAAGAAGGCCTTGCGCGCCAGCTTGGGGTCGTCGAAGTCCGGGAACTGGAACAGCGTGCCCTCCATGAACGTCTCGGACGTGCGGGCGACGATGCGTTCGTAGTTGTCCAGCGTGCAGGACAGGATGCGCCCCTTGAACCCCTGTTCGTAGGCGTATTCCGTCATCGCGTGCACCATCGGCGTGTAGCTCGTGCACCAGCACAGGACGTCCGGCTCCGCCGCCAGCATCGGCCCGACGATTTCAGCCACGTCGGTCTGTTCGGGATCGTACTGGATGTCCTTGACCACCGGCAGGCCCTCCGCCTCGAACGCCGCGCGATAGGTGGCGGTCGACGGCAGGCCAAGCGCGTCTTTCTGGCTGCACATGGCAATGCGGCGGCGGTGCGGTTCGTTCCGGGCCAGCCACTCGACCCCGGTCACGTTGTAGACCGGGTGCACCTCTGACGGCGCAATCAGATAGCGCGTGTCCGGCGACAGGTCGCTGGGCAAGAGCGTCGAGGTCAGGACCCGGTTTTCCGTCAGGAAGTTGCGCAGCGGGGTAAAGGTATCCCCGCCCAGCATCATCAGCAGCTTGACCTGCTCGCTCAGAACAAGGTGGCGCGCGCCCTCCATCGCCCGTTCGGGTTCGTAGCCGCAGTCGAAGGGAACGATTCGCAACGGGTACCTGCGGCCGCCGATCAGGATGCCACCCGCCTTGTTCAACCATTCAGCCCAAAGCTGCACCCCGTTGAGCCCCGGCAAGCCCCAGGAACTGACCGGACCGCTCAAAGGGGCCAGAAAACCGATGCTGACAGGCTCGGTCATGCCCACCCTGTCAGAGGGGAACATGGATGTGACGGCGATACGATGAGCGAAGCTGGAGTTGAGCATACCAATTGCTACCACTCAAACTGCCTATCTCAAAACATGATTTTCTTTATCTCACGGGAAATTTGTTGCCTGCTGTGAAAAAATATTGACAGGAGGTAGGATCAATGGCCACATTTGGTTCAACCAAAAAGAACCAATTGATGCCTATCATACATGGGAGACAGACATGACAAAGAAACGCGTCGCGATCATCGGAGCGGGCCCGTCCGGACTGGCCCAGCTTCGTGCGTTCCAGTCAGCCGCGGACAAGGGTGAAGAGATTCCCGAGGTCGTGTGCTTTGACAAACAGGACAACTGGGGCGGGCTGTGGAACTACACTTGGCGGACCGGGCTGGACGAAAACGGCGAGCCGGTTCACTGCTCGATGTATCGTTACCTGTGGTCCAACGGCCCGAAGGAAGGTCTTGAATTCGCGGACTATTCCTTTGAGGAACACTTCGGTAAGCAGATCGCGTCCTATCCGCCGCGCGCCGTCCTGTTCGACTATATCGAAGGCCGCGTGCAGAAGGCCGGCGTGCGGGACTGGATCCGCTTCAATTCCGCCGTGCGCTGGGTCAGCTATGATGATGACACGGGCAAGTTCACCGTGACGGTCCATGACCACGCAAAAGACCACGTCTACTCCGAAGACTTCGACCACGTGATCTGTGCGTCGGGCCACTTCTCGACACCGAACGTGCCCTACTACGAAGGCTTCGAATCATTCAACGGCCGCCTCGTGCACGCGCACGACTTCCGCGACGCGCGCGAATTCTCTGGCAAGGACATCCTCGTGGTCGGCGCGTCCTATTCGGCCGAGGACATTGGTTCGCAGTGCTGGAAATATGGCGCCAAGTCGATCACGTCCTGCTACCGCAGCGCCCCGATGGGCTTCAAATGGCCCGACAACTGGGAAGAAAAGCCGGCGATGGAGAAGGTCAGCGGCAACACCGTCTACTTCTCGGACGGCACGACGCGCGACGTCGACGCGATCATCCTCTGCACCGGCTACAAGCACTACTTCAACTTCCTGCCGGACGACCTGCGCCTGAAAACCGCCAACCGCCTGGCCACCGCCGACCTCTACAAAGGCGTGGTCTACGTCCCCAATCCCAAGATGTTCTACCTTGGCATGCAGGACCAGTGGTTCACCTTCAACATGTTCGACGCGCAGGCCTGGTGGGTGCGTGACGCGATCCTCGGCAAGATCGACCTGTCCAAGGTCTCGAAAGAAGAGATGCAGGCCGATGTGAAGGAACGCGAAGCTCGCGAAGAGGCGGATGACGACGTGAAATACGCGATCCGCTACCAGGCCGACTACATCGAGGAACTGGTGGCCGAAACCGACTACCCGAGCTTCGACATCGACGGTGCCTGCCAGGCTTTCTACGAGTGGAAGAAGCACAAGGCAGAGGACATCATGGGCTTCCGCAACAACCGCTACAAGTCGGTGATGACCGGAACGATGGCGCCCGTGCACCATACGCCCTGGAAAGACGCGCTGGACGACAGCATGGAAGTCTACCTGCGCAACTGATCCGAATGGCGTCCGGGGCATCACGCCCCGGACCCACCTGCGGCACGCGGCGCCTTTCGCTCCCGTCGCGACTGACCGCAGCCCCCTTTGCCGGGATCACAACGGGCCCTGCCCCGCGTGGTCCCGGCATTTTCATGTCCGATTTCCCGCCTCCCGGTCACACCGAAATGCCCGCGACATGTGCGCAGGGCAGCGGAAGAACATTTCACAGTCTATTTTCGCAATTTTTGCACCAGCAGGAATAATAAATTCCCTACGGGGTCACCTCCAACTGGCACTTCCGGCTGCACTTTTAAGGCTGGATGTCCGATTTGCGCCCATTTCTGTCTGATCGGGGCAGCGACTCGCAGCAAAGTATGGCCGAAGATGGGACAAAGGAGTCCGAATCTATGCACTACTCAGGGTTCAAGGTCATCAAGGAAGCGCTCACCGGACATCGCGGCTGGGGTCCGGCCTGGCGCGATGCCACGCCAAAGGCGCAGTATGACTATGTCATCATCGGCGGCGGCGGGCACGGCCTCGCCACGGCTTACTATCTGGCCAAGGAGTTCAAGCAGGCCCGTATCGCGGTGCTTGAAAAGGGCTGGATCGGCGGCGGCAACGTGGGCCGGAACACCACGATCATCCGCTCCAACTACCTGCTGGACGGAAACGAGCCCTTCTACGAGTTCTCACTGAAGCTTTGGGAAGGACTGGAGCAGGACCTGAACTACAACGCGATGGTCAGCCAGCGCGGCATCCTCAACCTGATCCACTCGGACGCACAGCGCGACGCCTTTGTCCGGCGTGGCAATGCAATGATCCTGAACGGTGCGGATGCCGAACTGCTGAGCACTGCGCAGATCGTCGAGCGCTACCCCTTCCTGAACGTGAACAACGCGCGGTTTCCGATCAAGGGCGGGCTGGCGCAGCATCGCGGCGGCACGGTGCGCCACGACGCGGTGGCCTGGGGCTATGCCCGCGCCGCCGACCGGCGCGGCGTCGACATCATCCAGAACTGTGAAGTCACCGGCTTCCGGATCGAGAATGGCACCTGCAAGGGTGTCGAGACCTCGCGCGGGTTCATCGGCGCGGGCAAGGTCGCTTCCTGTGTCGCGGGCTCCTCCTCGCGGCTGATGGAGAAGGCCGGGATGCGGCTTCCGATCGAAAGCCATGTCCTGCAGGCCTTCGTGTCCGAAGGTTTGAAACCCCTCCTCCCCGGGGTGATAACCTTCGGCGCCGGCCACTTCTATTGCAGCCAGTCCGACAAGGGCGGGCTGGTCTTCGGCGGCGACCTGGACGGCTACAACTCCTACGCGCAGCGCGGCAACCTGCCGGTGGTCGAGGACGTCTGCGAGGGCGGCATGGCGATCTTCCCCAACCTGGGCCGCGCGCGCCTTCTTCGGATGTGGGGCGGCATCATGGACATGTCGATGGACGGCTCGCCGATCATCGACCGCACCCATATCGACGGACTCTATTTCAACGGGGGCTGGTGTTACGGCGGCTTCAAGGCCACGCCGGCCTCGGGCTTTGCCTATGCGCACCTGCTGGCCACCGACACCCCGCACAAGACCGCCACAGCCTATCGTTTCGATCGTTTCGCCACGGGCCACATGATCGACGAAAAGGGCATGGGCAACCAGCCCAACCTGCACTGAGCGAGGACCGGACATGCTGATAGACCACCCCATCCTCGGCCCCCGCGACGCTGCCGAGTTCGTCTACAAGGGCGACGCGATGCTCATCCACCGGCCCGACTGGCAGGCCGAGGATGCAGTCGCCCAATTCACCGACTATGGCTACCTGCGCGACAACCCGGCGGGTCTGCACCGCGAGTTGTGGTTCCACGAACAGGGCGACCGGTCCTGGCTGGTCGTGACCCGCGACACCACCACCCATGAAATCACCAAGGTAGAGCTGGCGCGCGATGTCGCGCGGGCCGAGGGGCGCTCCAGATGAGTGACAAGAACCGACTGAACGGCGGGTTGATCGAACGCAACAGGCCCATGTCCTTCACCTTCGACGGCAAGCGCTACAGCGGCTACGCCGGTGACACCCTGGCCTCGGCCCTGCTGGCCAATGGCGTGCGCCTGATGGGCCGGTCTTTCAAGTATCACCGCCCGCGCGGCCCCCTGACCGCCGGATCGGAAGAACCGAACGCGATTGTCGAACTGCGCGGCGGTGCCCGCAAGGAACCGAACACCCGCGCCACCACGGCGGAACTGTTCGACGGGCTGAGTGCCAATTCGCAGAACCGCTTTCCTTCGCTGAAATGGGACGCGATGGCGATCAACGACCGGCTGTCGACCTTCTTTGCCGCCGGGTTCTACTACAAGACCTTCATGTGGCCCGCCGCCTTCTGGGAAAAGCTCTACGAGCCGATGATCCGCCGCGCCGCGGGCCTTGGCACCCTGTCGCATGAGCCGGATCCAGACTGCTATGACAAGGGCTTTCTGCACTGCGACGTTCTGATCATCGGCGCCGGTCCCGCTGGCCTTGCCGCGGCTCTGACGGCAGGCGAATCCGGTGCCCGCGTGATCCTGGCGGACGAGGATTTCCTGCTGGGCGGGCGGCTGAACGCCGAAACCGGCCTGCTGGCGGACGAGGACGGCGTGGCCTGGGCCGCGCAGGCGGTGGCACGCCTGCGCTCCATGCCCAATGTGCGGGTCATGCCGCGCAGCACGGTCATCGGCGCCTTCGATCACGGCGTCTATGGCATGGTCGAACGTGTCAGCGACCACGTCGCGGAACCCGCCGCCGGCAAACCCCGCCAGATCCTGTGGCGGATCTATTCCAAGCGCGCGATCCTCTCTGCCGGGGCCACGGAACGGCCCATCGTCTTTGAGAACAACGACCGGCCCGGCATCATGCTGGCCTCGGCCATGCGCAGCTATGCCAACCGCTGGGCGGCAACGCCGGGCAAGGCCGTGGCCGTGTTCACCAACAACGACGACGGCCACCGCACCGCCGCCGACCTGCACGCCAAGGGCGTCAAGGTCACGGTGATCGACACCCGCCCCGACGCCGGGGTGAGCCCGGACTACGAGATCCTCTCCGGTGCGCAGGTGATCGACACCAAGGGGCGGCTCGGCCTGAAATCCGTTGACGTGCAGCTGTCGAGCGGCGGCACACGGACGCTCTTTGTCGATGGTCTGGGCGTCTCCGGCGGATGGAACCCGAACGTTCACATGACCTGCCACCAGCGCGGACGCCCGCAATGGGAAGAGACGCTCTGCGCCTTTGTGCCCGGCGGCACCATGCCGACCGGCCTGATCCCGGCGGGCGCGGCAATTGGTGCCTTCAGCACCCATGCGGCACTGAACTCGGGCCAGGACACGGCAGCCACAGCCCTTGGCGACCTTGGCCTGACCGTCACGCGGCCCGACCTGCCGAGCGCAGAGGACGCGCCCGTGCGCGTCGCCTCCTTCTGGCACGTCAAAGGCGCAAAGCGTGCCTGGGTCGACCAACAGAACGACGTGACCGCCAAGGATGTGAAACTGGCCCACCAGGAGAACTTTACCTCGGTCGAACACCTGAAGCGCTACACGACGCTGGGCATGGCCACGGATCAGGGCAAGACGTCGAACATCGCCGGTCTGGCCATCATGGCGGAGGTCACGGGCAAGCAGATCCCCGAGGTTGGTACCACCATGTTCCGCCCGCCCTACACGCCCACCGCCATCGGCGTGCTGGCTGGCCGGTCACGGGACAAGGATTTCCGCCCGGTTCGCAAGACGCCCAGCCACTACTGGGCCGAGGAACAAGGCGCGGTCTTTGTCGAGGTCGGCATGTGGCTGCGTGCGCAGTGGTTCCCGAAACCCGGTGAAACCCACTGGCGCGAAAGCGTTGACCGCGAGGTCCTGCAAACCCGGAAATCGGTCGGCGTCTGTGACTGTACCACGTTGGGCAAGATCGACGTGCAGGGCGCGGACGCGGCAGAGTTCCTGAACAAGATCTATGCCAACGGCTTTGCCAAGCTGGCGGTGGGCAAGACCCGCTATGGCCTTATGCTGCGCGAAGACGGCATCGCGATGGACGACGGCACCGCCGGGCGACTTGCCGAGGATCACTTCGTCGTCACGACCACCACGGCCAACGCCGTTCCGGTCTTCCGGCACATGGAATTCATACGCCAGTGCCTGTACCCGGACATGGACGTGCAGCTGATCTCGACCACCGAGGCCTGGGCGCAATATGCCGTCGCCGGTCCCAACTCGCGCAAGCTGCTGCAAAAGATCGTCGATCCAGAGTTCGACATCTCGAACGAGGGCTTCCCCTTCATGGCCTGTGGCGAGATCACGGTCTGCGGCGGGTTGCGGGCGCGACTTTTCCGGATCTCCTTCTCTGGCGAACTGGCCTTCGAAATTGCGGTGCCGACCCGTTATGGCGATGCGTTGATGCGCCGCCTGATGAAGGAGGGCAAGGAATTCGACGTAACCCCCTACGGCACCGAGGCGCTGTCCGTCATGCGGATCGAAAAGGGCCACGCGGCGGGCAATGAGCTGAACGGGACCACGAGCGCCTTCAACCTGGGCATGGGCCGGATGGTGTCCAAGAAAAAGGACTCGATTGGTTCGACCCTGTCGGAACGTCCCGGTCTGAACGAGGAGGATGCGCTGAAACTGGTCGGGTTCAAGCCGGTCAACGCAGAGCACAAGGTGCCCGCAGGCGCACACCTGATGACCAAGGGCACGCCCGTCGATGCGGCACATGACCAGGGCTACATCACTTCGGCCTGTTATTCGCCGAACCTCGGCTGTCACATCGGCATCGGCTACCTGAAATCCGGCGATACCCGCCTGGGCGAGGTCGTGCGCCTCGTCAGCCCGCTGACCGGTGTCGACCACGATGTCGAAGTCGTCAGTGCCCATTTCGTCGACCCAGAGGGGGAACGTCTCCGTGCATGATCTGAAACCCATCACTCCGCTCGGCGCCGCCGACCCTCGCGTCGACAATGTCGGCCCGCTCACCCTGACCGAGGTCACCTCGGTCGCGCTGGCCTCTGTCGCCGCGCGGCTGGGATCCGAGGAGGCGACCCGCAAGACGCTTGGCGAGTTGATCGGAGCAGAGGCCCCTGCCCCGTCACGTCATACCGGGGACATGCTCTTGGCCTTCTGGACCGGCCCGGATCAGTGGATGGTCGAGGCCCCCATCGCCACGCATGAGGACCTGGCGCATCGGCTTGTCGCGGCCTTTGGCAGCACTGCCAGCGTGACCGAACAGACCGATGCCTGGTGCCGATTTGACCTGAAGGGGGATGACTACCCGGCAGTGTTGGAACGGCTTTGCGCCATTGACCTGGGCAATTGGCAAGGCGGCGAGGTGCAGCGCACCACCATTGATCACCTGGGCTGTTTCGTGCTTGCGCGCGATGCCCGCACCCTGTCTGTGATCGGTCCGCGCAGTTCTGCCGGATCTCTGCATCACGCGTTGATCACCGCCTGCCGGTCGGTGTTCTGAATGGATCAGACCGAGGGCACCGGACGGTTGCCCTCGGTTCTGTAGAGGTTGATCCGCTTGCGATCTTCCTGCGGGCTCAACCCGTATTCGGCCCGGTAATGCCGGGTGAAATGCTTGGCGCTGGCATAGCCCACCGCAGCGGCCACATCCGCCACCGCATCGTTGGTATACATGACGATCTGCCGCGCTGCCTGCATCCTGAGCCAGCGGAAATAGGTGGTCGGGTTCTGACCCGTCGCCTGTTTGAAACTGCGTTCAAGATGGCGCGGCGAAATCTCCAGCCGCTCTGCCAATTCGGCGACGGAAACCGGTGTCGACATGTCGGCGGCAAAGACCTCGATCGCGCGGGACACGATGGGCGACAGATCATCCTGTATGCTGCCGGTCAAATGCACCGGCACCGATTGCTTGACCCCGATCTTGCGCATCATCGGGTGCTGGAACCAGCACGCCACCTCTGTTGCCACATGCCCCCCCAGTGCCGCGTCAATGAACCCCAATGCCAGGTCAAAGGCCGCGGCCGCGCCAGAGGCCGTGACGCAACGTCGTGAGACCTCGATCACCTCGTCGCTATAGGCAATTTCCGGGAATTCGGTGGCAAAGGCCGCCTCATAGCACCAATGAACGGACAGTCTTTCGCCCGTGACCGCACCACTTCGGACCAGCGGGAACACCCCTCCGCTGATGGCGCCAAGGGTGCAACCGTGTCGCCCGAGCCGCCGCAGGTGCGCCGCGCTGCGCGGGTCGGCAAACTTGACCGCAGGTGCCGCGAGCAACAGCAGGTAATCCACCTCTTCCACATCTTCCAGCAGTGTCTGCGGTTCGAACGGGATCCCGGCGCTGGACTGGACCGCCTCGGGCACTTCAGCCACCAGCCTCCATTCAAAGGCGGCCGTGCGCGAAATCTCGTTCGCGGCGCGCAAGGGTTCGATCACCGATGTCAGGCAGGCCATCGGGAATCCCGGGAACAGGAGGAAGCCGATCTTCTTTGTCATCTGAACCAATCTCCGACCAATCCGACCAATTTTTAACCACAGGAATATTTTTTTGCAATGGAGTGAATTTTCGCTACATTAAGACCATGTACACGTGACCGGAATTTGAGGCCAAATCCAGAGAGATCGCATGAATCTAGAGTCGTCGAAACCCATGACCAAACTCATCCAGGATCCGCACAGCCTGCGCGAGGAACGTGAGAAGGTATTGGAAGTCGCCATCGGTCGCGAAGTTCGTGCCTATCGTAAACAACAGGGCATCACCGTTGCCGAACTGTCCAGGCTGACGGACCTGTCCATCGGGATGCTGTCCAAGATCGAGAACGGCAACACCTCGCCTTCCCTGACCACCTTGCAGACTCTGGCCAATGCCCTTTCGGTCCCGCTGACTGCCTTTTTCAAGGGTTACGAGGAACGCCGCGAAGCCGTGCACACCAAGGCCGGCAAAGGCCTGGAAATCGAGCGCGCCGGCACCCGCGCGGGCCATCAGTACAACCTTCTGGGCCATATCGGGTCGAACTCCAGCGGCGTGATCGTCGAGCCGTATCTCATCACGCTGAACACCAAGGCCGACACTTTCAAGACCTTTCAGCATGACGGGATCGAGATGATCTACATGCTCGAAGGCAAGCTGGGCTACCTGCATGGCAACCAGCATTACCCGCTGGAACCGGGCGATACGCTGTTCTTTGACGCTGACGCGCCGCATGGGCCCGAAGTGCTGACCGAACTGCCCGCGCGCTACCTTTCGATCATCTGCTATCCGCAAAAGACCTGATCACCGGCTCCGGTGACGCAAAAAGCCCCCGCATTGCGGGGGCTTTTCCGTTTGGTCCTGTCACTTCTGCAGCGGCGGCTCGGTATCGAGGTCCGGCCAGACACCGGGCGAGGTCGGCAAGCCGTCGTCATACTGGCTGAGATAGTCCAGCATCATCGGACGGTTGTCGATGAACCCCTTGTAGGTCGCCAGTTCTTCCGGCAGGTCGCGGATCACACGGTGCAGGCGGCGGCCCCATTTCGGAATGGTGACAATGTCCTGGAAGGCGATCAGGTAGCACCGGATCGGGAACAGCAGCGCGTTGGAGCGCGGCAGCCGGTAAAAGGTCTGCAGCTCGACCCGCAGATGCTGTTTCGACCCGATGTTCTGGGGCGTCAGGGTCGATTTCTGCACACCCCACTTGTGATAGTTTTCGGGCGAGGTATCCAGCAGCGGATTGACCGTCATGGTCCAGTTCAACCGCCGCGCCGGGGCGCCCTGCTGGACGTTGAGCAGGAATTTCAGCGCCCGCTTGAAGATCCCCATCTCATGCGCCAGCGGCACGGGTGCGTGCCACTCGAAGAAATCCATGCCGATGTCGAAATCCAGGCTCCAGTCCGCCTGGGTCGTGATCATGCCCGCGTCCATGTAGAGCATGTCGTTGCGCTGATCGAGGACCGCGTAATCGCCCTGCGCCTGACGCGTGATGTATTCCAGCGGCCCGCAGGGCAGCGTCGTCTCGTCGAGGAAGGTGAAGGTGTGGTCGATCCCCATCGGCTTGTTGATCCAGCGCCAGCGGTCGCCGTCGCGGTGCAGCTCGAACAGGTCGGGGTAGTCCTCGGACTTGGACACCATGATCAGTTCCAGCGTGTCCCAGCCGGCCAGCGTCATATGCGGCAGCGACTGGCACCGCAGCGGATCGTCGGCCAGCACGATGGCGCGGTCCCGCATTTCCGAGACATAATGCTCGTCCACGTCAAAGCGCTTTTCGTATACCGACCCCTCCGGCCCGCCCCGGTGCTGCTCCATGTTCACCGAGTACATGTAGCTGTCTTCGTGGAACGGGAACGGAAAGCGCTTGATGGCCCAGTCCGAATTCCGGAACGAATAATCGTCGCGGAAGGTCTCTTCGTTGAATTGAATCGTCATGGTCGCTTTCCCTATCGGTCCAGAACCAGCGTCTTGCCGACAAAGCGGCTGACGCAGGGCATGATCTTCTTGCCGCTGGCGTGGTCGTCGTCATCCAGCCAGTGATCGCGGTGGATGAACTCGCCATCGGCCTCGACGACATCGGTCTCGCACTGACCGCAGGCACCGCCACGGCACAGGAAGGGCGCCTCGACGCCGCAGCGTTCGATCGCCTCCAGCAGGCTTTCGTGTTCGCCCACCTGGATGGTGATGTCGGACTTGCACAGGCGTACCTCGAAGGGTTTGCCGGGCTGCGGGGCCAGGAACTCCTCGGAATGCACGTTCTCGTCCGGCCAGCCATGCGCGGCGGCGGTCTTGTGCACCCATTGGATCATGCCCTGCGGACCGCAGACGTAGACATGCGTGCCCAGCGGTTGACCGTCCAGCAGATCCTCCAGCGCGATGGCCTGCTTCTTGTCGTCGTAGTAGACGTGCACCTTGTTCGGATGGCGCGAGGTCAGCTCATCCACATAGGTGCCCAGGGCCTCGCTGCGGCAAGCATAGTGCAGCTCCCAGGCGCCGCCCATCCGTTCCAGGTACGCGATCATCGCCATGAAGGGCGTGATGCCGATACCGCCGGCAAGGAAGACATGCTTGCGTCCGCGCAGGTCCAGCGGAAACAGGTTCACCGGATAGGTGATCGTCATGGTTTCGCCGACCTTGACCTTGCGGTGCATGAACAGCGAGCCGCCACGGCCCTCGTCATCCCGCCGGACGGAGATGGCGTATTTGGTCGAATCCGCCGGATCGGACATCAGCGAATAAGGGTTGAGACGCGTGCGACCGTCGTCGTTCATCTCGACCACGGTATGCGCGCCCGCCGAGAACGGCGGAAAGGGCAAACCGTCACGGCGCGTGAATTCGAACCGGGTGACCAGATCGTTCAGGGGGACAATGGCGCTGACCTCGACCTCGATCTTTTCGGCGCCTGCCTTGGCTTTCTGGGGGGCAGCACTCATTTGTATAACTCCACGGGTTCGGGCACGTTTCCGGGATCCTCGGCGTCCACGCAGACACCCTGGAAGGCGGCCAGCCGGCGCGAGTAGTGATCGCGCACGAACAGGTTCAGCCCGCAATGCGAACAGACAAAGGGATCGGTCATCACGTCCTCGGTGATGCCCTTGCAGTGCACGCATTGCATCCGGCGCGCGACAGAGCCGCGGTGTTCGGTCTGGATCGCGGAATGCGGGATGCCCGCGGTCATCGCCTCGTTCTGGGCCTGGCCCATCAACCCTTCGGTCCCGGTCAGGTAAACCTGCAGACCCATGTGAGCGTCCGACAACACCCGTCGGATGCGCTGGACCGACGCCTCGTAGGTCGGGCCGACATAGAACTGCGCCGGTTCCAGCGCCTTCAGCCGGTCGACATAGGTTTCGCCGGTGGCCTTGGGAATATAGATGATATGAGCCGCGCGAAAGATCGCCGCGTCCTGCGCCGCGAGGTCCAGCAACGCCTCGGCGCCCTCCGCATCCGCGATCATCAGATGCGCCTTACCCGGCCGAGGTTCGAGCGTGCCATAGACCGGCCGGCTCCTGATACTTTCGGGGAATTGGAATTTCGACATGCTGCCGTGTCTCCCTTGGGATTCTTGGTGGCAAAAAGGCGCGTCCCGGGGGTCGCGCCTTCTGCATGGCCGGGCGTCAGCCCTTGGCGGTGCGGATCTTCTTGTCCTTGTCGTAGAAGGGCATTTCTTCTGCGACACAGGGGATTTCGGTGCCATCCGCGTTGCGCACCGTCATCTTGGTCCCGGGGACCGCACAGTCGACCGGCATCCGCGCGATCCCGACGGTGTGATCGAACAGGTCCGACCGCATGCCGTAGGTCACGACGCCCACCGGCTTGCCGTCCTTGAGCAGTTCCGCGCCCTCGTCTGCGGCAGTGGTGCCTTCCAGGCGGACACCGTAGATCTTGAACCGCTCCTTGCCTTCCAGCGCATAGTGGTTTTCGGCGCCGCGAAAGCCCTTCTTGCCGGGAGAGACCGTGAACTCCAGTCCCAGTTCCCACAGCGAGTCGCCGCAGGCGCTGCCATCGGCAAAGGGATAGGTTTCCGAGTTGTCGCCCGGATAGAACAGCAGGTAGCTTTCGGTCCGCAGCAGGTCGAGGGTCGAGAACTGGACCGGGCGGATGCCCATGTCTTTGCCGTCTTCGAGGATGGCATCCCAAAGTTCGATCGCGTGGCGCCCTTCGCAGAATATCTCGTAGCCGCGTTCGCCGGTATAGCCGGTGCGCGAAATCATGACGGGCTTGCCGAACAGTTTGGTCTGGATGATGCCGAAATAGGCCAGGTCACGGATGCCCGCGACGTGCTTTTCCAGGAAGTCCACGGCCACCGGCCCCTGCAGCGACATGTCGTGCAGATCGTCGTCGAAGATCATCGAGACGTTCTTGCCGTAGGCGGCCATGGCCAGGCTTTCGTGACCTGCCCCGGTGCCGTGCACCAGCAGCCAGTAGTTGACCGAGACGCGGTAGATCACACAGTCGTCGATGAACAGGCCACGGTCGTCCAGCATCGCCGCATAGACCGCGCGGCCCGGCATCAGCTTGTCCACGTTGCGGGTGGTGGCGCGGTCGATCACGGCCGCCGCATGGGGACCGCTGAGGTGAATCTTCTTGAGGCCGGACACGTCCATCAGGCCGGCCTTGGTGCGCACCGCTTCGTAGTCGGCCTTGGCGCGTTCGTCAGTGTGGTCATAGAACCAGGCGGTTCCCATGCCGTTCCAGTCTTCGAGTTCACCGCCGATTTCCGCATGGCGCTGAGCCAGCGCCGACGTCCTGTAGATGATCGCCATTCCTTGTCTCCCTGACTCTGAGGTTTGGAGATATTGAGACCGATCCGTCGAGAAAAATCAATACCTGTGTTAAGATTATTTTCCTGACGGGAAACGCATCACAAGCCTGCCGGACGGATCGACCATAGGGAAAGATTGCCACAAATCCACCCTGCGAGTGAAATAAATTTGACATGATGAATGATTTTCCCTTCCTATTGGTGAAATAAATTGCACGAAAATCAAAATCCAACACACAGGGAGATACATAATGGATGGCAACCTGAACGCCCTGACCACGGTGTTCACCGAGTTTTACTACTGGGTGACCGTGGTCTTCATGTTCCTGATTCACGTCGGGTTCTGCATGTATGAGGTCGGCGCCAGCCGTCGGCGCAACCACATGCATACGCTCATGAAAAACGTCATGGTGATCCCGCTGGTCACGGTCACGTTCTTCTTCTTCGGATGGTGGATCTACTGGGCTTTCCCGATGTTCCCCTTCTTCGGCGGGCTCGACCACGAGATGGGCTCTGGCAACCTGCCCTGGGCGGAAACGATGGGTCCGAACGCCGCTGACCGAATCACCGGCGTGTTCTGGGCGGCCTTCCTGCTGTTCTCCTGGACCGCGGCCTCGATCGTGTCGGGGGCGGTGATCGAACGCATCCGCTCTTCCGCGCTTTGGGTGCATGCGGTGCTGATCGGCTCTGTCTGGTGGATCATCGATGCCGCCTGGGGCTGGCATTATGGCGGCTGGATGGTGAAATACCTCGGCTATCACGATGCCTATGCATCCGGGGTGATTCACGCGATCGCGGGCGGCTACGCCCTCGGCGTGATCGCGGTTCTCGGCCCGCGCATCGGCAAATTCGCCAAGGACGGCACGCCGCGGGACATCCCGCCGCACAACCCCTGGATGCTGACCATCGGGATCTTCCTGATCTACACCGGCTTCTGGGGTTTCTACGCGGCCTGCAACGTGCCCGTGATCTCTCCTGAAGGGATCGGTGGCCAGATCACCGGCACCACCTGGACGGCCACCAACATCTACCTGGCCCCGACATCCCTGTCCGGGATCACCTTCAACTTCCTGATGTCGCTCTCGGGCGGCCTGATGGCGGCCTATGTCGTGTCCAAGGGCGATGCCTTCTGGACCTTCTCGGGCGGCCTTGCCGGGGTCATCACCGCGTCTGCGGGCAATGACCTTTACCATCCGGTGCAGGCCATGCTGATCGCCGCCGTCGGCGTGGTCATCGTCTATCGCCTGCACTTCTGGGTCGAACGCCGGTTCAAGCTGGACGACGCCGTCGGCGCGGTTGCGGTGCATGGGTATGCCGGTTTCGTCGGCCTGATCATCGCGGGCTTTGTCCTCTGGGGTGCGCCTTCGTCGCCTTATGAAGGCTATGCGACGGTCAATCCGCTGGGCCAGTTCATCGGTGCATTGATCATGTTCTTTGGCCTTGGGTTCCTGCCCGCCTTCGCCGTGTCCAAAATTCAGGCAGCGATGGGTGTGTTGCGGATCCCCGAAGAGGTCGAGCTTGAAGGTCTCGATTACGCCGAACACCATGCCTACGAAGAAGCCAAGGAGGCCATCATCGAGGCCGACAAGGCGCATCTGGCCACCAAACTCACCCCCGCAGAATAAGGAGCGTCCGCTATGTCCTCGATTGGTTACGAAAGCTGGGCCGTAGACCTGGCCGATGTCGGCCCGATCTACCCCTTCCAGGGGTACGAAGTCCTGATGGTCGCGATTGGCGTGATCTTCTGGCTGGGTTGGCACCGCATCCAGTTCGTGCGGGAAAACGAGCACCTGGAACGTGCCAAGAAACGCGCATTGGACCATGAGAAGGTCCAGCAAAGCGTCGAACGGTACTGAGCCCTGGACCGGCAAGGGTGGGTCACGCACCCACCCTTGCCTCTCAGGAATATTTTTTTCATCATAGTTGCGGCAGCGCTTTTCCGGTGCTAGCCTGAACCGGTCAGCCCGAACCGGGTAGAATCAAGAAAGTGGAGCGACACCAGAATGTGCGGAATTGTCGGACTGTTCCTGAAGGACAAGGCGCTAGAGCCCCAGCTGGGTGCCTTGCTCACCGATATGCTGATCACCATGACCGACCGCGGCCCTGACAGCGCCGGCATCGCGATCTACGGCGCCGAAGATACCTCGGCCTCGAAACTGACCGTCCAGGCGGAAGACCCGGACACGGCCTTTGACGGCCTGGCGGACAAGATGGCCGCAGCCCTCGGCGGCCCGGTCACCCTGACCCGCAACGACACCCACGCGGTGCTGCGCGTCCCCGCCGGCAAGGCCGAAGAGGCCCGCACCGCGCTGCGCGAGGTTGCGCCGGACGTCCGCGCGATGTCCTTTGGCGACACGCTGGAAATCTACAAGGAAGTCGGCCTCCCCAAGGACGTGGCGGCCCGTTTCGACATCGCCAAGATGTCGGGCACCCACGGCATCGGCCACACCCGCATGGCGACTGAATCCGCGGTGACGACGCTGGGCGCGCACCCGTTCAACACCGGCTTGGACCAGTGCCTGGTGCACAATGGCTCGCTCTCGAACCACAACTCGCTGCGCCGCAAGCTGCAGCGCGAGGGCATCCACATCGAGACCAAGAACGACACCGAGGTCGGCGCGGCCTACCTGACCTGGAAGATGCAGAACGGCGCGACCCTGGGCGAAGCGCTCGAGGCCTCGCTGGAGGACCTCGACGGTTTCTTCAACTTCGTCGTCGGCACCAAGGACGGCTTCGGCGTCGTCCGTGACCCGATTGCCTGCAAGCCCGCCGTCATGGCGGAAACCGATCAATACGTGGCCTTCGGCTCGGAGTATCGCGCGCTGGTGAACCTGCCGGGCATCGAAACCGCCCGTGTCTGGGAACCCGAACCCGCGACCGTTTACTTCTGGACCCACGACCAGGCCCCCACCCCTAGCAAGAAGGCGGCATGATGCAGACTTACGATCTTCAAGCCAATGGCCTGCGCGAGCTGAATGCCGCGCTGCATGCACAGGCGAATGACACCAACCAGACCAGCTGGGAAATCGTGAACCCGCGCGGAAGCCACGCCGTGGCCGTCGGCCTCGACGCCCCGATCGAGGTCAGCGTCAAGGGATCGACCGGCTACTACACCGCCGGCATGAACAAGCAGGCGACCGTGCATGTGCACGGCTCCGCCGGCCCCGGCGTCGCCGAGAACATGATGTCCGGCACCGTGGTCGTCGAAGGCGACGCCAGCCAGTACGCCGGAGCCACCGGCCACGGCGGCCTGCTGGTCATCAAGGGCAACGCAAGTTCGCGCTGCGGGATCTCCATGAAGGGGATCAACATCGTGGTGCACGGCAACGTCGGCCACATGTCCGCCTTCATGGCGCAGTCCGGCAACCTGGTGGTCTGCGGTGACGCGGGCGATGCCCTGGGCGACTCTATCTACGAGGCGCGCCTCTTCGTGCGCGGCTCGGTGAAATCGCTGGGCGCGGACTGCATCGAGAAAGAGATGCGCCCCGAACACATCGAGATCCTGCGCGACCTGCTGGACCGCGCGGGCTGCGATGCCAAACCCGAAGAGTTCAAGCGGTACGGTTCGGCTCGCCAGCTGTACAACTTCAAAATCGACAACGCGTATTGAGGGAGACATGAGCGTGAAAGACATCAAGGACAAGACGCCCCCTCGGACGATGCCCATCCAGTCGGCGACCTTCTCGAACCCGATCAACGCCGAGATCCGCCGCGCGGCGGCAACCGGCATCTACGACATCCGCGGCGGCGGCGCCAAGCGCCGGGTCCCGCACTTCGATGACCTGCTGTTCCTCGGCGCCTCGGTCTCGCGTTACCCGCTCGAAGGCTACCGCGAGAAATGCGACACCAAGGTGACCCTGGGCACACGTTTCGCCAAGAAGCCGATCGAACTGGATATCCCGATCACCATCGCGGGCATGTCCTTCGGCGCCCTCTCGGGCCCCGCGAAAGAGGCCCTGGGCCGCGGCGCTTCGGCGGCGGGCACCTCGACGACCACCGGTGACGGCGGCATGACCCCGGAAGAACGCGGTCACTCCACCAAGCTGGTCTATCAGTACCTGCCTTCGCGCTACGGGATGAACCCCGACGACCTGCGCAAGGCGGATGCGATCGAGGTCGTGGTCGGCCAGGGCGCCAAGCCCGGCGGCGGCGGCATGCTGCTGGGCCAGAAGATCAGCGACCGCGTGGCCGAGATGCGCAACCTGCCCAAGGGCATCGACCAGCGCTCGGCTTGCCGTCACCCGGACTGGACCGGCCCGGACGATCTGGAGATCAAGATCCTCGAACTGCGCGAGATCACGGCCTGGGAAAAACCGATCTATGTCAAGGTCGGCGGTACCCGCCCCTACTATGACACCGCGCTGGCGGTGAAGGCCGGGGCAGACGTGGTGGTTCTGGACGGTATGCAGGGCGGCACCGCCGCCACCCAGGACGTGTTCATCGAACATGTCGGCCTGCCGACGCTGGCCTGCATCCGCCCCGCCGTTCAGGCCCTGCAGGATCTGGGCGTGCACCGCGAGGTTCAGCTGGTGGTGTCCGGCGGCATCCGCACCGGTGCCGACGTGGCCAAGGCCATGGCCCTTGGCGCCGACGCGGTCGCCATCGGCACCGCCGCGCTGATCGCCCTGGGCGACAACGACCCGCGCTGGGAATCCGAGTACCAGAAGCTGGGCAGCACCGCTGGCGCCTACGACGACTGGCACGAAGGCCAGGACCCGGCCGGGATCACCACCCAGGACGCCGAGCTGCAAAAGCGTCTGGACCCGATCGAAGCCGGGCGGCACCTGCGCAACTATCTCAGCGTCATGACGCTGGAGGCGCAGACCATCGCCCGCGCCTGTGGCCACAACAACCTGCACAACCTCGAACCCGAGGACCTGTGCGCGCTGACGATGGAAGCGGCGGCAATGGCCCGCGTCCCACTCGCCGGCACCGAATGGTACCCCGGCAAACCCGGCTTCTGAAACAACACGGCGCGGCCTCTTGTAAGAGGCTGCGCCGCTTCACAAGATGGTGCGCAAACACGATGACGCCCATCGCGAAACGATAGGACAGAGAGGATGACAAAAATGGCAAAAGATCAGGCCGCGCCGGACGCAAAGATCGACCTCGCCACCTACGCCGCTGAACGCGGCGTCAAGTATTTCATGATCTCCTTCACCGACCTCTTCGGTGGACAACGGGCCAAGCTGGTGCCTGCGGCGGCCATTGCCGACATGCAGGAAGACGGCGCAGGTTTCGCCGGCTTCGCGACCTGGCTGGACCTGACGCCGGCACACCCCGACATGCTGGCGGTTCCGGATCCGTCTTCTGTCATCCAGCTGCCCTGGCAGACCGACGTGGCCTGGGTCGCCGCCGACTGCGTGATGGAAGGCAAACCCGTCGAGCAGGCTCCGCGGAACGTGCTGAAGCGCCTGATCGCCGAAGCCGCCGAAGAAGGCCTGCACGTCAAGACCGGTATCGAGGCCGAATTCTTCCTGCTGACGCCGGAGGGCGACGAAATCTCGGACCCCTTCGATACCGCCGCCAAGCCCTGCTACGACCAGCAGGCGGTGATGCGCCGCTACGACGTGGTGCGCGAGGTTGGCGACTACATGCTGGACCTCGGCTGGAAGCCCTACCAGACCGACCACGAGGACGCCAATGGCCAGTTCGAGATGAACTGGGAATTCGGCGACGTCCTCAAGACCGCCGACCAGCACTCCTTCTTCAAGTTCATGGTCAAATCCGTCGCCGAAAAGCACGGTTACCGCGCGACCTTCATGCCCAAGCCCATAGAGGGCCTGACCGGCAATGGCTGCCACGCGCATGTCTCGGTCTGGGATGCGCCCGGTGACGCGGCCAAGGTCAATGTCTTTGCCGGCGATGGCGAAGGGCAGACCGGCGAGGTCGGCCTGTCGGAGCGCGGCAAGCACTTCCTCGGCGGCATCATGAAACATGCCAGCGCGCTGGCGGCGATCACCAACCCGACCGTCAACAGCTACAAGCGCATCAACGCGCCGCGCACCATGTCCGGGGCCACCTGGGCGCCCAATACCGTGACCTGGACCGGCAACAACCGCACGCACATGGTGCGTGTCCCCGGCCCCGGCCGGTTCGAACTGCGCCTGCCCGACGGCGCCGTGAACCCCTACCTGCTGCAAGCGGTGATCATCGCCGCGGGACTGTCGGGGATCCACACCAAGGCCGACCCCGGCAAGCGCCACGACATCGACATGTACGCCGAAGGCCACAAGGTCCGTGGCGCGCCCAAGCTGCCCCTGAACATGCTCGACGCGATCCGTGAGTATGACAAGGACAAGGAGCTGAAGAAGATGATGGGCGCGGATTTCTCGTCTTCCTACATCAAGATGAAGATGCAGGAGTGGAATTCCTTCGTGACCCACTTCAGCCGCTGGGAGCGCGAGCACACGCTCGACATCTGAGGCGTCCCCCCTCGCCCCAGATCCGAAAGGCCGCTGCGTTTCGCAGCGGCCTTTCTCTTTTGGCGCATCAAGCAAGAGTGGCGCCGAAAAAAAGGCGGATCACGATGATATCGTGATCCGCCGCAACCGGGCTTCGAGGGTGGAAGGGCGGCCTCAGAGGTCCGGGTAGATGGGGAATCGTTTACAGAGGGCCTCGACCTCTGCCTTGACCTTGGCTTCGACCGCGCCGTTGTTGTCCTCGCCGTTGGCGGCCAGGCCGTCGACGACCTCGATGATCCAGTCGGCGATCTGGCGGAACTCG